>Ga0209474_10002262_pt1 | contig 17901 bp, 13 predicted proteins | sample GraSoiAngelo_145_FD_185902 | JGI IMG/M metagenome (GOLD analysis project Ga0209474, IMG submission 185902) | Grasslands soil microbial communities from the Angelo Coastal Reserve, California, USA - 14_1009_05_20cm (SPAdes) (version 2) | ecosystem: Environmental > Terrestrial > Soil > Grasslands... | reverse complement strand
CACCGCCGCCCGGGAGGAGACTCCCTGAGCGCCGGCAATCACGTCGCCATCATTGGCGCGGGGCCGGCCGGCCTTACCGCCGCCTATCTTCTCGGCAAGCGCTTCGTGCCCGTCACGGTGTTCGAGCGTGATCCGCGCTACGTGGGCGGCATTTCGCGGACGGAAACGTACAAGGGTTTCCACTTCGACATCGGCGGCCACCGGTTTTTCTCGAAATCGCAACAGGTCGAGGACTTCTGGACGGAGATCCTGGGCGACGACCTGCTGGTGCGGCCCCGCTCCTCGCGCATCTACTACCGCGGCAAGTACTTCTCGTATCCTTTGAAGGGCGTCGAAGCGTTCGCCAAGCTCGGCCCGTTCGAAGCGGCACGCTGCGCGTTCTCATACCTGAAGGCGCGCGCGTTCCCCGGTCGCCATCCGCGATCTTTGGAACAGTGGGTGTCGAATCAGTTCGGCCGCCGGCTGTTCGAGATCTTCTTCAAGACGTACACCGAGAAGGTCTGGGGCATGCCGTGCAGCGAGATCTCGGCGGACTGGGCTGCGCAGCGCATCAAGGGGCTGTCGCTCTCGTCGGCCATCGCGAACGCGCTGCTCCCTCGCCGCAAGGGTGAGATCGTCAAGACGCTCATTGAGTCCTTCCGGTACCCTCGCAAGGGACCCGGAATGATGTGGGAGCGCTGCGCCGAGAAGGTTCGCGCGCAAGGCGGCCAGATCCGCATGGGGGAATGGGTCGTGCAGTGCTCGTTCGACCGCGGGCGGTGGCGGCTGGTCACCGAGGACGCCTCTGGAGCGCAGCGCGAGACCGCGGCGACGCACGTGATCTCGTCGACGCCGCTGCGCGTGCTGGCGCAATCGCTGCGGCCGGCGCTCTCGCCGCGCGCCCTGCAGGCAGCGCGCGCTCTTCGCTACCGCGACTTCCTCACGGTCATGCTGATCCTGGAGGATCGGCAGCTGTTCGACGACAACTGGATCTACATCCACGATCCGGACGTGAAGGTCGGCCGCATCCAGAACTTCAAGTCGTGGTCGCCCGAGATGGTCCCCGATCCGAAGTACTGCTGTTATGGGCTCGAGTACTTCTGCTTCGAGGGGGACGGGCTGTGGAGCGCTTCGGACGCGGACCTGATCGCGCTCGCCAAGAGCGAGCTTGAGAAGATCGGCCTGTGTCCCGCCGAGCTCGTGCTCGACGGCTGCGTCGTCCGTCAGCCCAAAGCGTATCCCGTCTATGACGACGGCTATGCCACGAACGTCGACGTCGTCCGCGCGGAGATGAAGGCGCGCTTCCCGACGCTGCATCTCACCGGCCGCAATGGCATGCACAAGTACAACAACCAGGACCACTCGATGATGACCGCCATGCTCACCGTCGAGAACATCCTCGCCGGGCGCGAGGTGTACGACGTGTGGCGCGTCAATCAGGACGCCGAGTACCACGAACAAGGTGAGCGCGGCGCGGAACGGTCGGTGAGCGGGCTGCGCAGCGTCCCACAGGCGGTGCGGTGACGCGATCCGATCGGCTGGTCGCCCTCGCGCTGCTCTTCGGCGGCGCGATTCTCGGCGCGTCCTTGTTCCTCCGCGCGCCTTCAGGCGCGAAGCCGTCCATCCACGACGAATTCGCGTACCTGCTGCAGGCAAAGATGCTCGCATCGGGGCATCTCACCTATCCGTCGCCGCCGAACCCTGAGTTCTTCGAAGCGGCCCACGTTCTCGTGGTCCCGCGCTACGGCGCCAAATACTTCCCAGGCCACGCCGCGGTGCTCGCGCCGTTCGTGGCCGCCGGCGTGCCGTGGGTCGCTCCCGCCCTCCTGTTGGGTGCGACGCTCGCGCTGCTGTATGTCGCGGCGCGCCTCGCGCGCGTTCCACGGTGGGCGGCGCTCTTCGGTGTGTGCGTCTTTCTCGGATCGAGCGAGGCGATGACCGCCTTCGGCGGGTATCTGTCGCAAACGACGTCGATCATGCTCGTTGCCGCCGCGATCGCCGCCGCGACAGCCTTCCGCAGCAAGCCAATGCTCTCGCATTGCGCGCTGCTCTTCTCCTGTGCCAGCGCATGCGTCCTGGTCCGACCGTTTGCCGGAGCGGCGTTGGTGGCAGCCGCAACTCTGCTGCTCGCGCTCACGCGGCCGCGGCCGCTTCTCTCGTACGTCATCGTCGCGGCGGTGCCTGTCGTCATCGCGGCGGTTGCAGCACTGGCCGTCTGCCGCGCCACGACGGGTAGCTGGACGACGCCGCCGTGGGCGCTATACGCGCGCCAGTACATGCCGTTCGACGGCCCTGGAGTCGGACGGATGCGCGCGGACGCGCCTTCGCGTCAGCTTCCGGCCCATCTCGGGCCGTTGCGGGACGCGTTCCGCGCCTCGCGCGAGCGGTACACGTGGTCGCGCGTTCCCATCGAAGCGGAGCGGCGGCTCGACATGGTCGAGGAGCTCGCCCCGAGCGCCATCGCCCTCCCCTTCGCGGCGGCCGGGATTTTCTGCACACCGCTGCTCTTCGCCTGGGCTTTCGCGCCGCTGTATTTCGCGCTGCAGCTCACCTTCCACGTCGCGATGTCGACGTACTTCCTCGAGACGTACCCGTGGCTCGCGCTCGCGGCGGCGGCCGGCATCGCGGGCCTGGCACGGTTCGTCGGTTGGCTGAAGCGGCCGTGGCCCGCGGTCGCCGCTCCTCTCGTCGTGGCCGCGGGCATCTGGGTCCTCGCGCAGGGATTCGACAATTTCAAGTACGAGCTGTTCCGCGCCGGCGTCGTCCAGTCCCCTGTCGCTCGCTTCGAGCCGACCTTCGAGAAGCTGCGTCGGGAGCGCGCCCTCGTGTTCCTGCACTATCCGGCGGGATGGCCCACGAACGTGGACCTCGGCTACAACGAGCCCGACGTGGCGAAAGCGGAGCTCGTGCGCGCTCTCGATCTCGGTGAGCGCAATGGCGACCTGTTGCGCGTGTTCGCGGACAGGCCCGCGTATCGCCTCGACCTCGGCACGGCGGAGCTGACGAAGCTCCGGTGAGACTATGCCCCGCTGCGATCGCCGGCCGCGCGCCGCGCCGGCAGCGCAGCCTCGCCGATCCAGGGCGCGAATCGCAGGACGAAACACGTGCCCTTCCCGGACGGCGCGCTGCGCGCGGAGATGTCTCCGCCAAACCGCTCCATCGTCGCGTGGCACAGCGCCAGGCCCAGTCCGGTTCCCTCACCTGGGCGGGAAGTCGTGAAGAACGGCTCGAACAGGCGCATCGCGGCCTCCGGCGGCAACCCGTGTCCGTCATCGATCACTTCGAGCACCGGCTCGCCGTCGATGGAGCGACCTTTCACCTCCACTCTACGCGCCCCGGCCTTCGCTGCGTTGACGAGCAGGTTGAGCAGCACCTGCACGACGTAATGGTCGTCTCCCCGCGCGTGCGGCAGGTCAGGCGGGATGCGCAGCTCGAGCGCGCAACCGGTCCAGCTCGGCTGCGCTTCGACGAGACCGCGCGCCCGTTCCGCCGCGGCCCGCAGATCGACTGCCTGCAGCTCGCCCGAAGGTGGGCGAGCGAGATTGATCAGGTCGCGGAGAATGCGGTCGATCCGCTCCGTCTCGCGGGCGATTCGTTCGACATAGTCGCCGGCGTCTTTCCCTTGCCGCAGCCGGTCGCGCAGAATCGCGAGGTATCCGATGACGGCCGCCATCGGGTTGCCCACTTCGTGCGCGACGCCGGCTGCCATCCGCCCGACGCTCGCCAGCCGCTCGCTGCGCGTCACCTCCTCGCGCGCGGCGCGCAGCTCCTCGTTGCTGCGTTGCAGCTCGCCGATCTGCGCCTGCACACGGGCGCGCTCCTCGCGCAACCGCACGTCGAGGCGGTTCACCGCCGGGGCGAGCCTCCCCAGCAGATCGCCGCCCTCCGTCAGCAGCGGCTCGTCGCTCGACGTCGCGGACATCCGATCGAGCGTCGCGTCGATGCGCGCGAGCGGCGCGACCAGCTGCCGGTCGAGCAGCCAGAAGACGAGCGCGACGACGACCAACATGCCGGCGAAGACGAACGCGAGCACGGGAACGACGAGCCTGCGCGCCTGCGCGACCGCGGGTTGCAGGTCGAGCTCGCGGAGCGCGGCCCCCGCCGGAAGCTGCTCGCAAACGGTAACGTGCGTCCCGCTTCGCAGCGCGCGCGAACACGAACCGCCCAGGTCCCACTCGATCGCCGCCGTATCCGCCGCGACGCGCGCGCATGCGGCGTCGCCCTTGCAATGCGTCAGGATCGACTCGGCAGCAGCTCGAAGCTGTCCGCGCGCCGTGCCGACGTGCCGCTGCACGATTTCGTCACGGGCTTGCAGCAACAGCGCCACGGCGAGCGCGGCGCCGCAGAGAAGTCCGGCGCCCACCAACGTCGCCACGAGCCGCATGCGCAGGCCGAAGCGCCGCTGACTCATCCGAACAGCCTCTGCAGCGCTCCGAAGTACCAGCCCCACAACACATCGCGCGCGAGCAGGACCTCGAGCGCGGCGAGCGCGAGGAATGGTCCGAAAGGGACTGCGTGCGGCGGCGGGACCCAGTCTTCCTCGTCGTGCGCGTGCGGAGGCTGCTCCGGCGGCGGCGGTGCGGCGTACCAGCTCGTCGTGACCGGGCGCGACGCATCGACCGCGGCCTCGTGCGTCGCCTGGTTCGCGGTCACGGCGTGTCCGTTCCGCGCTTCGCGTTCCGCGCGCGCTTTCTCCGCCGGCCCGCGGCCGACGGCGAGCAGCACCGCTCCGACCGCCGAACCCTGCACGGCGGAGAGCAGCACCACGGGCAGGAGGGCCGTCCAGCCGAGCCATGCGCCGATGCCTGCGAGAAGCCAGACGTCGCCCCAGCCCATCGTCTCCTTGCGCAGCACCTTCTCGCCGACGAACGCGATCCCGCCGAAGAACACGAAGCCGATCGCCGCGCCGAGCAACGCGTCCGGCCAACCCAGGGCGGGGTTCCACAGCGGCGACAGAAGACCGATGGCGAGCAGCGGCCAGGTGATCTCGTGCGGCAGGAGCCAGGTGTCGAGATCGATGTAGGTGAGCGCGATGAGAGCGCAGGCGAACGCGGCGTATCCGAGCGTCGCCCACTGCCCGCCGAATCGCCGCCAGATGGCGTAAAGAAGGAGCGCCGTGAGCAGCTCGACGAGAGGGTAGCGGCCGCTGATCGGCTGTCCGCACTTGCGGCAGCGGGCGCGCAGCGCGAGCCAGGAGAGGATGGGAACGTTGTCGTACCACGCGATGCGCGCGCCACACCGTGGGCAGCTCGAGGGCGGCGACAGCAGGCTCTTGCCGTGCGGCACCCGCGCGATGACGACGTTGAGGAAGCTGCCGAGGCACGCGCCGACCACCAGCACGTAGGCGTCGGCGACCCAGCGTGGAGCGATCATGCGCTGGGCGCCGTCGTTCCGCGCGCGCGCTGCACGAACAGGCTCTCCAGCGTCTGCCGGTGGGGCGCAACGGAGACGAGCACTCCGCCGGCGCCGACAATCGCGCGCATCGCCTCCTGCGCCGGCGCCTCCGAGCTGAAGGTGAGCACCAGCGCTCCGTCGCGGCGCATTCCCTGCGCGCCGTTGCTCAGCAGCCGTTGCGACAGCGGTTCCGGGACATCGCGCGCGACGATCTCGACGGCGCGCACGCCCGGAGCCAGCAGCGTCGAGAGCGTGCCGCAGTCCGTCAGCCTGCCGCCCACCATGATGCCAACGGTGTCGCAGATCGCCTCGACGTCGGAGAGGATGTGCGTCGAGAACAGCACGGTGCGACCTTGCCGGCGCAGCTCGAAGATGAGATCGCGCACGTCCTTGCGTCCGACAGGATCGAGTCCGCTCATCGGCTCGTCGAGCACGACGATCTGCGGATCGCCGATCAGCGCCTGCGCCAGACCGAGCCGCTGCACCATTCCTTTGGAAAACTTCCGGATCGATCGGTCCGCGCGTCCTGCCAGACCGACGAGCTCCAGCAGCTTGCGCGCCTGCGCCGTCGCATCGCTTCGCGACAGCCCCGCGAGCCGGCCGGCGAAGCGAAGGTACTCGTCGCCGGTCAAGAATTCGTAGAGGGCTGGGTTCTCGGGCAAGTATCCGATCGCCTTGCGCGCCGCGAGCGAGCCCGCCCGATGCCCCGCGACGGACACGCGCCCGTGCGTCGGCCGGACGAACCCCAGCAGCATCTTGAGCGTCGTCGTCTTTCCGGCGCCGTTGGGGCCGAGCAGACCGAAGATCTCGCCGCGCTTCACTTCGAGCGACAGATCCTCCACCGCCCGCACGCGCCGTCCCCAGAAGCCGACGCGGAACGTCTTCGATAGCCGCTCGGCGCGGATGACGATCTCCATCGAGAAGGTACGCTAGCTTGGCGTTCGACACATCTGCAACGGAAAGTCGCCTGGGCCGGCTGTTGCCGCCTCTCGTCGGTGTCGCCGCGTTGCTTACCCTCGTCGCCCCGGTGTTCTCGCCGGGTGTGCAGCTCTACTACCGGGACACCGGGCGGCTCTACTACCCGGTCAAGCTCTACATCGCGCAGGCGCTTTCGCACTGGCGTTTGCCGCTGTGGGATCCGATGACCGAGGCAGGCGTCTCGTTGCTCGGGCAGGTCACGCCGGGCCTCCTCCACCCGGCCACACTTCTCTACGTCGCGCTGCCGTTCGACTTCGCGTTCAAGGTCAATGCGCTGCTCGGCCTCGCGCTCGGCGGCATCGGCGCGTTCCGTCTTGCGCGGCGTCTCGGCGCAAGTCGCTGGGCCGCGGTCGGTGCGTCCGTCGCGTACGGCGGCTGCGGGTACCTCATCAGCATGACGGCGTCGAATCTGCCGTTCGCGCTCGGGGCGGGAACCGTTCCCATCGCCATCGATGCGCTGCTCGGCTTTCTCGATCGCGGCGGCGCGCTTCGACTCGGATGGGCAGCCGTGGCGCTGGCGTCGATCGCGTACGCGGGTGAGCCACAGTCGATGTTGAACGCGGCGCTGATCGGCGGCGCGTGGGCGCTCGTGCGCGGCGTTGCGCGTGAAGGGCGGCCTGGCCTCGCGCGCGGTGCCGGCTGGGCGGCCGCGTGGGCTGCGCTGGCGCTGGCGCTTTCCGGGCCCGTCGCACTCACCGCCATGGCGCACCTCCGGCGCAGCAGCCGCGCGCACGGCATCACCGAGCAGGAGCGGTTCGCGTTCGCCAACCATCCCGCGCGCCTCCTCGGACTGTTCATTCCGCGCGCGTTCGACGACGTGCCCGAACGCGTGGAAGACCCCACCGCCCCGTGGGGCCGGGGGACGTTCGCGGAGTACTTCACCGACCTGGGCGCCGCATTTTCGGACTCGATCGCGCTGGGTGCGCCCGCGCTCCTTTTCGCCGCCTGCGCCGCGTTCTGCGGCCGCCGCGGACGCCTGGTCCTCGGCAGCGCAATCCTCTTCGCGCTCGCATCGGCGGGACAGTCGCTCGGGATCGATCGGGCGCTGTACGCGCTCGTCCCTGGCGCCGGCTTCTTCCGTTATGCCGAGAAGCTCATCGGCCCCGCATCGCTGCTGTTCGCGCTCGCTTGCGCTCTCGGCATCGATCGTGCGCTCGGCTCGTCGCGCCGCGCGGCGATCGGCATGGGCATGACGGCGCTCGCACTGGCAATGCTCCTCTGGATCGCGTCGCTGTCGACGCGCGCGCCTTCGCTCCAGGACTTCATGGTGACCTGGGGCAAGACGCACGATCCCAAGCTCGCGGCGATCTTCGTCACCCAGCTGCGCCTCGGGCTGCTCGAAGCGGGCGCGCTTGCGTCGACGGTGGCGCTCGCGACGTTGCTGCGCGCCCTCCGTCCAACCCAGTCGTTCGCGGTACTCGGCGCGGTCTGCTGCATCGGCGCGACGTTCGCCTCCGGCGCCGGCCTCTTGTACACGGGACCGATCGACGTGGTGCGCGGGCCCTTCCAGCTCGCGGAGATCCTCGAGTCGCGCGCGGGGAAGAGCCCCGGCCGCTGGCGCCTGTTCGTCAACCAGACCAACCCGGGGCGGTTCACGAACATGGACCCGCGTCTGAGCGTCATGGCGGGCCTCGGCCAATCCCTGTATCCACAGTTCGACTCGGTCGCCGGCATCGAAGGGATCTCGGCGTACTTCTCCGCCACGGATCCCGACTACGTTTCGTCCGTGAGCCGCGATCCGGAAGTCGCCTTTTCCGTTCTGGGCGTGCGCTTCGCCGTCGACGCGCCGCTCGCCTTCAACGAGCGAACCGCGCGGGAGCGCGACTTCCACACGGTCGGCTTCGGCTATTGGCTTCGCGAGTACCCAGTCGGGCCGCGAGCGTTTCTCGTCGCGCGCGTGCACGCCGCGCTAAACCCGGACGATGCGTTCCGCGTGCTCGACCGGCCGCGCTTCGATCCACGCCGTGAGGCGGTCGTGCGCGGCGCAACCGCGGAAACGCTTCCGTATGGCGACCCCGCGCTGGCGCTGCCGTACCCGCACGTTCGCAGGCCCGCCCCGGAGCGGTTCGTCGTCGAGACGGCTGCCGGCACGCCGTCCCTGCTGGTGGTGGGCGAGCACTTCGATCCCGGGTGGCGCGCGACGGTCGACGGCCGGTCCGCGCACGTCGTCCAGGTGGATCTCACCGCGCTGGGCGTGCTCCTGCCGCCGGGCGCGCATGTCGTCGAGCTGCGCTTCTGGCCGGTTGGGCTGTCGGCCGGTCTGTGGGTCCTGGTCGCAGGTGCTGCGGTTCTCGCTGCTACGACTCTCTTCCAGCAGCGAAAGCACCGCCATTTCGTGTCACCACAGTGACAGGATCGAAGCAGAGCGAGGCGAAGGCCAAGCTCGAGGCGCTCTTCACGGCCGAGAAGGCCTTCATGCAGGAGAAAGACCGCTACTCGGAGCTCGTCGGCGAGATGGGCTTCTCGCCGGAGCGGGGGTGGGCGAACGGTCCACCCCCGCGGTGCTTTTGCTGACAAAGACTGTCATCCGCCGTGACAGCCGGCGGACGCAGCGCCGTTCGACCACCGCAACCAATCGGAATCCTTGGGGTGCGAAATTGCGCACCGTTGCCTCGCCACCGTGCAGGATTTTTGCATCAATGGATCGCGGGGGGGTTCGCACATGCGGACGAGAACGCGCGGCTTCACGATGATCGAGCTGATGATCGTCGTCTCGATCATCGGCATCCTCGCCGCGATCGCCATTCCCAACTTCATCAAGTTCCAGGCGCGCTCCAAGCAGAGCGAGGTGAGGGCAAATCTAAAAGCGCTGTTCACCGCCGAGAAGGCGTTCTACCAGGAGAAGGACCGCTATTCGTCTCTCATCGGCGAGCTGCCCTTCGCACCCGAGCGCAACAACCGGTACGCCTACTTCCTCGCAGGCACCTCGCCCTTGCTCGACGATCGCAGCGGAACCGTGGCGACCACGTCGGTCACGGCCAACGGAATCTCGGTCGACACGTTCAAGTACGGAAGCGCCAGCGCGGTCACCGCATGGGCCAATCCATGCGGCGTGACCCCCGGGCTCACCGATCCACCGACGGCAACGTTCGTCGGCGGCGCGATCGGCAACGTCGACAGTGATGCGACCAAGGACGTGTGGTCGATCGCCACCTATTCGCGCACGTTCTCCCCCAGTCAGACCTGCAATGCGGAGCCGAACAACCCCTCCGGTGACCCGTCGAACGAGCTCAACGACGTGGAGCAGTGACAGCCCGTCCGGTACGATGCAGTCGTGATCGCAATCGGCAGTGACGCATTTCCCAAAGTGGCGCTCGGCGCCACCGCGATGGCGGCGGCCATCGCGCTGATGGCGGTCGCAAGGCACCACGGGGATCGGCTGCGGCCACCGATCATCGAGACGCAGCTCGAGGTGCCCGCCTTCCCCGCCGAGGTGGCGCGCCCACTCGCGTTCGGGTTCCGCTCGCTCATCGCCGACGCCACGTTCCTCGAGGCCATCCAGCTCCTCGCGCAGCGCAAGGCGGACGTGACGTACGGGGCCGCGCTCCCGCTTGATCGCAGGCTGCAGCGCCTCATCACCTATTCGGTCGACGTCGATCCGCAGTTCGCCGGAGCTTACCGGCTCGCGGGCACGGCGCTGCCGCACGAAACGATCGACCACAAGGTCAACGGCGTGCTCGGCGCGGCGCAGATCCTGAGGCAGGGCGTGCGCGAGCGTCCTGACGATTGGCACATTCCGTTCCTGCTCGGCTTCATCGAGTCGTATTACCTCGACGACATGGTCCAGGCGGGCAGACACTTCGCGTTCGCGGCACGGCTACCGGACGCGCCGGCGTACCTCGGCCTTCTCGCGACGAGGGTGGAGGCGCATGCAGGCGACCTCGCGTCCGCCACACAGGTCGCCGAGACGATGGCGGCGCAGGCGCAGGAGGAGGATGCGCGCAACCAATGGAACGAGCGACTCCTCCTTCTCCACGAGGAGAAAGAGATCCGCGATCTCGAAGCCGCGGTGGCGCGCTGGCGAGAGCTGCACGGATCGTCGCCGCGTACACTCGACGAGCTGGTCGTCGCCGGATGGTTGCCGTCGGTCTCGCGAGAGCCGCACGGTGCGACGTACCTCGTGGACGAAGACGGGTCGGTGCACCCGACCGTGGTCTACCGGCTCCGCATCTTCGGCGACACTGCCATGGAATCCGGTCTGGAGGTGCACTGATGGTGCGCGTCGTCTCGGCCGTCGCGGCGAACACGGTCCGCGAGCTGGTCCGCAGCAAGCTTCTCTACAACCTGCTGCTCTTTGCCGTGCTCTTCATCGCCGCCTCCTTGTTCGTGGCGCAGCTCACCATCGGCAATTGGAATCGCGTCATCCTGGACATGGGTCTCGCGACCATCGAGATCGCCGGCGTGCTCGTCGCGGTCATGATCGGCGTGGGGATCGTCGCGGGCGAGATCGAGCGGAAGACAATCTTCCCCACGCTCGCCAAGCCCGTGCCGCGGTCGGCGTTCCTGCTGGGCCGCTACGCGGGACTGGTGGCGATCCTGGCGGTGAACGTCGCGGTGATGCTCGCCGTGCTCGCGATCGTGCTGCGACTCGCGGGGTATGCCGTGAGCCCCACCACCGCGGAAGCGACCCTGCTGCTCTTCTTGGAGCTGGCTGTGATGGCTGCCGTCGCGGTTTTCTTCGCCAGCTTCACCACGCCGATGCTCGCCACGGCGTTCGCGCTCTCCGTCTTCCTCATCGGACACCTGCTCGGGGACCTGCGAGCGTTCGGAGATCGCTCGAAGAGCGCCGCCGCGCGCGTCCTGTCGCACGCCATCTATCAGGTGCTTCCCGATCTCGAGCTGCTCAACTTGAAGTCGTACGCATCGAACGAGCTTTCCGTACAGACTCGGTTCGTCTGGACGTCTGTGGGATACGGCTGCGCCTACGCGGCCGTCCTGTTGATGCTGGCGATCTTCATCTTCCAGCGCCGCGACCTGAAGTGAGCTGATTCCTCGGCCGTCCAGCAGCCGCGTCGTACAGTGAATTCGATGGAGCGGCGACCGCGCTGGGAGCTGTGGATCCCGATGTTCTCGGCGGTGCTGTGCGCGACCGCGGCGCTTTGCTGGAGCGAGCGGCTGCAGTTGCAGCCGTTCGACGACGCCTACATCACCTTGCGCGCGTCGCTGAACTGGGCGACGGGGCACGGCCCCGTGTTCAATCCGGGCGAGCGAGTCGAGAGCACCACCTCGCCTCTATGGACGGCGTTGCTCGCGCTCGGCATTCTCTTCGGCGCCGACCCGATCTCGCTGCTCGCGGTGGGCGGCGTCATCTTCGCAGCAGCCGCCGGAGCGCTGTGCTCCATTCTGGCCATCGAGGCGGCCGGTCCCATCGCCGGCGTGACCGCCGGCGCATTCCTCGCCGCCATTCCCACCTGGAGCGCGTGGACGCTCACCGGAATGGAAGTGCCGCTCGCCGGCGTGACGCTGGCGCTCGCTACCTGGGCGGCGTTGCGCAACCGCCCCGCGCTGACCGGAGTGCTCGCCACCGTCGCCGCTTGCGCACGCCCGGAGGCGCTCACCTTGGTGCCTCTGTTCGTCCTCGGAGCGGCCGTGGGGGCCGAGCCGGAGCGCCGACGCCCCGTCGCCTTGACCGCCCTGGCGTTCGCCGCGTTTCCGCTGGCAGGCTTGTTTCTCGCGCGCCACGCTTATTTCGGGAACTGGCTGCCGAACACGTACGCAGCGAAACGAGGTGGTCTCGGTTCGTCGGGAATCGCGCGCGGGCTTCAATACGTCAGCGCGTTCGCGCTCCTGCACCCGGCGATCGTTGCGGCCGTCGCTTGGGCAGCCTGGCTCCGCCGCCGATCCGAATCGTTCGTCGCCGTCCTTTGCATCGCTTTCGCTGCGGCCGTCGCCTGGGAAGGGGGCGACCATTTCAGCAACTACCGGCTGCTCGCGCCTGCGCTTCCGCTCGGATGCGTCCTCTGCGGGATCGCCGTCGCGTGGCTGCGCGCCCGCCCCGTCGCGATCGCGGCGCTCTGCGCCAGCGCGGCGCTCCCGGCGTTCCTCGGCATCGTGGGGCCCTTCGGCACGTTCGCGCACGCGATGCCCGGTCCCGAACGGCTCGCGAAGGAAGCGATCTTCACCGCAAACGCGCGCGAGGTGGGCGAAGCGCTGGCCGTGCTGCCGCCGGGGACGGTGGCGACGACGGCGATCGGTGCAATCGGCTACTACTCGCAGCGCCCGATTCTCGATCTGGTCGGTCTCGCCGACGCGCACATCGCTCGATCCCCGCACCTGCCGGGTGTGGTGCCGGGGCATGACCATGCCGACGTGGACTATGTGCTCTCGCGCCGTCCAGAGCTCGCGCTGTTCGTTCCGCAGCTGACGAAGGACGTGCTCGACGCGGCGAGCGAGGAGCGGTGGCTGATCCGCTTGCGCCCCTACTTCCTTTCCTCTCTGCTCCTGCTCGGCGACCCACGTTTCGTGAACTCGTACACACCACTCGTGCTGCGCTTCCCCGATGGACGGCACCTGCGGGTCTGGATGCGCAACGACGTAGCGCGAAGCTACGGCGCGGATTCGTCGCCGTCGTCGCCTGCTTCGTCGGCGGTCTCCGCCTCTCCAGAGAGCTTCTTGAGCCGGTGACGGAACTGCCGGAACGTGAGGCCCAGCTTGGCGGCCGCGTCTTTCTTCACTCCGCGTGCCTCGGAAAGCGCGCGATCGATCAGCTGACGTTCGATGGCAGCCAGGTGCGCCTCCATCGAGAAGCCGGGCGGCAGCGGACCGTCGGGCGTCAACGCCGGCGCTCCGCGCAGCGGCGCGGGGAGCGCATCGAGCGTCACCTCGTCGCCGCTGGAGAGCGCCACCGCGCGCTCGATCAGGTTCTCCAGCTCGCGCACGTTTCCGGGGAAATCGTACTCGTCGAGCCTCCGGCGGGCCTCCCGCGACAGCCGCAGCGAAGGGCGCTGATGCTCCGCTCCGAAGCGGCGGAGGAAGTGGTCCGCGAGCGGCAGGATGTCCGCCCGCCTTTCGCGCAGCGGTGGCACGCGGATCTGCACGACGTTCAACCGGTAGTACAGATCCTCGCGAAAACGGCCGGCGCGCACCTCGGCCGGAAGGTCGCGATTCGTCGCGGCGACAATGCGCGCGTCTACTTCGAGGTCCTCGGTCGCGCCGACCGGCCGGATGCGCCGGTCCTGGATCGCGCGCAGCAGCTTGACCTGGAGGGAAGTCGGGAGTTCCGCGATCTCGTCGAGGAACAGCGTGCCGCCTTCGGCGGTCTGGAACAGCCCGCGCTTGTCGCTCGCCGCGCCCGTGAATGCGCCCTTGACGTGCCCGAACAGCTCGCTCTCGATGAGGCCCTCGGGAATCGCGCCGCAGTTCACCGGAACGAACGGTCCCTGTCCTCGCGGACTGCGGGCGTGGACGGCACGGGCGACGAGCTCCTTCCCGACTCCGCTCTCGCCCGTGATCAGCACGGTGGTGCGCGCCGCGGCGACTTTCTCGATGAGCTGGAAGACGCCCTGCATGGCCGTGCTGCGGCCGACCATCTCGCCGAGGCGGGTCCTCGCCTCGAGCTGCTCGCGCAGGAGCTGGTTGGCCTCGGCGAGCGAGTTGCCGCGCATCGCCAGCTCGCGCTTCTCGAGCGCGCGCCGGACGAGCGGCACCACCTCGGCGGCGAGCCGCGGCGACTTCTCCAGATAGCAGAGCGCACCGAGCTCGAGCGCCCGCGCGCGCACCTCGTCGCTGCCGAACGCGGTCATGACGATGACTTCCGTCTGCGGCTGCCGCTCCTTCACCTTGCGCAGCACGTCGAGCCCGTCGCCGCCGCGCCCCATGCGCAGGTCCGTGATGACGACGTCGAACTCGCCGTCGCCGAGCGCGTGCTCGGCCGACGCGAGATTTTCCGCCTGGACGACGGCGTGGCCGTCGGCTGTCAGGCGCATCTCCAGCATCGTCCGGATGCTGTCCTTGTCGTCGACGACCAGCAGGCGCGCCATGGATCCGACTCTAACCCGCGCGCGCCGCGCGCACCGGTTCTTGCTGCGCCGCGAGTGGGAGAGTGACGGAGAACATGCTGCCTCGCCCGGGTTCGCTGCGCACGGCGATGCGCCCGCCATGAGCCTCGACGACCTTGTGAACGATGGCGAGCCCCAGCCCCGTCCCACCAGTCTTGGTGGTGAAGAACGGATCGAAGATGCGCGGCAGATCCTCAGCGGAGATGCCCTGCCCGGAGTCCTCCGATCTGGCCCTTGAGCCTGACGGCGATGCGGCCGCCGGCATCGGTCGCGTCGCGCGCGTTGCCGAGCAGGTTCCACAGGACGGACTTGATCTGATTCGCGTCCACCGACAGCCACACGGACGCGTCGACGTCGAGGGCAAGCGAGATCCCCTTCAGCGTGGCCTCGCGGCGGAAGACCTCGACCGTCTCCCGCACCAGCGGGACGGCGTCGACCGCCGCGAGGTGCGGCGATGCCGGCTTCGCGAACGCGAGGAAGTCCTTGACCAGGCCTTCCAGGCGTTCGCCTTCGCTTCGCACGACCTGCATCAAACGCCGCTCGTGATCGCCCAGCGCCGCCGACAAGGAGAGCAGCTCGATCGAGCCGCACATCGCGGCGAGCGGGTTGCGGACCTCGTGCGCAAGGCCCGCCGCGAGCCCGCCGACCACCGCGAGTCGATCGGCGCGGCGCATCGCTTCCTCCATGCGCCTGAACTCGGTGAGGTCCTGGAACACGATCACGTTTCCGTGCGCGCCCTCGGCGAGCCGTGCCGCCGCCCAACCCAACACGCGCTCGCGGCCGTCAGGGCCGCGCAGGATCGCTTCGTTGCGGTTCCTCCCTGTCCACGTGCTGCGGTCGAGGGCGTCCGTCAGCGCCGGAATGGCGTCCTGCAGCCGCTGCCCGACGGCCTGCTGCTCCGTGAGCCCGGTGATCTCCATCCCCGCGCGGTTCAGATACGTGATGCAACCCTGCTCGTCGACCGTGACGATGCCGCTGGAAATCGATTTCACGATGGCGGAGTACATCGCTTCCAGCTTGTCGAGGCGCGTCTGCCGCTCGGCGAGCTGCGCGCGCGCTCCTTGCAACTGGTCGGCGAGGAGCGAGGAGAGCGCGCCGGCGAGCAAGAATGCGGAGAGGTTCAGCACCACGATCAAGGCGAGGCGCGGAAGTGACGTCGTCGGATGCGTCAGATAGGTGGCGGTGGGGACGATGATGCCGCTTTCCAGTCCCCACACCAGCCCACAGAACGACAATGAGGCGGCGCTGGCTCCGAGGATGGCTCCGCGCCTCCCGAGGCCGATGGCGCCGTTCACGATGGCGAGCGGATACAGGATTGTGAAGATGCTTTCGGGTCCGCCGGTCAGGTAGACGAGGCCCGTCGCGGCCAGCACGTCGGCGGCGATGTGCGCGTGCGCGAGCCCACGCAAAAAACGCCTCTGCCGCAACAGGACGACGGAGATCAGCGACGCGACGTAGAGACCCGCGATGATCCAGTAGAGATACGCCTCGACCCCGCGCGGAAATCCTTCCGGACCGAGCGACAACACGGCCGTGGCGACGAGCAGCGCCGTGCCCACCAGCAGCCGGATGCCGGTGAGCAGCACGAGCTTGCGATAGAGGTCGCGCGGGCCGGGACGCTCGGAGTCGGACCCGTCGCCGACCACTTCGTTACTTGACCGCACCGGCAATCGAGAAGATCGGCAGGTACATGGCGACGAGGAACCCGCCGACGATGCCGCCGAGGAAGACCATCATGACCGGCTCGATCATGCTGGTGAGGGCGGAGACGGCGGCGTCGACTTCGTCGTCGTAGAAATCGGCGATCTTCGTCAGCATCTGATCCATCGCGCCGGTCGCCTCGCCGACGCCGATCATCTGCACCACCATGGGCGGGAACACTTTCGTTTCTGCCAGCGGCTGTGCGATCGTCTTTCCCTCGGAAATCTTGTCCTTCGTGTACCGGATCGCCTTCTCGACCACGGCATTGCCCGCCGATTTCGCCACCACCTCGAGCGCATCGAGGATCGGCACGCCGGAGCTGATCATGGTGCCGAGCGTGCGCGTGAAGCGCGCCACGGCCACCTTGCGGATGAGCGTTCCGAACACCGGACTCTGGATGGTGATGCGGTCCCACTGCTCACGCCCCTTGGGAGTCTTCTTCCAAGTGCGGAACGCGATCGCTATGACGATCGTGACGCCGACCATGAGCACGATGTACTTCTGCAGGAACTTGGAGAGATCGATGACGATCTGCGTCGGCGCCGGCATCGCGCCGCCGAAGTCCTTGAACATCTTCTCGAACGTGGGCGTGACGAAGAGCAGCAGCACCACCGTGACGCCGATGGCGACCGTGAGCACGATGGACGGGTAGACCATCGCGCCCTTCACCTTGCTCTTCAGCTTCTCGTTCTTCTCGATGTACGCCGCGAGGCGGTTGAGGATCGTGTCGAGGATACCGCCGATCTCGCCCGCGGCGACCAGCTGCACGTAGAGCGTGTCGAACACCTTGGGGTGTTCCTTGAGCGCATCGGCGAGAGTCGAGCCCGACTCGACCTTCACCTTCACCCTCGTGAGCACTTCGCGGAACGCCAGGTTGTCGAGCTGGGTAGCGAGAATGTCGAGACACTGCACGAGCGGCAGGCCGGCGTCGATCATCGTCGCGAACTGCCGCGTGAAGATGACGATGTCCTTCTGCGAGATGCCGCCGAAGCCCGGCAGCTTGAACTTGAGCTGCATCGGCTTCTTGCGGATCTTGACGTTCTGCAGCGCCATCGCGCGCAGGCGCTGCTGGACGGCCGCCTCGTCGGAGGCCTCCATCTCGCCCTTCTTGACCTCGCCGGTCCTGGTCTTCCCCTCCCAGGTCCAGACCGGGAGCTTCTGCTGGGCTGGCTGGGCCTTGGCGGCTGCTGCGGGCGAAGCCATCGTTTCGTCTCCTTACGGACGCGGCGTCATTGAGGGTCGCGTCCCCGAGGAAAGCAGGTTGCGCAGCTCGTCCGGATCGGAGCTGCGCGCCAGCGCTTCTTCCATCGTGACGAGGCCGCGCTGCACGATCGCCGCGAGCGACTGGTTGAAGGTCTGCATGCCGAACTTCGACTGGCCCACCTGCATCGCCGAATAGATCTGGTGGACCTTGTCCTCGCGGATCAGGTTGCGGATGGCGGAGTTGGGGACCATCACCTCGATGGCCAGGACGCGCCCCGGTCCGCTTGCCTTGCTGATCAGGTTCTGCGTCACCACGCCCTCGAGCACGAAACTGAGCTGCGCGCGGATCTGGGGCTGCTGATACGGTGGAAACACGTCCAGGATTCGGTTGATCGTCTGCACGCAGCTGTTGGTGTGCAGGGTGCCGAAGGCGAGGTGACCGGTCTCGGAGATGACCAGCGCCGCCTCGATCGTCTCGAGGTCGCGCATCTCGCCCACCAGCACCACGTCGGGGTCTTGCCGCAGGATGTACTTGAGGGCCTTCTTGAAGCTGTGCGTATCCGCGCCGACTTCGCGCTGGTTCACCACGCAGTTCTTGTGCGGGTGCAGGTACTCGATCGGATCCTCGATGGTGACGATGTGCTCGTGC
>Ga0209474_10002260_pt1 | contig 17909 bp, 12 predicted proteins | sample GraSoiAngelo_145_FD_185902 | JGI IMG/M metagenome (GOLD analysis project Ga0209474, IMG submission 185902) | Grasslands soil microbial communities from the Angelo Coastal Reserve, California, USA - 14_1009_05_20cm (SPAdes) (version 2) | ecosystem: Environmental > Terrestrial > Soil > Grasslands... | reverse complement strand
CCGTATCCGGTGGTGGCGAAGCACGCCTTCACGTTTCTATTCAACCAAGCCGAATTCGGGCTGGGTTGCCCGATCAATGTCACCGATGGCTGCGCCAAGCTACTGGCGAAATTCGGCAGTGATGCGTTGCGAGCGAAATATCTGGACGGCCTCACGCAAACCGACATGAGCAAGCTGACCCAGGGCGGTCAGTTCATGACCGAGAAGGAGGGCGGCTCCGATGTCGGCACGCTCACCACGACCGCGGTGCAGGACGGCGATCACTGGCGCTTGTCAGGCGAAAAATGGTTCTGCTCCAATGCCGATGCGGAAATAGTGATGCTGCTGGCGCGACCGGAAGGCGCGTCCGGCGGCACGCGCGGTGTCGGCCTGTTCCTGATGCCGCGCTGGCTCGACGACGGCTCGCCCAATCACTACCGGATCGTTCGCCTAAAAGACAAACTCGGTACCCGCTCGATGGCCTCGGGCGAGATCAAGCTGGAAGGCGCGATTGCCTATGCTGTCGGGAAACTCGATCGCGGCTTCGTGCAGATGGCCGAGATGGTCAACTCGTCGCGGCTCTCTAACGGCGTTAAATCCACCGCGCTGATGCGGCGAGCGCATCACGACGCGATCACTGTCGCGCGAAATCGCATCGTGTTCGGCCAGCGCATTATTGAGTTGCCGCTGGCGCGGCGGCAATTGATGAAGATCATGCTCGCCACCGAGCAGGCGCTATCGATGAGTTTCCTGACGGCGGACGCGCTCGACCGCGCCGAGGCCGGCAGCCAGGATGCCGCGGCGCTGTTACGCATCCTGACGCCGACGTTGAAGTTTCGCGCCACCCGCGATGCCCGCAAAGTCTGCGGGGATGCGCTGGAGATGCGCGGCGGCATCGGTTACATCGAGGAATTCGCAACCGCGCGGCTGTTGCGCGACGCCCATCTCGGCTCGATCTGGGAAGGCACCGGCAATATCGTCGCCATAGACGCTCTGACGCGGGCGGTCGGCCGTCATGGCGCTGACGCCGCGTTGGCCGCCGACTTGCACGCTCGCCTCGACGACAGCGCGAATGTGCCGCGCGCCTGGCGCAACCGCTTGCGCGAACTCAGCGATCGGGCAGTCGGCTTCGCCCGCGAGGTCGCCGGCCGCATCGAGAATGAGGCTGAAGCGCGGCGCGCCACCAGCCTGCTCTATCACGTCGCCAGCGCCGTGGCGCTGACATGGGAAGGCGGGCGCATTCACGAGATGCGCGGCGATGCCCGCCGGCTGTTGCTGTCGCGCATGGTGATCGATCACCGCCTGAACCCTGACGACCCGTTCCGGCTCACGGAAAATGCAGCGCAGCGCGCAATCACCGATCATCTGCTGGGCGACCGCGCCGTCGGGATGGCCGAGGTTGGAGAATTGCTGATGGCGGCGTAGGCTCGCTTCCTATCAAATTCATGTTTCAAAGAACCAAGAAAATCCAGGGAGTATCCGATGAAGGCCGCCGTCCTGCATGAAGTGAACAAGCCGCTGATGATCGAGGATGTCAGTGTGCAGAAGCCCGGACCGCGCGAGGTCCTGATCCGCACCTCGGTTGCCGGTCTCTGTCATTCCGATCTGCATTTCATGGAAGGGCTCTATCCGCATCCGCTGCCGGCGGTGCTCGGCCATGAGTCCGCGGGTGTCGTCGAACAGGTCGGCTCGGACGTGACCTATGTAAAACCCGGCGACCATGTCGTCACTTGTCTTTCGGTATTCTGCGGCACCTGTGACAACTGCACGACCGGGAGACCGGTGCTCTGCACCGATACGACGGTAAAGATGCTGCCGGGCGCCTCGAACCGCCTGTCATGGGCGCGTTCGGAAAAGCTGAACCAGTTTCTCAACCTGTCGTCATTTGCCGAGCAGATGCTGGTGCACGAGAACGCCATCGTCAAAATCCGCAAGGACATGCCGCTTGATCTCGCGGCCTTGATAGGATGCGGCGTCATCACCGGATACGGCGCGGTGGTAAATACCGCCAAGGTAGCGCCCGGCGAAACCGTGGTGGTGATCGGCTGTGGCGGCGTCGGCATGGCCGCGATCAACGGCGCGCAAATCGCGGGTGCTGGCCGCGTCATTGCGGTCGACACCAACCCGGCCAAACTTCAACTGGCGACCAAATTGGGCGCCACTGACATCGTCGACCCCCGCAACGGTGACGTGGTGCAGCAGGTGCGCGATCTCACCAATGGTGGCGTGCATCACTCGTTTGAAGTTCTGGGCCGCAAGGAGACCGCCGAGCAGGCTTTCGCGATGCTGGCGCCCGGCGGCACCGCGACCATCGTCGGTATGATTCCATTCGGCCAGAAAATCGAGCTGCACGGCTTCGATTTCCTCAGAGAACGTAAGATCCAGGGTTCGTCGATGGGCTCGAACCATTTCCGCGTCGACATGCCACGGCTGGTCGAATTCTATATGCGCGGCCGGTTACATCTGGAGGACTGGATTTCGGCGAAGCTGAAACTCTCCGAAATCAACGAAGGCTTCGCCGCGATGAAAGCCGGCAAAACCGTACGCAGCGTGATCATGTTCGATGCGTGATCGTACTGGGTCGTCACTCTCCTTTCGCCGCGTGCGCACGATGTGCGCCCTCAGGATGAGGTCGTGACCTCGGTTACGGTCATTGCGAGGAGCGAAAGCGACGAAGCAGTCCAAGCAGCGAAAAAGAAACCTGGATTGCTTCGCTGGCGCTCGCAATGACGCCGAAATAGAGCAACCCCTCCCACCGTCGTCCCGGACAAGCGAGCTAAAGCGAGCGCGGACCCCTTGCTGATGTCCCTGCGAGAACGGCGTCATGGCCGGGCTTGTCCGGGCTTGTCCCCGGCCATCCACGTCCTTCTATCGCTCCCCCCGTAGGCTGTTAATTGCATGGTATGCGAGCGCCGTCCGCTGCATTCTGCACGTCGGCTGCGTGTTACGAAGGAAGCGCGTGGATGGCCGGGACAAGCCCGGCCATGACGGCAGTGCGGATTGCAAACTGCCCGGCGGGCAAATCAGTTGACACCGTGTCCAGCCATGTTGCGAAAAATATTTTCCTTTCACTGTCGGGCAAATCACTTCTAGAACTCCCGCGTCTCGTGCCCACACAAGGGGCGTTTCGCGATCGTCACGGACGTTGGCACGGGATGCGGTGGACGCGGCAGCATGCTTGACGAAACGTGCTGACGCGGACGGCGAAGTCGTGTGGTCCTGACGCCTCGACGCTGGCGTCAAGTTGGCGGAAGTAATTCCGCTGGCGACGGTGACAAAAGAGCCCGATCACCGGGGAGATCACGAAGGAAGCCGTTAAAACCATTGCGCGGGGAATGCCGGGCTGCTCCGGTGAACCTGTGGTGACTACCTCGTGTGCTTTTTACTTTTTGCACGCGAGACTGCGGGTGCAGCGCGCACCCGGCATTCCCTGCGCCCTCTGTTCTCGAGGGTAGTTGTTGGCAAAGCTCGGGCGCATCGCGTCGTGAGAATGTGAAAGTGTGCCTGTTAGAGAGTTGACTCGAAAATCCGCCGTCGTCATGGCCGGGCGAGGCGACGAAGCTTTGCTTCGCGCCGATGTCCCGGCCATCCACGTCTTTCTTGCGGTAACAAAGCCGGGACGTGGATCACCGGGACAAGCCCGGTGATGACGCCGTTGTAGTGGACGGTTACTCTCCGTCATGGCTGGCGAAGCGACGAAGCAATCCATCTTCTATCTGGCCATACCGAGCCATGGATTGCTTCGCTGGCGCTCGCAATGACGGGGAAAACAGTTCACTGTCTCGTCATTGCGAGAAGCGAACGCGACGAAGCAATCCATGCAGCGAAAAAGAAATGTGGATTGCTTCGCTCGCGCTCGCAATGACAAAAAGTGTTGAGTTGGCTGTTTGAAAATCGAATCGGAAATCCAAACCTGTCGGTCCCGGACAAGCAAGCGAAGGCGAGCGCCGATCCGGGATCCATGACCACCGACGTCTGTGGTCAGCGAGTTGGGGCCACAGCGGCCGTATCATCCTTCGAGACGCGGCCAACAAGCGGCTCGTCCAGCATCAGGGCGCATTCAGTCATCAAACATCGGCGGCGGGACGAAGCCGCCGAATTCGCGTTCGATCAGCTCGGCCAATTTCAGCGGCGTACGGTCTTCCAGCCATGGTCCGACGATCTGCACTCCGAGCGGCAGACCCTCAGGCGAAAGGCCGATCGGAATCGCGGTCGCGGGCAGCCCGGGCAAGCTTGCGATGCCGGGCCAAGCCAGTTGATCGGGATAGACATAATCCTTGCCGTCGATATTGATGCGGCGGCTTTCTTGCTCATCGGAATGATCGTGCGGGTAGGCCGGCGTCGGCATCACAGGGCAGATCACCGCGTCGAACGTCTTGAACAGTTCGCGCCATTGCGCCCTGAGCCGCGCGCGTGCGCCGTCGGCCATGATCCAGTCGCGATGGCTGAGCGCGATGCCGCGCAGGCGTTCCGCGGCAAGGCTGGTGTCGCCGGGCGCGAGCTGTTCCCCGGCCTTCCTGGATCGTTCATAACTGTCCGGCTCAAACGAGCCGGAAAGAAACGACGTCAGCAGCCGCATGTAGAGCCGGCTCGACGCGGCGAAGTCAGGCAGCAGCGGACTCGCGCGCGCCACGTCGAGGCCTGCCTTGCCGAGGTTGGCGGCAAGTTTGTCGATCGCGCTCCGCACGCTTGCTGCTGGCGGCATCACCGGGTCGGTATCGATCAGCAGTACGCGAAAATTCTTCAACTGATCGTGGCGCGGCGGCGGCAGCGCAAGCTTGTAGGCTTTACCGGCCTCGATCGGGTCTGGTCCGGCGACCACCTCGAGCAGCAGCGCAAGATCAAGGGCGGACCGCGCCATCGGCCCGATCACGGCGAGATCGCGGTCGAACGGCAGCGGCGGCAGCGGCGGCGGGGTGTGGCCGCGCGAGGGTACCAGCGCGAAGGTCGGCTTATGGGCATAGACGCCGCAGTGAAATGCGGGCACGCGCAGCGAACCGCCGAGATCGGAGCCAAGAGAAAGCGCGCCGTAGCCGGCCGCGAGCGCCGCTGCCGATCCGCCTGAGGAGCCGCCCGGCGTACGCCCTAAATCGAACGGGTTGTTGGTGGTGCCGTAGATATCGTTGTAGCTCTGCCAGTCGCCGAGCCCGATTGGCACGTTGGTCTTGCCGAGGATCACGCCGCCTGCATCTTTGACGCGCGTGATCGCGAGCGCGTCTTCCGCCGGAACGAAGTCCTTCTGCGCCGGAAAGCCCCAGGTCGTCGGCAGCCCCGCGACGTTATAGGATTCCTTCACCGTCAACGGAATGCCGAGTAGCGGCCTGGTATCGCCGCGCGCGCGGGCTGCGTCGGCGGCGCGGGCGGCTTGCAAAGCGCGGCTGAAATCGCGCACGCAAATCGCGTTGATCTTGCCGTCGTGCCGCTCAATGCGGCCGATCGCTTCCTGCGCGAGCTCGACGGCGGAAATGTTCTTTGCCGCCAGCGCCGACGACAACTCGACGGCGGTCTTGAAGCTCCATTGCGATTTCGCCAAGGCGTACTCCCCGGTAAGTTTTTATGTGTTTGGCGATAAATCACGCCGCGCCTATGAGAATGCCGACGCCGAGCACGATGACGCCGCCGAGCACGATCTGGAACACCGCGTGCATGAACGGCGTATCCATGTAGCGCGCGCGAATATAAGCGATGGCCCACAGTTCAAAGAACACCACGACACTCGCAATCGCGGTCGCGATCCAGAAAGCGTTGGCCCAACTGTCCGGCACCAGGTACGGCATGGTGTGCCCGAGGCCGCCGAGCGTCGTCATCAGTCCGCAGGTCAACCCCCGCAGCCAGGGCGAACCGCGTCCGGTCAGCGATCCATCATCGGACAGGGCTTCCGCAAACCCCATGCTGATGCCGGCACCGATCGAGGCGGCCAGTCCCACCAGGAAGGTCTGCCAGTTGTGATGCGTTGCAAAGGCGGCGGCGAACAGCGGCGCCAGCGTCGACACCGATCCGTCCATCAGTCCGGCGAGACCGGGTTGCACATATTGCAGGACGAACACGCGCCGGCGCGTCTTGTCCTCCTGCGCGCGCACGTCGGGGCTGAGGATTTGGTCGGTCAGCCTTGCCGCGACGTTTTCATGGCCCTTCTCCGCCTCCGCGAGATCCCCGAGCAACCTGCGGACCCCGACATCCTGAGTCTGTTCGGCCGCCTTGACATAGAAGCGCTCGGCTTCGAACTCCATCGTCGCGGCTTCCTTGCGGATGGCATCGAGCGACAGGTTCTTGGTCAGCCATATTGGACGACGGCGCAAAAATCCTTTGACGTTGTCTCTGCGAATTGGCGGAAGGTTGCTGCCAAAACGCTGTTGGTACATTTCCAGCAGCATGTGGCGGTGGCCTTTTTCCTCCTCCGCCATCTCTTCGAATATCTTTGCCGATTCCGGATAACGCCCGGTGAGATCTTCGGCGAAGCTCATGTAGATGCGGCTGTCTTCCTCCTCGGCGGCGATCGCAACGGCGAGCACTTCGCGCTCGGTCAAATCGGCGAATTTCTTCATCAAGCATTCCCAACCCTAAGTTTAGAACAGTTCTAAACTTATAGAGGCTGAGTCCGGTCGGGTCAAATTCCCCCGGGCAAGCAAAACCGCCTATGCGTTAGGAGTCCTGATGTTGAGGATGCCCAAGGAATTCCAGCAGCAGGCGAGCGACCTGCTCCGGCTGTTCTTGTTGCACCCAGTGCCCGGCGCCCTCGACCAAATGACAGCCGACCATGCGGGTGCAGGCGCGTTGCTGCATCGCCTCATAGACGCCCGGCCGCTGATAGGTGCCCCAGTCTTGCTTGCCCGAGATAAAACACGAGGGCACGTCGATGCTGCGGCCCGACCAGGTTTGAAGTTCGGCAGTAAACGCCCGAGAAGTGCCGCAGCGATACCACTGCAGTCCGCCCTGGAAACCGGTGCGGGCATATTCAGCGCTGTAAAACGAAAGCTCGCTATCAGGCAGCCATGTGTTGGCAGCTATCGTTTCGGCCGACGGCATTTCCTGCGCGACGGTCTCGGCCATGTTCTTGGCCAGATCCATCACGTAGTAGGTCGGCAACTTCGCCAGTTCGCCCGCGGTCCAACCCTGGAGAGGATAAGGCTTGTTGTCTTTCCAGTCCGCGCTTTTGTGATGGTAATAGGCGCGGAGGAAATCGTGCACGCCTTGCGGCGCGCGGTGCATGTCCACGTTGGCCTCGCGCGTCGAATAATACCATTGGTAGTGTTTGCGCGGACGCGGCAGCGCCGCGAGTTCCCGATGCACGGGATCGTCACGCTTTGGCCTCGGCGGCGCATCCGCCGTATCGAACGGCAACGGCGGCGGGCCTGCGAACGGCGCGCTCATCAGCGCGACAGATCGAAACACGTCCGGCCGCACCAGCGCGCACCATGCCGCAACTGAACTGCCGAAATCGTGTCCGACCACCGCGTCGATGCTGCGGTAGCCAAACGCCGAAACCAGGCCGAGCGCGTCGCGCACCAGATTGAGCAGCCGGAACGAATTGAGGTCGCCATCATAACTCGCGTCCCCACCGGTGGTGCGCCCATAACCGCGCTGGTCCGGCGCGATCACGTGATAACCGGCGTCGGCAAGCGCCGGCATCACCTTGCGCCAGCTAAAGGCCAGTTCGGGAAAACCATGCAGCAGCAACACGCAAGCTCGCCCGCGCGTCTCGTATCCGGCCTCCAGCACATGCATCCGCAGCCCGTTAATGTCTTCGACAAAACGCGAGCGAATGCCGCTAGGGAGCGGGATATCGGGTAGGCCGCTCGTGTTACTCATGCGCCGGGCGCCGGCACCGCCGTCTTCGGCCAGTAGCGATCGCGCAGGTGGCGCTTCACCAGTTTGCCTGTCGGCGTGCGCGGCAATTCCGGCTCGAAGTCGATGCTCTTTGGGCATTTGATTGGTGAGAGATGCTTGCGGCAGAATAAAATCAGCTCGGCTTCCAGCTCCTTGCCGGCTTTCGCCGCGTCGTGCGGCTGCACCACGGCCTTGACCTCTTCGCCCATTTCTTCGTTGGGCACTCCGAACACCGCGACATCGGCAACATCGGGATGCGTGATCAGCACGTCCTCGGTCTCCTGCGGATAGATGTTCACACCGCCTGAAATGATCATGTAGGACTTGCGATCGGTCAGATAGAGATAGCCCTCGTCGTCGATGTAGCCGACGTCGCCGAGCGTCGACCAGCCCTTGGCGTTGTAGGCGCGCTTGGTCTTCTCGGGATCGTTGTGATAGGAGAACACTGGCGCGTCAGCAAAATACACCGTGCCGATCTGTCCGACCGGCAGCTCCTGATCGTTCTCGTCGAGAATTTTGATCTTCCCTACCACAGCACGGCCGACCGTGCCGCGGTGGCTCAGCCATTGCTGGGAGGTCGAGACCGTGACGCCGTTGCCTTCGGAGCCGGCGTAATACTCGATCAGGATCGGGCCCCACCATTCGATCATCTTGGCCTTGACCTCGATCGGGCAGGGCGCGGCAGCGTGGATCGCGCCCTTCAGCGATGAGACGTCGTAGCGGTTGCGGACTTCTTCGGGCAGCTTCAGCATGCGCACAAACATGGTTGGCACCAGCTGCGACTGGGTAACCTTGTGCTTCTCGACTAATTTCAGGAATTCTTCGGCGTCAAAGGACTCCATGACGATCGAGGTGCCGCCTAAGGTGATCGCCATCATGTTGAAGCGCAGAGGCGCTGCGTGATACAGCGGTGCTGGTGACAGATAGATGCTGTCGGCGTTCATGCCACACATATCGGCGCAGAGAATCCTGAGGAACGGATTGGGCCGATCGATTGGATTGTGTTCGGATTCCCGCTTGATGCCTTTGGGCCGGCCGGTGGTGCCCGACGAATATAGCATGTCGTAACCGGCCTCCTCGTCAGCAATGGGCGTGGTCGGCTGCGCGATCGCCTCCTTGTCCCACGAACGGAAGCCGGGCAGCGGCTCGTCGATCATGTAGAACAGCGGCGCCCCGGCCGCGTCCGAGACGAGCCCCTTGATCTGCTCGGCGCATTTCGGGGAGGTGATGACAACGCGCGCGCCGCAATCCTTGACGATGTAGGCGATTTCGTCCTGCGTGAGATAGCGGCTGATCGCTGTGTAATACAATCCGCTGCGTTGCGCTGCCCAGCAGATCTCCATAAACGCCAGCCGGTTCTCGATCAGGAACGCGATATGATCGCCGGCCTTCAGGCCGAGCGAACGGAATAAATGCGTGCCCTGGTTCGACAATTCGTCGAGCTCGCGATAGCTGATGGCCTTACCACTGCCCGCCATCTGATAGGCTATTTTGTTTGGCTGGGTGCGGGCGTGGATCGACGGATGGGTCATAGAGCTCCTCGAGCGCAATTCATTCGGAAAAAAATCGGCGCCGTTTCCCGCGAAGGCAGCGACCCATCGCCGGCAACCTGACGGAGTTGCGCGGAGTGAGTTGTCTCGCGCTAACTCTTCCGGCTGTGGTTATCGGTCCCGGCTCGGGATTGCCTTCGCTCGCTCGCCGGGATGAGGACCTAGTGTAAAACTTACAGCCGCTCCACGATCGTTACATTGGCCATGCCGCCGCCTTCGCACATGGTCTGCAGTCCGTACCGCTTGTAGCGCTGTTTGAGCGCGTTGATCAGGGTCGTCATCAGCTTGGTGCCGGAGCCGCCGAGCGGATGGCCGAGCGCAATGGCGCCGCCGTTGACGTTGAGCCGGGCGGGATCGGCGCCAGTGGTCTTCAGCCACGCCGTCGGCACCGACGCGAAAGCCTCGTTCACTTCGAACAGGTCGATGTCGTCGATCGACATGCCGGCCTTCTTCAGCGCGCGCTCGGTCGCATGCAAGGGCGCATCCAGCATGATCACGGGGTCTCCGCCCATCATGGTCATGTGATGGATCCGAGCCATAGGCTTGACGCCGAGCGACTTCAGACCCTTTTCATTGACGACGACCACGCCCGAGGCGCCGTCGCAGATCTGGCTGGAACTCGCCGCGGTGAGCTTGCCGTTTTCCGCGATCAGTTTAACGCCCTTGATGCCATCAAGGCTGACATCGAAGCGAATGCCTTCGTCGACGTGGTGGGTGTCGGTCGAGCCATCGGCGCGTGTGATCTGCAGCGGAATGATCTCGTCCTTGAATTTGCCGGCCTGGGTTGCGGCAATCGCGCGCTGATGGCTGTTGTAGGAATATTCGTCCAGGTCGTTCCTCGAGAGGCCATATTTTTCCGCCATCATCTCGGCGCCGGTGAACTGGCTGAATACGATGTTGGGATAGCGCTTTTCGATGTTCGGGCTCTTGTAAGTGCCGAAGCCGTTCTTGGCCGGCAATTGCGATGCAAGGCCCATCGGCACGCGCGTCATCGATTCGACACCGGCGGCGATCACGCAATCCATGCTGCCGGACATCACCGCTTGTGCGGCGAAATGCAGTGCCTGTTGCGACGAACCGCACTGCCGGTCGATCGATGTTCCCGGCACGCTCTCCGGCAGTTTTGAAGCCATGATGGCGTTGCGAGCGACGTTGTTGGACTGTTCGCCGGCTTGCATCACGCATCCCATGATCACGTCTTCGATCTGATCGGGCGCGGCGCCGGAGCGCTCAATCAATGCGTTCAACACGGAACCGGCGAGATCCGCCGGATGCCAGCCGGCGAGGCGTCCTCCCTTGCGGCCGCCCGCGGTGCGTGCAGCGGCGACGATATATGCCTCGGCCATGACTGTTCTCCCTGATTGTTGTGGGGTGCTGTTTTTAATGATGGGCCGGATTTAAGAGGCACGGCAGGATTTAGTCAATCAATCAATTAACTCTTGAGTGCGGCGCTCGCATCGGGTTATCTGCGCCCGCATCTTGCGACAGGCGCGCCATGGGATCACAGTTGAACACCATCGTACCGGCGAAACTTCCCAGCGGGAAGAATTCCACCGCCGAGAAACTGCTTGTCGCGGCAAGCGAACTGATGATCGAGCGATCCTCGATCGAGGTGTCGCTGAGCGATATCGCGCAGAAATCCGGCGTCAACGCGGCTTTGGTGAAATATCACTTCGGCAACAAGGATGGTTTGCTGCTGGCGCTATTGGCGCGCGATGCCGCGACCGAAATGTCGCAGATCGAGCATCTGTTGGCCCAGCCGATTACGCCGACGGCGAAACTGAGGCTGCACATCGCCGGGATCATCCGCGCCTACCAGCAGTTCCCCTATATGAACCGGCTGATCCATTATTTGCTGCACGAAAGCAGCGCCGAGGCTGCCGATGAAGTGTCAAAGTTCTTTGTCGCGCCGTTGCTGGAATTTCACCGTCGCCTGCTCGCGGAAGGCATCAAGGCCGGCGAGTTCCGCGACATCGACCCGGTGCTGTTTTACACCAGCCTGATCGGCGCCTGCGATCATCTGTTTTTCGGACGGCACGCGATGTCGCGCGTGACTGGCGTTGGGCCGGTGACCGACGAGGTCTGCCGCCAGTACATCCATCACATGGAAGCGCTGATTTGCGCGGGCATGCTGACGGCGAACACGGAAGACGCGGTCGCTATGTCCGGATGACTATTCGAGTTTAGAGATTTCAAACCAGAAGAAACGCTCAAGGAAAGGTTTTACCGATGCAGTTGAAAGATGTTGCCGTTCTCATCACTGGCGGTGGCTCCGGCCTCGGCGCCGCCACCGCGCGCGCGATGGCCGCCAAGGGCGCAAAGATCGCCGTGCTCGATCAAAGCAAGGAGAATGCGGAAAAGGTCGCCGCCGAGGTGAAAGGTGTCGCGGTGGTGGCCGACGTCACCGACGAGGAGCAGGTCAAGGCGGCGATCGCCAAGGGCGAGGCTGCGCATGGCGTCGCCCGGGTATTGGTGAACTGCGCCGGCATCGGCGGATCGCAGCGCACGGTCGGCAAGGATGGGGTCTACCCGCTCGCAAAATTCGTCCGCATCATCAACGTCAATCTGATTGGCACGTTCAACGTGCTGCGCTTGTTTGCGGAGCGGCTCGCAACCGAAGCGCCGGTCGGCGAAGAGCGTGGCGCCATCATCAACACCGCGAGCGTCGCGGCCTATGAAGGCCAGATCGGACAGATCGCGTACTCGGCCTCAAAGGGCGGCATTGTTGGCCTCACCCTGCCCGCCGCACGCGATCTCGCCAGCCTCAAGATTCGCGTCAACACCATCGCGCCGGGCCTGTTCCTGACTCCGCTGCTGATGGGTTTGAACGAGGAGGCGCGCAAGAGCCTGGGCGCGCAGGTACCGCATCCGGCGCGGCTGGGCGACGCCTCCGAATACGGCAACCTCGCGGTCCACATCGTGGAAAACCCGATGCTGAACGGGGAGACGATCCGGCTCGACGGCGCGATCCGGATGGCGCCACGTTAGACGCTGTCGTCGTCCGCGAACGACGACAATATAGGGAGAGCCGCGTGACCAAGCCGCTGCTGATCGAACACCAAGACGGGGTCGACCGGGTGACGCTCAATCGCCCGGACAGCCTCAACGCGCTCGATCCCGGCCTGATAGATGCGCTCAACTCCTACTTCGAAGGGCTGCGGCGCAACCGCAGCACACGCGTGGTGGTGCTGAAGGGCGCGGGATCTTCGTTCTGCGCCGGGCTCGACCTCAAGCACGCGATGGCGCGGCGCGCAGGGCAGCAGGAGCTCCCCGGCGTAACGGACTCGCTGGATTCACAGCGGCGGATCGCCGAAATCGTGATGTCGATGCGGCGATGCCCGCAGCCGATCGTCGCGCTGGTTCAGGGTGCCGCAGCGGGCGGCGGTTTTGCATTGGCGCTCGCGGCCGACATCCGCATCGCCAGCAAGTCGGCGCGGATGAACTGCGCCTTCATCAAGCTTGGGGTCGGCGGCTGCGATATCGGCACCAGCTATTTTCTGCCGCGGCTGGTCGGGGTGTCCGTCGCTTCCGAGTTGATCCTGACGGGACGTTTTATAAACGCCGAGCGGGCGCTGGCGGTCGGTTTGGTTTCCGAGGTCGTTGATGAGGGCGAGCTCGATGCCGCCGCCGCGCCCTACATCGATGCGATGATGGCGGCCTCGCCAGTTGCACTGCGGCTGTCGAAAGAATGCCTCAACATCAGTACCGATGCCGGCTCGCTTGAGGCCGTGATTGCCATGGAAGACCGCAATCAGGTGTTGTGCAGCAGATCGGAAGATTTCAGTGAAGGCATCAGGGCCTTTCTCGAGAAACGAAAGCCGGTCTATATCAGTCGATAAGACCGCGTGAACAAGGTCCGCAAGAGACTGGAAGAGAGTCGAACGTTGGAGACGACATGAGTGGGAGTGCAGCCGCGATTTTGACCAAGCCGGCTTTTCGCAAAATCGAATGGCTCGATCGCGATATCGCGATCGAGCGGCGGGCGGACGGCGTCCTCATCCTGAAGTCGCGGATTCCGTTAAGGCCTTATGATCGGCACATCCCGGCCTCGTTGGCGAAATGGGCCAGTGAGACGCCAGAGCGAATCTGGCTAGCGCAGCGCGCTGGCGATGACCGGCAATGGCGCAAGGTGTCTTACGGACAAGCCAAGCGCACCGTCGACGCGTTGACGCAAGCCCTTCTCGATCTGAAGCTGAATCCAGGCAGCCCGGTTGCGATCCTTTCCGGCAATTCCATCGAGCACGCCTTGATGACTCTGGCGGCGATGCAAGGGCGGCTTCCGGCAGCCCCGGTATCGCCGGCGTATTCGTTGATGAGCCACGACCACGTCAAGCTGAAATACCTGTTCAGCCTGATCAAGCCAGCCGTGGTGATGGTGCAGGACGGGCCGGCTTTCGAGAAGGCGTTGAAGGCGCTCGATCTCGAGGGCGTAACCGTCGTCCATGTCACGCGAGGGTGCGAAGACATCCAGAGCGTGGCATTCGCGCAGCTTGCGGCAACGCCCGTGACCAACGAGGTCGAGCAATCCGTTGCAGCAATCACCCCGGATACCGTGGGCAAGCTGCTGTTCACGTCGGGTTCGACCGGCATGCCCAAGGCGGTCATCAACACGCAACGCATGATGTGCGCCAATGCCGCCATGATGATGCAGGTTCGGCCGCGCGATCCGAACGCACCGCAGGCGACTTACCTCGACTGGATGCCCTGGAATCATACCATGGGCGGCAATGCGCTGTTCAATCCGGTGCTCACCGAAGGCGGCACGCTCTACATCGACGACGGGCGGCCGGTGCCGGGCATGATCGAAGAGACGCTGCGTAACCTGCATGAGATCTCGCCGACCTATTACGCTAACGTGCCGGCAGGCTATGCCGCGCTTGCCGCAGCGATGGAAAAGGACGACGCCCTGTGCCGCAGCTTCTTCAGGAATTTGGGGCTGATGGCCTATGGCGGCGCGCGTCTGCCCGACGATCTCTATGAGCGGATGCAGGCCTTGGCGGTGCGCGCCACCGGCGAGCGCATCGTGTTCTACACCGGCTGGGGCTCGACCGAGACCGCACCGACTTCGACCGGAACTTATTGGGATACCGAGCGGGTCGGGCTGATCGGGTTACCGTTTCCGGGCGTCGAGTTGAAGATGGTGCCGGTCGGATCGAAATATGAATTGCGCCTGCGCGGCGTCAACGTCACGCCCGGCTATTTCGGCCAGCCCGATCTCACCAGGGCGGCATTCGACGACGAAGGCTTTTACTGCATCGGCGACGCTGGCGTGTTTGTCGATCCTGATGACCCCGTGCAAGGGATCATCTTTGCGGGCCGGGTGGTGGAGGATTTCAAGCTGACCACCGGCACTTTTGTCCATGTCGGCTCACTGCGTACAGATGCCATTGCCGCGGCGACGCCGATAATTCAGGACGCGCTGGTGGCCGGGCAGGATCGGCCGTTCATCGGGCTTCTAGCCTGGCCCAATCTTCACGCTTGCCGACAGATTGTGGGCAATCCGGACGCGAGTTACGAGGACGTGGTCAAGCACCCGGAAGTTCTGGCGTGCCTCAGGCGCGGCCTTGAAGAGCATAACAAATCAACCGAGGGCGCCAGCAGCATGCGGATCGCCCGCGCCATGCTGATGACCGAGCCTGCCTCGATCGACGGCAATGAACTCACCGACAAAGGCTACATCAACCAGCGCGCGGGGCTCGAGCGCCGCGCCGCGTTGGTGGAACGGCTCTATGCCGAGCAACCCGGCGAAGACGTTATCATCCTGACCTAGACCGCATCACCAGAACGAGTACCGCACATGAATTTCGATTTCTCCGACGAACAAAAACAGCTCCGCAACGAGGCGCGAAAATTCCTTGCGGAAAAATGCCCCTCGAAAGCGGTTCGCGTGGTGCTCGATGGCAAGGAGCCTTATGACCGCGGATTGTGGAAGGGCCTTGCCGAAATGGGCTTTCTCGGCGTGGCAATTCCCGAGCAATTCGGCGGTGCGGGCGCGGGCCACCTTGAACTCTGCGTCATCGCCGAAGAAATGGGGCGCGCGCTGGCGCCTGTGCCATTCTCCTCGACGGTCTATCTCGCCGCAGAAGCCATCCTGCTCGCCGGCAGCGAAGCGCAAAAACAAAAATGGCTTCCGCTGATTGCGTCCGGCAGCGCGATTGGCACGCTGGCGCTGTTCGAAGGCAAGGGCAATCCATCGCCGGCAGCGATCAAGCTCTCCGCGTCAGGCGGCAATCTCAATGGTCTGAAGAAACCCGTCGCCGATGGCGCGATCGCTGACTTCGCCGTTGTTGCCGCACGCACCGGCTCGAGCGGGCGCGACACTGATATCTCTTTGTTCTTGGTGGACATGAAGGCCGACGGCGTCGAAGCCAAAGCGTTGACCAATGTCGATCCCTCGCGCGGCCAGGCCGAACTCACGTTCAAGAACTGCAAGGCCGAGCCGCTTGGCCCTGCCAACGAAGGCTGGAGCATCCTGTCGCGAGTGCTCGATCGCGCCGCGGTGCTGATGGCATTCGAGCAAGTAGGCGGCGCCGATCGCGCGCTGGAAATGGGCCGCGACTATGCGTTGGACCGCATCGCGTTCGGTAGGCCGATCGGCTCGTTCCAGGCGGTCAAACATATGCTCGCCGACATGTACGTATCGGCGACCCTGGCGCGTTCGAATTGCTACTATGGCGCCTGGGCGCTCTCGACCAATGCCTCGGAATTGCCGGAGGCCGCCGCCGCCGCGCGCATCAGCGCCACGCAGGCGTTCCAGCATTGCTCGAAAAACAACATCCAGGTGCATGGTGGCATGGGTTTCACCTGGGAGTTCGATTGTCATCTGTATTACCGGCGTTCCAATGCGATGGCGTTGTCGCTCGGCAGCCTGTCGTATTGGGAGGACGCGCTGATCGATCGCATGCGCAAACGCAACGCCGCGTAGTTGACGAGCAAGGACAAAAGCGCAAGGACAACACGAAAATGAACTTCGATGACACCCCGCAGGAGGCCGCGTTCCGCTCCGAGGCAAAGGCCTGGATCGCGGCGAACGCGCCCAAGCAATATGAAGAAGAGTTACGCAAATCCTCGCTTGGCCGCACCCAGCTCAAAGGCGCGAACATTCTTCAGGTCGCAAAAGCCTGGCAGAAAAAGAAGGCCGACGCCGGCTGGGCGTGCCTGCACTGGCCAAAGGAATATGGCGGGCGCGGCGCGACCCCGATCGAACGCGTGATCTGGCAGCAGGAGGAAGGGCCGTTTGGCAAGCTCAGCGGAATGTTCATCATCGGTCATGGCATGTGCGGCCCGACAATGATGGCGTTTGCCAGCGAAGAGCAGAAGCGGAGTTATTTGCCGCCGCTCGCATCGGGCGAAAAGATCTGGTGCCAGTTGTTTTCCGAGCCCGCGGGCGGCTCCGACGTCGCCGGCCTGCGCACGCGCGCTGAAAAGAACGGCGATGACTGGATCATCAACGGCCAGAAGATCTGGACCTCCGGCGCGCATTATTCCGATTACGGCATCCTACTGACGCGCACCGATCCCAATGTGCCCAAGCACAAGGGGTTGACCATGTTCTTCCTCGACATGAAGAGCCGCGGCGTCGAGGTCAAGCCGATCAAGCAGGCCAGCGGCCAGTCCGACTTCAACGAAGTATTTTTCACCGACGTGAAGATCCCGGACGCCCAGCGGCTAGGTGCGCTCAATGACGGCTGGAACGTGTCGCTGACTACGCTGATGAACGAACGCATGTCGATCGGGGCGGGTGTTGCAACCGGTTTTCCGGAGCTGTTCGAGTTCTGCAGCAATCTGATGCTGGAACAGGGGCTTGCGATCGACGATCGCAATGTGCGCTCCAGGCTGGCCAACTGGGCAGTGCGTGCCAGCGGGCTGAAGTACACCAGCATGCGCGCGATCTCGGCGCTGTCGAAGGGCGAGCGTCCGGGCCCGGAGAATTCCATCGGTAAGCTGGTGGCCGGCTCGATGGTTCAGGATGTCGCGGCTTATGCGCTGGACCTGCAAGGCGCGGCCGGCGTGTTGAGCGGCCCCGAAGACGCCGAAGCCGCGGGAAAATTTCAGGCCATGCTGTTGCGCGCGCCCGGAACCCGGGTCGAAGGCGGCACCGACGAAATCATGCGCAACATCATCGCCGAACGCGTGCTGGGTTTACCCGGCGATATCCGCGTCGACAAGGATGTTCCGTTCAACAAGATTCCGACCAAGGGACGCGGATGAAAGTGACGACCTCATCCTGAGGAGCCGCGCGAAACGCGGCGTCTCAAGGGTGACCAGCCTCATGGTTCGAGACGGCGCAACAGCGCCTCCTCACCACGAGGAGCGAGATGCTGACGGATGAAAGTGACGACCTCATCCTGAGGAGCCGCGCGAAACGCGGCGTCTCGAAGGGTGACCGGCCTCATGGTTCGAGACGGCGCAACAGCGCCTCCTCACCACGAGGAGAGAGAAGCTGACTCGGATTGCAAACATGAGAGGCCCGCCATGAATTTCGATGACACCCCGCAGGAGGCCGCGTTCCGCGCCGAGGCCCGCAAGTGGATCGACGCCAACGCGCCAAAG
>Ga0209474_10002257_pt1 | contig 17926 bp, 15 predicted proteins | sample GraSoiAngelo_145_FD_185902 | JGI IMG/M metagenome (GOLD analysis project Ga0209474, IMG submission 185902) | Grasslands soil microbial communities from the Angelo Coastal Reserve, California, USA - 14_1009_05_20cm (SPAdes) (version 2) | ecosystem: Environmental > Terrestrial > Soil > Grasslands... | reverse complement strand
CGTTGAGCGTGTGAGCGGTGAAAAATTCGAACGGTATATCGACAATCACATTTTAAAGCCGCTAAGGATGACCAACTCGACCTTCGACCAACCGTTGCCACCGGAGCTCGCGGCCCAAATGTCAAAAGGTTATCTCAACGCCGCGAAGAAGCCGCGCGATTTCGAATTCGTCCAAGCCGCGCCCGCCGGCTCACTCTCAACTACCGCCGCGGATATGACACGTTTCATGCTCGCCTTTCTTCAGGATGGCAGCGTCGATGGAGTCGCTATTTTGAAACCTGAAACCGTGCGGCAAATGGAAACGCGCCAGTTTGAACTCCATCCGATGATCAGCGGCTTGGGCCTCACTTTCATGGAATATTGCATGAACCCGGTGCGCGTTATCGCTCACGGCGGCGACACAGTTTATTTCCACAGCGACATGGTCCTCGTACCCGATGCGCACGTTGGTTATTTTGTTTCCTACAACAGCCTCGGTAAGAATGTTGACGGCGGCCGGGGCGAAGTCTGGCGCACTTTTGTGAATCGCTATTTCCCGATTCCAGGCGAACCGAAGGTGGAAGTCGATCCAAACACCGCGAAATCGGATGGACACGCCGTGAGCGGTGTTTATGACGGGACGCGTCGTGGAGAAACAACATTACTAAAAATTCTGGCATTGCTGGGTCAGGTTCGCGTTAGCAGCGATAAGGACGGCGTTCTTACTGTCGAAGGAGACAAGAATCAGCGTGGCGAATTAAAAAAATGGAAAGAGATAGCGCCGCTCGTTTATAGCGAGGTCGACGGATTGGAAAGAATCGCGTTTCGTCGCGACGCGTCCGGCACTGTGCGCGAAATGCTCCCCTTCCCTGCGATTTACGAGGGCCAGCGCGTTCCGTGGTACGCGAGTAAGATCTTTGTCGGTTTGGTGATTGGTGGAAGTTTGGTGCTCGCGCTTTTGACCGTTGTACTCTGGCCCGTCGCAGTTTTGATCCGTAGGAAGTATGAACGCCCATTGTTCAGCGCGAAAAGAGATCGTGTTCTATATTTTCTTTCGCGAATCATTTGCCTTGGCGAATTGATCTTTATTCTGACGCCCGTGATTGCCTTTAGCCAGGGGTTGAAACACATCGTGATCCTCGGCGACGCCATCAATCCGTGGTTACAGGCATTCCATTTCTTCGGGTGGCTTTTGATGGTAGGCGTCGTTGTTTTGATCGTAGCCGCTGCTCGCTTTGTCAGGCTTCCGGGGCACGGGCTCTGGTTTCGCGTTCATGCCATTCTCCTAGCGATCGGCGGAAGCGCGTTTGGGTTGTTCGCCTGGCAATACCATCTGCTGGATACGTCGCTAAGGTTCTAATCGGCCTGCCCCATTAATGGATTTTAGGCGTCGAGGAGTGTTAATTGCGTTTGCTGTCCTCGCGCTCCGGGCTTCGACTCTTGCTTACGGTCCACTGGGTCATGAGATCGTCGGCGCGATCGCAGATGAACGCCTGGCGAATACACCTACGGCTGCGAAAATTCGCGCGTTGCTCGACGGACTAACGTTGGAAAAAGCTGCGGTAATTGCGGACGAGATCAAAGGCTGGGACAAAAAAGGAGTGGACGATCCAAAGTCATTCCATTTCTCGGCACATTGGAAAATTGACGGGCAACTGCGTGATTTCTGGCGCGCGAATCAGCCGACGCACGAGATGAATTCGGCTGCGCCTTCGCATCACTGGTTTCACTACACTGACGTTCCGGTAGTGCCGCCACAAGCTTACCACGAAGGGGCGGCCGGTCGCAGCAAATGGGACATCGTCCATATGATTCCCTATTGCGTCGAGGTTCTTCAGGGGCGAGTGCCCGAACAAAACGAGCGCAAGATCACCAAAGCTGTGGCGCTTCTTCTATTGGCTCATTTGCTCGCCGACATCCACCAGCCACTGCACGTAGGCGCGGAATATTTCGATGAGCAGGGCCAGGTCACCGATCCGGAGAAAAATAGATCAGCCCTCGGAGACGAAGGTGGAAATACATTCACTTTGGAACTAAGTGACGAGCCGCCGCGTCGTCGCGGTATTCACAAGAAAAAATTACACGGTTTTTGGGACTACGACGCAGTGAACGCGCTGTTCCCTCAAGTGATCGGCAGGCTGCCGAAGAGCAAGATACAGGCACAGATCGAACCACTAAAAAGAGAGGTTGTCCACGAAATGGCGACCCACGAACCGAAAAATTGGCGAATGCCGTCAAACATCGCCGTCGATAATTATGCTGAAATGTGGGCCGACGAAATCTTGCCGATGGCGCGCGAGGCGCATACGCGTTTAGAATTTCGGAACGTAAAACCGCTGCGGGATGGCGACCGTATCGTTGCGGCAGGTGAGGCAATCGAGAAATCAGTCACGGATCACTCGTTTTATCGCGAATGGGCAACCAAGATCGTGCGTGACGAGCTGCACAAAGCTGGCTGGCGTCTTGCTGATCTTCTGGAGAAAATTCTGTAGCGATAATGCGAGCCGTTATCCAGCGTGTGAGCCGCGCACATGTAACCGTCGAGGGCGCTGTCGCAGGAGAAATCGCGGCCGGTCTCGTGATTTTCCTTGGGATCGGCCGTGCCGATACATCCGCTGTCGCTATCAGCATGGCCGAGAAGATCGCAAACCTGAGGATCTTTGAGGACGATCAGGGAAAAATGAATCGGTCGCTATTGGATGTAAAAGGCAGCGCTCTGGTCGTCTCTCAGTTTACGCTTTACGGTGACGCGCGCGGTCAACGTAGGCCGAGCTTTATTGCCGCAGCGCCATCGGAAGAGGCGAAGAAACTCTATGAAGAGTTTAGCGAGGCGCTACATGGCTTGGGTGTTACCGTCGCTACAGGAGTCTTCCAGGCGATGATGTCAGTGGAATTGGTCAATGAAGGCCCGGTCACAATCCTGCTCGATTCCGACAAAACGTTCTAGCCTGCCGCGGTCACGAACAGGAACAGGACATAAAAATCGCGCCGGGATTCTTCCACGGCACGATTTCTTTTCAGAGTTGTCAGATCCAAATCAGGCTTCGGTTTTCTTCGCGTTCGCTGTTTTCTTGCACTGCGCTTTTAACTGAGCGAACTGCTCTGCGGGAAGAATTGCTTTCGCGCGGCCCAGGAATGTCTGCCGGCTTTCCTTCGTGCAACCTGCTTTCATGCATTCCGCCTGCCACGTTTCGATCTTAGCCTTCTGATCAGCCGTGAGACTCAGCGTGGCGAAGTTAACGCAGGCCGAGCTCGCATTCGCTGCGCTTTTTGCGCAACATGCCTTGTCTCCCCCAAATGCGCTCGACGCAATAAGCATCGCAACTGCAACTAAAGTGGTAGCAATTTTAATCATGGTAAATGCTCAGACCGACTTGGCGCTGCAGTGTTCAATTTTCGCCATCGGGAAATAGAGCTGGCGCGAATTGGTTCACGCGTTAGAAGAAATCGGTAATGTCCACGTCACTGGAACCTGTCAGACCAATTGAGCTGGCTCAAATACGCGCTGCACGCGAGCGAATCGCAAACACCATTGTTCGCACGCCACTGATTCGTCTCCAACTAGGACCCGAATATCCCGACATTCGACTCAAGCTGGAAAACCTGCAGCCAATAAACGCCTACAAATTGCGCGGCGCCGCCAATGCCGTCGCCCTGCTCTCTAAGTCCGAACGTGAGCGCGGAGTTTGGACAATCAGCGCGGGGAACGCCGGCCAGGGCGTTGCTTACGCAGCGCGAGCGGCCGGCGTGCCGTGCGTCGTCGTGGTTGTTGAGACGGCGCCGAAATCAAAGCTGGAACGAATGAAAACGCTCGGGGCGAAACTCATCCCTGTCCCGTACGAGATTGCCTGGAAAGCGCTCGACGAAAGATCGTTTCCGGGAGTGGACGGAACATTTATTCACCCGTTCGATGACGACAATTTCATTGCGGGTCATGGCACGATGGGCTTGGAAATTCTCGAGGACGCCCCGGACGCCGCTGCCGTGATTGCAAGCATCGGCGGCGGCGGACTGATCACGGGCGTGGGCAGCGCAATCAAGGCGCTGAAACCGCAGGTAAAAATCTTCGGAGTTGAACCGGAGACAGCCACGCCCGCCGCGCTTTCGTTCGAGAAAGGTTCGCCGCAGGTTTTTCCAAACTGGAAAGCTTCATTCGTGGACGGCGCCGGCGGCCAAAGCATGTTCCCTCGCATGTGGGAGCGAATGAGACCGGTCGTGGACGGTTGTCTCGTCGTCACTCTCGAAGAAACAAAAAACGCGATGCGGTTTCTGGCCGAAAAAGCGCGGATTATCTCAGAAGGCGCAGGCGCGTTGCCGTTGGCCGCAGCGCTAACGGGAAAAGCTGGCAAGGGACCGGTTGTCGCGATTGTGTCTGGGGGCAATATCGATCTGAAAAAATTTTGCGAACTGATCGCGCAAGAGAACTCATCTGAGCGTTGACTTTCGCTTCGTGATCTGGAATGAATTCGCTCAACACAAACAGAAGATGAGGAATTACCAATGAAAATCGGAGACACAGCACCAGATTTCGAAGCAGAAACCACTGAAGGCCGGATCCGTTTCCATGATTGGATCGGCGATTCCTGGGCCGTTTTATTCTCGCACCCTAAAGACTTCACGCCGGTCTGCACGACTGAACTCGGTTATATGGCAAAGATTAAGCCACACTTCGACCGCAGAAACGTGAAGATCATCGGGTTGTCGGTCGATTCGACCGGAGACCATCAAGGATGGGCGAAGGACATCGCGGAGACTCAGGGTTACGCGCCAAACTACCCAATTATTGGCGATGCTGATTTCAAGGTCGCAAAACTGTACGGGATGCTTCCAGCCGATACCGCAGGCGACGCCAAAGCGCGTAAGCCCGCCGATAACGCTACTGTGCGCAACGTTTACGTCGTCGGTCCAGATAAGAAGATCAAGCTCATCCTTGTCTATCCGATGACCACCGGCCGCAACTTCGACGAAGTGCTGCGAGTGATCGACTCGCTCCAACTCACTGCGAAGCACCAGGTGGCTACGCCAGTAAACTGGTTGCCGGGCGAGGACGTCATCATCGCAGGCTCAGTGTCTGACGAGGAGGCGAAGAAGCGTTATCCACAAGGCTGGAAGGCGCCGAAGCCGTATCTCCGGATCGTTCCGCAGCCACAATAATTGGCATCGCCCTAGTCGAGCGATCTCACTAACAGCGAGGACCGGTTTTGGTAGGGCGCGACCGCCGGGCGCGCCAACGGACGGCTCGGCGAGCCGTCCCTACCAACTACAACGTGGCAGACGTCTGCTCGGCAGAATATTCCACAGGGTCCTGATTAAAATACCTTTGCAATTCTGCATATAGCTTTGGATGACGAGCGCGTAACGCACGCGGCTGCTCGAAAAATGCCTCGACCGATACGGCGAAGAACTCGGCTGGATCAGTCGCTCCATAAGTATCGAGCAACGTTGGTATCCCGCTCTGATCGGCAACGCGCAGCGACGCAAACTCGGATCTCATAACTTCGCTCCAGGCCAATTGCTGCTCGCGGGTTGCTAATCCCGGCACTCCGTCGGCAGCATGATTTTCGTAATCAAGTTGATGAGCAAATTCATGAAGGACAACGTTCTTCCCATCGGAGGGATCAGCCGCGCCATGTTTGACGGCGCCCCAGGACAGAACCAGCGAACCCATTCTACGGCCGGTCTCGCCAAGACGACTCACAGTCCCCTCTTCCCAAACGTGCTCACCAACCTGCCGTTTTTCTTCCACCATGTACGTTAATGGATAAACAAGAATCGTAAGCAGACCGGGGAAATAATCCGTCCTGCGATGCAATAGTAGAAGGCAAGCTTGGGCCGCGATAGTCACGCGGACCTCATCGGTGATCGCGAAACCACCACATCCCTCGAATCGTTTTTCGGCAAGAAATACTTGAATGTGACTAAGTAGTTCCGCGCGGTCGCTCGCGTTCAGTTTGTGAAAAAACACAACGTGATGCTGAATTAACTTCCGCCATTCTTTAGGAAACGGGCGCGCTCGCAGGCGACGTCGCCTTTGCTGCTTCAGCAATTCAAAGATCATATAAAAATGGTTAGCAAAAAGTTTTCACCACGTTCGCTTCAGCGGGTGCGCTTCGGTATTAAAGGTGACTTCATCGAACGCCAAGGTTTCAGGCGATGCGAAGAGCAGATAGAAATATTTGAAAGTCTCTGCCAGGACGAAGCTCTCCATCTCGTCGAGCTGTTGTTTACTCGTCACGTCGGCAACTGCAGCGTAGCCGAATCCCGTCCGGCAATATTTAACAAAGTCATCGAACATTTTCTCGCCCATGTGCCGGTACGCCGAGTCACCGGTGTAATGATAAAGATAATAAGTCGATTCAACGATCTCGGGCCGCAGATGATAACTTCCGGCGACCACGTGCATCGTCCTGTAATCAAGAATTTCCGGCTCAACGCCGCGCAGGTTCCACATCTTGAATGATGAAGCTTGCAGGCGACACGCCCGTTCAAAATCGCCTGACAAAGCAAGCAACGCAGGAAAGAAAGCGTCTAGTGCCCCGTAGGTTGTCTTTCTTCGCTTACCTGTCTGCATATCGGCGTGTCCGTACCACAATTCGCCGCGGGTTTCGTCGGCAAGATATTTGTTAACGACGGGGATGCTGGCGTTCCACATGTCGCGACAATCTGTATCGCCGAACAGACGCCAGCATTTCCAGAGATACTCGTAGTACGAGTCAATGCCGCCGCTGATGTGACTGTCAGTGGTCGCCCAGGCGCCCGTCTCGACGTTAATGCTTTCCCCGACGAGACCGAGCGGCGAACGGCGCTTGAAGGTTTCAACTACAGCGTGTTTTGCTTTTTCGTAGAAAATGGGCCTGCCAGTGAGTTTACTCAAAGTTCCAAATTCCAACAGCAACGTGGCTGTTTCTGCCGGATTCGTTACGGCATTCCGTCTCTGCCCGGTGCGGAGATTGACGTAAACATAAGGCAACCCCGTCGGCGAATCGAAGACCGGGAGCAGTCGGTTGCCCAAATCTTCTGCCAGGCTCAGGAGGCGTTTGTCGCCCGTCAGCTGATAGCTGGAGAGAAGCCCACCGAGCAGGCGGATCGTGATCTCGAAGTTTTTGACGGAAATATCGCGGCGAATGATAGATCACGCACAATGAGCGATTGCGCCCTTGTAGCTTCGGCATCGAGATGCATCAGGATGAGCGTGTCGAGTGCATCGACCGGCGTCATTAAGAGCGACCCTCCGTATCAGTCGTGGGCCGTTTTGCTTAAAGGGTGCAACGCGTCGTGACCCCACGCATAACGTTCGTAAGCATTCCAAGCATGCAGAAATTCACTTCGCACACGGGCAGCTACCTGCCGCGCGTGCTCGCCCTCACATGGCCACGAGCATCCATGCGTTGCAAGCGCGGCGAACGCAGCCAGCAAAAACGCAGTTGGCGCAATTCGGTCTGGCATTCGGTTCAGATCAGCCTAACAATCGACGCTAAGGAGCGTTTAAGAAAATGAATACGATATCGGTTTCTCGACGTAAATTCGCGCAGCTATTAGGCGCTGGCGCCGCAGCGGCTCTCGTTAGACCGCCGCTTTCTTTCGCAAAGCTAACTCAGCCTAGTGCCACTTCTTCAACAGCAGGCGGCACCATCGTCCGTTTGAGCGCGAATGAAAATCCGTATGGGCCTTCACCGAACGCGCTGAAGGCGATGACAAACTCATTCGGTCTAAGCTGCCGCTATCCGGATGAGCACAACAACCTGCTGATTGACAAGGTAGCCAAGCTGAACGGCGTCGACCACGAACAAATCTTGCTGGGCGACGGTTCCGGCGAGATTCTGAAACTCTGTGCCGAGACATTCACCGGGAAAGAGCGTGGGACACTCGTCGCACCTGATCCGACGTTTGAAGCAATTCTCAATAATGCCAAAGCCAATGGCGCCGAGGTGGTGAAGGTGCCTTTAAACAGCACTTTTGCCCACGATCTTCCAAAGATGCATGCTGCTACGAAGAGTGGGTTGATCTACATCTGCAATCCGAACAATCCGACCGCCAGTATTACGCCGAAGGACGAGCTGCGCGATTTTATCGCTAAGACGCCGCGCGAGACCATGATTCTAGTGGACGAAGCGTACTTTCATTACGCGGACAGCCCCGATTATGAGAGCGTTATTCCATTGGTGAAAGAGCATCCGAACCTGGTCGTCTCGCGCACGTTCTCAAAAATCTACGGCATGGCCGGGCTCCGTTGCGGCTACTGTATCGCGCAAAAAGAAGCGATTGATCGCATGCGTTCCAACCAGATGTGGGACAGCGTCAACATCATGGCATTGGCCGCTGCAAGCGCGAGTCTGGACGATACGGATCAAGTTCCAAACGGTCAGCGCCTAAACAGCGAAACGAAAACCTTCGTGATCTCGGAGCTCCAAAGGATGGGCCACAAGACAATTCCATCGCAGGCCAACTTCATTATGTTCGACTGCAAGAAACCGGTCGTTCCGCTGATAAAGACGTTGAAGGAGCGGAGCGTCCATGTCGGCCGGTTATTCCCGGCACTGCCAAATCATATGCGTCTCACCATCGGCAAAAAATCCGAAATGGAAATCTTCTTGGAAACCTTTCGAGAATTGATGACATAACATTCGTCTTCCGCAGGTGTAGCGGCGGTTGTGTCAACCGCCGAATCAAAATTATTAACAAGGCCTCGCCATTCCGAGCGCCTTTCCAGCTAAAAGTCTCAGCCGAACAAGCCGTGCACCAAGAGGTAAACCGCTCCAGCAAGCAAGCTAACGATGGCCACCACTAGCAAGACTTTTTTTTGTCTGAATCCCGACTGGACGGCAAGGACTTCGAATTCCTTTGCCGATACCGCAATGTTTGGCGGGAATACGGACTCGAGCGCTTCGTGGTACAGGTGTCGATCATCCACCGACATTTCCCCTGCGTGATTGAACTCGCTGTCGTTCACGATGATCTTCGCTTTAAGTTTTGCAGCCAGTCGCGCTCCAGAATGAAGCACAGGCGTCTTGTGAACTGCGCGCTCATATGCCGCCCTGACGCTCACCGGCATCTCGTCAACACTGGCGTACTCGCAGCCGTTGAACTGGATCTTGGTTTGTGACTTCGTGCTCACTAAGAGGACGAGAACCAAACTTCAATGCGGCGCTTTTGACAACTATTTTTCCTGAAACTCCAGCGCGCCGTCTTTTGCGTTGACGTAGACAGTCTGACCTTCGCGGACCTTGCCTTCCAGAATATCGATGCTGAGCGGATCGAGAATTTCTTTTTGGATGGCGCGCCGTAACGGTCGCGCGCCGTAAACCGGATCGTATCCTTCGCGTGCCAACAGTTCCTTAGCGGAATCAGAAAGTTTGAGCGTGATCTTTTGTTGCTCGAGTCGCTTGGCCAAGCGGCCCAGTTGAATTTCGACGATCTTCTTCAGCTGCTCTTCGGTGAGCCGGTCGAAAATAATGATTTCATCGACACGGTTAAGGAACTCTGGACGGAAATGCGCGCGCAATGCGTCCATGACGAGTCGCCGGCGCGCTTCGCGTGACTCTTCTTCGGTGATGTATTGCGACCCGATGTTTGAAGTCATGATGATGACCGTGTTTTTGAAATCCACGGTCCTCCCCTGCCCGTCCGTGATGCGGCCGTCGTCGAGCACTTGCAGCAGAACGTTGAAGACGTCGGGATGCGCTTTTTCGATTTCGTCGAAGAGCACGACCGAGTATGGCTTGCGCCGCACAGCCTCGGAAAGATGGCCGCCTTCCTCGTACCCGACGTAACCCGGCGGTGCGCCGATCAACCGCGCCACGGTGTGTTTCTCCATGTACTCGCTCATGTCGATCCGGATCATCGCGTTCTCGTCATCGAACAAAAATTCCGCCAGGGCCCGGGCCAATTCTGTCTTGCCCACACCGGTCGGTCCGAGAAAAATGAATGAGCCGAGCGGCCGATCCGGATCCTGCAATCCTGCGCGCGCGCGGCGCACGGCATTCGCGACGGCCTTGATCGCTTCGTCCTGGCCCACGACGCGTAGGTGCAAATGCGCTTCCAGTTTGACCAGCTTCTCTCTTTCTCCCTCCTGCAAGCGCGAGACCGGAATGCCAGTCCAGCTCGACACCACCTCTGCGATATCTTCCTCCGTCACTTCTTCGCGTAGCAAACGTTTTTTGGTCTTTGCCGATTGCGCCGTGAGATCCGCCAATTTCTTTTCCAATTCAGGAATGCGGCCGTATTGAATTTCGCTTGCCTTGGTCAATTCACCGCGGCGCTGCGCACGCTCTAATTCAGTCCGCAATCGATCGATCTCTTCCTTCACTTTCCGCTGCTCGTCGATGACCACCTTCTCTTTTTGCCACTCGGCTTTCAGCGCATTCGATTTTTCTTTTAGCTCAGCCAATTCCTTCTCGAGCTTCTTCAACCGCTCCTTGCTCGCCGGATCTTTCTCTTTCTTGAGCGCCTGGCGTTCCATTTCATGCTGCATGATCTGGCGCTCGATCACGTCGATCTCCGTCGGCATCGAATCGAGTTCGATCTTCAAACGTGACGCCGCTTCATCGACCAAGTCGATTGCCTTGTCCGGCAGAAACCGATCGGTGATGTAGCGATGCGACAACACTGCCGCGGCGACGAGTGCACCGTCGGTAATGCGCACGCCGTGGTGCACTTCGTAGCGTTCATTTAGTCCGCGCAGGATCGCGATGGTGTCTTCCACACTCGGTTCGTCCACGAGGACTGGCTGAAAACGCCGCTCCAACGCCGCGTCTTTCTCGATGTATTTGCGGTATTCATCGATCGTGGTCGCACCGACGGTGCGAAGCTCGCCACGCGCGAGCATCGGCTTAAGCATGTTCGATGCGTCAACCGAGCCTTCTGCTGCGCCCGCGCCAACGATGGTGTGCAGTTCGTCGATGAACAGGATGATCTGTCCCTGCGCATCGGTCACTTCTTTCAAGAACGCTTTGAGACGATCTTCGAATTCGCCACGAAACTTTGCACCCGCGACCATGGCGCCGATGTCCACGGCGATGATTCGTTTGTTCTTTAATGAATCCGGTACATCGCCGCTGATGATTCGCCGGGCGAGACCTTCGACGATCGCTGTTTTGCCTACGCCTGGATCGCCGATCAGCACCGGATTATTTTTTGTCCGGCGTGACAACACCTGCATGACTCGTCGGATTTCATTGTCGCGTCCAATCACGGGATCGATCTTGCCGCGTCGCGCCAGTTCGGTCAGATCGCGTCCGTATTTCTCCAGCGCCTGATATTTGCCTTCGGGATTTTGATCGGTCACCCGCTGTGAGCCGCGCACCTGCTGAAGACCCTGCATGAGCTTGTCGCGGGTGACGCCAAGATCTTTCAGTAATCTCGCCGCGGGGACACTCGCACCACTTAAAGCGAGCAAGTAATGCTCCGCGCTGGTGAATTCGTCCTTCAGCTTCGACATCTCCTTTTCAGCATTGTCCAGGACACTGCGGAGTTCGTTCGACAGCCGCAGATCGGCGGCGGCGCCCTGGATTTTCGGGCGACGTTCCAATTCCGCGCGCAGCCGCTCACGCAACTGATCCACATTTGCCCCAATCTTCTCAAGGAGCGGTCGGGTGATCCCCTCGCCTTGGTCCAGAAGAGCGGCAAGAAAATGCTCGTTCGTGATTTCTGGATGATTAGCTTGAGAGGCCAGATCCTGCGCGCCCTGCAGCGCCTCCTGCATCTTCTGTGTGTATTTATCGATGCGCATGCCTCAAGATATGAACGCAAGCCGCAGAGGCAATGCGCCGTTACGATTGTAGAAAAGCGGCATGCGCCGATCGCAGCTTACCACCACGCGTTTGACACAAACGCCTCTACACGGATGAGTGTTTGCGATGAGCTCGGAAGTGAAGTTGAGCACTCGACATGCATTGCGTGTTCTGCGCCCTGGACCATTTCGCCGCTACATCATCGGCAGTGCGATCTCCGACACAGGAACATGGATGCAGGTAATGGCTCAGGGTTACGTGATGAGCACGCTCACGGACAAAGCGCTCCTGCTTGGATTGGCCAATCTCGCTGCCGGTCTGCCGATGCTCCTTTTGACAATGGCTGGCGGTTCGGCGGCCGATCGTTTCGATAAGCGAAAAATTCTTCTCGCGACTCAGTATGCCCAAATCGCACTGGCAATTTCCATCGGGTTCTTGATCATGAGCGGCAAGATCCAGATCTGGCATATCCTGGCCTTTGCCGGCGTGCTTGGAATTTCGAACTCATTTGAAATGCCGACGCTCAATGCGTTGGTGCCCGAGTTGGTGACGCGCGACGAAATTCAAAGCGCCATTGCTGTCGACCGCGCGGTCTTTCACGGTTCACGCGTAGTCGGTCCGTCGCTCGCGGGAATTTTTATCAGCGGGTGGGGAGCGGCTTCAGCCTTTTTTTTCAACGCACTTTCGTTCGTGGCACTGATCATCGCCCTGTTAACGATCCCGCCGCGACCGCGTGGCACCGCCGAGGAGGAACACAAACGCGCCAGTGGAATCAAGGACGGTTTTCGGTACGTCGCGAAAGATAAGCCGAGTCTCGCGATGATCGGCCTTATCGCTGCGACCACCGTTTTCATTTTCCCGATTATCACCGTGATGATGCCATTGTATGTGCGACTCGTGCTCGGGCTGGGGGCGGATCGACTGGGCTTTTTGATGGGCGCTTCGGCTGTCGGCTCGGTAATCGGCGCAATTTTCTTGATCAGCATCCCGCGCAGGAAACGGGTGCCGTTTATGATGGTGAACGTCGGCATCGTCGCATGCGCGATTTTCAGTTTATCGCGGGCGCCAAATTTTTACCTGGCGACAGCGCTGCTCATTTTCAACTCACTCGGGTTGGCGATGAACTTCGGGTTGGCGAACACGATTGTGCAGGAAAGGGCACCCGATTATCTGCGTGGGCGCGTCTCGGCTGTGTTCATGTTGAGCTTTGTTGGTCTCATGCCGGTCGCGGGCTTGGGGATCACCGGACTGTCCGATCTCATAGGAATGCGCACAGCACTTGCCATCGCGGCGGTTTGCTACGCTGCGATCGCGTTAACTGTGCTTGCTCGCGTGCGGCGAAAATGTGCGGAGCCTGCAGTCACAGAAACCCCTAGTGCCGAAACGCCGGCACCGCCCGTCGCCGCTGCTGTTTAGCGTGATCGCGTTTTCCACCTGCTGGAACTCCGGACGCCATACTGACGGAGAGGAAATGCTGCGCGAAATTAAAACCAAACTAGGGTTCGACTTGATCGAGCTGGGACATGGCATTCGCCTATCGTTGATGCCCGGAATTCAGAAAATGTTTGACGCGGGGGAAGTCCGATTCAGCAGTTTGCATAATTTTTGTCCTTTGCCCGTCGAAGTGATGATGGCTTCGCCGGACTGTTACAAATTTTCTGCTGTCTCTTCCGAAGAACGAGAGCGTGCGGTCAAGCAAACGTTCCAGACCATTGATTTCGCGGCGCGATTGAACGCGCCGTTTATCGTATTGCACCTGGGCGAGGTGAACATGCCACCGATCACCGATCGGTTGATCGAGCTGGCCAAGACCGGGCGATACCTGTCGCGCAAATACGTAAAATTAAAGATAAGAGCAGTGGAGAAACGGGAAAAAATCGCGCCGCCTTATTTGGAGCGCGTAAAAGATTGTCTGCGCCGCATCATTGATTACGCCGCTTTAAAACACGTCAGGATCGCTTTGGAAAGCCGACGCGGTTACGAAGAAATCCCAACTGAGCGGGAATTACCAGCGTTGCTTGACGAGATGCACTGCGCGGAACTCGGTTACTGGCACGATTTCGGTCACTCACAAATCAAAGAGAATTTGGGGTTCATTGATCACGCCGAATGGCTGCGTGTAATTGGCCCGCGCGCGTTTGGCTCGCACGTGCAGGACTGTGTCTGGCCTGCGAAAGATCATGAAGCGCCCTTTACCGGCGCCATGAATTTCGAGAAACTTGTTCCGCTTCTTCCGACAAACTGCTTATTTGTCTGGGAGATGAGCCCAAACAAAACGGCCGCTGCAATTCGCCAATCGGTCCAAACTTGGAAGGAACGCTTTGGCGAATGAAAAAAATTCTCGTCACAGCTTTTCAGCTAAGCGTCACCGTCGGGGTGCTTTACTGGGTTTATCACGATCCCACCCGACGCGCTCAGATGGTTGAGGCGATCCGGAACGCCGAGTATCGCTGGGTTGCCATGGGCATTTTGGCCTACCTGGTTGTGGAAATCGCCGCTGCATTTCGCTGGCATGTTTTGCTGAAGGTCCAAAAAATTCATCTAAGTCTCCCGCGCCTGTCCGGCCTGTTTTTTATCGGAATGTTTTACAACCAATTTCTGCCCGGCGGCACAGGAGGCGATATCATGAAAAGCTATTACCTGCTGAAGGAAACGCCGGATAAGAAAGCGGGTGCGCTGCTCGCAGTAGTCTTCGACCGCTTCATCGGCCTTGTCGCGTTGGTGGCCATCACTGCGACGCTAATCGCCGTGCGTTACGATTTCCTTTCGCAAAAACCCGAGACACGAAACTTACTTTGGCTCTTACTCGTGCTTCTTGGCGCGTCGGTTGCTTTCTTACTTGCGACCTTTGTCATCAGTGGATTCAAGCTGTTGCATTCTTTACCGGCACGGTTTCCGGGCCGCGACAGGTTGATCGAGATCTCCGCAGCGTATCATCTGTATGCGCATCATTGGCGCGCCACGCTCGTGGCTTTTGTTGCATCAGTCGTAGCGCATCTTGCCACGTTCACCACTTTTCTATTTGCGGCGTATGCGTTGGGTGCACCGGTGCCCCTGGTGAATTTCTTTGCTGTGATGCCAGTCGAACGCACAATCTCGGCGTTGCCGATCAGTTTTGCCGGAATTGGACTTCGGGAAAAAGTTTTGCAGATCATGCTGAACGGCCTGTGCGGCGTGCCGGAAGCAAAAGCTATCCTAATCGGGTCGCTGAGTTTTCTCATTATTTTGGTTTGCTGCCTTCCCGGCGCTCTGGTCTATCTGTTTTACAGACCGAGTGGTGCCGCAGCACGCGTGAGATTGCGTGAGATGGAACAGGAAGTGGTGACTCTTGAACACGAGATCGGCGAAACAGAGTAAAATGTGGGAGGGACCTTAGTGTCCCGATCCGGCACAACATCGCGGCGCAAGGGCCGCTCCCACGTTCTGAGACGTCCCTTCGTCGTCGTCACCTTTGCCATGACTGCCGACGGCAAGGTGACGACGCGAACTTTGGCGCCGGTTGATTTCACCTCACGTGAAGACAAGCTGCATTTATTTCGCCAGCGCGCTCTGGCTGATGCGGTTCTGCTTGGGCATACCAGTTTGAAACGCGACAACGTCCGGCTCGGCATACCGAGTGACTTACAGCAAGCGAGAATCAACCGAAAGAAACCCCCAGCCCCACTGCGCGTAATCATCTCCAACAAAGGCAGGATCGCCAGCCGATTGAATATTTTCCAATCCAGGATTTCGCCGATCCTCATTTTTTCCACGAAGCGCATGCCAAAGAAAACTCAAGCCGCGCTCAAAACGAAGGCCACGTTGCATCTCACTAAATCTGGCGAGATCGACCTTGCGGCCATGCTGGAAGCATTGCGCAGTAAATACAATGTCCGCAGGCTTGCATGCGAAGGCGGACCAACGCTTTTTCGCGCGTTATTGGAACGAGGCTTCGTCGATCAGCTCAATCTGACGATCGCGCCGTACATGTTCGGCGGAGGCAAAGCCCCTACGTTGACGGGGCTCAGCAAGGAATTCCTGCCAGCAAGTGTGCATTGCTCGTTAGTCGACATGCGCACGATCGGTGACGAGTGTTTTCTCAGTTATCGAATCAGGCATCCACGGCGCCGCCGGAATTAGGCGGCTCTCTGCGGCGCGGCCGTAGCACAAGTTCACCTTCGCAGTTTGGACAAACGAACTTCATCTGCTCGGCGCAACCAGCGCAAAAGGTGCATTCGTAACTACAAATGTAAGCTACTCCGCTTGGTATCAGCGTCCGCCCGCATTTTTCGCAGCTTGTTTTCAGTTCTAATGCCATTTTCTGCCGTCCGATAGCGGTTAGAATCAGCTTTCGTAACAACAGCTGCAGGAACTATTCAACTGTTCTCGAGGGTTTGTCTTTTTGCGCGACGACAATCTGGAAGTTGGTGTGACTCTGCGTGGTTGGATCCACTGGTTTATCAGTAAAGATGATTGTCGTGCCCGGCGTTATGACTTCCCTCGCCTTGGCCAAAAGCTGGGTCGGCAGCCCGCTTTTCTGCGCCGCCAGGAAGAGGCTTTCATTCGAGCTGTCCTTTGCCGCAGCCGTTACTTGCACCCAGCGAAGATGTCCGTCTGCATCCGTCCCTTGGAGAGCGCTGAAAACACGATCGTTCAACGGCGCAACGACGTCGGAATTCGGAATCCCCGCGCGGCCGATCTCCACACCATTACGGTAGACATAAACGGTTTTGTCTGCGCTGCTGGCGATCAGAGCGACTGGGCCACTGGGAGATTTATCAGGATTCCATTCAAATTGGCCCGCAGCCTCCGGTTCGCTCTCCTCGCCGCTTCGTGCGAAGAAGAGGCCCGGATGCACGGTTTCAGCCGGCGCTGAATGCGTGTCGGCAATGATTACTGTCGCGCCTTTCATCGTGACGCCGAAGAGCAGTTTGGAAAATTCCAATGGCAAGCGGACGCACCCATGTGAGTCGGGATAACCCGGCAGATCACCTGCGTGCAGTGCGATTCCACCCCAAGTCACACGCTCCATGTAAGGCATCTCGGCGCCTTTGTAGATGCTCGAAGTATGATGAACTTCCTTTTCCAAGATCGTGAAGACACCCGTCGGGGTCGGATGGCCTAGTCTTCCTGTGCTGACACTAGACCGCGCGATTCGGATCCCGTTGCGATAGACGTATGCCACCTGCTCAGTAATACTCGCGATAATGAGTAGAGGTCCTTCTGGCGCACGCTCTGGTTCCCAAACATATTCGCCGGGCTTTAGCGTGATCGTATCCGGAGAAACGCGAACGCCCTCAGTAAATGTCTCCGCGGAAAGAAGCAGGTATTCGAGAGATACGAGACCGGCAGCCAACGTTACGAATCCGCGAAACAAAGCCCTCATCACACTAAATTTAATTAGCCAGTCCGCGCGATGATTCGATCTGGGCTCCGGTTAGTCAATCTTTTTTGCCGCTAAAGAAATCAAGAGCCGTTTTATTCAAATCTTTGATGTTGACCCGAAACTGCAGAATTAGAGCTACGATCTATCAATCCGGTTTCCGTGCTATTTCGCCAAGTGGTAGCGCTGGAAGTAATAAACGATAGTTATACTGACCTGAAACTTCTTTCCGGTATTGCTGAGCGGCTTTTCCAGGCTAGCGCTGAGGACAACCGGAACCTTTGAGAGACGCTTGGCAACGCCTGCACTTACGGTGTGACCCCAGCGCCCGCCATTTTGAAAATCGACTGTCGCTTTGTATCTGGTGCCTATCGACCACTTTTCTGGAAGAATGAATGTGCTCGGTAGCGATAGCTCAAAATACCTCTGCGGCCGAACATCATTTGTTTCGGCGATGGAATGATTGTAGTCAGCATTGAACGTTAACGTGAGCCAGTCAGTGACGTCATGCGAGACTCCCCAACCCGGCTTTAAACGCCACACGCTTTCCGCAAGAGCGCGATCCGAGGCCGTATCGGCGTGCAACTCGATGCCGCCACCAGTGCGCCACGTGTCGGTCAAACGAAACGCCGGACCCGTCCCTATCTCAATATCTCCCAGGCCGCCTACCTCCGCGTGACCTGATGCTTCATCACTTCGGTAATAAGCAAAGGGCAACTTGAAACGTATGCCCCAGTCCTGCGAGTCACTGACACGCCAGCCCCACAATGCCGCTGGCGTCCACGTTGCCTTTTCCGCGCCATGTTTGAATTGGTCCCAGTCGAAACCCAACGAGATTCGATTACCGATGATGGTC
>Ga0209474_10002254_pt1 | contig 17954 bp, 15 predicted proteins | sample GraSoiAngelo_145_FD_185902 | JGI IMG/M metagenome (GOLD analysis project Ga0209474, IMG submission 185902) | Grasslands soil microbial communities from the Angelo Coastal Reserve, California, USA - 14_1009_05_20cm (SPAdes) (version 2) | ecosystem: Environmental > Terrestrial > Soil > Grasslands... | reverse complement strand
CCCGCGGTGACGCTGACGAACGCGGCGGCGAATGTCTCCGGCGCATTGTCGATCCGGCCGGTGCGGCGAAGGATGGCGCCGCCGTTGCTGGCGACCACGCACTGCGCGACATTGGTCGCCGGGCCGTCACCGATGAAGACGGCGTCCTGGGGGTCCACGACGCTGAAGCTCGGTGGGTACGTATCCGGGCCGGCCGGCACGCCGGGGAGGATCTGTCCCTCCGACATCGCTTCCTTCATCACGGCCTTCCAGGTCGAGCCGTCCACGGTCGCGTAGGCGATATAGGGGGTGTGACTCATCCCGCTCGGTCCTCCAATAAACAACACCCAGAGTGCGCGCGGCGCCGCGCACTGGATGAGCGTGGCCTGCGGGAGGGCCGGCTGCGGGTCGGGCCGTTGCAGCACCTTGCTCCAGTTGTGCCCGAGGTCGGTATTCCGATAGATAAAGACGCCCTCCGGTGTGCCGATCCATCCCTGGGCGGGGTCGCTGAAGCACACCGTTTGCGGGTTCGATGGACCGTCGAGCGTTGACCAGGTCAGCCCGCCGTCGTAGGTGAAGACGAGGGTGGCGCCCTCGTGGGGAAGCAACCATCCATGGCTCTGCTGCGGGTCACTTCCGCCGGCGATCCCCCAGCCCTGCGTAGCGGTCGCGAAGTGGATCGACCGAAGCGGCACTCGTGGCTCGCCCAACTGCCGCCAGGTCCGGCCGCTGTCGGTCGTGCCCAGAAGCGTTCGAGTTGCGACCGCCCAGCCGGTGGTGGCGCTGATGAAGTCGACACCGACGAACTCCTCGGTCGAGGCGTACTGCTTCGTCCAGTGCGTGCCGTCGATGGTGGCAAAGATCGCGTGTGCTCCGACGGCCCAGCCGAGGTGCGGCCCGACCATCTGAATGGCGGCCAGCGCCGGCACGAATCCGGGATCGACGCCCGACGGCGTCGGTGTCGGTGATGGTGACTCGCTCGGCGAGGGCATCGCCGACGGAGTTGCAGAAGGGGAGGGAGAGGCGGTCGGCGTGTCAGACGATGCCGGCCTTATCGCCGCAGTCGGGGTGCACCCTCCAATCAGGATGGCGACCGCGACCACTGGCAAGCCACGACTGATTCGTCGAAGCGAAGTCCCCACAGCCTGCCTATACGACGAGGCGGGTGCCTCCGGGCATGCACCGCGCACGCCGGTCAAAAACGTGCTAGCATACGCCCACGGCATATGCCCTACGCTCACAGCGAAGACGCGAGTTCGATTCGAGTTGCGCTCGGTAACCTGCTTCGCCGGCGGCGAGAAGAAGCGGAGCGGTCCCTGAGCGAGCTGGCAGAGGCTGCCGACCTGTCGCCCGCGTATCTTTCCGAGCTCGAACGGGGCCTCAAGGACGTGTCGTCCGAGCGCCTGCTCGCCATCGCCCGAGCCCTGGAAATCCCGGTCGCCGAGCTGTACCTCGACCTGGCGCGATCGCTGGGGAGTCAGGAAGCGATGGAGCAGCGCCGCAGCTGGCCGGAGGATCCCCGACTGCAGCTGCGGATCGCGACCCAGAACCTTCGCCCGCAAGCTCTGAGGAGCGTTGCGCATTTCAGCTTGTATCTGGCAGCCACGCAGGCCGCCCCGACCCGGCGGCGAATCGGATTCACCGTAGACCCCTAAGGAGGAATTTCATGGCCCTCGTTCCCAGCGTCATCGAGAGCACCGCGCGCGGCGAGCGCGCCTACGACATCTACTCGCGCCTGCTGCGCGACCGCATCATCTTTCTCGGCAGCGAGATCGACGATGACGTCGCCAACCTGGTGATCGCCCAGCTGCTCTTCCTCGACAGCGAGGATCCGGACAAGGAGATCAGCATTTACATCAACAGCCCGGGTGGCTCGATTTCCGCGGGACTGGCGATCTACGACACGATGCGCTACGTGCATCCCCCCGTGAGCACCCTGTGCACCGGGATGGCCGCCAGCGCCGCGTCATTGATCCTGGTCGGCGGCACCAAGGGAAAGCGACTTTCGCTGCCGCATTGCCAGATCGTCTTGCACCAGCCCAGTGGCGGCATGCGGACCTCGCAGGCCACGGACATCGAGATCCACGCGCGCGAGATCCTGCGGCTGCGGGAGATCATCGTCGGCATCTACGCCCAGCACACCGGTCGATCCACCGAACAGGTGGAGCGCGACATCGAGCGTGACTTCTTCATGACGCCCGAGATGGCGAAGGACTATGGCCTGATCGACGCCATCATCGAACCCTCGCTGAAGTCGGCCGGCAACGGCCATTCGCCGAACGGTCAATCCGCGCTCAAGGCCCCTACGGTCACGCCGAGCAGCTAATCATCCGAGCGGGCCGTTTCTCTCAACCCGGGTGACGTCCGCCCTGGACCAGAACCGCCACGATCGCGACCAGGGCGATGGCCATCAAGGTGCCCATAATGGTGAGCATCGTGATGTGAAGCTCGGGCCAGTAGATTGTCCCTGGGATCTCTGATCGAAGCGCCTCGCGCTCCACGGGGTAGTCCCAGCTGGCATCGATCGGCACATGGAGGGCGGCGGCCAGGTGATAGGCATCTGGATAGTCGAAGTACTTCGCATCCATCCGAAACATGCAACGGCCGTCGTGGTCGACGAGCAGTAGGCGTTTGGAGCGCGTCATCGGCGAAAACGGGGTCGACGTGTCCACCAGGCGGAGGACGACTCCAGCAATCCCCGTTCGGGCTATCCGCCTGCTGACCCCCGGAAGCAGCGTGTAAGTGAGAGTCGTCGGACCCACGGCTAGGCACGCAGACCATAGGTAGAGCGAGCGAAACACGAGAAATATGCCAACGAAGATTGCCCCGACCTCGTAACCGCGGACGCGCGGATCCGCGATAGGACGGCTCAGGCCGAACGCCTGCAAAACGATGACCAGTCCAACGAGCGTGAGAAGAATTTTGGCTCCGGACTTCAACGTCGGGGGACCGATACGCCCATCCGGTCGAAGCTTGAACGGTATCGAGACCCTGGCTAGATCGCCGACGACAGGCTGCAATCGCGACCAGTCGAAGTTACCGCCCCGCGGGAACGAACCTGCCATCGTCAGCAGTGAATCGAGACGCCCAGCGGTTTCCTGCGCCACGCAGCCAACGGCCCTCAGCGCTGAAGTCGGTAGCATGGCTGGCGATGTCCGCTGGCGAATGGTGGCGCGAGGGCGTGATCTACCAGGTCTACCCGCGTTCGTTCCAGGACTCGAACGGCGACGGCATCGGCGACTTGCGCGGCGTGATCGATCGCCTCGACTACCTGCAATGGCTGGGCGTCGATGCCATCTGGCTGAACCCGATCACGGTCTCTCCGGACGCTGATGTTGGCTACGATGTCGCCGACTATTGCGGGGTGCAGCCGGTTTTCGGCGACCTGGCCACCGCCGACGCGCTGATCACGGAAGCGGCAAAGCGCGACATCAAGATCGTGCTCGACATCGTGCCCAACCACAGCAGTGATCGGCACCCGTGGTTCATTGACGCGCGGTCCTCTCGCGCGGCCGCCCACCGCGATTGGTACGTCTGGGCCGATCGCAAGCCGGACGGCAGCCCGCCGAATAACTGGTTGAGCGCCTTTGGCGGGCCGGCCTGGACGCTCGACGCCAACACGGGCCAGTACTACCTGCACAACTTTCTTCCGGAGCAACCGGATCTCAACTGGTGGAACCCGGCCGTTCGTGACGCCTTCGACAAGATCTACCGCTTCTGGTTCGACCGCGGCGTCGCCGGCTTCCGGATCGACGTCGCCCAGGGCATCGTCAAAGACCGTGAGCTCCGTGACAACCCGCCGGCGACTGCCGACGATGCCCCCCAGGTGCAGCTCTATGGCCAGCGGGCCATCTACAACATGGAACGGCCCGAGGTCCATGACGTGCTTCGTCGCTGGCGCTCGCTGGCGAACGGATACTCGCCGCCGCGCGTCCTAATCGGCGAAACCTATGTGCTCGACATCCGAAGCATGGGGCGCTTCTACGGGCAGGGTGACCAGTTGCACCTGGCGTTCAACTTCACCTACGTGCACGTCCCCTTTGAGGCCACCGCGCTGGCGCGGGTCGTCGCCGAGAGCGAGGCGATCATCCCAGCGGGAGGCTGGCCGGTGTGGACCGTTTCCAACCACGACATCCCTCGTGTGATGAGCCGCTGGGCGGGCGGTGATGAGCGAAAGCTTCGGCTCGCGCTGCTGAGCCTGCTCACCCTGCGAGGCACGCCCGTCCTCTACTACGGCGATGAGATCGGCATGCCCAACACGCCGCTCCGCAAATCGGACCTGCAGGATCCACTCGGCAAGCGCTACTGGCCGGCGCCGCGCGGGCGCGATCCGGAGCGGACGCCGATGCACTGGAGTCGCGAGCCCGGGGGCGGGTTCACAAGAGACGGCGCGCGGCCCTGGCTCCCGCTCGGCGACGTCGCGGCGCGCAACGTGGCCGATCAGCGCCGTGACCCGTCATCGACCCTGAATTTCGTCCACGACCTTATTGCGATACGCCGCCAGCGGCCTGATTTGCGGACTGGTGCCTACACGCAATTGCCGGCAGGGGCCGGCGTCTGGGCATGGCACCGAGGCCGCAATACGACGATCGCGCTCAACCTGACCGACAAGCTCGTCTCCGTGCCGGCGATGACGGGCACGGTCATCATCAGCACGGCGCGCACCCGGGAGGGCGAGCAGGTCGACAGCGGCCTGGCGCTGGGTCCGTGGGAAGGGGCGATATGTTCCTCGGCATCGATGTAGGCACCAGCTCGCTCAAAGCGGTCGTGCTCGACGTCGACGGGTCGGTCGTCGGCACTGGATCCGCCGCCTATCCGATGACCACGCCGCAGCCCGGCTGGGCCGAGTCCGATCCGCACGCCTGGTGGGAGGCCGCGGCAACGGCCGTGCACGAGGCTACCGGGGCCCTGGCCGCCGACGTCGCCGCCGTCGGTCTCTGCGGCCAAATGCACGGCGTCGTGCTCAGCGACGACGCCGGCGAACCACTTCGGGCGGCGATCCTATGGGCGGATGGCCGCGCCCGCGGCCAGCTGGAAGCCTACAACGCGCTGCGCGGAGAACAACGGCGCCAATTGGCGAACCCACCCGCGACCGGGATGGCGGGACCAACCCTGCTCTGGCTGCGCGACAACGAGCGAGAGCTGTATCGCAAGGCGCATTGGGCCCTGCAGCCGAAGGACTGGTTGCGATTACGCCTGATCCACGAGGCGGCGACCGAACCGAGCGATGCTTCCGCGACGCTGCTCTACGACATGAGCACCGACTACTGGGCCAAGGCCATCATCGACGAGCTCGACCTGCGAATGGATTTCCTGGCGCCCATCCGCGAATCCGTCGAGATCTGCGGCGTGCTCGCCGCTTCAGCAGCCGCCCACCTGGGGCTCCGCGGCAATCTCCCCGTGGTCGGCGGCGCCGCTGATACCGCCGCTGCCGCGCTTGCGGGCGGCCTGCTCGATCCCGGGCCGGTGCAGCTGACGATCGGGAGCGGGGCGCAGGTGGTCGCGCCGCGCGATCGGGTTGCCGTCGATCCCACCGGGCGAACGCATCTCTACCGCGCGGCGGCGCCCGACCGCTGGTACGCGATGGCGGCGATGCAGAATGCGGGCATCGCACTGGAGTGGGTGCGCACCATGCTCGGTGCGACCTGGGATGAGGTCTACGCCGAAGCGTTCGCCGTTCCCGCCGGCGCCGAAGGCCTCGTCTTCCTGCCGTACCTGACCGGCGAGCGGACTCCGTACTTCGACCCGCTCGCGAGGGGCGGCTGGATCGGCCTTCGTCTCAGCCATTCCCGCGGCCATCTTTTGCGTGCCGCGCTCGAAGGGGTCGCGTTTGCCGTCCGGCAGGGGACAGAGGCTTTGCTCGCGACGGGCGTAGCGGCGACCGAGTTGCGACTGGCCGGGGGCGGCTCCTTCGACCCGCGCTGGCGGCAGTTGCTTGCCGACGTACTCGAGCAGCCGCTGCTGGCCACGGCAACGACGTCCGCGTCGGCGCTCGGTGCCGCGCTGCTCGCCGGTGTCGGGTTCGGCGCCTGGCCCGATGCCCAACGCGTAGCGGCGCTGGCGGCACCGCCAACCCTGGTGGCGACGCCTGGGTCGTCGGCGGCCGACGCATACGAGGCCGCCTACCTGCACTATCGGCAGCTCTATCTCCCGATCGCTGCCGCGCTCTCGGGTTAGGTCCAGCCGCTTCGGCGCTTCAGCCACTCGAGCGCGGGCCGCCCCTGGTCGCGCTGAAACGCCCGCACCGTCGGGAGGCCGGGCGGCGGAGGGAGGCGTGACCCCCGGATCATGAATCCCGCGACGGCAGCAACGACGGCGGTGACTGCCGCAGCCGGCGCCCGCCGCCCGAGTGGGTGGTCATCGAAAATCTGCCACGGTTTCGGGCCGCCTTGCATGGCGACGCTCGGCAGCATGAACAGTAAATCGACCCACGATGCTCCGAGGCTGGCCCACGGCCAGTCGATGAAGAACACCCGGGAGGGGGTGAGCAGGATATTGTCGGCGCGCAGGTCGGCATGCAGCAGCGTCGTTCCCGTGGTGGCCTCGGGCGCTGCCGCTTCCAGGGCGACCAGTTCGGCGAGGTGCCGCCGAACCCAGGGATCGACGTCGCGCAGGTCGTCCTCTCCCGACTCGACGCTCGTCGCAAGGCGTTTCCAGCCCGTAAAGACGTTCGGCATCAGCTCACCGACCGGCTCGACGTCGATGGGCGCCGGCGTCAAGCTGGCGCTCAACTCCTCGACCGCGCGGAGGACCCGATCAAGTTCGGCTTGCCGCCAGGGCGCTCGCGGCATGGTTCCTTCGATATCCTCGAAGATCAGCGCGATCCAATCAGCATCCTCATAGACATCGAGAAAGCGTGGTGTAGGCACGGACGCCGGTAGAACGGCAGCGATGCGGGCCTCGCGCCGGTGCATCCCGGGCGAATCCGGATTGATCGACCCGCTGACGGCCTTGATGAAAACCCGGCGGCCGTCGGCGAGCACGAGCCGGGCGGCGACCCCGGGCGAGAACCCGCCCGGCTGCGTTGTCGCCACCACGACGCGTCCGCCGACCCTTTCCTCGAGACCGCGCTGAATATGATCCGGAAGCTCAGTCCATTGGAGTCGTTGTCCTGTTGCCGGGGTAAATACAGAATGGTCAGGATGATCCGTCAATGCGCAATAAGATAAGGCCGATGCAGCTCGCCCCCGTGGGCTCCGGCGCCGCCGCTCGAATCCGGCTGGCCCTCCTTCTCACCGCCACCGTGCTGGTGGTCGAGGTGGCCGGCGGCCTGTGGGCGCACAGCCTCGCCCTGCTCAGCGACGCCGGTCACGTCGTGACCGACCTGGTCGTGCTGGCGCTTTCGGCATTCGCACTGCGCCAGGTCCAACGTCCCGCCACCGCCCGCCGCACCTTCGGCTATCAGCGCGTGGGGATCCTCGTGGCGCTCGTCAATGCGCTACTGCTCGGGGCGATCGTCGTCGGGATCGTCTTCGAGGCCGTCCGCCGGCTGCAAGACCCCGGTGCGGTGCGTGGGGAACTGATGGCGGCGGCGGCCGTCGTCGGTCTGCTCATTTCGCTGCTCATCGCCCGTTCGCTGCAGCCCCTGCAGCGCGATCTCACCGTCAAGAGCGCGTTGATGCACATCTGGGGCGATGCCTGGGCGTCGGGCGGCATCATCGTCGCCGGGCTGGTGATCGCCGCGACCAACTGGCTCGCGATCGACCCGCTGCTGAGCATCGCCATTGCCGCGCTCATCGCCTGGAGCGCGTGGCGGGTTCTCTCGGCGGCGATCGACATCCTGATGGAGTCGACGCCACCGGATTTGCGCCCGGACTCCGTGGTGACCGCGGTCAAGCGCGTCCCCGGTGTTCGTGACCTGCACGACCTGCACATCTGGTCGCTCGGTGCCCAGAGCCGGGCGATGAGCGCCCACCTGCTGATCGACGACCAGCGCGTCACCCAGGCGCAGGATATCCTCGCCGAAGTTCGCGAGGTGCTGGCGCACGAGTTCGAGATCGAGCACACCACGATCCAGTTCGAGAGCCTGGTGTGCCGGCCGGGGGATGTCTTCTGTGTGCAACCAGAAGGCCATCCGCATACCGACGATGCCCATGACCGGATGACGCGTCGAGCTGCTGGCTAGGTGGTCGATCCGCACCATGCCGTCGAGCGGCGCCGCGCGCTCTTCGTCGTCAACCCCGCGCTGCAACGGACCGGCAGTGATTTCGGACGCCGCTTGCTGGAGCTCGCCGGGGAGCTCGGCTGGGAGGCAATGGTGCTGGAGACGACCGCCGGCTTGAACGTCGAGTCGATTGGCGCGGCTCTCGCCCGGCGCAATTTCCACATGGTCCTCGCCGCGGGCGGAGACGGCACGGTGGCGGAGGTGATGGCGGCCGCCCACGAGCGCGGCATCCCCATGGGGATCGTGCCGCTGGGCACCGCGAACATCGTCGCCCGCGAGTTGGGGCTCCCGGCCGGCTGGCGTCGGGCGACGCAACGAGCCCTGGAACGTTTTCCCGCCACGCGCGCGGTCGACCTGGCGAGGGTCAACGACGGATACATGGCGCTGGCGGCCGGTATCGGTTTCGACGCCATGGTCATGCGCCACACGCCGCCGTTGCTCAAGTACTGGTTGGGCCGTGCCGCCTACTTCCTGGCCGGCGCCTGGTGGCTGCCGCGCGCGCCGCTGTTCGAGTGCACGATCCGCACCGACGGCGAAGAAACGCGGATCACCGCGGTCGTCGTGCTGGTGGTCAACGCGGGCATGCTCGGCGCCGCGCCCTTCCGCTTCGGCCCCAACATCGCGATCGACGATGGGTGGCTCGACGTGTGCATCTACCGGCCACGCACCGTCCTGGATCGGGCGAGCCTGCTCTGGAGCATCGTCCGGCGGCGAGCGGATGGCGAACGCATGGTGCAGCGCAAGGCGCGGTCCGTGGAGATCAAGGCGCCCGACGTCCACTGGCACGAAGTCGATGGCGAGGTCTTTCGCGGTAACGTGCTGCGGGCGGAGATCGTCGCCGGCGGTGTCAGCGTCGTCGTATGACGGTCGTCAACGCCCGCTTGCCCTGGGCACTGTTCTTGCCGCTCGCCGGCGTCACCGAGTTAGGCGGCCTCATCCTCTTGCTCAGCGGCCACGGCATCGGCTGGGCGGCCGTCCTCGCGCCGATCATCGGGCTCTTCGCGATGCGCGGCCCGGTGCGACCCCGCTTCGAATTCATGGAGGAGGGGGTGATCTTTCGCCGCTCCGGAAAGAGTCCGCTGCTGCCCTGGGATGAGATTGCCGCCGTGGCCCTCGTGAAGGCCGGAGGCCGGACGGTACTTGCCTACCGGCTCAAACCCGGTGTGGCGGTGATGAAGCGGCATCCTGGCGCGGGCTTTCTCCGCGCCAAAGGTCTCGACTTCGACGGCGGCTACTTCGTCGACCAGATGACCGCGTCGCCGCAGGAGATTCTCGAAATCTTCGAACGCCACATCTCTTAGGCCGCGGGCGCCGAGCGCTCGACGCGAAGCGCCGTCTGGACCGGACGAGCAGACACCGGCGAGACCATCGGGCCGAGCTTCTTCAGGCTGAAGATCATCTCCGAGCCGCCAACGTACTCGACGCCCTCGATCGCGAAGCCTTTGCCCTGAAGGTAGGGGCCGAGATTGGCGCGCGTGTAGTGGGTGATGTGTTCGTCGGCATAGCCGCCGGGCGAGAGGCGCCCGTACAGCCACTCCAGCGCCCGCCAGCGCCAGCGATCGTAATCGGGTGTCCCCAGAATCAGCCGGCCGCCCGTCTTCAAGACGCGCGCCAGCTCGTCGAACGGTTTCTCCTGGGCAGGGATGTGCTCGACGACCTCCGAACAGATGACGCAATCGAAGCTGCCGTCGGCGAAGGGCAACTCGAAGATGGAGCCGTGGACCAGCCCGTTTCCATATCGGCGCGCGTAGCGCAGCTTGTGGAGCTGGATGTCGAGGCCGATCATGCCGGGAATCGCGCCGATGATGCGGCTCGAGCCACAGCCGACATCGAGGACCTGGTGAGAGCCACTCGCCAGCTGCGTGATGGCCCGGTATCGACCGCGCTGCCAGTAGCGCTGCAGCGGGATGATGCTGTCGTAGGCGCGCCCGTCGTAGTCCGAGGAGGCAATCGAGTTGCGCAGCCGCCACATGGCGACAAAGGTACGCAGGTAGGAGATGGCGAATCGCACCAGCCGGGCGTGACTGCGACCGGAGACTCGAGCCCGGTAGCGGAAGGGCACCTCGTACACCCGGTAACCCGCGGCCAGCACCCGGATCAAGATTTCCTCGAGGACGTCGAAGTCGGTCGCCTTCAACTCGAGTTCCCGGAGGATCGCAGCGCGATAAAGACGGTAGCCACTGGAGAGATCGTGGACCGGCAGCGATAACCCGCGGCCGAACGTGATGTTCAGGATCCGGCTCATCACACGACGAGTGGCCGGCATCTCCGCGGCGCCACCCTGGACGTAGCGGGAGGCGATCACCACATCGCCGTCGCGACGCGCGGTCCACAGGTCCTTAAGGAATTTTGGGTCGTGCGAGCCATCGGCGTCGAGCGTGATGACGTACTCACCGCGCGCCTGCTCGAAGCCGGCCCGGTACGCGCCACCGAATCCGGGGAGCTTCTGGCTGACCAATCGCGCCCCGTGCTTGCGTACGATCTCTTGCGTGCCATCGCGCGAGCCTCCGTCGACGACGATGATCTCGTACGTCGGGCCCAGCGCGACCAGCGCCTGCTTCAGTTCCGGGAGAACCCGATCGAGATTCTCGCCTTCGTTGAGGGCCGGGAGGACCAGGCTCAGGGCGCAGCCCGGGAGCGCAACCGGGTCCGGGCCCGCGATGATGAAGGACGGGATGCCATCGACGACCGGATATCGGAGCCCGTCCCGGGTGCAACGAAGCTCCGGCCCGGCAGACGCGGTTAACGAGCCGTGGCATTTGGGGCAGACCAGGCTGTCGAGACTCGGCATGGACTACCGGATGAACGGAAAGTGAGATCCGAGCTTGCTTTGGCCCTGGGAGGGTGGCGCTAAGTGGCGCGGCCCAGGGTTCTGGCGATCGACGTCGGCACCGGCACCCAGGACATCCTGATCCTCGAGCCCGGCGGCCTCATCGAGAACGCCGTCCAGCTGGTCATGCCGTCACCGACGGCCCTGCTGGCCGAGCGAGTCAAACAGGCCACCCACGACCGGGTCGACCTGGTGCTGACCGGCGTCACCATGGGCGGAGGTCCCGATCACTGGGCGGTCGAGGCGCATCTCAAGGCCGGGTTGAAGGTCTATGCGACCCCGGAGGCGGCCCGGACCTTCGACGACGACCTGGAACGCGTGGCGACGATGGGAATCCGCGTCGTCGACTCAGCCGCCGCCGCGGACGGGGCGCGCCGCCTCGAGCTGCGCGACTTCTACCTGGCCGAGTTGATGGAGGCACTGCGAGCGTTTGGTGTCGGCACCGACTTCGACGCGATCGCGGTGGCCGTGTTCGACCATGGCGCGGCTCCGCCAGGGGTCAGCGACCGCCGATTTCGATTCGAGTACCTGCGCGAACAGGTCGAGCGCGGCATTGGCCTCGAGGGCTTCGGCTTTCTCGCCCAGGAGATTCCGGCGCGAATGACGCGCATGCTGGCCGTGGCCGGCAGTTGGGCGGAGCCAGAGCCATTTTTCCTGATGGACACCGGGCCGGCGGCGATTCTCGGTGCGCTCGAAGATGCCGTCGTTGCGGCAGCCAACCCGGTGTCTGTCGTCAACGTTGGGAACTTCCACACGATTGCGGCCCTGTTGAATGAACGACGCATCGCCGGCCTGTTCGAGCATCACACCGGCGAGCTGACCCGCCCGAAACTGGAACACTACCTGGACGCGCTGGCGACCGGCACGCTCTCCAACGACCAGGTGTTCGCCGACATGGGACACGGGGCGCTGGAGCTGGGCGTCAACGCGTCGCCGCCGAAACAGTTGGCGGTCACCGGTCCGCGCCGCGGTCTGCTCGATGGCTCGCGGCTCCGACCGCATCTCGCGGTCCCGCACGGCGACATGATGCTGGCGGGATGCTTCGGCTTACTGCGTGCACTCGCCGCGCGGCTTCCTCAGTTTGCGCCGCTGGTCGAGGAGCAGCTGGGCCCGCCGGCGCCGCGGCCCTGAGCGCGCCCGCCGGCCACGCGCCGCCGTCCGTTCTCCGTGATGGCACGTTCGCCCGTTTCTGGGCCGGCTCGTCGATTTCGACGGTGGGCAACCAGGTCACGATCCTCGCGCTACCCTGGCTCGTTCTCCAGCTGACGCAATCGCCGTTTCAACTTGGCATCGTCGGTGCGCTGGAGTTTGTGCCCTTCTTGCTGTTCGGATTGATCGTCGGCGTCTACGCGGATCGCTGGGATCGACGGCGCATCCTGCTGGTCGCCGACCTTGTCCGTTTTGTGATGCTGGCCAGCGTGCCACTGGCGGCGTTCTTGCACGCGCTGACGCTCGTGCAGCTCTACCTGGTGGCCTTCATCGCGGGGACCGCCCGGGTGTGGTTCGAGGTCGCGCACTACTCGTTGGTTCCAGTGTTGGTCGGCCCAGCCCGCGCGGTCGAGGCCAACAGCAGTCTCGAGGTGACCGAAGGCGTCTCCTCGCTCATCGGGCCGACCCTCGGGGGCCTGCTGATCAAAGTTTTCGGCGCCGCCAACGCGTTACTGGCCGACGGGTTCTCCTTCTTGCTCGCGGCGGCCGCCTGGTTCAGCCTCGGCCCTCATCCTTCCGAAGCCTTGACCGAGGTCGGCTGGCGTGCCCAGCTGGTCGCCGGCCTCCGCTGGGTTCGCCATCACCGCGTGATCCTCGAGAACACCCTTTCTGGGGTCGTCCTCAACATCGTCTACGCCGCGGTGACGACGGTCTTCGTCTACTACGCGCAGCACGAGCTGCACTTCGATGCCGCGCGTACCGGGCTGGCGCTCGGGCTCGCGGGGATTGGTCCGATTGCGGTGGCGACGCTGGCCCCGGTTCTCCGTCGCCGCTTCAGGCTTGGTCGACTACTGCTTGCCGAGCTCCTCGTCACGGGACCGCTGCTGGCGCTGCTCGACCTGGCGCCGATCCTTCCCGGCGCTCCGGCCTTGCTGCTCGTCGCGATCTCGCTCGGGCTTTCCGGCGGCGGCGCGATCCTGGGCCGGATTCTGCTCCGCAGCTACGTCCAGGCCGCCGTCCCGCCGCAGTTGCTGGGGCGCGTCAATGCCACCATCAGGGTGGTCGCGTGGGGTGGGGTTCCGGTCGGCGCCGTCCTCGGTGGGACACTCACCCAACTGATCGGCGTCCGGTGGTTGATCGCGCTCGCCAGCGTCACGTCCCTCCTGCTCTTCCTGGCTTTCGCGCTAGCTTCGGAGACGAAGCGGATTTGAATCCGGCTGAACGCGCGGCCGCCCCGTAGAATCGAGGCGGCGTCACCACGATTTCCTGAGAGGTTTCCATTGGAGCATCCCACGACCATCGGCCAACTCCGACAGAGTGAGTACCGCGTCCTGCCCGTCAAGGAGGAGATGCGCAAGAACCTGGTGCGCAAGATCAAGGCCGGCGAGGAACTCTTCCCCGGCATCATCGGCTTCGAGGGATCGGTCGTTCCCCAGGTGGAAAACGCGATCCTGTCCGGCCAGGACATCGTCTTCCTCGGTGAGCGCGGCCAGGCGAAGAGCCGGTTGATTCGATCCTTGATCGCGCTGCTGGACGAACGCGTCCCCGTGATCGAGGGCTGCGAGATCAACGACAATCCCTACGCACCGATCTGTCGCGCCTGCCGGGACCGCGTCGCCGCCCAGGGCGACCGGGTGGCCGTGCGCTGGATCGCACCGGACGAGCGCTACAGCGAGAAGCTAGCCACCCCCGACACCTCGATCGCCGACCTGATCGGTGAGGTGGACCCGATCAGGGTAGCCGAGGGGAAGTACCTCGCGGATGAACTGACCATCCACTACGGGCTCGTGCCGCGCACCAATCGAGGTATCTTCGCCATCAACGAGTTGCCCGACCTCGCCGAACGGATCCAGGTCGGCTTGCTCAACCTCGTCGAAGAGCGTGACGTGCAGATCCGCGGATTCAAGCTGCGCCTGCCGATCGATGTCTATGTGGTCGCCAGCGCCAACCCCGAGGACTACACCAACCGCGGGCGTATCATCACCCCACTCAAGGACCGCTTCGGGGCGCAGATCCGGACGCATTACCCCCGCCACGTCGATGACGAGATTCGCATCGTGGAGCAGGAACGCACCGCGTTCCAGGATCGCGACCTCTCAGTCGTGATGCCGGACTTCATGAAAGAAATCGTGGCCGAGGTCAGCCAGCTGGCGCGCCGCAGTCCCAAGATCAACCAGCGTTCGGGCGTCAGTGTCCGCATCTCGATCACGAATTACGAGAACCTGGTATCGAATGCCTCGCGGCGCGCATTGCGGACGGGCGAGACGGAGGCCGTGCCGCGGATCACCGACCTGCCCGCCATCATCCCCTCGAGTGCCGGCAAGCTGGAGATGGAAACCTGGGAAGAGGGCGACGACCAGACCGTGCTGGAGAAGATCATCAAAACCGCGGTGCTCAACGTCTTCCGCCGGCACTTCGAGGCCAGCCAGTTCAACGAGCTGGTGCAACGCTTCGACGCCGGCCTCACCTTCGAGGTGTCCGAAGGCCAGGCCGCGGAGCGCTACGCCACCATGCTGCGCGAGCTGCCCGGGATGGAGAAGGCGCTCAAGAGCCTGGGATTGGACAAGCGGCCGGCGCTGGCGGCCTCGGGGGTGGAGTTCGTCCTCGAAGGGCTGCATCTGAGCAAGCGGATCAACAAGACCGAAATGGACGGAGCGGCGATCTACGCCGGCTAGATGATCTCCCGCTCGAATCGCTACGAGCGATGGGATGGGTCCCAGGAACCCTTTGGTCGTGATGCCGAGGAGTTGTTCGACCGGCTCGCCGAGGACCTGTTCCAGGGCGGCGACTTCGATTACGCCCTCCACCGGCTGATGAGTCGGGGCTGGCGCGACAAGCAAGGCCGCCGGCTGCCAGGCTTCGAGGAGATGCTCGAGCGCCTGCGCCAGAAGCGCCTGCAGCAGCTCAAGCGCTACAACCTGAACGACCTCTTCGGCAATATTCGCGAGAAGCTCAACGACATCCTTCGCCGCGAGCGGCAGGGCATCAACGACCGCCTCGAGCACGCGCCCGAGAGCGCGAAGCGCGTCGTGCAGAAGATCACGAAGAAGAAACTCGACGAGCTGGACCACCTCCCGGAAGACGTGGGCGGCACGATCCGCCAGCTCAACGACTACGAGTTCATGGACGAAGGCGCGTCGCAGGCCTTCCAGCAACTCATGGAGGAGCTCAAGCAGCAGGTCTCGCAAACGTACTTCAAGAACATGACGCGCACCATGCAGCAGCTGCGGCCTGAGCACCTCGGCGAGATCAAGGAGATGATGAAGGCGCTCAACCAGATGCTGCGCGACCGGCTCGAGGGCAAGACACCCAGGTTCGAGCAATTCATGCAGCGTTTCGGCCATTTCTTCGGTCCCGACCCGCCGAAGACCCTCGACGAGCTCATCCAGCACCTCGAGAAGCAGATGGCGCAGATGGAGTCGCTGATGCAATCACTGTCGCCGGAGATGCGGCAGCAGATGGAAGAGTTGCTCGCCTCCACGCTGAACGACCCCGAGCTGCAGGAGCAGATGGCCGAGCTCGCCGCCCAGCTCGAGTTGCTCTCGCCGCGCCCGGGCCTGGGCAACCGCTACGCCTTCTACGGCTCAGAGTCATTGCCGCTGCAGGAGGCGCTCTCGCTGATGGAGCGGCTGCAGGGCATCGAGGACCTGGAGGCGGCGCTGCGCGAGGGATACCAGGGCCGGCAGCTAACACCAGAGCAATCGCAACAACTCCAGCAGCTGCTCGGGCCGGATGCGCGCCAGGCGGCCGACCAGATGAGCGAGCTGGCCGCCCAGCTGGAGAAGAAGGGCTACGTGCAGAAGGGCCGGCGCGGCATGGAATTGACGCCGCGGGGGATGCGCCGCATCGGGCAGAAGGCGCTGCGCGACCTCTACACGCGGTTGAAGCGCGACCGCTTCGGGGACCACCCGATCAGCGTTCGCGGCCTCGGCTCGGAGCGCTCCGATGAGACGAAGATCTACGAGTTCGGCGATGCCTTCAACCTGCACGTCGAGCAGACACTGATGAACGCCTTGCGCCGCGAAGGATCACAGCAACCGATCCGGCTGAAGACCGACGACTTCGAGGTGTACCGGTCGGAGTTCAGCGCCCAGTCGGCAACCGTGTTGATGATCGACATGAGCCGGTCGATGCCGCTACGCGGCTATTTCTACGCCGCCAAGAAGGTCGCGCTGGCGCTCGATGCGCTGATCCGAAGCCAGTTTCCTCGCGACTTCCTGCAGGTGATCGCATTCAGTGACTATGCCCGGCCGGTCAAGTCCCACCAGCTGGCTGAGCTGACCTACAACGAGTCGATCTACGGAACCAACATCCAGCACGGCCTGATGCTGGCGCGCCAGTTCCTCAACCGGCACAAGACCGGCAACAAGCAAGTCATCATCGTCACCGACGGCGAGCCGACGGCGCACATGGAAGGCCAGCACGCGGTTTTCTTCTATCCACCTCTTCCGGAGACGTTTCAGAAGACACTGCTCGAAGTGCAGCGCTGTACGCGCGAGCACATCGTGATCAACACCTTCATGCTCGACAACGACTATCACCTCGTGTCATTCGTCAAGCAGATGACGCGCATGAATGGCGGCCGCGCCTTCTTCGCCAGCGCCGACCGCCTGGGCGATTATGTGCTGCTCGACTACGTCGACCGCAAGCGCAAAGCCAGCCGCTGACCTGGGACGCTTCATGAAGTCCTGGTGACGAAGCGGCTGTTGGCCGTCTGCGTTGTTCTCGGGTTACTCGCCGCTGAGGGGCTGGTCTACATCTTCGCGGGAAACATTGCCGAGGGGGTCCGCGGGCCCCTGCCACTAGCGCTCGTGACCCTGTTCTCGATCGCACTGTTGGTTCTGCTGATGCGGTCTGCGCCGCGGCGGTGACCCGTGCTTCAGGCGCCGGAGATCGGACGATAGTGGCGCGCGATTTCAGACGCGTAACGGCGGCCGACATCGTCGCGGTGTAACGGCAGCCAATCTGTCAGCAGGGTCGTGCCGCGCGGCGGCTCGTGCGAGAGGAGGATGTCGTGCATGAGGTCGTCGAGTTCTTCGCGCGTGAGCAGGATGTCATGGACGAGCCGGCCCGCCACGCTCGCGCCGGCCATCGCGAGGACCGGGGGGAGGTGCACGACGACTGTGCGGACGCTCATCGCGCGCCGAAGCAGATGAACCAGTTCGTCGAAGGTGAAGATTTCCGGCCCGGCGGAATCGACGACAACATTCGCCGGTTGCGCGCCGACCTCGACCAGCAGCCCCGCGTGGTCCTTGACGTGAATCGGCTGCAGGTGGTAGCGGCCGTCGCCCGGGATCGCAAAGATCGGAAGGTGCCGCAGCAGCCAGGCGATGTTGTTGATCAGGACGTCGCCCTCGCCGAAGAGAAGCGTCGGCCGCACGATGGCGTACGAGAGACCCGAAGAGCGCACCGCCTCTTCGAGCGCGGCTTTGCCGCGGTAGTAGCTGCTGCTCGAGGCCGTCGGGTTGGCAATGCTGGTCTGCACGATCCGCCGGACGCCGGCCCGCCGGGCCGCCGCGATCAGCCGCCTCGTGTTTTCGACGGCGACGCGATGCGTCAGGCTGCCGCGTGGCGCGCGAACCCAGTACGTGTTGTACAGGGTGTCGGCGCCCGTCAGCGCGGCAACGAGGCGATCGCCGTTCTCGAAGTCCAACGGATAGGCGGTGATCCGTCGCGCGAGCGGATCATCGGGCTTCGGATGGTTGGTGAGCGTACGGACGTCCCGGCCGCGCTCCAGCAGTAGCGCGGCGACGAACCGACCGCTGTAGCTGAAGGCGCCGGTCACCACGTCGACCGGTGCGTTCACCTAGTCCCTGCCGGCAAGGGCGCCGG
>Ga0209474_10002253_pt1 | contig 17954 bp, 15 predicted proteins | sample GraSoiAngelo_145_FD_185902 | JGI IMG/M metagenome (GOLD analysis project Ga0209474, IMG submission 185902) | Grasslands soil microbial communities from the Angelo Coastal Reserve, California, USA - 14_1009_05_20cm (SPAdes) (version 2) | ecosystem: Environmental > Terrestrial > Soil > Grasslands... | reverse complement strand
TTGGAAAAATCATTCTTCCCTGGTTCGGAGGAGTCGCGGCCGTCTGGACGGTGTGTCTGCTCTTTTTTCAGGTCGTTCTGCTGCTTGGCTACCTCTACGCGCATCTACTTACGCGGCGTTTTGGCCGGGGCACGCAGGGATGGATTCATGCAGCTATTCTCGCCGCAAGCCTGCTCGTACTGCCGATTCTTCCGAGAAATTCCTGGAAGCCGGCCGGGCCGGAACATCCTGCCCTGCACATTTTAGAAGTGCTGACGCTCGCCGTGGGATTGCCGTTCTTTGCGCTTTCTGCGACTAGTCCGCTCTTGCAGGCCTGGTGGGCGAATGCGAAGAAAGACGAGGGCGTCTACCGGTTTTATGCGATTTCAAATGCCGGCTCATTGCTAGGCCTTTTGACGTATCCCGTACTAATTGAGCCACGGCTTACCATCCCGCACCAGGGCTGGAGCTGGTCATTTGTCTATGCCGCGTTCGCAGTCGCATGCGGGATGATTGCAATTACGCAGAGGGAAAAAGCCAGCGCTCCTCCTCGAGAAACCTTCGCGGCACCGCCCGACTGGAACATACGAGCGCTCTGGATCGCGCTTCCGGCATGCAGTTCCGCGCTCTTGCTGGCTGTCACCAATCACATCACCCAAAACGTCGCGGCGGTTCCGTTTCTGTGGATCATTCCTCTAAGCCTGTACATGCTGAGTTTCCTTTTGTGCTTTGGAAGCCGCTGGTATCACCGAATGCTTTTTCTGAGGTTGCTGGGAGTTGCCCTCGGCTGCATGGCTTATGCTTTGTCGCCCTCACTCACGTCGCTTCCTCTATGGATTTTGATTTCGCTCTTCTGCGCGGGCCTGTTCTTTTGCTGCATGTTCTGCCACGGAGAGCTGGCGCGGCTGAAGCCCGAGCCCTCGCAACTCACGTCGTTTTATTTTTGGAGTTCGCTCGGCAGCGTGGCAGGGGCGGCGTTCGCCGCACTTCTCGCGCCGCAAATTTTCTCAGGATTCTATGAACTGCACGTGGCCCTGGGCGCCTGCGCCCTTCTCACAGTGCTGGTGCATCGTACGGATCCAGCAAGCCCCTTCCGGCAACCCCACTGGCGGCTTGCGCTTCCCGTTTTGTATGGTTTGGCCGCCACGATCATCGTGGCTCTCTTTTTACTGGCTCGCGGCGAGTCCGCCTCTTCCAATCGCATGGCGCGAAATTTCTACGGAGTGTTGCGCGTCAGCGACGAATCTGCGCCAAACGTGGTCCTGTTGAAAGATGACGAGCAATCCCGTCCCAAAGACGATTTGCGATTCCGGCGGCTTATGAACGGAACCATTACGCACGGGCTGCAATTTCTTGGAACAGCGCGGCGCGATCAGCCTGCTTCTTATTACGGGCCAGACTCCGGAATCGGCGTGGCATTCAAGGCTTTGGCTTCGCGCGGCTCGCGGCGAGTCGGCGCCATTGGCCTCGGCACAGGTACGATTGCCGAATATGCCCACGCAGGCGATGAATTCACGTTTTACGAAATCAATCCACTAGTCCTGCGAATCGCACAGCAGGACTTCACATTTTTGCGCGATTCAAAAGCTCGCATTTCATTTGAATTGGGTGACGGACGCTTGACCCTGGAACGCCAGTCGCCGCAAAACTTCGACCTGCTCGCCGTGGATGCCTTCTCCAGCGATTCCATTCCCGTTCACCTTTTGACGATCGAGGCATTCGAGCTGTACTTCCGCCATCTCAAACCAGACGGCATTCTTGCGGTGCACATTTCCAACCGGCACTTGCACTTGGAACCGGTAGTAGCCGCCGCTGCGGCAAAACTCGGCAAAGACGCCGTGCTCATCGAGAGCCCGGGTGACCGCGCGAACGAAATCTACTTGGCGCGGTGGATTTTGCTCGCCAACCGGAGCGTTCTCCAGCAATTTCCCGACGTTGAAGAAGCGGGAGAACCTGCAACGCTCATCCCTCGCGTGAAACTCTGGACCGATTCTTACAGCAGCCTTTTTGCCGTATTGAAGTAACCTTCGCTACACGAAACAGCTTCGAGAAAAAAACGCGAAGAATCCCTTAGACCTACCTATAATCTCTGCGCGATGCGCATCCATCCGCTCGACCTGACGATTGTCATCGCCTACCTTCTCGGCGTCACGGCGCTTGGCATGCGCTTCCGGCGCTTGCAGCACGCTGGCGCGGCCGCCGACACGCAAACCGCCGGCCGCGAATACTTTCTGGGCGGACGAACCGCGCCGTGGTGGGCGCTCGCATTCTCCATCGTTGCCACGGAAACCTCCACGCTCACCATCATCGGCGCGCCAGCAATTTCTTATGCTGATAATCTAACCTTCATTCAACTGGTGTTCGGTTACCTCGTGGGGCGAGTGCTGATTGTGCTGCTGCTGTTGCCCGGCTACTTTCGTGGAGAATTTTTCACTGCGTACGCGCTCATCGAGAAACGCTTTGGCGAGAAGATGCGGGCCGTAGCCGCCAGCACGTTTCTCGTTACGCGCGCGATAGCTGAAGGCGTGCGCGTTTCCGCAATCGCTCTCGTCGTGAGCGTAGTGCTAGGCACTTCGGAGCGCCTCGCAGTGGTGATTGTCATCTCGCTGACGATACTCTACACACTCGAAGGCGGCATGAAAGCGGTGATCTGGACCGACGTTGCGCAATTGCTTGTCTATATGACTGGCAGCGCCATTACGCTTGGGGTACTACTGCATCGGATTCCTGGCGGCTGGACCGAAGTCACCCAAGTCGCCGCGGCAGCGGGCCATAAACTCCAGGTTCTCGATTTCTCCTGGAACCTCGCCGCCAAATATACGTTTTGGTCGGGAGTGATCGGCGGCTCCTTCCTCACTATGGCGACTCACGGCACCGACCAAACCATCGTCCAGCGCTTGCTCGCCGCAAAGAGTCAGCGCGACAGCAGCCTTGCACTTTTGACTAGCGGTATTATCGTTCTCGTTCAATTCATCGTTTTCCTGTTGATTGGCGTTTTGCTCTTCGCGTTTTCTCAGCACGCGCCACTTCTCGCGCCGGGAGACAGGACGGACCGCATCCTGCCGCTGTTCCTCGTACGCGAGATGCCCGTAGGGCTGGCGGGTCTGCTGCTTGCTTCGATCGTGGCTGTAGCTATGTCGAACGCCAGTGGCTCGCTGAACTCCCTGGCCGCTTCGAGCGTGCTGGATTTTGCAAAGCTCTGGGGACGCAGCATTGACACGCGCCGATTCTTGCGCGTATCGCGAGGCATGACCTTGGCATGGGGCTTCGTGCTGATGGGTTTTGGATTCGTCAAATGGGGACCGCTGCTCGAAACAGGACTAACGGTGGCCTCGCTTCCCTTTGGCAGCTTGCTCGGTTTGTTTCTGCTGGGAACTTTCGACCACGGAGCAAATGCGCTTGGAGCGCTCGTCGGAATGTTTGCGGGGCTGGCAACTGTCCTTAGCATATTTCAGTTCACGCATGTAGCGTACACGTGGTACTTCCTTATCGGCGCGGTCGTGACGTTTCTCGTGGGATCGCTGACGAGCCGCTTCGCGCTGCGCGATCAGGTTTCAGGGGAGCAGACGCCTTAGTCAGCCCTGACTATTCTAATTAAGAAGAGTCAGGCCTGACTAATCGTTGGAAGCCAACCGCAGGGAGCGGATGGAGGAACATGGGTAGGATCATGGGCGAAAAAAAACTGGAGCTGGTGAAGGGGCTGGGCGCATGGGCCACGATGGCCATGGTTGTGGGCCACATCATCGGCACCGGAGTTTTTCTCGTTCCCAGCGCGATGACGCGAGCGACCGGCTCCGTTGGGCTAGTGTTCCTCGTTTGGATTGTCGGCGGGATCCTCTCTCTGTTCGGTGCGCTGACCATTGCCGAACTCGGCGCGGCGATGCCCGAGGCCGGCGGAGCCTACGTTTATCTCAGGCGTGGCATAGGGCCGGTTTGGGGATTTCTCTTCGGCTGGATGAACAACCTGGTTGGCAAACCCTCCTCGATTGCCACTATCGCTGCGGGTTTTCTCATCTTCCTGGGCTTCTTTGTGCCTGCGCTTCGCACGCCCGTCTTCACTCTGCATCTAACCGTTCCATTCACAGAGCATACTTCGGAGTTCGCCTTCACTTGGGCTCAACCCGTGGCTGCCGCCGCCATCGCCTTCATGAGTTTTATCAACTATCTCGGTGTGCGCCTGGCGGGCCGCCTTCAAGTTGTGCTCACCATCCTCAAGATCGCAGCGATCCTGGCAGTCGTGGTTTTGGGATTCGTGTTTGCAGGAAAAAGGACGCCGAGCGAGCATCCCCTTTTTCCGGCGTCGTTCAATGTCAGCCTGCTTACAGGATTTTTGACGGCCATGGTCGGCGCACTCTGGGCCTACGACGGTTGGATGGACTTGACGTTTGCCGGCTCAGAAATTATTGATCCGCAAAAAAATATTCCGCGCGCGCTCGTCGGCGGCACCGTGACCGTCGGCGTAATTTATTTGCTCGCAAACGCCGTATATTTCCGCGTCCTGCCTATGGAGGCTGTCGCCGCCGCGCAAAACGTCGCTTCTCAAACGGTGCGCGTCTTCGCGGGAGCGCGAGCCGCCGCTTGGATCACTGCGGCCATGGTCCTGTCCGCCTTCACCACGCTCAACTCCTCCGTTCTCACCGGTTCGCGAGTGCCGTATGCCATGGCACGAGACCGCCTGTTCTTTCGAGTAGCCGATGGAATCAACTCGCGTTACCGCACACCTGCGGGTGCTATCGTTTTTCAGGCCGTCATCTCCTGCCTCATGGTCTTGACCGGCCAGTTTGAGGACCTGTTCTCGCTGTTCATTTTTGCGCAGTGGATTTTTTACGGCTTGTCGGTCGCGTCGGTCTATGGCTCGCGGCGCAAAGAACCGGAACTCGTGCGGCCATACCGCGCCTGGGGATATCCTTTCGTGCCGGCGATTTTTGTCGTGGGAGCTTTTGCGCTGACCGTGAATCTGTTCATCCAGCGACCGGTCCGGTCTTCCATCGGGCTGCTGCTGATTCTCGCCGGGCTACCGTTCTATCGCCACTGGAATCGGACCGCCTCACCTCATGCTGAGGGTGCGGTCAGTTGATCCGCGTAAAGAAATCAATTGCACCAAAAATCCTCCTGCAAGGAGCGCCACTCCCGGGGCCAAAACCCATCCAATGGTCATGGTCAGATAGGCTGCGGGCACGAGGCCGTGGCCCATCGCCAAGCCCATTGGACCGGCGACCATGAACACGACAGCAAACGGCAGCACGGGAAAAATGCTCGAGAGAAGCATCATGCGCCGCGAGCCTCCGGCGCGCTTTGCGAGATAAGCGCCGATGGCACCTGCCACCGGCAGGACGAACAACCACGCCGTATAAAACATGAGGATTGGCGTTCCCTTGTCCAAGCTGAGAATGTGCGGCGCAGGGCCAAACTTTTGCGCCAACTCCATCGAAATCATGGAGAGTGCGAAAGTGAGAAGACCGGGGAGCCAAAGTTGAGTGACGCGATTTGTCATGATGTCCTTTCTCATCCGTGCGGAGTGAATTTTCCGCTGCAATTCCTGCAGTCATTCGCGAGGCAGAGCGTTCGCTTGGCCGCTTCCGACTCGCTCATACCTTTCCCGAGCAACGACTCGTAGGCGTCCTCCAAATGCGCCGCCAGTTCGGTGTGTACCGCATCCCTCTCAGAAGAATGAAGTGCAAGTCCGTTGAGGCGTTGACGGACGAGTTTTAGCCAATCAGGCATTCTTGCTCGTTAACCAATCGCCGTTTCGCGCGACGATGGCCGCAGGCTCAGCAGAACGTGCGCGAGTAACCCGCCAGCCAAAAGAGCAACTCCGGGAAACAACATCCAGCCAATCCCATCTTTCAGAAGCGCGGCTGCCACAATCTTAAAATCCGCTTGTCTTCCAATGATCGGTTCGATGATCATGTCTATCGGAAACATGAGGAGAAACGTCAAAGTAAGCGCGAGCGCAGGAAAAATGCTGGCGAGCAAAGCGGTTCCGCGTGATCCCCCGGCCCGCGAAGAGATGTAAGCGCCGAGAGCCCCCAAAAAAGGAAGCGAAACCAGCCAAGGCGCATAGAAAAAGATGTCCGAGTCTCTCCAGGAGACTATCCGCGCGTTGAATCCGAGCTTCTGGAGTGTCACCAAGAAAACTATCGAAAGTCCCATCGTGAGGAACCCAGGGATCCAAAGCTGGTGCAAGCGCTTCTTCATGATATGTCCTCTCTTTTTTGCGTCACAAATCCTGCGCTGCAAATCTTGCCAGTCCGTAACTTGAAAAAGAGCGGCGCTAACCGCCGCCTGCTCAGGTACGTTCTCTTTGAGCAAAGCTTCGTACGATTCCTCCAGGTGCGCCGCAAGTTCGACATGCACTTCTTCTTTCTCACTGGGATCAAGCGCAAGGCCGGAGAGGCGCTGGCGGACAAGTTCTTGCCAGTCAGGCATGGGACACCTTCGTGAGCCGCTGCAAAGCGTGGAAAAGCTCCGCCCATTCGCGCTGGAGCGGGGTCAGCTTCTTCTTCCCTGCCGGAGTCAGCCGATAGCAGCGGCGGCGGCGGCCGTTGGCGCTGGTTTCCCAAGTGCCGCGAATCCAGCGCTGCTGCTCCATGCGGTAGAGCATCGGGTAGAGCGCCGCCAAAGTGAAGCGCAGGGCGCCATTGGTTTGCTGCTCGATGCGCCGCGCCAGTTCATAACCATGCAGCGGGCCATCATGCAGAACGCTGAGCACCGCCAGCTCCGCGGTGCCTCGCTTGATTCCCGAACCAATCATAGCCTGCTCCCTTACATATAGGATTCTTATATATTAAACGGGGATTGTCAACTGTCCCGAAGGTCAGGTAGGACCATTGCGACTGTCTCGGAAAATAGAAGCTAAATGGAGGCCGCGCGCGCTGCGGCTCCGCGCGATGGAATCGGCAGAATAGCGGATTCGGCTTCCGCTGAAACGGCCACAGTCGGCTGGAGCACCTTTGCCACAATTTCTATTCCTGTAACCAGCCGCGGCCCGGGACGCGAAAAATAACTGTTCGCGTTGAGGGCGTAAACACGGTTGTTTCGCACCGCAGGGATCGCATTCCACTGCCCTGGCAGTTCGAGCGACTCGTATTCGCTCCGCGCCTGCTTCGCGGCGTATCCGCAGGGCGCGATTAACAGAACCTCCGGTTCGGCTTCGACAACTTCCTGTAGAGGAACTCGAAACGATGCCTTGCCTACAGTTCCAAGCGCGTCTTCCCCACCGGCGCAGTGAATCATCTCAGGAACCCAGTGGCCGCCAATATAAATGGGCTCAAGCCACTCGAGAAACGCCACGCGGGGCCGTCCGGCTGAGGAATCCAACTGCTGCTCCAAAGCTCCCTGCCGCTGGCCAATCTCGTCCACAAGCCGCTCTGCTTGCGTGCCGCGGCAGGTTGCTTCCCCAACCAGAAGGATGTCGCGCCACACATCACCCAAATCCTGCGGGTTCAGGCAGAGCACTTCCGGGCGCCGGTTAAAATGCGCGAGCGCTGTTGCGAGGTCATCGGGCGACGCTGCGCAAACGTGGCACAAGTCCTGCGTGATGATTAGATCGGGATGGAGCTCTTCCAGCTTTTGCGCGTCCACGGCGTACAAACTCTCTCCACGAGCAACATATTCGCGCACTAATCGGTCGATTTCGGCTGGGGCAGCGCCATGGGGCAAGCGCGAATGAATGACGACTGGCTTGGTGCGGGCCTGTAGCGGGAAATCGCATTCGTGGCTGACGCCAACGATTTCGCGGTCCAAGCCGAGCGCAAACAGAATCTCGGTTGCCGACGGCAGTAGTGAAACAATGCGCATCATATTGAATCAACTCATCTGGGTATTGAACCTGGACTGCGTGTTTGACACAACCTCATTGGTTAGTATAACTTCACGTCTTCAATCAGGACATAAAAGCTGCCTGTATGCCGAGACCCAAGAAGGAGAAAAGCCAACCTCCTCCCGCTTGTAACTGCGACTGTGTGCGGTGTGATATAGGCAATCATTGCGGCAAGCGGCCTCTCTGCCAACACCACGCTGGCACGAGATCGATCCTAAGCGAAAGCCGCCTCGGGGCGATTGACTCCCCTGGCGCGCGCCTTCTTGACTTCTTCTTTCTTCACCCACTCCACAAAGAGATATTGAAACTCATCTTGCGTGTAAATCCCCTTGTGAATGAGCAAGGAATTCATTGCGTATATTGTGGCTTTAAAAGCTTCGTCCCTGGAAGCCAGCTTCATCGCCTCATCGTATGACATAAGTCTATGCCTCCCCTGTCTCCATTCGTAAGAAGCGGCGGTTTAGTGAATTATATTAACTCCCTTGTACCTGCGCCGCAACGCTCTTATGGTTCGTGGCAACTCAACGGTTCCCGAGATTTGCCGCGACGCCTGTAACTACTTATACAGAAAATACTTGCGGCGCACTTGATCGAACGCCGCTAGCGACTCCGACCAACTGGCAATGATCTTTTCCGGAGGGACGCCGTTTTGAACCTGCTGCACTGTATCCGCGTTCCCGACGAGGCCGACGAGCTTGGCGGTATCAAAGTCCTTGGGATACAGCTTCTGGAGAATTTCCGCGATTTCCAGCCCCAGACGCAGGGAACGCGCCGCGAAGCGGTCGGCAACCCGGATGGACACTCCGTTGCAACGCTGCCCGCTGTAAGGCCCCCCGACGGGAATGAAGGACTGCGATACAAAACGCAGTCCGGGCAGATTGCGCGCGTTCAGCGCCAATGCCACATCCTCGCCGTTCATCCACGGAGCCCCAAACTGCTCGAATGGTATCTGCGTGCCTCGCCCCACCGAAACGCCGGAGGCCTGCAGAATTTCGATCCCCGGGTAAAGTATCGAGCCCTTCGCAGTACGAAGTGCGGGCGAAGGAGGAATCCACTTGATGCCAGTGCTTTCAAAAAAATAATTGCGGTGCCAGTTTCGCATGGTGATGACATGGAGATCAGCTCCAATATGATTCTCCGCGTTGAAAAACTGCGCCAGTTCCCCGATGGTCAGTCCGTAGCGCACCGGCAAAGGAAAATAGGCTACAAAGCTGGTTTTGTCGGGATCGAGCATCGGCCCTTCGACGATTTCGCCTCCCATTGGATTCGGGCGATCCAAGACAAAGAAGGAAATCTTGTGCTTCGCGGCTTCCTCCAAGCAATACGCCATCGTCACGGTGTAGGTGTAGAAGCGCACGCCGGCGTCCTGAATATCAAAGACCAGCGCGTCGATTCCCTGCAACATTTCGTCCGTCGGCCTGCGCGTGTCACCGTACAAGCTATAAACGGGAAGACTCGTCGTGGGATCTTTCGTCGAGGTGACTTTCTCATCGGCGCGGCCCGCGAGCCCGTGCTCCGGGCTGAAAAGCGCGACAAGCGTCACACCCGGCGTCTTTGCGAGAACGTCAATGTTCTTGCGGCCCTGCCCATCCACTCCGGTGTGATTGGTGATCAAGCCGATACGCTTGCCCCGCAGCGGCGCGAACTTCTCCGCTTCAAGAACATCCAGGCCCGTCTGCACGCGGGCCGCATGTCCCGGCCGCTTCGGAGACGACCGCGCAGGCAACGCGCCGGAAATGAGCAATAAGAAGACCAAAGTAAATGAAGAGGGTGTGACAAGGGCGCGTTTGGTGGCGATCAATCGTTCCTCCTGCGCAAAAACAATACAATGATATTCTGGAACGCGCCCACCCCGGCTGCGTTGAGGACACGTTGTGCGTGTGCTATGAATAAATGCAGACTGCGGGCTGCGCGGAGGGATTGTAACTGATGGAAGGACGCCGCGTCCGCTTTCTGTTCTTGATTCCGGTCTTATTGCTCATCCTTATGGCCCAAAAAGCTCGCAGCCAAAGCAACACTCCAAACGAGAAAACACCTGCCGCACCAAAGACCAGTGCCGGCTCCAAAAGTGCGGCGAAGAGTATGTCGCCTGCCGCTAGCGCCTGGGTTGAGTCCACACTGCGCAAAATGACTGTAGACGAAAAGATTGGGCAGCTTCTCTTCACCACGTACCACGGAAGTCTCACGGCCACCGACTCGGACACTTACAAACAGCTCCTGCATGATGTTCAGGATTTGCATGTCGGCGGGTTCATCGTCATCACACATGGCTCGCCGCTGGGGATCGTAAAGAGTCAGGCGTACCCGAGCGCTGTCCTTGCCAATCAGTTACAGTCGAAATCCAAACTCCCATTGCTGATTGGCGCCGATTTCGAACGTGGCACTGCTATGCGTTACGACGAAGGAACTTCCTTTCCCACCGCGATGGCCCTGGCCGCTGCTGGCGATCCCAAAGACGCGTATACTATGGGTAAAATTACCGCGCTCGAAGCGCGCGCCACCGGTGTGCATTGGGTTTACGCGCCGGATTCTGATGTGAACAATAACCCCGGAAATCCGATCATCAACACGCGGTCGTTCGGAGAGAATCCCCAGCGCGTCGCAGAATTTGTTTCTGCGTTTGTGAAAGGCGTCGAAGACAACGGCGGGCTGGCCACGGCAAAGCATTTCCCGGGGCACGGCGATACGGCTGCCGATTCGCACATTGATTTGCCGGTGATTCACGCGAACCGCGACCGCCTGGAACATCTGGAGCTTGTTCCCTTTCGCGCGGCAATCTCCTCCGGCGTGAGCAGCGTTATGACGGGACACCTCTCTGTCCCTGCGATCGAACCCGATCCGAACACACCCGCAACTTTGTCACACAACATTCTTACCGGCTTGTTGCGCAATGAACTTGGATACCACGGCCTGATTGTTACCGATGCGATGGAGATGGGCGGCATCACCGTGCGTTATGCGCCGGGAGAAGCCGCGGTGCGCGCCGTGGCGGCGGGAGTGGATTGCGTACTGATGTCGCCGGTGCCGGACGCGGCATTTGAAGCTCTGCAAGGGGCGGTGAAGTCAGGAAGGATCTCGAAGGAACGGCTGGATGAATCGGTTCGGCGCATCCTGCGGGCGAAAGCGCGCCTCGGACTGAATACAAGCCGGCTCGTAGATGTAAATGCGCTGAATCACAAATTTGGCAGCGTCGCGTGGCAAAAAGAAGCGCAGGACATTTCGGACCGCGGCGTGACGCTGCTGCGAGACACGCCGCACCTCTTGCCGCTCGATGGAACGAAGGCTTCGCGGGCACTGGTGCTGGCGTTCTATGCGGATCCAGAGCCCTATCCCGGAGAAGACCTCGAGCGCGAATTGCGGTCGCGCTTCGATTCGGTTACCACGCTTCGCGCGGACACGCGATTTGTGAATGCCGGCATTCTGAAGCTCCCGTCGCCGGATTCTTACGATGTCGCAATTATTGCGTTCTTTGTGCGTGTGAGCGATCGCAAAGGAAATGTGGATGTGCCAGCGGAGCAGGCGGCGCTGGCGGAACAGGTCTACAAAGCCGGGAAACCCGTCATTACCGTCGGACTGGGGAGTCCCTATTTGATCGAGAGATTCCCGCAAGCGGAGGCGTGGCTCGCCGCATTTGGTATCAGCGATGTTGCGCAAATTTCCGTGGCGCGCGCGCTGTTTGGAGAAATTCCCGTGCGCGGGCATTTGCCCGTGACGGTGCCGGGCGTGAACTTGAAGGCGGGATTTGGAATCGAAGTGCCGGCGAACCCGATGACGGTGCAGCCGATGGATGCGCGCGAAGATTCGCAGTTGCGGCCTGCGTACGAGGTGATCGAGAAAGCGGTAAAAGACAAAGCGTTCCCTGGAGCGACGCTCGCCGTGGGACTCCGCGGGAAGGTTGCCGTTCACGCGTTTGGAAGATTGAGTTACGACGCGAAGTCGCCAGCCGTCAAGCCGACGACGATGTATGACATCGCTTCCCTGACGAAGGTCGTGGCCACGACCACGCTTGTGGCGAAACTGGTAGAAGGCGATTTCGCGGTGCCGCTCGATTTGGACGCGAAAATCGAGCGGTATTTGCCGGAGTGGGCCAGCGGGCCGCAGCCGGAATGGAGGCATCGCGTGACGGTGCGGCATTTGCTGACGCACACTTCGGGATTGCCGCCGTTCAAGGAATATTGGCGCACGTCGAAGAACAAGCAGGACACGCTGACGAAGATCTTCGCGGAGCCGCTCGAGTACGAGCCGGGAACGAAGGAAATCTATTCGGACCTGGGAATTATTTTGGTGGCGGAGATTATCGAACGATTGACGGGAAGAAAGCTCGATGACTTGGCGAACAATTTTATTTTCTCGCCGCTTGGGATGAAGGACTCGATGTACAAGCCGCCGAAAAAACTCTGGCCGACGATTGCGCCAACGGAGATCGACAACCAATACCGGCACCGGCTGATCCAAGGCGAAGTGCATGACGAAAACGCGTTTGCGATTGGCGGCGTTTCGGGGCACGCGGGGGTTTTCAGCACCGCGCCGGACCTGGCGGCGTTTTGCCAGATGCTGCTGAACGGCGGCGTGTACGCGCACCAGCGCATTTTGCGGCGTGCGACAGTGGCGCAGTTCACCACTCCTCAGCAGCTTTCGGGCGGGACGCGAACGCTCGGCTGGGCCGTGCCGACGCCCGGCGGGTTGAGCGGACATTATTTTTCAGAGCATAGCTTCGGGCACACGGGATTCACGGGAACCTCGATTTGGATCGATCCCGACCGGCAACTGTTCGTGGTGTTCCTGACGAATCGCGTGCATCCGACACGCGAGAATCAAAAGATTCAGCAAGTGCGTCGCGATTTGCACGATGCGGTGATGCAAGCACTGGGATTCGCGACGGCGGCGGCGCCAGCGAAGTGAAACAGATGGTTGCTCTTGCCAATTCGGTAACGCTGCTATGGCCCGAAGGACTAATGATTGCAGTCGCTGTGCTCTATCTTACTGGCATGAAATTCTTGGCGCTGAATTCTCCGTTTAACTCGACCCGCGTGCGTTTACTGGCATTAGTCGGACTGTTTGCAACCGCCAGCTTGGTTTTACTCGGGACCAGACCAAACTTGTATGCAATCTTTGCGATTCCTGTGATTCCGGCGCCCTTCGCCTTCGGGGTCCTGATTTTTCGGCCAAGCCGCCTTGCAGAGCGGGCTAGATTGCGTGTCTACTTAACAGTCTGCGTCGTGACATCGGCTCTGGCTTGGACAATACAGTTTGTCTGGCTATTCACTCGATGAATGACGGGAATAGCTAACGCCTGGTAAGTTATCGGAAAGGTGTTTTTCGGGCTCTCCTTGAGGAGGGACTGGATCTCGCGCTCGAAGGCGGCTTTGTCCACCATGCCGGGATGCACATCGGCGATTCTGCCGCTGCGATCAAATGAGCACGCTTACGGGCATTCCTTTGTCTGCGCCGAACTGCTTGGCGGACTCGAAGCGAGCGTCCGCCGCGTTCCGGAGTCGGATCGCCGACATGGGATTGGACCCAGGAACGGCCGTGCCCCTGGACCGGCATTAAGCGTGGACGAGTTCGCGGCGTTTCAGCTTGGGCAGGGCTTTAACGGACTTGCCAGCTTTTTTTTGGGCGAGGCGCAAGTCGTAGAGGTTTTGCAGATTGAGCCAAAACTGCGGGCTAGTGCCGAAGAAATGAGCGAGGCGCAGAGCGGTGTCGCCCGTAACGGAGCGTGTACCATGCAAGATTTGCGTGATGCGATTGGTGGGCACACCGAGCTTTCGCGCGAGTTCCGCGGCGCTCATATCGAGCGCTTCGAGTTCTTCGGCGAGCTGTTCACCCGGATGAATAATAGTGACGGCCATAGCGGGTCTCCTAGTGATAGTCAACAATCTCGACGCTCGATGGTCCGAGCGAACCGCCGGGCCACTCGAAGCAGATTCGCCATTGATCGTTAATGCGAATGCTGTATAGCCCCTTGCGGTCGCCCAGCAAGGCTTCAAAGCGATTGCCGGGGAGAGCGGACAAGTCTCTGAGAGAGGTGGCCGCCTCGAGACGGTCAAGCTTCAGGCGCGCGGAACGCTCAAATCCAGAAAAAGCCTTGACGCGTTTGCCGGAGGCGAAATTTCTGGTCCTACCGTCCCGATAGCTGACAATCACTAACCTAAAATGGCATGAATTATGTGTTACGTCAAGCGTAAAGGCAGTGCCCTATTCGATGACTCGCTGCCGGAAGTCGAGGGCGGCTTGGGAAAGGTCGGCGGGGCGGCCGAGGTCGCGCCAGTAGTATTGGTCGGCGCGGAAGGCAAGGATTTTTTCGCCCTGGGCGGCAAGGCGGAGATAGGAGTCGATGACGGAGAAGACGCCTTCTTCGGTGAGCATGGGGAGGAGGCGGGGGGAGATGACGTGAATGCCAGAGAAGGCGAGAGGAAGTGGCGAGTGGCGAGTGGCGAGTGGCGAGTTTTCATAACGAGAAGGGTGCGCAGCTTGATCGTTTTTCGGTTGGGCTGACCCCTTGCCAGGATCCTTCACTTCGTTTGGGATGGCAGGAGGGGAACCCGGGATGACACGCTTTCCCATTGCTGTGCTACTGGTTTTTTCGTCAGGAGCGGCGCGGCCGACGAGTTGGAGCTGGTCATTAAAGAGGAGGAGGCGGGAGGAGGCGCGGGATTGGACGGCGAGGGTGGCGAGGGCGCTGTGTTCCATGTGGAATTGGAGCATGCGATTAAGGTCGATGTTGCTGATGACGTCCACGTTGTGAAGGAGGAAGGGATCGGTAAATGAGTGACCGCTGGCGAGTGACGAGTGGCTAGCCCTTTCTAAGAAAAACCAGGAGGCTTTTTTGAGGCCGCCGCCAGTATCGAGCAAAAGATCGTCTTCGCGGGAGATTTCGATGCGCATGCCGAAATTGTTGTGAGATTTAAGGTAGCCGGCGACCACGTCGGCAAAATGATGGACGTTGACGATAACTTCGTTGACGCCAAAAGCGCGAAGGCGCGTGAGAGTGATTTCGAGGAGCGTGCGGCCATTGATCTCGACAAGGGCTTTAGGGCGTGAGTCGGTGAGGGGACGCAGACGGGTGCCGAGGCCGGCGGCGAGGATCATAGCTTTCATGAGAGAACCAGTGGCGAGTGGCGAGTGGCGAGTGGCGAGCGAAGACAAGAATTAACACAGAGAGCACAGAGGGCAAGAGCACAGAGGACGCAGAGGGACGGAATGAAGACTAAGAGAGATTTCTCGCTTCGCGGGCCGACCGGTTCGCAGGAGCGAACCGGTGAGAAAAAAGTCGGGCCGCTCCACTCGAAATGACAAATGGAGGGAAACGCGGGGCCAACTGCGGCCACCGGGCGAGTTTTACGCCGCAGCGGTCCGCTTCGGAAAGCGGCCCCTATGAAGACGGAATCACCGACAGGACGGAGCAGAATCTTCATTTGGCGAGATGGCCCACGACGGCGTGGAGCATGCCCAGCTGCTCGAGTTCGATGTGGCGGACAACGACTTCCACGCCGCTGCGGCCGCGCAGATGCTTGGCGAGCTGTTCAGCGAGGTAGACGGAGCGATGCTGTCCGCCGGTGCAGCCAAAGGACACCATTAAGTTCTTGAAGCCGCGCTGCTGATAATTCTGGACGGTCGCGTCGATGAGAGTGAACACGCTGGCGAGGAATTGGTGCACGCTTTCCTGCTGATTGAGATAGTCGATGACCGGCGCGTCGCGGCCAGTGAGCGATTTGAAGCGTTCTTCCCTGCCCGGGTTCGGTAGGCCGCGGCCATCGAAGGCGAAGCCGCCGCCATTACCGGTTTCGTCCTTGGGCAGTTCGTGGTGAAACGAAAAACTGAAGATGCGGACAATGAGATTGTCGGCTTCGGAGGCGATGCTTTGCAGCTTTTCTGAAGCGAGCATGCTTTGGAACGCGCCGAGGAGCGTGGGCAGCTCAATGGGCAACTCCGCATTGTGAAGCAGCCAGCGGATATTCTTGAGAGCGTAAGGCACGCTTTGCAGGAAATGTACTTTGCGTTCGAAGAAGCCGCGATAGCCGTACGCGCCGAGCGCCTGCATGATGCGGACGTAAACGAAAGCGTAGTAGTAGCGCAGGAAAGCGTCGCGATCGAGATCAATGAAGGTCGCGAGAGCGTTGAGGTAATGGTCGAGGAGCTGCTGGCGAAGGGCGGAGGGGAGGTCGGCCTTCGCGTCAAAGAGCAGCGAAGCAATGTCGTATTGAAGGGCGCCTTTGCGGCCGCCCTGATAATCCACGAAATAGGGCAGGCCGTCGCGCAGCATGATGTTGCGCGACTGAAAGTCACGGTAAAGGAAATAGTCGCGCGGAGCTTCGAGAAGGAAATCGGTGAGGCGGTCGAAGTCGTTTTCAAGGGCGCGTTCGTTGAAGGGAATGCCGGCGAGGCGGAGAAAATAGTATTTGCAGTAGTTCAGGTCCCAGGCAATGGACTGGCGATCGAAGCTGGCTACGGGATAGCAATAGCTGTAATCAAAATCGCGGGCGGCTTCGACTTGAAAGCGCGGGAGGACGCCGACGGCTTTGCGATAGGCTTCGACGACGGCGGGGGCGATGTCTTCACCGGAGCGATTCTGAGTGAGAAATTCGAAGAGCGAGGTGTCGCCGAGGTCTTCTTCAAGATAAGCGCCATGGTTCAGGTCTTCGGCGTAGATTTCCGGCACGGGCAGGCAGTAGCGGCGAAAATGCTTCGAAAATTCGAGGAAGGCGGTATTTTCTTCGCGACCGCCGTAGAGAATGCCAACGGCGCTGACGCGCTCATTGGTAAGGCGGATAATCTTCCGGCCGGAACCACCGAGCTCGCCCTGCAGCGGCTGAATGCGCGTGGGGGCCGAGTGGAAATGCCGTGTAAACAGCTCTTTGAGAACGTCTATGGACATGGATTCCATTCCATCGCCGTAAGAGATGGATCTGGCCGGGTGGTTTTAGGATAGCTGAATCCGGCGATGGGAGTTGCGGAGAAGATGGTTGTTTGTGTCCAGAAATGCCTATTTCGCACCGGCTGTGGAAAACGTTGCTGGGACTGGGCGCTTCCGCTTTGTTGCAATGCGCACGAAAGTGCCTGTTAGCAGCCGAGGATTTCGCGACGCACCGCTATAATATAGGGATGCCCAAGCCCTCGAGAACTCTTATTCCCAAAGAATCCAGGCTGACGGAACAAAGAAATCCAGCGTCGAAGAATCTCGACCGTATAACGGCGCGACAGATCGTCGAATTGATGAACCGAGAAGACCGCAAAGTGGCGATCGCGGTGGGGAGGGAAATTCCGGTGATTGCGCGGGCGGTGGACGCGATTGTGGCAGGGATTCGAAAAGGCGGGCGGCTGTTTTATATGGGAGCCGGGTCGAGCGGGCGCATGGCAGTACTGGACGCAGCGGAGTGCCAGCCGACGTTTGGAACTCCGCCGCAGCTCGTGCAAGCGCTGATTGCAGGAGGGGGGCGCGCGATTACGCAGGCGGTGGAAGGGGCGGAAGATGACGTGCGCCGCGCTGAACGCGAATTGCGTACGCGAAAATTGACGGGGAATGACGTGGTCGTGGGAGTGACTGCAAGCGGCACGACGCCGTACGTGCTGGCCGCGTTGAAATACGCGAGAGGACGAAGGGCGACCACGGTGGCGATCACATCGAATCGCGGAACGCCCGTAACGCGGATGGCGAATATCGTGATTGCGGCGGAAGTGGGACCCGAGGTGCTGACGGGTTCAACGCGGATGAAGGCCGGGACGGCGCAGAAAATGGTGCTCAACATGCTTAGTACAGCCGTGATGGCGCGGCTCGGACATGTTTATGAAAACCTGATGATTGATGTTGTGCTGACGAATGAAAAGGTTGCGAAGCGGGCTTTGCGGATTTTGGCAGAGGCCAGCGGCAAGAGTGTGTCTGCGGCGGAACACGCACTGCGGGCGGCAGGACACAACATGCGAGTAGCGCTGGTGATGCTTAAGCTAGGAGTGGAGGCGCGCGAGGCAAGAAGAAGGCTGAAAGAAACACAGGGGAATTTGAGACGAGCACTAAGAGAATAAGACGAAGGATTTAACACAGAGAGCACAGAGGCAGGAACACAGAGGACGGAGTAAAGAACGGACCTGAAGGTCCGCCACTACAAGGCAGAGAGAGCGGATGGATAAGTTTCTGATCAAGGGGGGGAAGGCG
>Ga0209474_10002252_pt1 | contig 17955 bp, 19 predicted proteins | sample GraSoiAngelo_145_FD_185902 | JGI IMG/M metagenome (GOLD analysis project Ga0209474, IMG submission 185902) | Grasslands soil microbial communities from the Angelo Coastal Reserve, California, USA - 14_1009_05_20cm (SPAdes) (version 2) | ecosystem: Environmental > Terrestrial > Soil > Grasslands... | reverse complement strand
TTGGAGCAGCTTATCATTCGAGATCAGCGGGACGGCGAAGGAATCTGGGGTCGATGGAATGCAAATGGGCCGGGTACCGCCCGTCTCTTCCATGAATTGGGACTTGGCCAAAACTTCGACAACTTTGATCAGGCGAAGCCGGGCGATTTCATGAAAATCTTTTGGTCCCGGCAGGTAGGCAAAAGCGAGCACGGACATTCCACAATATTTCTTGGAACGGAGAATCGCCTCGGCGTGCAATACGTCCGCTACTGGTCGAGCAACGTCCCATCGGGCTACGGGGAAAAGAGTGTGCCGCGAAGCAAAATCGCCTATGCGATTTTCTCGCGCCTTCAGACGCCGGGCAATCTGGCTCGAATCAGCGGCGCGCCTTCTGTGGATTCTTATCTCGCCTCTCTTCTCCGAACCCGCTCGAGTATCGCCGAGGCTGGTACGAAGTGCGGTCTGTGATCCTTCGGTGATCGTGAGACAGCCCGGCGGGAGCACCCGGAGCTATCTTATGTCCGTCCTAGTTAATGGATTTGTTCTGGGCTGGTCAGTGGCCTGGCCGCCCGGACCGGTGAATGCCGAGATGATTCGGCGCGGCTTGATGCCCAAGCATCGTGGCGGCGGATTCTGGTCGGCGTGGCCGATTGGTCTCGGTGCGTGCACGGGTGATTTCATGTGGGCGCTCTCCGTTTCGCTCGGAGCTGGTGCGCTTCTAAATTCGCCATCCAGCCGGCACGCTTTGGCGGGTGTTAGTCTGACGCTGCTCTTGGTTTTGGCCGCAATGTTCGCGCGCTCAGCCTGGCGGATTTTTCGCAGCCATCGCCGCAGTGAAGCGACTGTTCCATCGGAGGAGCGAAAGCAACGCGGATATTTGCTCGGGCTATTTTTCGCGCTCAGCAGCCCATGGAACATCGGCTTCTGGTTTGCCGTGATCGGTAGCCAGGCAACGCAAACCACAAGCCTCGAGCGATCGCTTGCGCTCGCCGGCGCAGTGGTCCTTGGGCCGTGACTTGGACCGTTGTCCTTTGTGCCGCGCTGAAACTCGGAGCACGCATTTTTTCGCGACCGGAATGGCAAATCATGACCGAAGCTTTGACATCGGCGGTGATGTTGTGGTCCGCCGTTCGTCTCCTCCTTCACTTTCCATGACCAGCGACAATCAACTGGAGATACCACCGCGCGTGGTTGAAGATTTCCCAATGTCGACGCGCGAGAAAACGCTGACGATCAACGAGATTTATCACTCGATCCAGGGTGAGAGCACGTTTGCGGGGCGACCGTGCGTCTTCGTCCGGCTGACTTTTTGCGATTTGCGCTGCAATTACTGCGATACCGATTACGCCTTTTACGAAGGAAAAAAACAGACCCTGAAAGAAATCATGGACGTGGTGGAGTTGCTTCGTTGTCCTCTCGTCGAAATCACAGGCGGCGAGCCACTCTTGCAGAAAAATGTGCTGCCGTTGATGTCGATCTTGGCGGACGCGAATTACACCGTGTTACTCGAGACCAGCGGCGCGCACGATATCTCGAAGGTTGATTCGCGAGTCCACCGGATCATGGATTTGAAGACGCCGGGGAGCGGAGAAGTAGAAAAGAACCTTTGGTCGAACATCGATCACCTCAGTTCGCGCGATGAAGTGAAATTCGTGATTGGCTCGCGCGAAGATTACGAATGGTCACGGGAGAACGTTTACCGGTTCGATTTGCCCAGACGCTGTCACGCCATTTTGTTCTCGCCGATTTTTGGCCGGATCGATCCGCGGGAAATCGTCGAATGGATTTTGGCCGATCGGCTCGACGTCCGTTTTCAACTTCAGATGCACAAGTTCATCTGGACGCCGACACAGCGGGGAGTCTGAGTGATGCGAGCGCGTTTGACCAAAGATTTTACTTTTGAAGCAGCGCAAATTTTGCCGAAGGCGCCGGAGGGTCATAAATGCAGGCGAATGCATGGCCATAGTTTCAAAATAGAGGTTTCGGTCGAAGGAGATGTCGATCCCCAAACGGGCTGGATTTATGATCACGCCGAGATCGGTGCCGCGATGAAACCGCTTCTGAAAATACTGGACCACTCTTACCTCAATGAAATTGAAGGGCTGGAGAACCCAACAATTGAAAAGATGGCGGCATGGTTCTGGAAGAACTTGCGGTCTCAATGTCCTGGGCTCTGCGAGATCGTGGTGCATGAAACGCCGACGGCTCGCTGCGTTTATCGCGGTGAATAAATAGGGCGGGATGGCTCGTTACCACCGACTAATTCTAATGCTTCTGCACTCGCGCCGTGCCGGTTTAGATGGTTCTCTGGTGAAACCTTAAATGTCTAGGCGCTTCATCAATTCAATGATCATTTAAGCGCGAGAAGAAGTCCTCAAACAAGTCGTCGTAAATCCTTCCACGCTCGGGGTGATATTGGACGGCGAGCGCGAATGGGTAATCGCGCAGTCGCATTTGCTCGACGATATCGTCATGCGCGCACCACGCTTCTATTGCGAAACCGGCGGCTGCGCGTTCGATGGCTTGATGATGCGAGCTATTTACCTTGCCGAAACGATGCTTTGCGCTGCGATCATTGCGCAGTGGTTGGACATCGTGGTCTTTCATTTCGGCTAATTTGTGTCCTGGAATATCGAGCTTGAGTGTGCCGCCGAGCGCGACATTCAAGACTTGGAGTCCCTTACAAATGGCCAGGACTGGTAGACCCCGGGAGAGCGCCTCCTGCACGGCCGCGAATTCCCAGCGATCACGCGCAACATCGACATCCTTGTCTATTACGTTGCGGTCAACAATGTCTTGTCGCAGAAATTCCGGAGCAATGTCCGTCCCGCCCGTCAAAAGCAATCCATCCGCCTGTTCCATTGCGACCGACCTTTTCTGCGCATTGCAGATGTGAATGTCGGGACGCTTCGCGAAAAATGGGCGGAACCATTTTTCATCTTTCTTGCGCATCCACGTGGCCAGATTCGGCATCAGGCAATGTGTGTTGTAGAGACGCTTGTGCCAAGCGCCTGTTTTGCGGCTGGGCAGTCGCGGCCGCGAAGGAAGAAATAGACGTAGAAAAAAGTCGCGATCGTCGCGGGAATCATGAAGTAACTTGCTTCGGTCCCGAGTTCGCCGCCCGTTATCCAAGCCGGTCCGAGAAACGTGGCATCGAATAACCGGCCTTGTGGCACTTGGCCGCCATTCCGTGTTCCGATTATGAAAAATTGGCCGAAATCGAACGCCGCATGCCAGCCGACCGCCCACCAAAGCGAACCCGTGACGCGAACGCTGACGCAAAGGAGCACGGCGAGGGCGAATATTATTCCGATGTCGATTGCGTTTTCGTGCGGCTTGGACAAGTGCGCGCCAGCAAACAACGCATTCGTGATCAACGTCGCGGGCCAGAAACCGGCTCCGCGCCAGAGTGACTGCAAAGCGTATCCGCGAAAGACATATTCCTCAGTGACACCGACGAACAACATTGCGACGAGCCACAAAAACGGCGATGTGGTGAGATCGCTGCCGCGCAATCCAATGCCTTGAATGCTCATTCCGCCAGTGATGAGCATTCCTGCTCCGACAAAAGCGATTGTCGCGAAACCCGCGATTGCTCCATTCCAAAAAAATCCGCCGAATGCTTGGTTAATCGGCAGACCGTAACTGTCGATCCGCCGGCGTTCGAATCGCGCAACCACGCCGGTCACGATCAGAATCAGAATCAAATCGAAAGCGCAGCTAACAATAATGGACGGCGCGCTCAACGCGTTCGGAGCGACATGGAGCTTTGCCGCCAGGAATACGATTGCGGGTTGTTGCAAGAATTGGACTACAAGAAAAATTGCGGCCGCGAAAATAAGAAACCGCCAACCGTGGCGGAGTCCACCCGGACCGACAAACAGCCCTTTGGCTCCTCTCATGTTGGCTTACACGAATTTCTCTTTGCCTAACGAGTCAACTCTTGGCAATTTTTTGAATTCCGCGTCTTTCGAATGCCTATGCCTCGGGCTGGACCGCGAACCCAATCGCCGGTTCGGCGTCGGCAGCGACTTGGGTCTGGTCCTGCAAATAGGTCCGGCCTTTGTAAAACGGGGTGACGATTGCGAATAAGACTGCCGTTCCCAGCATCACCCAAACGAAAAACATGAAGTAACTGGCGCCTTGCAACTTCACCGAGCCATCGGGATTTTGGATGAAGAAATTGACGGCGGCGGTGAATTGGTTGCCGAGCGAGACGGCGAAGAGATACGTGCACATGATAAGCGATTTGAGTTTGACCGGTCCCTGGGTGTAGGAAAACTCTAGATGGGTCGGTGAAACAAGCGTTTCGCCAGCGGTCAAAATCACGAACGCCCAAACTTGCCAGATAATGCTCGGTCGCGCACCGCCGTCGATCTGGGTTTGAATGATGGCGACTAGGAAAAATGACGCCGCGGTGACAAACAAGCCGGCTCCAATTTTTCGCAGCGGCGTCAATCGAACAAATCTCTCAACGAATGGATAGAGCCAGTAGGAAAAGAGCGGCAGCATGATCAGGATAAAAATCGGATTGACGGTCTGAATTTGGGACGACAACCACTCGATGCCGAAAAGATGTCGATCCATCGACTCGGCTTGAACGATCCATGACGAAAAATTTTGCTGCCACAACGCCCAGAAGATCGCGATGAATGGGACCGGCATCAGAATGTTGAGAATAATCTTGCCGGTCTCTTTGTTAAAAATCTCCCGGGCATAAGTTCGCAAGCCGACCGGTGGAATGTGAACGAATTTCTTTCGACCCATCCAAAAGATAGTCGTGGCGATGGCCATGAAGACACCGGGCAGTCCGAAGGCAACGTCCGGACTGTGCAAGCGCGGGCTTTCAAGAAAACCGACAATCGCCAGCGGGAGTTTTGCGATGAAACCGCCCGGCTCGGCTTTGTAAGGTTCCAGTAACCAGGGAATCAAAAGCGTCGAAGCGAACGACCCAGCGTTGATCGAAAAATAAAACCAATTGAAGACGCGCGTAAGCAAATGCTTGTTCGTTTCGCCAAACTGGTCGCCGACGTTGGTCGAGACGCATGGTTTGATTCCACCTGCGCCGATCGCGATTAACAAAAGACCGATCGCGAGCAAATAGCGCGGTTCGATCGCGTGCGCGACCGGCGAACCTATCAGCGCGAGCGTAAGATGCCCAAGGCAGTAAACAATCGAGATCCAGAAGACCACCCAAAATTTTCCGAAGACCGCATCAGCCAGAATTGCGCCGAAAATGGGCAGAAAATAAAGCGCCGAAACAAAAGTGTGATACCACGCTTCAGCATTCGCCGGCGACATGACACTTAAATGTCCCATCTTGTCCAAGAGATACTTGGTCATGAAGATGGTCAGGATGGAATTCATCCCGTAGTACGAAAACCGTTCGGCCGCTTCGTTGCCGATGATGAAGGGAACGCCCGGCGGCATCGTCGAAATGTTGGGAGGCGTCGTCGCGTATTTATGTTTGGCCATCGATCTTGCTTTCGCTAAGGACGTGTGTTTGCCGGAAAAAATTCGGCGGGCGTTGCCGAAGGTGAAGGTCTATCAGAATCCGTCGCGGTGGTCCTGGATCGAGCATTCTTTGCCGGATCTACCTGCTCTCTTTGCACGTCCGGCATTTCACCGAGGGGATGTTTTTCACATGATGAGCAAAACAGCAGGAAGCCGGTCGCGACATCGACGACGACCTGGCGAAGGAGAAAAGGCATAATGCGTTGGCACACTAATTGTCGATCCTCGGCCCGTGCAAGATCAAAACCGCGGTTTGATTTCTCGCTGTTCGCGCCGGGATTGCGCTTGGGAGCACGATCATGAGTTAGGCCAGGATCGACGAACGGTTGTACAAATGATTGAAAGAAACGGCCACGGGATTACTATCAGACGCGGTGACCCGCATGGAAAAAAATAGCGCCTGGAACGAAGTCTTCGCCCTCATTCTCCTTTTCGTCGGGACATTGCTCTTCCTGGCGTTGGTTTCCTACACGCCGAAGGACGTGCCATCCTGGGTTTGGTTTAGCCATATCTCGCCCGCAAATCATCCCGCGCAAAATTTCATCGGGCCGTTCGGTGCAATTATCGCGGGAATCTGCTATCAGCTGGTCGGGGCCGCCGCATATCTTTTGGCAGCGACCCTTCTTGGCTTCGGCGTAGCGAAATTGTTTTACCCGCGTTTGCGGGTGACGCGGCGAATCACGTGGATCATTCTTTTTATCGCGTCCGGCGCCTGTTTGCTCCATTTGCAACCGTATCATCTGCGCGGCTGGCATTCTGCTTTCAATATCCAGGGACCAGGCGGGTGGATCGGTTATCGTTTTGTCGATGGGCATCATGGCTTGCTCCGCAATGTTCTTGGCCAAGTCGGCTCCGTTATTCTGTTAATCGGAATTTACGTGGCGACGCTGATCCTGATGACTGGATTGCGGCCGATTCATCTTGTGCGCGAGACGGTCGCTGCGACACGGCGCACAAGCGCAAGGTTGCATGAATGGCGATTGCGTCGGCGATTCCAAAAATCCAATCTAAAAGAAAAAATCGAGATCAGCGAGAAACAGCTCGCGAAGCAGCGGAGATTGCTCGAAAAACGGCTGAAAAGGAAAGACGCGTCCGTGCCTGAGCCGGCTGGCGACTTTATTTTGGCTGACGAACTCGCAACTCGGCCAAAACCGAAAGTGGTCGATACAACCGCTTTGCCGAGGGAGCAGATACCGGGCCGTCGAAAACCGTCTCTCGCCGAGCTGCGCGCCAGTGGCGAGAAACCAAAACCCGCTCCAGCCTTAGCTAGTCGAACCTGGAAATCCGAAAACTATGTATTGCCCGGTTTGGATTTGCTGGACGAACAAGATGTGGAAGGGCGCGCGGCCGCGGATCCATCGGAACTGGAGCGTGTTCAACAGATTTTGATCGACACCCTGGCCCAGTTCGGCATTGCAGTGGCACCGGGCGACATCACAAAAGGACCCACGATAACCCGCTATGAAGTGTATCCGGCGAAGGGCGTCCGCGTGGACAAGATTGTGAGCTTGGAACGCGATCTTGCGCGCGCCACGCGCGCCGAGCGTATTAACATCCTTGCGCCGATTCCAGGCAAAGACACCGTTGGAATCGAACTCGCGAACTCCCGCAAAGTGACGGTGACATTGCGCGAACTCTTGCACTCGCCCGACTGGGACGAGGCAAAAGGACGCGCAAAGATCCCGCTCGCGCTCGGTAAAGACGTTTACGGCAAAGCGATCGTCACCGATCTGGCCCAAATGCCGCACCTGCTAGTGGCCGGCACCACAGGCAGTGGGAAGAGCGTGTGCATTAACGCCCTCGTCGCCAGCATGCTCTTCCGGTTCACGCCGGAGGAACTGCGTTTTATCATGATCGATCCCAAAATGGTCGAGATGCAGGTTTACAATTCGCTGCCGCACCTCGCGCTCCCAGTGGTTGTCGACCTAAAAAAGGTGCTCCTCGCTTTGCGGTGGTTGATCGATGAAATGGAACGTCGTTATAAAATCTTCGCGCGGGCTGGCGTTCGCAACATCGCTAGCTTCAACGCTCGACCACTAAAAAAGAAAGGCATCGATCTTGATTCTGAAGAGGTGGGCGTGTCGCCACCGAAACATGTTGCCGCCGATAGAGCCACCGCTGCTGAAATCAAGGTTCTGCGCGAAGGCGAGTTGGTCATTCCCGACAAAATTCCCTACATCGTAGTCATTATCGATGAGCTGGCCGATTTGATGCAGACGGCGCCAGCCGACGTTGAGACCGCGATCGCGCGGATCACCCAAATGGCCCGTGCCGCTGGCATCCATCTGATCGTAGCCACGCAAACGCCGCGGGCGGATGTCATTACCGGCGTCATCAAAGCGAATATTCCGAGCCGGATTGCATTCCAGGTTGCATCCAAGATCGACAGTCGCGTCATTCTTGACGAAAACGGCGCCGACCGATTGCTTGGGCAAGGCGATATGCTATACCTCCCGCCGAGCGCTTCGCGTCTTATTCGCGCCCAAGGTGTACTTGTGACCGATGATGAAATTCGTCGGCTCGTTGAATTCGTTTCCGCGCAAAGCCCACCTGCTTTTGATCCGGAGATGCAGCAGAAATTGCAATCCGTGGCACCGTCAGAAGAACAAGTAACGGAGGAAGACGAAGAGCTGGTGGAGAAATGTCTTGAAATCATTCGGCAGGAAAAACGCGCTTCCACGTCCTTGCTTCAACGGCGACTGCGACTCGGTTACACGCGTGCTGCGCGCATCGTTGATATTCTGGAGCAGCGCGGTATTTTGGGTCCCGGCGAAGGCGCTAAACCGCGCGAGATTCTTGTCGACCTTGACGCGGCCGTTTAGCCGCCAACCCCCATCATGACTATCGAAGGAATCGGTAAAAAGTTTGAAGAGGCGAGGCGTGCGCGCAATCTTACTCTCGACGAAGCAGCGCGCATGACCAAGATTCGTCCAGCGCGGCTGGCAGAGATTGAGGCGGACGATTTTTCGCAATTTCCCAGCTTGGCGTATGCAAAAGGGTTCCTGCTCATCTACGGGAAATTTTTGGATGTCGATGTAACGCCGTATCTCGAAGCCTTTGAAGATTCCGAGCACGTCACAGTCGATGGCTACTCATACCTTCAGGAAAATCATGCCCCAAAACAAGCCAGTGCGCCCGTTGTTCGTCCTCCCAGGCGCGATCGTGTATCACCAATGCCACTCATATTTGGGATCCTGGTGCTGGTAGTCGGTTTTTCGGTGATGAAGCTGATTCTCAATGTCCAGCGGATTGCTCGGCGGCCTGCGGAACCTGCAGCTCAAGTGTCACCGAGTGTCTCCGCGATCTCAAACTCTGCGACCGCGTCGCCAAGCATCGCTGCGGAAAAGATGACGAGCAACGTTGCGTCGGTACCGTCGATCTCCCCATCGGCCACGGTTACGCGAAAGGCGACAGCGGCTGCTGCAGCCACGCCTGCGCCCTCAGAGCCAGAAGTGCGGCGAGCCGAGCCTGTGCGCCCAGAAGATCTCGCAAAAGCGCGCGGCGCTGCCAACTCGGCTCCGACGGAATCAGCCCGACCGAACCGTGTCGCTATTCGGCCGCTTAAAAGAACCTACATCAAAGTTACCGTGGACAATGAAAAAGGGAACCCCACTGTCGAGCGTTGGATTTCGCCAACTGACGGCACTGTGGAGTTTAGCGGTCAGCATATTTCCGTGCGTGTTCTCGATCGTGACGCCGTTCAGATCATGAAAAATGGCGAGGCGCTCGAAGACGACGACGACGACGTGACGGTCAACTAATTTTCTTTCTCAATGCGAGAGTATACCGCCTCGGCAGCGGCAGGCCTATCCCCTGCAAATCCAACATCGAAGCGGGTTACACGCCCGCCACTACGTCCATATCGCACAAAAGTTGGCATGATCAGCCTCGGTTGCGCTAAAAACCTTGTCGATGCCGAGATCATGCTCGGCAGTGCACTGCAGTGCGGGATGGAAATTACCTCCCGCGCGCAAGATGCCGATGTCTTGGTGGTCAACACATGCGCGTTCATTGATTCAGCCAAGGAAGAATCCATTAATTCGATTCTGGAGGCGCATCAGCAGCGCGGTTTATCCAAGCGACCAAACCAGAAATTAATCGTGAGCGGTTGTATGTCGCAAAGATTCTCGAGTGAGCTGCGCGAGTTGCTGCCGGAGGTGGACGCGTTCGTAGGACTCGATCAAGTGAGCGAACTTGGGGAGATTGTTCAGAGGATGGTGACCGGGGGCGACGATCCCGGTCGGGCCTCTTTAGCTGACGCTGCGCCAGCTACCAACCTCGGCTACAACTTCGTCACCCCTCATCCCAGTTATATTCCCGATTACGACACTCCGCGCTTCAGGCTTACCCCAGCGCACTCGGCTTATGTTAAAATTGCCGAAGGCTGCAATCACCCATGTAGTTTTTGCGTGATCCCACGGATGCGGGGAAAACACCGGAGTCGGAGTCCTGAATCGGTGCTCGCAGAGATCCGAGGACTCGTCAAGGAAGGCGTGCGTGAGATAAATTTGATCAGTCAGGACACCACCTATTACGGGATGGACTTGTGGTCGCAAAAAGCGGGCCCTCGTCAACCAGTTGATTCGTCGCGTGGACCAACGCTTACGGCTTTGCTTCGCAAAATTCAAAAGATCGAAGGCGAATTTTGGGTGCGCCTGCTTTATACACATCCGGCGCATTGGAGCGATGAATTGATCGAGACGATCGCAGAATGCGACAAGGTTGCGCGTTACATAGATATTCCCTTGCAGCACATCGATGAATCGATGTTGCGCCGCATGCAGCGGGAAACCTCGCGCGTCCATATCGAGAAGTTGATCGGCAAGTTGCGCGCCGGAATTCCCGGCCTTGCCATCCGCACCACTTTCATCATTGGATTTCCCGGCGAAACAGAAGCGGAGTTTCAGACTCTGCTCGACTTCATTGGGCGCGCTCGATTTGAACGGCTTGGCATCTTCAAATACTCCCAGGAGGAGGGTTCGCGCGCGGCGAAAATGTCAAACCAAATTCCCGCAAAAATTAAGAATGCACGCTACCGGATCGCGATGGCGATCCAGCAGAAGATCGCCCACGACATTGCGCGGGAGAAATTTGGAAGCGTAATAAAGTTACTGGTTGATCAGCCACATGTCGCTCGCAGCGAAGCGGACGCGCCGGATGTCGACGCGCAAGTCATTTTGTCCGAGACGGCAACAGTGGGCGAATTCGCCTGGCGCAAAATCACGGGAAGCCGCGGATACGATCTACTGGCCTAAGCTCTTCCGGCTGATTCGCTGCCAGGCCCGGACATTTGGTATCCGGATGAACTTGGCGAGTGACAAGTTGCTCATTTTGAGCGATGCTATACGACCGATTTGCTCCGTCCGATGGCCGATCCAAACGAACCAAAAAAAGAGACTGTTCGCATTGTTTTGCCGCCGCAGGAGCCGGTCGCAAAGCCACCCGGCACGAACACGCGTTCGCGCGACACGGTGCGCATCCAGTTGCCAGCCCATCAGTCGGCAAACAAGGTGCCTCACCAGCCTCCCGAGGATCCAAAACCTTCCGCAAGAACGTTTGTACCACCGTCATTATTCGCCTCACTAGAGGCCTCTTCAGTTACCTCGCCGGGGCCAGCCATCCTTTCAGCCCCTGAGCCTGCTCCCGAACCTGGCTCGGTTAGTGCAGCGCCAGAGTCGGTTTCGCCCGGCCCTAAGAAGGAGACGGCGCGCGTTCCGGTCATGGTTGAGCCGCGGGCGATGCCAGCGCCAGCCGTTGAGATGAAAAAAACTCAGCCGCTCATTGCTACGCCACAGATTGCGCCTCAGAGGACTTCGATCGCAGTTGCACCAATCGAGAAAGCTGAGGAGAGTGCGATGATCAGTGCAATTCCGATGCCGATCTGCTGGGCGCTGCTCGGAGTTTCCACTGTCATTTTGATTATTCAAATTTGGACTTACTTTTCTTAAAACCCATGGACAACAACTCCGCCGTAATCAATGTCGACGAATCCAATTTTGATCGCGAAGTAACGCAAAGCAGCAAACCTGTGATTGTCGATTTTTGGGCGGAATGGTGCGGCCCCTGCAAAATGGTTGCGCCGTTGCTGGACGAGATCGCGCGCGAAAAGGCCGATGCGATCAAAATCGCAAAAGTGAACGTGGACGAAAACCAGAGTCTTTCGTTCAAGTACAACATTCGCGCTATTCCAGCGTTGCTCTTCTTCAAAAACGGGCAACTGCGCGACCAGATCACCGGCATGGCGAGCAAAAAAGACTTGCTTGGCCGTATCGACGCGCTCGCGTAATCAGTCCGGGGTGGCAGGCGTGTCGCCTGCATTGGGTAAGATCGCCGCAGCCGACGCGATTGCCTCTGCAATTTCAATTTTCCGGCCGGCGCGCGGCTCGAACGCGCAACCTACGCCGCTAAACGCATAGGACTAAAGTCCCATAGACGGCGGTCAGGCGTACTGATAAAATCTTCCTCGATTACGTCATCCGACGTTTCAACGCATCTTCGGCCGGGCTGAAGAAGTGCAGGACCGGGTGTTCGCTGAGACACCGCTTAGCGCGATCCCCAGATCCAACTGGAGCCCCGAGTCAGCCGAAGAGAGGCTGCGCCGATATTAGCTCGCCTTTTTTCGCACTACTGAATAATAGAAGGAAGCCGAATGAAAACCGAAAAGGACAAGCTCGAAATCTTACAAAGCCTCGATCATTTTCGAACATGGCGATATTGGAAGTCGCTCGACGATCAGCGGGTTTGCATTCTTTGCGAGAAAAAGTTCAACGGCCATGAGGTGCAAATTACGCGCTCCGATAAAGGCAAGTACGAGCTTCAGTGTCCGACCAAGGATTGCAATTCAGGGCCGCATCAATGGGTCTATCCGGACGCGCCACTGGTTCCCGACACAAGCGAGCCCGACTGGTGGGGTTATTCGCCGAAAGCAGGGACTCAAATTAGGGACAGGCTCCAAGCCTTGCAAAGCCTCGATCATTTTCGAACATGGCGATATTGGAAGTCGCTCGACGATCAGCGCGTTTGCTTTCTTTGCGAGAAAAAGTTCAACGGCCATGAGGTGCAAATTACGCGCTCCGACAACGGCACCTACGAGCTTCACTGTCCGACCAAGGATTGCAATTCAGGTCCGCATCAGTGGGTTTATCCGGACGCGCCACTGGTTCCCGACACGACGGAGCCGGGCTGGTGGGGTTATTCACCGAAAACAGGGACGCAAATTAGGGAACGCGTTTCATCGTCTCGATTATCAGGATCTGTCGAGTCGGAGTCCTGGGATTATTCACCGAAAGCAGAGAAGCCGTCCCGGTCGGATGGTGACGATCGCAGAGCGACGCGCCATCGATCCCGCAAGCGTCGGCGCAAACGCAAACCCCGCACGGCGAGAGCGCCATAGCAAGCATTCGGAGCAACCGCCACGAATCCGTGTCGCGAAGCATATAATCGTCCACGAGTCTAGAATGCTATTTCCAGTGTGGTAATGGGCGCTTGGCAAAACTTGGCAAACAGACTGGTAATCCGTGCGTTTTGATGCGCGAACATGCGGAATCGGAAGGTCCTCATTTTGCCTGTGAAAACCATGTTTGATAGAGAGTGCGCCCGGCGCGGCTCGAACGCGCAACCTACGGCTCCGGAGGCCGTCGCTCTATCCAATTGAACTACGGGCGCGGGGAGGCTGACAACGAGCCACAGATTTAGACGAATATCCACCGCTAAAAACGATCGAATAGCGATTCGAAATTCAGCTCTTGATATGTCGCTGGCCATCAGTGACGCAGGTATTGAATCGCCGTTTGTCCACCAACAGGCTCGGGCTACAAGCCTCCGCGATTTCTACGAGGCCATTTCTGGCAGCCCATCTTTCGTTTGCCTTTTCAGCTCATTCGAATGAAAATGTTCGCCCGTCCAGCGGGCGGGAAGGGGAGGGGATTTTGATGAATCTGACTATTGACGCCATCGAGAAGGAACAACAAAAAACGGACGGGACGCAGTTTGCTGTGGGCGACAGTGTGCGCATTCACACCCGGGTTGTGGAAGGAGACAAGGAACGAATCCAAATTTTCGCTGGCATTGTCATTGGGCGTAAAGGCCGTGGGCTAAACGAAATGTTTACAGTCCGCCGAATTTCCTACGGCGAAGGCGTCGAGCGGGTTTTCCCGTTGCATTCGCCGCGGATCGCGAAAATCGAAGTGGAACAACAAGGCCGCGTTCGTCGCGCCAGATTAAATTACATCCGCACCCGCAAAGGCAAGGAAGCGACAGCGGTCAGAGAATAATTTGTAATGACATGCGACGTGGCGGAGTCAGCCACAGCTCCGGCAGCTAGATCTCTTTCAATTCATTTTTTCATCTGCGGAAATCTGTGTAATCTGCGGATTGATGTATCGCCGTTGCGGATTTCGGTATGAAAAAAGACTGCGTGCCACCGGTGTCACGCGCATCGCCGGCGTCGACGAGGCCGGTCGCGGTGCTCTGGCCGGTCCAGTTGTGGCAGCTGCCGTAATTCTTCCGGAAAAATTTCGGCATCGGCGCCTGAACGATTCCAAACAGCTTGCACCGGAATTGCGTGAAGAAATTTACGGTGAACTGGTTGGTAATCCTCAAATCAGCTGGGCAGTCGGTGTTATCGATTCGATCGAGATCGACCGGATTAATATTCTGCGCGCGACGCACAAAGCGATGCGTGCTGCCCTTGCCGCGCTTTCCGTTCCGCCCGATCACGTTTTGATCGACGGCCTTCCCGTTATTCCGTTTCCACTTCCACAGACCGCCATTATCGATGGCGATTGCTTCAGCCTATCGATCGCCGCTGCGAGCGTGGTCGCGAAAGTGACGCGGGACGCGATGATGCGTGACTTCTGCACTCATTTTCCCGAGTATTGCTTCAGCCAGCACAAAGGTTACACCACCGAACTGCATCTCTTGAAACTCCATGAATTCGGAGCTTGTTCGATCCATCGCCGATCTTTCGAACCGGTGGCGCAACCGCTTCTTGCCCTCGAAGGCCTCGTCGAGGCCACAACATCTCCGACGCGGCGCCCACGGCGAGAAACTGGCCTGCCGATTCCTGCGGCGTAAAGGCTACAAGATTCTCTACTGCAATTTCAAAGGACGCAGCGGCGGCGAGATCGACATCGTCTGTCGCGACCGCGACATGCTGGTCTTTGTAGAAGTAAAGACGCGCACCCGCGAGGATTTCGGACGCCCAATTGCGGCAGTCGATAGAGAAAAGAAAAAGCGCATTTCCCGCGGCGGCCTCAGCTGGCTGCGGATGCTGGATGATCCCGACATTCTCTTCCGCTTCGACGTCGTGGAAGTCATTATTGCTGAGGACGCGAGCCCGCGCCTCGAATTGATCAAGAACGCGTTCCCACTTTCCAAGCCTTATATTTATTGAGGTGATATTAACCGCGAATTAGGCTGATTTCGGCAAACACAGACCTTCGAGTCTTGGAGAAAATTTTTATGAACAACAAGATTAATCATCTCGCGGTGTGGATTTTGGTCGCGGTTTATTTCCTCATCGGCTGGGGCTGGTACGCGATCTTTGGCGAAACGTGGCTCAATTATCACGCCAGGACGATGACCGACATCGAGCGGACGCACAATATCTCCGCCTACTTGCTGGCGGTTGTCGCGTCCATCATCATCAACTATGCCTTGGCGTGGTTGATCAATCGGCTCAATGCGACGAGCGCGATCGCCGGATTGAAAATCGCGCTCCTGTGCTGGCTCGCGTTTCTCTTCGTCGAATACTCCACGATCGCCGTGTTCTCAGCCTTCGAGACAAATCCGTGGCCGCTGATTTTCGTCGACATGGGGCGGCCATTCGTGGGCTTCGCGATTAGCGGCCTCGTCCTCGGCGCCTGGCGACGCAGTGGCCCGCCGGCATCTGCCTGACTCATCTGCTCGCGGCGGCGGGTACTGGTTATCGCCCGCGCGCCGCCAGCGCAAGATCGACAATTATTTTTTCGGTGAAACCGCCGGGCTGGCTGCTTCTTTCTTTGCGCCCTTGCCCGCCTTCACTGCCACGTCTGAGGCCGACATGGTGTAAGTGACTGTCACTTTTTCGCCGACCTTCAGGTCCCCGCTTACCTTCGTGTTCGAATCCCGATTGATTTCCCAACGGTCCTTTCCCTTCTGAACCGCAATCATCGTGTCCGTCACCTCCAGGACCGGCCCGGTCACTTGGTATGTCTTTGCTCCCGCGGCAAAAGCTGCGCTGCTGAGCGCCAGACTCGCTGCTGCCAATAAACTAAATGCTGTCTTCATATTCATAGTGATCGATTAGACTATTCCGCAGCACCTCTATTCAAGCATTTTGCGGCCAATATTTGGGAGGGACGTGCTCCGTTGGGTCCCATCATTTGGGACGATAGAGACATCGTCCCTCCGCATGGTCTATTCACCTATGGGGTAGGACTAACAGCCGGCACCTCTTTTTTTTGCGAACCGGGTGGCACGCTCGAAGTGATTGGAGCTGCTTCTTCGACAGCGGCTTTGAGTTTTGTTAGGGGGCCTGCGTCAATCTTCGTCGCGCTCATCGCATAGGTGATGGTTACCTTTGCGCCGACCTTTAATTCGCCACTGATTTTGGTTTGCGGGTCAAGATCGATTTCCCATCGCTCCGCGCCCTTCTGAAGGACGATCTTCGTCGGGGTAGTCTCGAGCACAGTTCCGGTGACTTCATGCGTCTTTGCGCCAGCGGCGAAGGCCGCGCTGCAAAAAGCAAGATTCGCAGCCGCAATCAAACTGAATGCTGTTTTCGTTTTCATGGATGAACAACGCCCTCGCACCGTGCCGGCGCAAGCTTTTTGGCGGATATGAGAATATTGAGGATTGAGGTAAGGAAGATTGGCCTCAATCGCGTCAACCCAGAGAGAGGGCCGAGGCCAGGGAGCGGCGGTTTTCAACCGCCGCCTAACACGAGCAGCGCTTGTTTCCGATTTAACGCTGCAACGCTTTAACGATTTAACGTGGCGGCACGTCACTGCTTCGGCGGCTCGGGCATCGTCCTCAACCCAACGCGAGCGAGGTATTCGTCGGCTTGGAGAAGGTCTGTCCCGGCGCGCTCGATGATTTTGAGGAGATTATCCATCGACGAAACTTCCTCGAGCTGCTCGGTTAGGAACCACTGGAGGAAATTGATCGTGATATAATCATTCTGCTTTCGTGCGAGCTCCACCAGCCCGTTGATCTGCTGGGTGACGTGAATCTCCTGATCCAGCGAAAGTTTGATCGCATCACGCGCCGTCTTGAACTTCGATTTCGGCGCGTCGATTGCGGGAATCACCACGCGTCCACCAGCGTCGACAATGTATTTAATAAACCGCAGCGCGTGACCTTTCTCTTCCTCTGCCTGCTGAAAAAAATGCTGCGACAACTGCGGAAGCGCCTCCGACGCGAAATGCGCCGCGATCGCGTAATACTGCAATTCTGCGCTGAACTCGTACCCGATTTGTTCGTTGATGGCATCGATAACTTTTTGGCTAGTGAGCATATGAATCTTTTCGATGGTTTTATCATCTTACTAGCGCAATGTCGGCTGGCGCTCAAATCAACTTATTTAAACAAAGCCGCGCTGCTCGGATCTTCCGAGAAGCGGGCTCAATTCTGGCGACGTCCTACTGATTCGTTCCCTCCCGCTCACTCGTCCGCTACCCGCGCGGGTTTGACCGTCTAGCCGCCGGTTTCCCAGCACGGCGTGTTTTGATTCGCTCATGCCTATGAAGCTCACCTGCTGCCCACGCAGACTTGACGGTCCATGTTGCGGTTTCCCAACTCGCTCCATTCTGCTCGAGTAGGCGGCGCACAAAAAACACCCGCAGATCATTTGACCTGCGGGTGCTCTGTTCTGGCGACGTCCTACTCTCGCACGGCCTATCGCCGTACTACCATCGGGGCTGCAGCGTTTCACTGCCGTGTTCGGAATGGGAACGGGTGGGGCCACTGCGCTATTATCACCAGAAGTTTGCTCCGAAGATCGGAGCAAACTTCTGGTGACGTGATTCGAGATTCGTTGAATCGTTACATCGGAAGACTCTCCGGTTCACGATTCTCGTATTACGATTCACGCTTCAGTTTTCAAAGAACGGCTGCTTCTCTGATATCTACATACAGGCTTTCGGATTCGGCGGTCGTAGACCGCCGCTACAGTGACAACTTCGTCTGAGTTTTAATTTGAGATCTTTTGTCTCCTCTGTTTGCCGCTCCGCTTGCGCGGAACGGGTTAACAGAAAAGTAAAAGATCAAGCCGAACGGGTTATTAGTATCTCTCAGCTGAATACATTACTGCACTTACACCGGAGACCTATCAACGTGGTGGTCTACCACGACCCTTCAGGGAGAACTCATCTTGGGATAGGCTTGGCGCTTAGATGCTTTCAGCGCTTATCCTTTCCGAACATAGCTACCCAGCACTGCCGTTGACACGACAACTGGAACACCAGCGGTTCGTCAGAC
>Ga0209474_10002251_pt1 | contig 17961 bp, 20 predicted proteins | sample GraSoiAngelo_145_FD_185902 | JGI IMG/M metagenome (GOLD analysis project Ga0209474, IMG submission 185902) | Grasslands soil microbial communities from the Angelo Coastal Reserve, California, USA - 14_1009_05_20cm (SPAdes) (version 2) | ecosystem: Environmental > Terrestrial > Soil > Grasslands... | reverse complement strand
CCGCCCTGGCAGCCGCCGACGTAGCGGCCGCCATCGACGAGATCCCGGTCCTTCTTGTGCTGGCGACCCAGGCCGAGGGCGTCACGATCATCGACGGTGCCGGTGAGCTCCGTGTCAAGGAGAGCGACCGCATCGCTGCCATGGCGGATGGCCTTCGCCACCTGGGCGCCGTTATCGAAGAGCGACCGGACGGCGTCAGCGTCAAGGGACCGACCGCGCTGCGCGGCGCGACCGTCGAGTCCCACGGGGATCACCGCGTCGCCATGGCGCTGGCGGTGGCGGCGCTCGTTGCCTCCGGTGCGACTACGATCGCGGACGCGGACTGCGTCGCCGTCTCCTATCCGAACTTCTTTACGCAGCTGCAGGATCTCACCCATGAATAGCGTGCTCCTGCTCGGCGACCCCGTTTCCCGGAGCCTCTCGCCCGTGATGCAGAACGCCGCCTTCGACGCACTTGGCATCGATTGCCAGTACCTGCTTCGCGAGGTCAGCGCTGCCGATCTCGCCGCGGCGATGAACGACCTGCGCGTCGATGAACGCATCCTCGGCGCCAACGTCACGATCCCGCACAAGGAATCGGTGATCGCCTTCCTCGATGACCTGGATCCGCTGGCTGCCCGCATCGGCGCGGTCAACACCATCAGCCGGGAGGGCACGCGACTGAAAGGCTGGAACACCGATGTCGAAGGATTCCGCCACGCCCTCGCCGAAATGGGTGGGGACTACGACCGCGTTGCCATCATCGGGGCGGGTGGCGCGGCCCGGGCCGTCGCCGCCGCCCTGCAACCGGCTGCCGAAATCTGGGTCATCGCCCGCAACCTCGACCAGGCACGGCGCCTTTGCCGGGACCTCGAGATCACGCGCGGCGGCCCGGTTGAGGTCGACCACATGGAGCAGGCGGTTGCCCGCGCGCAGCTCGTCGTCAATGCCACGCCCGCCGATCTCCCGCCGCCAGCCTGGCGGCGAGGCGACCAACGCCTCTTCGACCTGCGCAGTCGCCGGTCGCCCGAGGGACGCGCGATGCTGCTCCATCAGGGCGCCGCATCCTTTGAGATCTGGACCGGAAGGAAGGCACCGCTTGACGTGATGCGGGCCGCGCTGGATGGCGCATCGGTGCCAGCATGACGCTGCGCCTGCTCACGGCCGGCGAATCCCATGGCGAGCGGCTGACCGTCATTCTCGACGGCGTGCCCGCCGGCCTGACCGTGCGGGAAGAAGACCTGGCCCGTGATCTTCAGCGGCGGCAGGGTGGTCACGGCCGCGGCGGGCGGATGGCGATCGAGCACGACGAGGCCCACATCGTTGCCGGGGTCCGGGGCGGGCTGACGCTCGGCTCGCCGATCACGCTCGAGATCGCCAACCGAGATTGGGAGAACTGGCGCCAGGTGATGGCCATCGACGCTGCCGAGGTGAAGCGCAAGCCGATTACCCGAGTCCGGCCCGGCCACGCGGACCTGGCCGGCATGCTCAAGTACGGCGCCGACGACGCGCGCGATGTGCTGGAGCGGGCCAGCGCGCGCGAGACTGCGGCGCGCGTGGCGGCGGGCGGCGTTGCGAAACTGCTGCTCGCGGAATTCGGCGTGCACGTGCGCAGCTACACCCGCTCCATCGGCGCCATCGAGGCAGCCGTGCCCACGACGATCCCCTGGGAAGCCGTCGAATCGTCAGCGGTCCGCTGTCCCGATAAGGAAGCGAGCAAGGCGATGGTCGCGGCCATCGATGCGGCGCGGGAACGCGGCGACACCCTCGGCGGCATCTTCACCGTGATCGCGCAGGGGGTGCCACCTGGCCTCGGCAGCTACCGACAGTGGGACACGAGGCTCGACGGCCTCCTTGCCCAGGCGATCGTCAGCATCCCGGCCTGCAAGGCCGTCGCCATCGGCGATGGGGTGGAGGGGGCGGGCCTGCCCGGCTCGCAGGTGCACGACGTGCCCGTTTACGACAACGGTCGTCTGAGCCACGAGACGAACCGCGCCGGCGGACTGACCGGCGGCGTGAGCAACGGCGAGCCGCTCGTCGTGCATGGATACATGAAGCCGATCTCGACCCTGCTCAAGCCGCTCGCCACGGTCGACCTCAAGACGAAGGAGCCGGCCCGGGCGCACTACGAGCGCAGCGATATCTGCGTCGTGCCCGCTGCCGGTGTGGTGGGCGAGGCCATGGTCGCCCTCGTCCTCGCCGGCGTCCTTCTGGAGAAGTTCGGAAGCGACTCCATAGCGGAGCTCCACCGAAACGTCGAGAGCTACGTGCAGGAAACGCGCCGTTGAACAACGTGGTGCTCGTCGGCTTCATGGGAAGTGGCAAGTCGACCGTTGGACGAGTGCTGGCCGAGCGGACCAACCGTTCGTTTGTCGATCTCGATGACGACATCGCCGCCGATGCCGGTCGGTCCGTTGCTGAAATCTTCGCCGACGAGGGCGAGGCCGGTTTCCGGCAGCGGGAGGCACAGAGCTTGCGTCGAGCGCTGGACAAGCAGGACATCATCGTGGCCGCCGGTGGGGGCGCGCCCCTAGCCGACGAAAACTGGCGCCGCATGCGGGAGGGTAACTGCGTGGTCTCGCTCATGGCGCAGCCGGTTGAGCTCGCCCGCCGCCTCAACGGATCGAAGGGCCGGCCGTTGCTCCAGCCCGATGTGCCGTCGGCGATCGCCACCTTGCTACCCAACCGCCTCAGCCGCTACGCCGCCGCCGACCTGGTGATCGCTACTGATGGGCGAAAGCCGGATGAGGTCGCGCACGACATTGAGTCACGACTGCCGCGGAGTGGCATCCACCGGATAGCCGTCGACGTGCCGGGCGCGTCCCATGAAGTCACGATTGGTCAACATTTGCCGAACCTCGTTGGCGAAACCGTGAAACGAATGGCTCCCAGTCAGCCCGTCGTCATCGTGAGTGACCGGGTGATCATCAAGCAACACCTACGCCCGCTCGCGGATGCACTCAAATCGATGGACATCACGGCGATACCGGTGTCGGTCCCATCAGGGGAACCGGCCAAAGAGCTGGACGCGCTTGCCGCGATCTATGCCGAACTCGCCAGAATCGGCGTCGATCGGCAAGGTTGCGTGATTGCGCTCGGCGGCGGGACGGTGGGAGACGTGGCGGGCTTTGCGGCCGCCACCTGGATGCGGGGAATCCGCTATATCCAGATGCCCACCACCCTCCTGGCCATGGTCGACAGCAGCATCGGCGGCAAAACCGCCATCAATCTGCCGGCGGGAAAGAACCTGGTGGGCGCCGTGCGGCAGCCCGCCGCGATCTTCTCCGATATCGAGTATCTCGACAGCCTGCCAAACGAGGAATATCGGGCGGCGCTCGCCGAAGTGGTGAAAGCCGGCATGATCGCCGATCGCCGTTTCGTCGAGTGGCTGGCGGCGAACATCGCAGGGCTCCTGCAGCGCGATAACGACAGCGTCGACGAGGCGATTCGCTGGGCGATCAGAATCAAAGCCGAGGTCGTTGCCCGTGACCCCGATGAGACCGGGGAGCGAGCCATCCTGAATTACGGACACACGGTCGGACACGCGCTCGAGCGCGCGGCCGGCTATGGGAAGCTCCGGCACGGCGAGGCGGTGGCGTGGGGGATGGAGGTGGCGGCCCGAATCAGCGTACTGACCGCTACCTGCCAGGCGGAGGACGTAACCGTTCAGCACATGCTTCTGCAGCAGGCAGGCTTACTCGCTCGAAGGCCCACGGTCAAGCCACTGGATCTCCTCAGTGCGATGCAGCATGACAAGAAGTCTCGCGCGGGCAAGCCGCGTTGGGTTCTGCTTCGCGAGGTCGGTCGGGCGGAGTACGGGTGCGAAGTCGATGAAGCCATCGTGTGGATGGCCCTCAGGGAGGTTCTCGGGATATGAGGGTGCTCGTTCTCAACGGCCCAAATCTTGGGACGCTCGGCCGTCGCGAGCCGGAGGTCTACGGCACCCAGACCCTCGCCGACCTGGAAAAGCTGCTCAACGAGCGCGCCCGTGAGCTCGAGTTCGTGCTCACCTGCCACCAGTCGAACCACGAGGGCCAGCTAATCGATTGGATCGAAAAAGAGGGCGCCGCAAGCGATGCCATCATCATCAACCCGGGCGCGCTCTCGCACTACAGCCTGGCGCTCGCCGATGCCCTGCGAGGCTCGGGCAAGCCGGTCGTCGAAGTCCATATCTCGAATGTCTTCGCCCGCGAGCCGGAGCGCCACCGGATGGTGACCGCGACGGCCGCGAAGGGCGTGATCTCGGGCCTCGGATTCGAGGGCTACCTGGCGGCTCTGGATTACCTCGCCGCGTTGAATGGGTGAGGGAGAGGTAACGTTACCCTCCCCCGCTCGCGGGGGAGGGCAGGGTGGGGGCTGGACCGCGGAATTCCCGCTGCTCGGCCCGGCGGGGGAAGTCATCGACCTCCGGCGGGTCTTCCTCTCGCACGGGATCGCGGAACTTCCGCCGATGCGGCTCGATCAGAAGGCGTGGACCTTCGAAATTACGGTGCCACTCGACGGGATCGGCGCTCGCACCTTGATGATCTCCCAGACTCGTCCCGGGCAGGGGCTGATCTCCGTCACGGGTCCGTCGCCGACGCCTCAGGTTGCGGCCGCCATCATGGCCCAGGTGCGGCATGTCCTCAGCCTCGACCTCGACCTGACGCCCTTCTACGCGGTGGCCGCCGAGGATCCCGATCTCGCCTGGGTGCTGACGGGCGCGGGCCGGATGGTGCGGAGCCCGACCGTGTTCGAGGACGTGGTCAAGACGATCTGCACGACCAACACCTCCTGGGGCGGAACCACGCGAATGGTGAATGCGCTCGTCCAGCACCTGGGCGAGAAAGCGCCGGGCGCGCCAGCGGACAGCCCGTACGGCCGTGCCTTTCCCACGCCGGCGGCGATGGCGGCCGCGCCGCCATCCTTCTATAAGAAGGTGGCGGGCACCGGCTACCGCGGCCCCTATCTAAAAGCACTGGCAACGTCCGTAGCAAAAGGCCGGGTCGACCTCGAGGCACTCGCGGCAACCTCGCGCGACGATCTGCCGGACGGTGAGGTGGCCGCGCAGCTTCAGGCATTGCCCGGCGTCGGGCCGTACGCCGCCGCGCACATCATGCTGATGCTCGCGCGCTACGATCGGCTCATCCTCGATTCCTGGACCCGGCCGACCTATGCCCGGTTGCTCGGCCGCAAGCGCCCGGTCAGCGACCGGGTGATCGAGCGCCGCTTCAAACGCTACGGGCGGTACGCCGGCCTGGCTTTCTGGCTATTTTTGACTCGAGATTGGTTGCCGGACGACACGCCGTGAGATCCTTGGGTACAACTGTGATCATGGCGGAGCTTCGGGTGCTGATCGTCTCGGCGAATCCGCTGGCCCGAGGCGGGCTGGCGGTGCTGGTGGAGGGGATGCCCGGCATGAAGATCGTGGGCGCGACCGGTGTCGCCGAAGCCGCGTCCCTTGCGGGGCAGTTGCTTCCTGATGCCGTGCTGCTCGATGCCGGCGAAGGCGAAGCCGAGGATCTCGACGCGATTGCGCGTCTCGCCACCGCACAGCCGGGCCTACCGATCGTCGCGCTGGCCAGCGACCAGGCCGCGATCTCGCAGGCGCTGACGTTCGGCGCCGCGGCGTTGCTGCCCGCCGCGGTCGATGGCGAGACGCTGGCGGCGGCCTTGCGCGCCTCGGCGCGCGGCCTGGTGTCGATCGCGCGCGCTGACCTTTCCACGCTGCTCCCACAGGAGGAGCGCATCGAGCCGGCGCTTCGGGCGCCCGCCGAAGCGCTCACGCCGCGGGAACTCGAGGTGCTGCAATGGATGGCGCGGGGTCTGACGAATCGACAGATTGCGAAGCGACTGCAGATCAGCGAGCACACGGTGAAGTTCCACGCCGGCGCCGTGCTGGGCAAGCTCAATGCGCGCTCGCGTGCCGAAGCCGTCGCGCGGGCTATTGGGTTAGGCTGGATCCTCGTCTAGGGGCATCAACCGAGGCTCGGAACCGGCTGGATTTGTAACGGGTTGAGTTGAAATCCGCCACAGAAACCGAACTGCTGCCCATAGGCACTCTTTGCCGGGATCGTCAGTGGCGTGTATTCATCCGGCGGCCAGAGGTCGATGCTAGTAACGGGATTCTCGTTGAAGTCGCACAGCACGTCGTTGGTGAACACGTTGAAGAAGGCGTGCCCAGTGCGCGGCTCAACGCCTAGAGGGCTCGTGCTAGCTGGAAGGAGTATTCGGGTCGGCGGCTCACTGTCGCCAAAGTAGGTCTTCGACGACCAGTTTGTGGTTTGCGGCAAGCGACGGCCCTGTCGATCAAGCGTTTGGAATCCAACGTACCCGTAAACCCAGCACGGCGTTGAGCTCTTGTTCCGCATCTCAAACGTGTCTTCGACGTTTCCAGCGGCCGCGGCGCCGATGATGAAGGCAACCTCGAGTTGAGCCGTGTGGCAACGCGGCGTGCCGGCCGGCACCGGCAGTCGCGAATAGACGGTGGGGGTGGGGATGGCGGCTGGCGTTGGTGGCAGCTCGGATGGTGAGACCGTAGGGGAAGAAACTGGGGTGACCGGGCTGCCGGAAGTAACGGGCGACGGCTTCACCGTAGTAGGCGGCGACGGCGTGCACGCGGCTGCTGTAAGCACGACCAAACCGGCGAGCAACCAGAACCAGCGGCGTGGCACCTCAGATACCTCCCACGATCTAACGTGGGGCCTCTCAGAACGTAACGCCCTAGACTAGGCGGAGCGAAATGGCACTGGACGCCGAAGGCTACGGTTACGGTTCCCACGAGGAAGGGCTCGAGCGGCTTTTGACCGACGCCCGCGTCCTGTCGCCGGCCGGCATCGAGCGCGCGGCCTGGGGCTGGGACCGGCACGAAGACCCGGCCGCCATGCAGCGTTTTCGCGACGCCGAGAAAGCCGGGCTGCGCATGCTCGAGCAGACCAATCGCATCCAGACATGGGATGACGCCAAGAAACGGATCCTCGATCTCACCGAAGGCCGCACCTCGCTCGTTTCGTGGAAGGTCGAGCACGGCGATATCGGGCACAAGGCCGAGCGTGCCCTGCTCGGCGCCGCGCTGGGGATCCTGACCCGTGACCGGCTCAGCCACGAGCAATACGTCACCCTGGTGCGACCGATGTCCGAGGCGCTACCCTGGCTGCTACCCGAAGCGCCACCCGAGCCGCGCCGATGATGATCGCGCCGCGCATCGACGTGGCTTCCGCCAAGGCGAAGCTCGATGCTGGCGAAGCGATCGCGCTCGACGTGACGAGTTCGCTGGTATATCCGGCGGTGAGCCATCGGCTTCCGGGAGCCATCCGCATCCCGCCCGAGCCCATCATCCGTGGCCTGCAGGCCGCCCGGCCGGCGGCCGAGATCGCGAGGTATCTCGAGTCCCTGCCGCCCGATCGCGAGATCGTCGCCTACTGCACCTGACCCGACGAAGGCACCAGCGCCCGTGTGGCGCAATTCCTCCGACAGCAAGGGCGGCAGGCCTGGGCCCTCCGCGGTGGGCTGGCGGCGTGGCGCGCCGCGCAATATCCGATGGAGTCAAAGCACGCCGGCCACGCTCCCGGACCGGAAGAAGAGTGCCCCGACTGTCACGAAGAAGTCGGGGCACACATCGCCTGAACTCTTAGTCGTTCAGCTCGTAGACAACCGCGACGTCAACGGTGACGTTCACCTGCCCGGCCTGGACGGGTGCGCCGCCGCCGCCGCCGCACTGGCCGCCCGCCCCGCATGGCGAGGACGATGACCCACTACCGATGACTTCCGAAACCGAGAGCACTTTGCCGAGGTGACGCCCGGCGAGGTTGGCCCACTCCTTGGCGCGGGCGGCCGCCGCCGCCATGGCCGCCTGTCGCGCACCCTTGAGCTGGGTCGTGTTATCGCTGAGCTGCAGGTTGATGCCGTTCAGCTGGATGTCATCACCGACTGCTTTCTGCGCGGCGACGATCACGGTGCCGACGTTGGCAATGTGGTGGATCTTCACGTTGACCGTGTTCCCGGCGCGGTAGCCGATCACGTTGTACTGCTGGTCTTGATAGATGGAAATGCCGGTCGTCTGAATGTCGGCATCCACGACCCCCTGACCCTTGATGGCTTTCAGCAGGGCGGTCATCTCGGCGTTGGCGCTGTTCATCGCGTCGGCCGCCGTGGGGCGCCGGACTGACACGCCGAGGCTGATCAGGGCATTATCGGGCGTCGCGTTCTGCGTGCCTTCGCCGACCACCGTAATGGTGTCGCGCGGTCCGGCCACGGCCCCCGCACCGACCGAGGTCTGCGTCGATCCGCCGGCGCCGGCGCGGACCGCCACCGCCGTTACCGCCGATGCCGCGATCGCGATCAAGGCGCCGATGACGATCAGGATTCCACGCGTGGCGAAGGTACCCCTCAGGGATTGCATGATGTCGATCTCCTTCAGATGAACTCAGATGGATGAATCTGGTGTAAGAACGCGGCCCCGATGGAAACCGTTACACCTGCCCTAATGGGCGGCTCGCGTCCCGGGTATCCGGGTGATGACGCCGGCAGATCCAAGAGATAACGTGGTGGCATGGCAACGCTTTCCGATCTTTCACGCGACATCGCTCAAGTGGTCGCGCGACTCGGCCCGAGCGTGGTGCGCGTCGATGCCCGCCGCGGCCGGCCGGCCAGCGGCATCATCTGGGCGGACAATCTCATCCTCACCGCGGACCACGTCCTGGAGCACGAGGACACCATCCAGGTCACGGGCTCCACCGCGACGGTGAAGGCGACGATCGCCGGTCGTGATGCGGGCACCGACCTTGCGCTGCTGCGAGCGGACGGGTTGAGCGGCGTACCGGCACCGCGAGGACGGTCAACGGATATCCGTGTCGGCCAGCTCGTGCTCGCCATCGGCCAGGCTGGTGAGCTGCAGGTAACCGTTGGGATCGTCAGCGGGCTGTCGGGCTCCTTCCGAAGCTGGCGGGGCGGGCAAGTCGAACGCCTCATCCAGACGACCGCCGAGCTCTTGCCGGGGTTTTCCGGCGGCCCGCTTGTCGACGCGGAGGGCCGCGTGATCGGCATCAATAGCTGGAACTTCGGCCGCGGTATCAGCCGCGCGGTTCCGCTGGAGACCGCCGACCGGGTGGCCGAGAGCCTGAGGGCTCACGGCCGCATCCGTCGCGCCTATCTCGGTCTCGGCGCCCAGCCGGTCCGGCTGAGCGAGAGGCTGGCACAGCAGCTGGGACAGGAGAGTGGGCTGCTGGTCGTCACGGTCGAAGCGGGTGGTCCCGCCCAGACGGCCGGCCTCTTACAGGGCGACACCATCGTGACCCTTGACGGCGACCCGGTGCGGCACCTGGATGAGCTCTTCAGCAAGCTGGGCACCCTCGAGGTCGGCTCGGCGCACCAACTCGCCGTGGTCCGCGCCGGAGAGCGCAAAGACGTCGCCGTCACGGTCGGCGAACGCCAGAGCTAAAAGGGACCCTCGCTTTTCCCTCCCCCGCTTCGAGGGTAGGGTGGGGGCTGTTCGAACTGCCTCCCGCTGGGTAGGCTAACCAGCATGTATTGGTGGCACGGCGGCTTTCACGAGCCGGAGCCGGGGGTCAAGTTGGAGTGGCCGCTCCTCAAGCGCGTCTTCAGTTACTTCCTCCCGTACTGGCGGCTGGCGCTCGTCGTGCTCGCCTGCATCGGAGCGGCGGCGGCCCTGGGCCTGATCCCCGCCCTCGTTACCCGAGACCTGATCAACTACCTGACCGGGCAGCATGGCGGCTTCGGCTTTGTCGCGCTCCTGATCGCGATCCTGGTCGGGTCATCGCTCCTCGGCGGCCTCATCGGGGTCCTCCAGTCCTACGTCAGCAACCGGATCAGCCAGAGCATCATGTTCGACCTGCGCAACCAACTGTTCGACCGGGTGCTCAAGCAGTCGATCGCCTTCTTCACCGCAACCCGAACCGGCGACGTGATGTCCCGGCTGAGCAACGACGTCAACGGGGTGCAGAGCGTGGTCTCCGACACGATCTTCAGCCTCGTCAACAACGTGGTCATTCTCGCCAGCACTGTCGTCCTGATGTTCGCGCTCGACTGGAAGCTCACCATCGCCGCCCTCGTCGTGCTGCCGGCGTTCCTCCTGCCGACGCGCCAGGTCGGCAAGGCCACCTTTCAGGCGCGCAAGGCGACCCAGGGCAAGCTCTCGGAGATGACCGCCTATATGCAGGAGACGCTCGGTATCTCGGGCATGCAGCTGGTCAAGGCCTTCGTCAGGCAAAGCGCGGAAACCCTGCGCTTCCGCGGGCTCAACGACGAGCTCCGTCTCCTCAACATCCGCCAATCGATGATCGGCCGCTGGTTCTTCATGCTGATGGGTGTTCTCGGCACGGCTGGTCCGGCCGTGCTCTGGCTCTTCGGTGGCTACCTGGTGGTGACCGGCCAGGAGTCTTTGGGCACAGTCGTCACCTTTGCGACCGTCCTGCTGGGACGGCTCTATGGTCCGGTGGGCTCGCTGGCGAACCTGCAAGTCAACGTCGTCGGCTCGCTCGCCCTCTTCCAACGGATCTTCGAGTACATGGACCTTCCCGTGGTGATCGACCAGAAGCCGGAGGCGGTCCATCTCGATCAGGCGCGCGGGCAGGTCGAGTTCGATCAAGTCACGTTTCGTTACGGTTCGAGCGACCGCCCGGCTCTGACAGACGTGTCCTTCAGGATCGAGCCAGGCCAGCTGGCCGCGCTGGTCGGCCCGACCGGCGCCGGCAAGACCACGGTCACCAATCTCTTGCCGCGGTTCTACGATCCGCAACTCGGCTCCGTCCGGCTGGACGGTCACGACGTTCGCGACCTCACGCTCGAATCGCTGGGCCGGCAGGTCGGCATGGTCTTTCAGGACACCTTCCTCTTCCATGCCTCGATCCGCGAGAACCTGCTCTATGCCAGGCCTGACGCGACCGAGATGGAGATGATCGCCGCGGCGAAGGCCGCCTACATCCACGATTTCATCGTGTCGCTGCCGGACGGCTACGACACGGTGGTCGGGGAGCGGGGCCACCGGCTCAGCGGCGGCGAGAAGCAGCGGGTTGCGATCGCCCGCGTTATCCTCAAGGATCCGCGGGTGCTGATCCTCGACGAGGCGACCTCCAACCTCGACTCCGAGTCCGAGCACCTGATCCAGGTGGCGCTGCGGCCGCTCTTCAGGGGTCGGACCTCACTGGTGATTGCGCACCGGCTCTCGACCATCCTCGCGGCCGATGTCATCCTGGTGTTGGACCACGGCGAGGTGGTGGAGCAGGGGCGCCACGCCGACCTGCTCGAGCGAGGAGGACTCTACGCGCGACTGTATCAGCGGCAGTTCGAGCCTGCCGACGAGTTGGCAACGACCGCCTGACAAGGGAAGGAGATAGCAACCATGGCCACTACGCAAGTCTGTACGCATCTCGAGCTGATTCGGAATCCCCGCCCCCACGCGAAGGGCTGCGAGGAGTGTCTGAAGATGGGCGACACCTGGGTGCACCTGCGGTTGTGCGAGGTCTGCGGCCACGTCGGGTGCTGTGACTCGTCAAAGAACAAGCACGCCACCAAACACTACCGGGCCACCGGCCATCCGATCGTCAAGTCGCTCGAGCCGGGCGAGAACTGGATGTACTGCTACATCGACGACGTCATGTTCGAGGTCGACTAGCGCCGGTTTCTATCTCAGCGCCGAGATAGTAGATTTCGCGTCCCTGTTTTAACTGTTCCAACATCTTTGAAGCCCACTGCGTGTAGCCGTCACCAAACGGAATGGGCTTCTGACACATCCGAAAAAAATTCTCGTAAAAATAGCGGGTTCCAGAAGCCTCGCGGACCGAGTCGCACACGCTGATCATCCCCACTTCTCCCGTGAGCCCGAACTTTGGCAGGTGGCTGCGTACCAACTCCTCGAGGCCTTTTGTCTCGACTGGGTCAATCAGGCGCCCCCACGTCAAGAAATAATGGCTTGGGCCACTAGTGAAGACGACTTTCAAAGCAACAATGTCTTCCATGAGACCTCCGACACTAGGTCGCTGTCTGGGGTAATGGCCGGCGGCCGATCAGCATTCCCCGGTCGCCGCGCACATCGAGCGCGGCTGACTGAAATCCGGTCTCCTCGAGCAGACGCAAGATACCCTGCAGCGGCAGGGGCCGGTCGCCGTTCACCTGGAGCCATTCCAGGTATCCCGACCAATCCGGAGGGTTCGGGCTCTGTCCCTGCCGTTCGCGTAGTTGATGAAAGGCCGAATAGAGGGTCTCCGATGGGACGGCCAGGCGATCGATGATGAAGAACCACCCACCGGGAGCCAGGTGGTCGAAGGTCCAGCGGACCGCGGCGCGGTACGCCGCTTCTTCGAGATGATGCAGCGATTGCACGGCGATCGCCGCTGAGCAGCCGGCGGGCGCGTCGACGCGATCCAGCACCGTCAGGTCACCCTCGGCCAGCCTGACTCGCTCGCCGTAGCGGGCCAGCCGCGCTTTTGCGATGCCGAGCATGGCCGTCGACGAGTCGAGGCCGAAGACGCGTGCCTTCGCCTTCTGGTCCAGCACCATCTGGGCGACGAGGCCCGATCCGCTGCCGAGGTCAAGGATCCAGCCGCTCTCCACTTCATCGAGGATGGCCAGTAATAGCGATAAATGCTCGGCGCGAGCCGGGTTGCCGGTTAGGTGGCGGGCGTCCCACGCTTCGGCGAACGCCGGGTCCTGCCAGTTCTGGGCCACCCGGCTATTCTCCCTCCCCCGCTTGCGGGGGAGGGCCGGGGTGGGGGTCTATGCCGCGAGCGTCCCCTCGGACTCCGGCGTCTTGATCTCGATCACCTCGCCGAAGCGATGGACGGTTTCAATCGCGTCGTAAAGCGGGACCGCCCGCTCCGCTGGAATCAGCTCGGTGATCTTGACGTAGTAACTGCGGCCTTCGGGCCAAACCAGCGTCGGCACGCCAAACACTCCGCGGCGCACCGCCTCCTCATGCTCGCGCGCCAGGGTCGAGAAATCGGTCGCTTTGAGATCTCGCTCCCAGCGCGCGACGTCCAGGCCCGCCCGCTCAGCCGCGACGCGGTGGGTCGCGGGTTGATCAACCGGTAGGTGATCTTCGTGGCGGGCACGCTGCAGCGCAAGACGAAAGCGGTCTCCCAACTCGGGGCTCTGGGCGCGGGCCGCGGTTGCTGCTAGAAACGCCGGTAACCCTTTGGCCGTCGAATCGTGCTCCCAGAGCGGCGGCGTTGCATGCCCCTCGTGCGCCGCGTGGTTCTGGCTCAGCGAGAAGAAGCGAAACTGGGGCCGGATCCGACCGGCTTTCTCCACCTCGGCCAGCCACATGGCACCCCGGTACGCCCAGGGGCAGAGGAAGTCGATGTAGACGGTCGGCTCGCTCACGGTCATCCTGTGATCGAGTGTACCGGTGTCGCCGCGGCGATCTGCGGTATGACTTCGGATTCAAAGCGGTGCAGCGGTTCCTGGTCGTAGGCGACACCCGGGACATAGATGATGAAATAGTCGATGCCGGCCTCGATCAAGGTTTCCAGGTGCGCCACCACCGCGCCGGCGTCGGCGACCACCGTCCCCTCACGGAAGGACTCGTAGCTGCGCGCCCTGGCCCTCACCCGCTCGGGGTCCTCGCCCTTGGCGGTGACGAGCACCTCCACCTCGGCGGATTTGATGATGTCGTTGTAGTTGCGGCCGGCAGCGTCGCAGTGCTCCCGGAGCACGCCCAGCTTGTGCCGGATGGTGGCCGGATCTCCGCCAACGTTGCAAGCATCACCGAACTGTGCGACCAGCTTGAGCGTGACACGCTCCCCGGACCCGCCGATCCAGAGCGGTGGGTGCGGCTTCTGGACGCCTTTGGGCTCGTTGATGGGCCGGTCGATTGTGTAGTACTTCCCCTTGAAGCTTGGGTCGTCCTCGGTCCACATCCGGTGGATGATCTCGCAGGCCTCCTTGAACATTCCCATCCGTTCCTTCAGCTCAGGGAAGCCATAGCCGTAGGCGCGCCATTCGTGCTCGTACCAGCCGGCGCCGATGCCGGCATTCAGACGTCCGTGGCTGGCGACGTCAACCGTCGAGGCGATCTTGGCGTAGAGCGCGGGGTTGCGATACCCGTTGCAGCCGACCATCTGGCCGACGCGCACCCGCTTCGTGTCCCGGACCAGCGTGGACGTGATCGTCCAGCACTCGAAGGTCGCTTCGGGCTTCGGTTCCGGCACGGTGTGAAAATGGTCGTAGACCCAGACGGAGTCCCACCGGCCTTTGTCCGCGACCTGCGCCACTCGGGTCATCGCTTCATACTTCTCAATGGGGTCCTTGATGCGCGCCAGGTCCATGCGCCAGCCTTGCGGGACGAAGACGCCAAATTTCACAGTCATGAATCGAGTTTAGAGGCGATGCCGGTCGAGGTGCGCTGTGCGAACGATGGAAGCAGCTACCGGTGCACGGTGGAGGTTTCGGACGCATCCGGGAAAAGCCACCACGTGGTTCGCGCGTCGGCCAAGGACGTCGAGCGTTGGAGCCGCGGGCGGTCGGTTGAACAACTGGTGGGCGACAGCTTCGCCTTTCTGCTCGAGCGCGAGCCGAAGGAGTCGATCCTCAAGGAGTTCGATCTCGCACTGATCCGGCGCTACTTCCCGGAATACGACGGCGCCTAAGGGAAGATTCCGACCTTGTAGTCCGACAGAATTTCGTTGGCGGCGCGGGCGCCCTCCGTTGCTCCGCCCTCCATGTAACCCTGGAAATCCTGCGAGCAGTGCTCGCCGGCGAAGTGACACTTGCCGTTGGGGAACGGCTGGCGCGCCTTCTCGTATCCACTGAACCTGACATACTGGCCGACTTTCCAATAGGAGTACGAACCGAGCAGGAAGGGATTCGTCAGCGGCGTGTCGAGCGTCGCCCGCCCGTTCCAGTGCCGGGTGATGCGCGGGAAAATCGGCTCGAGCTCCTTGAGGAAGGTTTGACCGTAGCTGACTGCGTCCGCCGTGGTGGGCTGGCCCTTGAACGACGCCAGCGGGACCCCGCCCCCGGTGTAGTCGACGAGGATCCCGGTCTCGCCGGCTTGCCCACGGGTCACATCCCAGGTGTTCTGGTAGCGGGTGTCGGCATAGCTGGCGCCGTTGCTGATCCCGACAGACGGCACCCATGGCCCCGCTGGGTCGTTCCAGTAGCGCGTGTCGAACTGGAGCTGGAGCTTGGCGTTGGCGCCATAGCCGAGCTCGGTGATGGCGGTGATCTTCAGGTTGTCGAAGTTGGCTTTGCGGTAATTCAACGTGCGCAGCACCGAGAAGGGGAGGGCGAGGATCACACGATCGACGGGCGATGTGAATGGGCCGGTGGGGCTGCTGAAGGACAGGTTGTAGCTTCCGTCTGGATTCATGGCGATCGCGGTGAGCGCGGTGTTGGGCTTGATGCTGCTCTGCGGGAGGCTCGCGGCAATCGCTTTCGGCAGGAGCTCGTTGCCGCCCAGAATGTGATACCGCTCATCGGAGGCGCCGAAAATCCGGAAATTCCCTGGCACGGGCTGGAAGGCGAGGAGGTAGATGAGGTTGAGCGAGCTCTGGACAGTCGAGACATTGCCGTATTCGATGTTGTACGCGACGTCGAGCAGCTGACCCATCGGGCTTGTGTGCCCGCCGGGCACCCGCGATTCGATCCAGTCGTACACGCTCATCTGGTCCAGCGCGACGCCGGCATCGGTGTGGGTCTTGTAGGTCGTGGGATAGCCGGCCGCGCTCATATCCTTGTGCACCGCGCTGTACACCGGCTTGAAGTCAATGATGGCCTGGGCCCGCGGGTAGTACTGGCCAAAGAAGTAGTAGGTTTCCGAGGATTGATTCGGCTCAGCGGCGAGCAAGTCTACGGTCGGGAGGTTGAAGCGATTGGCCAGCTTGAGGATCGTCTTGTGCCCGCTGTCGATCAGTTCGCCGCAATGCTCGCTGGTCTGATGGTTCTCCCAGCTGGTGGTGTCGGAATGCATTCGGCCGCCGACTCGACTGGATGCCTCATACACGGTTGCGGCAATGCCGGCATCCTGCAACGTCAGCGCTGCGTTCAAGCCGGCGATGCCACCGCCAACGATGGCGATCCGCGGAGTCGCGCTGGCAAAGGCCCCGATCGGGCCGGTGACGGCGGCGACGCCCACCGCAGCTCCGCCAACCTTGATGAACTCGCGCCGGCTCACGCGCCGATCGAAATGGGCCGCGAGTCGCTGGACCTCCGTCAGCAGTGGCGTGCGCGCCATCCCAATCCCTCCTTGTCGCCAATCGGTAAAGCCGATGACCTGTGTCGGTAAAAGCTACAGGAGAGGACGATCGGCCGCAAGAGCCGCCTAGACCTCTTCTGCGGCGGCCACCGCCTCGACCCGTCCGGCGGCGCCGCCGCCGGTCAGCCGGGAGGCGATCACCACCGGAACGATCGTGATCAGAATCACGACGAAGACCACGACATTGACCTCAGGGAGCCGTTGGCCGAGCCGGATGGCCCCGAAGATCCAAAGCGGCAAGGTATTCTGCGCCCCCGCGGTGAAGGTGGTGACGATGACCTCGTCGAACGAGAGGGCGAAGGCAAGCAAGGCGCCGGCCACCAGGGCGGTGGAGATCAAGGGAAACGTGACGTCACGAAACGTCTGCCAGCCGCTCGCCCCCAAATCCATGGCTGCCTCCATCAACGAGGACGAGGTTCGCCGCAGCCGGGCGAGCACGTTGTTGTAGACGATGACGATGCAAAAGGTCGCGTGTCCGATGACGATCGTCCACAGTGAGAAGGTGACCTGGTTGAAGGCAAAGAATGAGTTGAGCGACATCCCCGTGATGATGCCCGGCAGGGCAAGGGGCAGCACGAGCGCGAAAGAAATGACTTCGCGTCCGAAAAACTGAAAGCGATGGATTGCGAAGGCGGCCATCGACCCGAGGACGAGGGCGACGGCCGTCGCCATCAGACCCGCCTCGACCGAGAGCAGCAAGGCCCGGCGAACCTCAGGATCCTGCCAGGTCTGGCCGAACCATCGCAGCGTGACACCAGGAATCGGCCAGCTCTGAATCGTTGAGACATTGAACGCATAGACGATCACCAGCCCGATCGGGATGAAGAGGAAGAGCAGGATTCCCACCGCCCACACCCTGAGCGCGACCCGTGTCCAGCGAGCTTCCATCGCTACATCGCCTCGAAGGCGCCCAGGCGACGAGCACCCAGCAGGTAGAGGGCCATCACGGCGACCGGGACAATCGCAAGCGCGGCCGCGAAGGGAATGTTGTGTGCGATGCCGACATTGCTGTACACGACATTGCCGATGAAGCTCGATCCGGCCCCACCGACCAGCAGGGGCGTCACGTAATCGCCGAGCGTTAGCGAAAAGGTGAAGATGCTGCCGGCTACGATCCCGGGAAGGGCTAGCGGCAGGATGACATCCCAGGTGGCCCGGCCCTGCCGAGCCCCGAGGTCAGCGGCTGCCTCCAGGTACGACTGGGGGATCCGCTCGAGAGCCGCGTAGGTCGGGATGATCATGAAGGGCAGCCAGATGTAGGAAAAGACGATCCACATGGCCCAGTTGGTATAGCCCAAGTTCGCCGGCGGGAGATGCACAAGCAGGAGGCTCCAATTGAGAACACCGTCGTGGTTGAGGATCAGGATCCAGGCGTAGACCCGGGCGAGGTAGCTGGCCCAGAGTGGCAGCAGCACGGCGGCGAACAGCGCCGTCTGGACGCGCCGCGACGCGACCCGTGCCATGTAGTAGGCAAAGGGAAAGGCGAGCACGGCATCGGTGACGGTGACCGCCGCCGCCAGTCCAATGGTCCGCACGATGATCAACCGGTAGGTGCCGTCGGTCACCAGGGTGCGGAAATTGTCGAGATTCCAGACCCGCTCGATGGCGGTCGTAAAGGGATTGATCTGCCAGAAGGCCGTGATCAGGAGCAGCACAAGCGACGCCAGGTAGATCACGACGAACCAGGCCAACCCCGGTCCAAGCAGGAGCGCGGCTCGCATCCAGGGACGCCGCCAGAGCAGTGATTGGATGCGCCCGGCGCGCCCTCCCTTACCTCCGCGGGCGAGCGCGCC
>Ga0209474_10002250_pt1 | contig 17964 bp, 16 predicted proteins | sample GraSoiAngelo_145_FD_185902 | JGI IMG/M metagenome (GOLD analysis project Ga0209474, IMG submission 185902) | Grasslands soil microbial communities from the Angelo Coastal Reserve, California, USA - 14_1009_05_20cm (SPAdes) (version 2) | ecosystem: Environmental > Terrestrial > Soil > Grasslands... | reverse complement strand
AAAACCTGAAGCGCCGGAAAAATTTCGCTGAGCGACGAACCGAGCGCGAGCCCATCGATCCCCTCGGCTTCGAGTTGGGTCAGGAGAAGATTACATTGGTGATGACGACGCGCCCAATTCAGCGCCGCGACATCGCTGCCAACGAGCTCACACTGGTGCCGCGTGTACGTGTTCACCATTTGCACCAGCGCTTCCCCCATCTCAGAGTCGCGGTGCACGATGAGCAATTGCATTACTGCGGCGGAGCGGTGTTGGGCGCGGGGAAAATAGTTAAGAGTTTGGTCGGTTCGGCGCGTTTGTCTTGGAGCTGATCATTATAATAAACGCGCACGATGTAACCAAGATATTTACGCGAGCCGGCGTCGGAAGGCGGGCTCGTTTTCACCGGCTTACCTTTCTTGGCCGGATTAATTGCCGCCGCGGCCGCTGCCAGGTCGGACTCCGCCGATTTGGCCTTTAACTTGGGACGAATGTACGACACCGCCAGGGTTTCGCTGTCGCTATTGGCCCAATCGTGATTTGGAGTGAGCCATTCGTAGCTGACGTCGGCGTCGGTCAGTTTGATCTCGTTGTCTCCCACGGTGTCGTAAAAGAAAACCTGGATCTTCACTTTGGTGTGGTCGATCACTGCATTCGGGCGCTTCTTGACCGCGATCCGCAACATCAGATTGGTTTCCGAATCCGGGTCGGGCGTTTCCGATGCAGTCACTTCGCTAATACCGAGCGTCGATCCGCCAGGAATTCCTTCCGCGGTGGTGCGAACACTCGAGGCATCAAGCGCGCTGGCCGGCTTTCCCGCATCCAGCGCTGAGCCGGTAGTCGGACCCGGAGCTGCTGGGACGCCGGTTTTTAATTTCATGTCCGCCAATTCGTAGAGCGGTCCGGCGGACGGACCGATTTCCTGCACTCTGCGCCAAGTGTCGGCGGATCGGTCGAAATTCTGGATCGATTCGTAAATCATCGCCATCTCCGCCAGGACCTCGGGGTTTTTCGGATCGCGTTGGGCAGCGTCGTTTAAACGAGCGAGCGCGCTCACCGTGTCGCCGCTTTCCCGGGCCGCGTCGGCTTGCTTCCGCAATCGGTCCGCCACTGAGATTGTCGATGTTGCCGGCGTGAGCGCCGCGGTCGGAGACGCGACCGCCAATGCAACCGGCGGCGCGGAAGGCGCGACGGAAGAGAGCGGCGCCGGGACCACGGGCGGAGCGGCGACGGCCGGCTGCGCCGGAGGCGTGCGGCCGATGTAATGAACGCTGGCTGCAAAAAATTCGACGACCGCAAAAAGAACGACCAGGAAAAGCCCGACCTGAAAGCTCTTATCGGATCGCGACAAGGAAACAAAGGAGAGAGACGGCATGACAGTTGATTCCTGTAAACGGAGTAGCCGCTCTGTCAACTCAGCCCTAGCGCGAGATGTCGGACTGGCTCAGCAGCTGAAAACCTTCGCCCGTCAAAACAGAGATCGCGCAATCGTTATCGTCTACGTGGAGCGCGAGCGCGGCCTGTCCGCGCGGCCGCATAAGAAGGGGATAAGTGAAATGGACGTTCACTTCGGCCATGAACAAAGCGGCCAAGAGTTTGGCCAAATCGGTGGCAACCTCGCGCATTTCGACCACCAAGACCTCGCACACTCCGAAAGCGATATTGTTTTGCCGGAACAATTTTTCCACACCCGCCGGATCGCTCACAACTACGCGGGCAATCGCGGAGTCGGTTGATTCGGAAACGCTCATGGCGACGACGTCACAGCTGTGTGCGTTCAGTAACTTCACGACATCGAGCATCGCGCCGACTTTGTTCGCCAGAAAAACGGAAAACTGTTTCACCAGTGGCCCGTCGCGTTTTGAAGTCGTTTTGGGTAAATCGAGTGGCATAGATCGGTGGATCGGCCCCGAATGCTTTCGGAGGCGATGCTAATCGACCGCCGAGTATCACATCGGCAATCTTCCATTGGCAAACCAATATTGGACGCGGTTGGTTAGAGCGTTACATCGTCACAAAGGGGAACTAAAACAGGCACTTGGCACGAGCGCCTCTCCACCATAATCATTGCAACAGCATGGAACCGGAAAACGAATTGATCGCGCAACGCCGGGAGAAACTCGAGGCACTTCGCGCCCGCGGAGTGGAGCCTTTTGGTCGCGCTTTTGAAACATCCGGCTCGATCGCGGAAGTCCGGCACGCATTCAAGGAAGGCGAATCGCTTCGCGCCGCCGGCCGAATCACTGCGCATCGCGATATGGGCAAGAGTCACTTTGTCGATCTTCGAGACGCGACCGGCCGGATTCAGGCCTACTTCCACGAGAAAGAAGTCGGCGCCGAGGCAATGGAAATTTTCAATCTGCTCGATCTCGGCGATTTCATCGGCGTCGAAGGCGCCTGTTTCTTGACCAAAACCGGCGAGCCGACGTTGAAAGTGCGCAAATTCGAAGTCCTGGCCAAGTCGCTCCGGCCGCCACCGGAAAAATGGCACGGCCTGCAGGACGTCGAAGCACGCTATCGGCAGCGATACGTCGATCTGGTCGCGAACGAGCAATCGCGGGAGACATTTCAAAAACGCATCGCGATCGTGCGCGAAATTCGCCGATTCTTGGAAGATCGGGGTTTTGCGGAGGTGGAGACGCCAATTTTACAAACGGTCGCCGGCGGCGCGGCGGCGGCGCCGTTCAGCACGCGCCACAAAGCGCTCGGGCTCGATCTTTATCTGCGGATCGCGCCGGAGCTTTACTTGAAACAGCTTTTGGTTGGCGGGTTCACCAAAGTGTTCGAACTGAACCGGAATTTTCGGAACGAAGGCATTTCGCGGAAGCACAATCCGGAATTCACCATGCTCGAAGTTTACCGGGCCTACGCCGATTTCGAAAAAATGGCGGACTTGATCGAAGAACTAATTTGTAATGTGGCCGAAAAGATTTGCGGCTCGCTCGAAATCGAGCACCGCGACGGGGAGGGAAAGGTGGTTCGCACGATCAACTTGAAGCGGCCGTGGCGTCGCGCGCGTTATGTCGATCTTGTCCGCGAAGTGGCGGGCAAGGATTGGTTCAACATTTCCAGCGAGCAACGGCGCGCCCGTGCGAGCGGCGAGTTAAAGCTCGAAATCCTGCCGCAGCTGGCCGATTTCGAAGTGACCCAGCACGTTTTCGAAAAATTGGTCGAAGAAAAAACATTTGAGCCACTGTTCGTCACCCATTGTCCGAAGGAATTGGTGCCGTTGGCGAAGCAAAATGCGGCCGATTCGTCGCTGGTTGATGTTTACGAACTGATCATTAACGGGGTGGAAATGTCTCCTGGTTATACCGAGCTCAATGATCCCGACGTGCAGCGGGAGCGGTTACTGGAACAGGCGGGCGAAGAGACGCAAAAAATCGACGAGGATTTTTTGCTGGCGCTCGAACACGGAATGCCGCCGGCGGGAGGATTTGGACTTGGGATCGACCGTTTGGCAATGTTGTTTACCGGCGCTGAATCTATCCGTGACGTGATCTTGTTCCCGCTTTTGAAACCAAAGCGCGGCTAAGGCCGGATTTTAGCGGGCGACGAAGCTATTCCTTTGACTTGCTTGCTTCCTTTGCGGTTGGTGATGCAGTCGGCGAAGGAGTAGGCGAGGGGGTGGAATCTGCTTTGGCCTTCTTGGGTTCGTCGCTCTGAACAGGCGTGAACGTTAATCGCTTTGTCTTGAAACGCGGATCGACCTCATCTGCTGCGTCGGCTTCATTTGCCTTTTCGCCAAGGCTCTCGATCGAAGATAAGCCGGAATGGAGAAGGCTGCCTTGAAACTTCGGGTCGGTCCCGCTGGTCGGCAGCTTTTTCAGCGAATCCACGTCCTGGATCTTTTCCTTGGGGCGAGTTTTGAAATGCAAAGGTCCTTCGTCCCGCATCATGGGATTCTCCGATTCACTGGTCTTGCCGCGATAAAGTGTGTCGTCGCTTTCGTCGGTGTTATTTTCATTCGGTGTGGCGGCGGATGATGCACTGGGTGATCCCGTCCCGCTGGAGTTAGTGCCGGGCAGCGCGAGTCCACCGGGTGAAGGACCACTACTCGCCGGAGCGGGACCCGCGAACGCGTATGACATTATTCCAATCGCCAGGGCGACGATCGAAGAGGCGATTGGCAATTTCATGAGGGGAGAGCAATTACAACGACACAACGTCAAAATCAACGGATTTTACCCACCTTGGTTGCGGTAAAATCTTTGTAAACTGAAAAAAAAACTGCTCTTACGGCGTCGCTGTGACTGTTGCAGTAGCGGTTGCGCTAGCGGTCGCTGAGGCCGACGCACTGGCGGAAGCGAAGGGGGAGGGTGACGCGGAAGGAGAGCGATGAGGGTTGTGCTTTCCTTTTTCCCAGCCCAAATGTTTTCCCGGCGGCGTGCCGGACGGGGGCTGTCCCGGCGTGCCGTGAGCGGCTGGGCTTTCGCTCGCTTTGAGGCCGGTGTCCATCAGGCTCGCCTTAAATGTTTTATCGGTTTCAGCGCCCTGGCTGCTTTCAGCGGACTCTTTCTCGCCCACGTCTCGATCACCGGTCTCGATCATTTTTTCACCGCGATCAAACGCGTTTGAATTCTGATGCGAACTCCCATTGGAAGAGGCGTCCTCCGCGGTGTCGCGTCCCCAGGCGCTACCGCTTTTGCCAGGGTTGTCTTGCGAATTGAATTTTGTGCCGTCGCTGGCGGACTGTCCCTGTTGACCGGGATTATTATCCTGATTGAATCCGGGTCCGCTCGCGCTGCCGCGGCCATGATCACCGGATTGTCCCGGCCCGGCTACGACATAGGAAATGAGGCCGATGCTGCAGATGAATGCGAGAAATGTACGAAAGCTGGATAGCTTCATAAGCTTGCTGTTTTCGGTGCCATTTCAGAACAGAAACCGGCCTAATATTCAAGCCATTTTACGGAGAGGTCGCATCCTAATTGGCAGTCGGTTTAAGTCCGACGCGCGTGTAGCTGAAAGAAGACCTGCACAAGATCGACATCTGCGCCGCGAGATTTCAGGCGTTACGACGCTAAGGTTCTCAACAAAATATTGAGCCCGCCGATCAATCCGACTCCAAGCGAAAAGCTTTTCAGGACTAGTCCTTTACCGTGTTTCAACATTTCACCGAGAACGGCATGTGCGGCAAGATACAAAAATCCGCCGCCGACGTGCGCCATGAACAAAGCCAGCCAAAACGAGGATGTGTTCGCCAAAAAGAAAAAACCGATCATTCCCCCGAGTAGCGTTGTCGCCTCAACGGCTGCGACCCAGCTGAGCGCGCGTGCCCTTGGCCATCCCGCGACGATTAAGAGGCTGCCCAACGCGAGGCCTTCCGGAATTTTGTGAATACAAAGAGCGGAGAAGAGCGACCACTGACCGGCTGTGGTCGATTGTGCTTCCTGTCCAATTCCAAGCGCCAACCCGTCGGTCGTACTGTGGATTGCCAGCGCGACAATCAGCGCCGAAGCGATCTCGCTAAAATGTTTTGTCGCGTCAGCGTCAAAATGGCTGGCCGCGCAAGCGGGACAAACGTGATGAACATACTTGCTGAGGAAGAAAAAAAGCGCGTAGCCGGTCGCAGCCGCCAATGCCACCGCCCACCACGGGCAATCAGTTAAACTTTCCGGCAAAATCGCAAACAGCGTCACCCCTAGCAGCGTGCCGGCCGCAAAGCTGATCAACGCGCAAAGCGGCCTGTGAGTTAAACGCAACAAGGTGCTGATCGATCCGCCGACAAGCGCGAATACATAAGCGGCCACGACCTGCCAGAAGGTGATTTGGCCGTTCAAGAGCTTGCCACCGATTCGTGGTCTTCGCGGCAGCGCTGCGTCTCGATCGTGACATGCACCAGTTCGTCGTGGTCGCGGAACAGGGCGCGATAATAATCCGACGGCCTAGGCTCGTGGGCGACGATCGAAACAATCGCGGCAAACTTTCCGGCACCGATCTGCCAGACGTGGAGATCGGTTACTATCGAGTCGCCGTCGTCTTCTACCGCGCGTCGTATTTCGTCAGGCAAATCGGAGGAAAGCGGGGTGCGATCGACCAGAATGCCGCTTGTATCTCGCAACAATTGATAGGCCCATGAAAAAACGACTCCGCTGCCAATAAGACCCACGACCGGATCGAGCCAGCCCCAACCAAAAAATTTGCCGGAAGTCAGTGCGATAATTGCCAGGAATGTCGTGAACGCGTCAGCGAGGACATGGATGTAAGCCGCGCGCAGATTCAAATCGTGATGACGCCGATCTTGTCCATGATGATCGTGCGCGGGATGGTGATGATCTTCTTTGAGAAGAAGAGCGCAGACCAGATTTACCGTCAGCGCCACGCAAGCAATTCCTATTGCCTCGTTAAAATGAATCGTAAGAGGAACAAAGAGACGGTGGACAGATTCGCCGGCCATGAGCAGCGCTACGACTGAGAGAACAACAGCGCTGGCGAATCCGCCGAGGACGCCGATCTTGCTTGTCCCAAAACTGTATTGCTCGCTCGACGAATGTCGGCGCATGAAATAATAGGCGATCGCCGTGATAAGGAACGCGGTCACGTGTGTGCTCATGTGCCAGCCGTCGGCCAGCAACGCCATCGAGTGAGAAAGAAGGCCGGCCGTAATTTCGACTACCATCATCACCCCAGTGATGGCGATGACGATGCGCGTGCGGCGCTCGCCTTTCGTGAAGTCGCTTACAAAATCGTGCGAATGCCGAAATTGGGAGTGATTGGCCCGATGCATCTTCCCGAAGATAGCGCGATTATCGCGACGTCAGCACAAAAACGTGGCAATTGGTCGACGATTAATCTGCCCGCAGTCGAGCGCGAAGTAAGGCGTAGCCGGTCACGGCGATCAGGAGCGCTCCAAAAGTGCAAACGATCGCCGCGCCGGAGGGCAAATCCCACCAGTAGGATAAAAACAATCCAGCGACTCCGCCAATGAGCGCAATGATCCAGCCGATAAACAATCGATTCCCGATTCGCTGCGCGAGATTGATTCCACACACGGCCGGCACAATCAGGTAACTGAAAACCAGAAGCACGCCGGCGATGCGCACAAAACTCGTTACCACTAAGCCGAAAACGGCATAAAAGAGAAAATCCCACCAGCGCACGCGCAAACCTTTTTGATAGGCGCCGTCGCGATCGTAGGAAACGAGCAGGAAATTCTTGCGGAAGACAAAATGGAAGACGCCCACCGCAACGAAAAGCGCGAACCGCTCCCAAACTTCGCGGGGCGTTACCAGCAGAATGTTTCCGATCAGCATGTTCTTGATCTCTTCGTCGCCCTCCGCCGCGCGGCTCAACAACAAAACCGCGGCCGCAGCTGCAACGACGTAGGAAATTCCGATGACCGCTTCCTGTGGAATCTGACTCGCGCGTTTTCCCGTCACCGAAAAGATGGCTGCGCCAACCAAAGTGAAACCGAGCGCGATACCGAATGTCGTCCAGCTCTCAAGATCGAGATGCCACAAAACGGCCAGACAGATTCCGAGCGACGCCATCTGCGCCATGGCGATGTCGATGAAAATGATGCCGCGCTGGACGACATGCAGGCCGAGATAAACCAGCAGCCACGGCAAAAGGATACAGGCCACGATCGGCCAAAACATTACCTCCCACATAATTACTTCAGCGCGTCCGCGAGCCGCGAAACGAGCACATCGATCAATCTCACATAGCTGTTCGTCACAGGGATGCCCCCGGGAAATTGCGAGAAGTCCACGACTTTCGCGCCGGTCGATCTCGCTACTTTCTCGGCGATCCGGCGATCGTGATATGGCTCGACAATGATCGCTTTGATGTGTTGCGATTTCATTTGCCCGATCACATCCGTCAGATGGGAAGGGGACGGTGGAATTCCCGGCTTCGGTTCGAGAAAAACATCGACGCTAATACCGAAGCGGTGCGCGAAGTACGGCCATGAATCGTGATAGGCGGCGACATGCTGGCCTTGAAATGGCAGCATGATCGCGCCCCATCCCTGTAATTTCGCATTGATCGTTGCTTCGAACTTCTTGTAGTTCGCGTCATAGAATCCCGCATTCGCGGCATCGACGGCGGAGAACGATTGCGCGATGTGCTGTGCGATCGCTTTGGCGATGATCGGATCGACCGTGAAATGCGGATTGCCGAGCGCGTGAACATCACCGGCCGCCCGAGTAACGTTCGTTGGCACGTTCATCAGGCGAATCCCTTGCGACGCCTGAACGCGCCCCGGTTTGCCGACCTCGATTTTCGGATTGCGCGCGTTTTGCAAAAGCGGCGGCAGCCAGCCGATCTCGAGCTCTGCGCCACCATCGATCAAAACGTCCGCGTTGCGGAGCGAGACGACAAAACTCGGACGCGCATCGACAAAGTGTGGGTCCTCAGTCGCTTTCGCCAGGACAACGATATCGATCTTGTCTCCACCGATTTCGCGCGCGAGCGAACCGAAATCGGGAAGCGTTGCAACGACGTTGAGTTTGGCTTGCGCTGCGAAGGCGCAAAGAAGAGTTAAAGACAGGATTAATAGGATTTTTTTCATAACTTAGAATTTATGAGCGCCGTGCGAGCCGAGAATGAATTCGAACTGAAGGAAAACAGAATCGACGTCGCGATCGGCCAGAAAAAAGTTTTCGTAGAGAAAATCATGATTGTATTGCAAACGGATCTTGGAAAACTCGGTTGGATACCAGGTTAAGTTCGCGCTGATCCGCGAGCGAGATTGGCGTTCGAAGTCATCGGTGAATTTGGAATCTTCCATGTCCAGATAATCGCCGCGAATTCCAGCGACCCATCCTTTTTTGAATCCCCACATTATTTGCGAATACATTCCCCAGTCCTGGAACGTCTCGGCGACCGGAAACGATTCATTTGCGCCGCGGCCGGCTTCGAAACGCCGATACATGAATTCGGTTTGCCATTTCACGAACGGAAATCCGCCTTCAGCATTTGCGCTTTTCCATTTGTAGAGAAAATCCGCGCCGTAGATCTGGGTTCGTGAATTCGCGCCGGTCTCGTTCGAGCCAAAAGCACCGGAGACTCCTGCGAGCACCACCTGCGTCGGGCTAAGATCGACAGAGTTTTCCCAGCGCGGTATCCAAACGAAATCCTGCAAGCCGCGCAATTCCCGGTCGGTTGTCCGCCGATCGAAAAACATTCCGTCGTCGCCCGGATTGCGAAATGAATACCCGGTCCCGCCGCGTCCGTTCTGGACGCCGAGAATCAATTGTGAGTACCACGGCACGGGCACGATCCAGGAAATTTGGGCGCCAACGCCACGCAAACCGTCCGGCCCTAGCAAACGGCCGTGGACAATTGGCGCGTCCGCAAAATCCCAGGTATGCGGATGGGTCGGATTAATTCGGCCGAATGCGGCGAAGAATTGTCCGGCTTTCAATTGCAGATTGAACGGCAAACTGGTCGTTTGCAGGAACGCTTCCTCGACTTCGACTTCGGTCTCGTTGTCATTGTTGAGCTTGAAAACGATGTTGGCGAATCCTTCGAAATAAGGATCGACCGCGCCGTCGAACGCTAGTTCGATGTTGCGCGCGTTGAATCCGCGCTGCTGCGGATCGTGGTCGCCGACTTCGATGTGATCGAGATCGCGCGCGCTCGAACCGGCGAGCGCGAACAACCCATCGAACGAGATGTTCATGTAATTTTTCCCACCGCCGCCGATCGAGATCGGTTGGGTCAATGAAGCGCCAGCTCCCGTGCTGGAAATTGTTTCCGGCGCCGATGAAACAACTGAAGTGTCGGTGGTAGGAAATGATCCGGACGTCGCGGTTCCATTTGCATTTACGCCGGGACCGGGCAAGCCGGCCGGCGCATTGGATGTCGATGAAACAACGGAGGCATCTTCCGTTGCGAAATGCGTCGCTGCGCTCGCGGCCGGGGATGGCGAAGTTGCTGCGGCAACAGGCGACCCTTCCGGATTTGGCGACGACGCAGGCGCGGTTCCATTCGTTTTGTCAATCGCAGCTTGCTGATCTTTCACTTGTTGTTGCAACGCCTTCACCGTTTCGGTCAGCGCTTGCACTTGTTGTCGCAAACTTTCGACATCCGGCGACGCAACCGGTGTAGACGCCGCGTCCTGCGCGCGCGCGCTTGCGAGCGCGGCGGTCGCTACTCCAATCAAAATAAATTTGTTCATTAAAACTCCTGATTAAAAACTTGGGCCAAATCGTCCAACGAATTTGCGTTCGCGCACGTTAAACTGGCGACGCAATGAACGCGCGAGGCGCCGCCATCCCGCGGAGGCGGGACAGTTAACGGTCAGGAGTGCGCGGGCGGCCCGTGCTCGAAAATCCGAGCGAAAAGAAAAGCCGACTCAACCCATTGCGGAGTCAGAGCCGGAGTGGGAGAAAATTGTTGGGCGAGAACTGGAGCGTTGAGGAGCGGTGCAGACGGGGAATGATTGTAGTTGCCAGATGCAACCATCGTAACTGCGCACACGTGATCCCCTCGATTTGCGTCCCGATGAATCCGCTGGTGCAGTTGCGGCGAAGCACTCAGCACCAGCGTCCAAAGAAAAGCTGCGCAAAGGAAAGTAGCGACAACGGCGCGATCGCTCCGGCTGCTTGTCATTGGAGGCGAGTTTCTGTCCGGTTGGCCAGTCCCGCAACATCTTTTTGTGCGGTCACTTCGGAGCTGGAGCGCCGGTCTCGGATTTCTTACCCCACAAATGAAAGGTGTAGGTGAACACGATGTATCCCATCAATCGATCCGGGTGATAATTGGCGAAATAGAGCGCGGGATTAACTTGAAAGTCGGGCGTGATGTTCCAAGTGAACCCAATCGTCGAGGAATTCTCCCGGCCGCTCTGGAAATCGACCTGCACCCGCCATTGCTTATTAAAATCGTAGGCGTAACCGAGAATCGCCTCGTTCTTGTACCCGGCATGAATGGCACCGAGGATGAACTTGTTATGCTCGGTATAATAGCCTGCTTCGATATAAGGCTGCGGATCGACATGGCTGCGCGGGGACCAATTGGTGAATCCGATTGAAAGCAGATAAGGCTCTTTCGTCAAGATACCGAACTCAGTGGCGAAAATTTCTTCGTTTGGTTTGAATCCTTGAAACACGGCGATCTCGGCCCATTTGGTCAGGCCGAGCTCGGCTTGAAGTTCATATGGATTTCCAATTCGTTCGTCTTGAATTTGCAGACTCAAGGACAGGTCGCCTTCCTCCTGTAAATCCGGCGTCACGATCTGGCTGAGGCCTTTGGTAGTCGCGAACGACGAAGCGCAAATGAAAAAGCCGGCGAAACCGACGAGGACGATGTCGATCTTCGGATTCAGCCGCATCGGGCAACGATTATCGCCGCCAGTGCGGGAGTCGAGCGCAGACGTTTCGATTACACCGCGCGTTGACCGAGCCATTGCACCGCCAGCCGTGTAACCTGCCGCGCGTTTTTGAGCTTCAGCTTTCCTTTGATGTTGGTGCGATGGGTCTCGACCGTTTTCGGGCGGACGCCGAGTGCGTCGGAAATTTCGCGGACTTCGTGGCCTTTGCCGATGAGCTCGAAAATTTCGAATTCGCGATCGGTCAAAAGGTTGATCGGATCGTCGGTCGAGGGCGTTTGCCCGGCCGGCCCGTTATGCTGCAATTGCGCCGCAATCACCGGACTGAGATAACGCCGCCCGTTCAATGCTTCCCGCAGGGCGGCGGCGATGTTGTCGATCGCGTCTTGTTTTACAATGTAACCCATCGCGCCGGCCCGGAGCACGCGCGTGGCGTAAAGCGCTTCTTCATGCATGGAAAGAATCAGCACCGGCAATTTTGGAAATTCTGCGCGAATTGTTTTTGTCAATTCGATTCCGCTCGTTCCGGGCAAGCCGATATCGACGATGACGAGATCAGGTCCAAGCTTTCGAATGAGCGCCATCGCATCTTGCGCTGTGCTCGCCTCACCACAAACAAGGAATTCGTGTTTTGAGTCGATCAGGCGCACGAGGCCTTTGCGCAAAACGGGATGGTCGTCGACCAACAAAACTCGCTTCGCGTTTTGGTGATTCGCTTTCGTAGCCATCAGGCCGTCTGGCCTTCCAACCATTGCACGGCAAACCGTGTGACCTGGCGAGCGTTCTTCAAATTCAATTTCTCTTTGATGTGCGCGCGATGGGTCTCGACCGTCTTGGCGCTGATGTGCAGCGCCTGAGCGATCTCGCGCACGTCGCGGCCTTTCCCAATCAATTCAAGAATCTCGAGCTCGCGATCGCTCAACTTGTCGGTTGGGTTGATCTGACTGCTTCCGCTGGCGAAATTGGTAATCAACTTCGCCGACATCTCGTGACTGAGATACGGCCGCCCCGCCAGCACTTCCCGAATCGCGTTCACAACATTTTCGAGCGCTTCCTGTTTCATTACGTACCCTTGCGCGCCTGCCCGCAAAGCGCGCAAGGCGTAGAGCGATTCATCGTGCATCGAAAGAATTAGCACCGGCAGCTTTTGAAATTCGGCGCGGATGTTTTTGATCAACTCGATCCCGTTCGCGCCCGGCAGGCTGAGATCGACAATCGCCAAATCAGGTTTCAACTGGCGAATCACGCTCATGCCTTCGGCCGCGTCCCCCGCCTCACCGCAAATGTTGAAAGCGTCATCCGAGCTGTTGATCAACTGCTCGAGTCCTTTTCGAAACAACGGGTGATCGTCGACAACAACGATGCGTTTTGGTTTCGCCGCTTTGGAAGCCGGCTTTGAACTCTCCTTTGCCGAGTTCGCGCTTTTCATTTCTGTATCGTCAATGGCAAGTAACAGGCGACGCGCGCGCCGCCTTTCTTGAGGGATTCCAATTCCAACCGCGCGCCGATCGATTGCGCCCGGTACTGCATGATGTGGAATCCCAAGCCTTGGCCGTCTTTCGTTTTCGATCTGAAGCCGACACCATTATCGCTCACGCTGAAGACCAGATTGTTTTTGCTGCGGCGAATTTCCAAAACTATATCGCTCGCCCGGGCGTGTTTGTTCGCATTGAGGATCGCTTCGCGTAAAATCCGGTAAAGCTCCGAAGCAACTTTGTCGTCTTCGATGTTAACCTGGCAGTTTCGTTCCAGGCGACATCGCGTTTTCCAAATTTTTCGCTCCACGAGATCTTGCAACGCCTGCACCAGCCCGGCGGCCTCGATTTCTTCCTTGTGTAGATCATGCGCGATATTGCGCGCATCCATGACCGAGCCGTTGATCAACTGCGCGATTTTCTCCAAGTCATCCGTTTGGACGACGCGATGGTCTTTCAGTCGCAGCGCGGTGGCGCGGGCAAGAAAGCCGATCGCAGTTAACTGTTGGCAGAGGCCATCGTGCAATTCCTGACCGAGTCGTTCCTGCTCCCGGTCGCTAATTTCGAGAATCTGGCCCTCCAGCCCTTTCCGTCGAGTGATCTCGTTCTTCAGTTCCTGATTGGCTGCACGTAAATCCGCTGTTCGCGCCTGCACTCGCTTCTCCAAGAGATCTTTCGATTTTTTGAGGGCGGCTTCCGCTTCTTTGCGCTGGGTGATATCATTGTTTGTTTCCAAAACAAACGCGCGATTTCCCTGCGCGTCTCGGTCCACCGACCATCGCGAAAACATGGTCAGGCGTTTACCGTCGCGGCGGCTGTGAACGAGTTCGCCTTCCCACCGGTTGTCGCGAAGAAGCTTTTGGTAGATTTTCGACCGCGCCTCCGGGTGTTCCGTTTTCAATAGATCGTATATCACTTTGCCCAAGGCTTCTTCTCGCGTGTAGCCGTAAATTTTTTCGGCGCCCTGGTTCCAGTAAGTGACCCTGTCTTCCGCATCACGAACGATGATGGCGTCGTTGCTCAAGTCCAGCAGTCGCGCCTGCTCGGTTAGCACCCGTTCGTGGGTCTTGCGTTCGCGCAAATCGATGATGGCGGTTTGGTAGAGCAATGCTCCATTTCTCGCCGTCGAAGTGATCGGAGTGCTCAAAAGCAGCGCTGCAATCCGTTCGCCCTTTCTGCTCTTCAATAGCAGTTCCGTCTGCACCTGCTGTTGCGAAGTGCGGCAATAAAGCAGGTGCTGGAGGAGCGAATCTAGATTCGCGACATAAAACCCAAACGGCCGGCCAATTAACAGACTCCGTGGCTCGCTCAGCAATTCGGTTGCAGCGAGATTCGCTTCCTCGACCCGCCCGGCGCGGTCGAAGCTGACGTAAGCGATCGGCGCAAAATCATAGAGATCGACATATCGCTGGATCGCTGATTCCAGTTCGGTCTTAGGATGGCGCAGACCACGAATAGACGATCCTCGGTCGCGCCCACTGTTTGAATCGAGTTCGGTGCGGTTACGCGTCGATCGTTTTTCCTTCCGGGCGGTCTGTGGTCGCCTTTTCATGAACTCTCAGCTACTTTTTGTTTTCGTTCGGTAACCCACTTCCGGATTTCTTCCGCCGCCCGTTTGCCGCTCCATCGATGTCGATCAGGGTGAGAACGGCGCCGTCAATTTTATTGTCCGTGGTGCGGTAAGGCCGGATTCGCAGGGAATACTGGCGGCCGTCCTTGTCGGTCACTTCGCGCTCGCGCGTGCCCAGTGTTTCGATCACTTCCCGCAAGATATTTTCCAGGTCGGGCACGTCAATATTCGGCCGCAGTTCGCTTAATGGACGGCCGATATCGGTCGGCAAAATATTAAAAGCGTCGCGCGCCGCTGGCGTTGCCCGTCGCACCGTCAGCGCATTGTCCACCATCACGATTGGCATTTGAATGCTGGCCAGCAGATTGTTCAGTTCGCCCGTCACTTCCATCATCTCGAGGTTTCGGTTGCTCAGCTCTTCGTTCAAGGTGGTCAGCTCTTCATTGGTCGATTGCAATTCTTCCTTCGCCGTTTCCAGTTCTTCGTTGGTGGACTGAAGCTCTTCGTTGCTCGATTCGATTTCTTCGTTGGCCGACTTCAACTCTTCATTCGTCGCTTCCTGCTCTTCAATGATAGCCTGCAACGATTCCTTGGAAGCGGCCAATTCCCGCCGCAATTCGCCTGCTTCACGCTCGGTCGCCGTTTTTCCCAACATCCGAGGCAATTTCTCCAACTTGGTCGCTTTAGTGGTTTCGTCGAAAATAACCAGCAGCCATGATTTGTCGGAGCCGGGGATTTTAAATGGCACAGCCTGAATATTGATTTCGTAGTTTCTGTCGCCGAGCTTCACCTTCGCCCGCTCTTTCCGAGCGGCCTTGCCTGTTTTGATCGCGCGATGAATCGTGGCGCGCAGGTCTGGCACCAGGGTCGGCCGCGCCAGTTGCAGAAGATTGAATGTCGCCGGACCGGGGGTGTGTTCGAGAAACAATTCAGTGCGGCCGCGGAATTGTTGCACCCGCATGTCTTGATCGATCACGACCGCCGCCGGCGCGTAGGCACTAAGCATGATGCGGTCAGCCACTTTCAAAAGATCGCCACCGAAATTTGTGCCGGCGACGGCCGTCGATCTTCCCCCGAAGTGCGTGAGTTCAGGGCCACGCTGCGGAATGATGTCGGCTGTGCGCGGTGAAGTCCTCGCTCCCTTCGCGTAAATTTTGCTTTTTTTGTCCACTAATTTGAAAAGCTCGTCGTACATGCCCACCGATTCGGCGGGCCCGAGAATCAAGTAGCCGCCGGGATTGAGCGCATAATGAAACTGCGGGATGCAGCGTTTGTGCAGTTCCGGACTCAGGTAAATGAGCACATTGCGGCAACTGATCAGGTCGAGCCGTGAAAATGGCGGATCGGCACAAATATTTTGGCGAGCGAACGTGCAGATGTCGCGCACGTTGCGATGGATTTGGTAAGTGCCGTCGCGCTTGATGAAAAAGCGTTTCAGTCGCGCGGGCGAAACATCCTTTTCAATCGCGCTGGAATAAATTCCTAGCCGCGCATGTTCGATCACCGACTCGCTCAGATCGGTGCCGAAAATCTGGATCCGCATTTTGGAAGGACGGCTGCCGAGCGCTTCCAGAATACAGATCGCGAGCGAATAAACTTCCTCGCCGGTAGCGCAACCCGGAACCCATGCCCGAAGCTCCGGTTGTCGATCTTTCCTCTTATTCTTGAGCAACGAAGGTAAAAAACGTTTTAGGGCGCGGAACACCGCTTCGTCCCGGAAGAATCGGGTCACGTTAATGAGCAAATCGTCAAAGAGCGCTTCGATCTCTTTTTTGTTATCGCGCAGGAACCGCGCGTATTGACTCATCTTTTCGATTCGGTGCAGCGCCATCCGTCGCTGGATTCGTCGAATCAGCGTGCTCTCTTTATAGGAGCTGAAATCGACACCCATTTGTTTTCTGAGAGAGAGAAAGATGCGGCCCAGATCGTCCGCCTGGCGATAGGCTGCTTTTTCGATCTCCTCCGGATCGCTCAGCGGCCGCCGGATATAAGGGTGATTGGCGATGCGCTCGATCTCGCGCGCAATGTCCCCTGGCGGGAGGACAAGATCGACAAACCCGGCGCGAATCGCGCTCCGCGGCATCGCATCGAACTTCGCGCTCTCTTCACTTTGGGCGAACGTCAATCCGCCGGCCGCTTTGATTGCGCGCAACCCGGCGGTGCCATCGCTGCCGGTTCCGGAGAGCACGACGCCGATCGCACGCGATCCACATTCTTCGGCGAGCGATTCAAAAAAATGATCGATCGCAACGTTCAACCGTTCCTCGCGTCGAACCAATGTCAGCGCGCCATTCTTGGCGGTGACGCATTTGTTCGGCGGCTGGACGTAGACCGCGTTCGGTTTTGGCGTCGTCGTTCGGGTAACCTCGCTCACTGGCATCGCCGTAACTTTGCCGAGCAGATTGGAAAGCCGGCTGGCGTGATGCGGGTCGAGGTGCTGCACAATCACAAAAGCCATCCCCGTTTTCTGCGGTAAGTTGCGCAAAAATTCCATTGCCGCTTCGAATCCGCCGGCCGAACCGCCAATTCCCACAATCGGACAGGCGGACGATGATTTCTGTTTTTCCCCGTCACCGTCGGGCCCGAATTGCGGTTTGGCTTTACGCGAAACAGATCGTCGCTGCGCTCCCGAGTTTTTCTTCTTTTTGTTCGCGGGCATGGTCTTCATTAATAAGATCCGTGGCCTAGGCGGCCCCAAGCCGCCCGTCCACTGTAGCCCCAACTATCTGAAATGCCTAGACGCAACGTCTCGAATGGCGACGTGTTAGCGCTAACCTCCACCGTAGCGTTATCGGGTTGACCGCGCTCCGGTTTATTGAAACCCTCCCCGGGATTCAAAACGGGCCGATGCAATGGCTAGATCTCGATCTTGTTCAGATTCAACCGAGTTTGATGCTTGGGATCGGCGAAGTTGCGAAACAGGAAACCTTTCTAATGCTCAATTATCTGCCGAGCGTTTATCGATATGACGACCACTCCGAGTTCGATTCCGTGCAGCACATTGTCCGTCTGCAGGGAGGTTATAAGACGAGCAATCTGACATTAAGGCTCATTCAGGACATCGCGATCCTCAATAACATTGTGCTCGCGGCCGCAAGTGAAGAGCGATCGGGGCTCGGTACGAGGAACGGACGAACGGATCTCGATATTTACAACACGGACCTGAGTGCGAACTACAATATGACGCCGAGGGATTTCATTTTCGCTGAACTGAGGATGAACCGGACGGAATACGCGTCGCCTCTGATTAGCTCGGAGTTATATGTTGCCGATCTTTATTTGAATCATGGCTTTAGCGATAAGCTCGTCCTCGGTGTTGGGGTTGAAGGCGGCTATAATGCGGTTGATTTTCCTACGCCGGACCAGACAATGGTGCGGGCCAACGCCCATCTCAATTACACACCAGGCAAGGAATTCTCACTCGATTTCATCGTCGGCGAAGAGTTCCGCGATTTTGACAACATCGCGCGCGGAACTTACAGCACACCGGTGTCCGCAATCTCGGCGACATACATGCCGTGCGACAGCACCAAGATCGTTCTGAACGCGACCCGTCAGATTTACAATTCGGCCGCGAGGACCGCGCAAGATTACGTCGATACCAATGTCAGTGGGATGATACGAGAGCGCGCTTGCAAACAATTGTATCTGACGCTCCTCGG
>Ga0209474_10002249_pt1 | contig 17971 bp, 14 predicted proteins | sample GraSoiAngelo_145_FD_185902 | JGI IMG/M metagenome (GOLD analysis project Ga0209474, IMG submission 185902) | Grasslands soil microbial communities from the Angelo Coastal Reserve, California, USA - 14_1009_05_20cm (SPAdes) (version 2) | ecosystem: Environmental > Terrestrial > Soil > Grasslands... | reverse complement strand
AGTCCCGAAGAGCCACGAAGCTCACGAAGCTTCTTTGTACGTGTTCGCGGTGATGGGAACGTTCCTGAAGGACGAGGCCGAAGGGGAGCGCGCGATCGACGAGATGTCGCGCACCGCGTACGAGTATTTCAGCCCGCTCGCGAGCGGCCCGCTCGGCCGTCGCCTGTAGGGCGACCCTTTCAGGGTCGCCGCCCTCAGCAGGGTCGCCGACGCTCCGTCACCTCTTCACGTGGAGATCTTCCTCGCGCAGGTGCAGCCCGAGCGGCCGCCCGCCGAGGACCGCCACGTCCTGCACGCGGCCCTTCACCCGCACGTGCTCGCCGGTCGCCGGCATCCGCAGGCCGTTGGACAACACCGTCACCTCGCCCGTTCCATCATCCACCTTGTAGAACCGGAACGGCACGAGCGGCAGCCCCCACGAGCTCGTGACGACGCCGTTGATGCTGACGGTGCGATCCTGATAGCGCCCCGGATGGCGCTGCAGGTCGGAGATGTTTGGACTATGCAGCGAGACCGCGCACGCGCTCAGCGTCGCCGCCAGCGCCGCCACGACGAACATGCGGGAAAGTTGAACCATGATGCTGCCCCAGGTCCCGAGTGGGCCGCGCCGAATCGTGGAACTACGACGGAGTGCGGCGATGCCAGCGCCTGCCTGAAGTTACGCACCCCGTTGACCCGACGCGACCTGGTTGCCACCACATCAAATCGCGTGCCCGTAGCGACTGCAGAAAACGCGCCGGAAAATCGGTATCGTCGTGCTGCGGCGTCCTGTGCCGGAGACGCGGCTGACCTCACGGCAGAACGGTCCGCTGGATCACGGCGCCGGCCGGACGGCGGACGCTACGGCGGAGTCAGCCGTTTTCCGGTTGATTTCGGCGGCCTCGACCCGCTACTTTGCCCGTCGGGATTTCATAAAGCGGTTCAACGTGATACCGCTTCATAAAGGAGCGCTCGATGAGATCCAGTGTGTTCCGGTTACTCGTGCCCGCGATTGCGCTCGTATGCGCCGCGGCCCCGGCGCGCGCCCAGGGCAGCTTCTTCACCTCGCTGTCCGGCACCGTCGTCGATTCGTCGGGCGGCGTCATCCCCGGCGCCGACGTGAAGATCAAGAACACCGGCACCGGCGCCGAGTTCAACACGGTGTCGGCGAGCGACGGCGGCTTCACCGTTCCCTCGCTGCCAGGCGGCGCGTATTCGGTCACCGTGTCGCTCATGGGATTCAAGACGGCGACGCTCAACGAGGTGACGCTGAACGCCGCGATTCCGGCGACGGTGAAAGTCGTGCTGTCGGTCGGCACGCTCGAGGAGAACGTCACCGTCACCGGCGACAGCGCGCTCGTCGTGCAGACGCAGTCACCGTCGATCGCGACGAACCTGACGGCGGCGCAGATCACGAGCCTGCCGCTCACGAGCCGGAACGCGCTCGATTCGCTGACCTCGCTGCCCGGGTTCAACACCTCGGGCACCGCGCGCAACTCCACGGTGAACGGCCTGCCGAAGAGCGCGATCAACATCACGCTCGACGGCATGAACATCCAGGACAACTACCTGAAGACGTCCGACGGCTACTTCGCGCGCCTCACGCCGACGCTCGACTCGGTCGAGGAAGTCACCGTGACGACGGCGGGCAACACCGCGGACGCGACGGGGCAGGGCGGGGTGCAGATCAAGTTCGTCACCAAGTCCGGGACCAACAACTGGATCGGCACGGCGTACGAGTATCTGCGGCACGACGCGCTGAACGCGAACACGTGGTTCAACAACCGCGATCTGCGGCCCGATCCGGCAACCGGCAAGGCGCCGAAGCCGGAGCTGCGCGACTACCAGCAGGGCATCGCGCAGGGCGGTCCGATCCTCAAGAACAAGGCCTTCTTCTTCTTCAACTACGAAGAAGAGCGGCGGCCGGCCAAAGGGACGCTGCAGCGCGTGGTGCTCACGCCGGATGCCGCGAACGGTACCTTCAGCTACAACACCGCGGCCGGCGTGCGGCAGGTGAACCTGCTGCAGCTCGCGGCGGCGAACGGCCAGCTCGCGACGCTCGATCCGACGATCGCGAAAGTGCTCGGCGACATCCGGTCCGCGACGGGGACGACGGGAAGCCTCAGCGGCTTGAGCAATCCGCTCGTGCAGCAGTACACCTTCCAGACGCCGACGAACAACTTCAACCCGGCGCCGACCTTCCGCCTCGACTACGACGTGTCGCAGAACCATCGGCTCACCGGCTCGATGAACTACCGGCACATCAACTCGACGCCCGACACGACCAACAACGCGCAGGTGCCGTTCCCCGGCTTCCCGCAGACCGGCAGCCAGCAGTCCACGCGCTGGACGACGTCGGAGTCACTGCGATCGACGCTCGGATCGCGTCTGGTCAACGAAGCGCGCGTTGGCGGCACGGGCGGCGCGACGCTCTTCTCTCCGGAGCTGTCGCCGTCGTTGTGGCAGGGCGCGGACCTCGGCCAGACAAGCGGCTATCGCCTCGATCTGTTCAACGCGTGCTGCGGCGCCGGGTTCCGTTTGACGAACCCGAACACCGGCAATACGGCGACGAGCGGCGGCGCGGCGAACGGGCAGTCGCGCGAAGCGTCCACGTGGGTCGCGGAAGACACGGCGACCTTCGTCAGCGGCAAGCACAGCGTGACCTTCGGCGGATCGATGGTGCAGGCGGACGTCTGGATCAAGCAGCAGACGATCGTTCCGACGGCGACCTTCGGCGTCCTGGCGACCGAATCGGCGTCGCAGATGTTCACCGGCGCGAACTTCCCCGGCGCGTCTCAAGCCGACATCACGCAGGCGCAGAACCTCTACGCGATGCTCACCGGCCGCATCAACTCGCTGACCGGCACGGCGCGGATCAATCCCGACGGCACCGAGTACGTGCCGCTCGGCGAGTCCACGGCGCAGGGCCGCATGCGCGAGCTCGACTTCTACGCGGCGGATCAGTGGCGCGCGAGCACGAACCTGACGGTGAGCGCGGGCGTGCGCTACGTGCTGTCGCTGCCGTTCTATCCAACCAACAACAGCTACACGACGGTGACGCCCGACAGCCTGTGCGGCATCTCGGGCCGCGGCACCGTCGCCGGCTGCAACCTGTTCCAGCCCGGCGCCGTCACCGGCGCGCGGCCGAACTACGTGCAGTATCCGTCCGGCACCTACGCCTACAACGTCGACAGGAACAACATCGCGCCGAGCATCGGCCTCGCCTATCAGATGCCGGGCATGAGCGGCGGCGTCGGCCGCGCGATCTTCGGCGCCGTCGACGGGGACAGCGTCGTGCGCGGCGGGTTCGCGCTCGCGTATCAGCGCCCGGGGATGTCGGACTTCACCGGCGTCTTCGGCAACAACCAGGGCATCCTGCAGACGCTGCAGCGCGACAACACGAACAGCACGCTGCCGATCCTGCTGCGCACCACGCCGACGCTGCCGGCGGCGCCCTCGGTGTCGTATCCGATCGCCACCAACTCGCTGACGAACATCCTCAACGCGTTCGACGCGAACCTGCAGATTCCCTACACGCAGTCGTACACGATCGGCTGGCAGCGCAAGCTGGGGCGCGACACCGCGCTCGAGATCCGCTACGTCGGCAGCCGGCACCGGCAGGACTGGGAGACGATCGATCTCAACGAGCCGAACATCGCCGGCAACGGGTTCGCGAACGAGTTCCGCAGGGCGCAGGCGAACCTGCAGGCGAACATCGCCGCGGGCCGCGGCGCGACGTTCGCCTACACGGGCGCGCCCGGCACGTCGCCGCTGCCGATCTTCCTCGCCTACTTCGACGCGCAGAACGCGTCGAAGGCGGGCGACGCGTCCCTGTACAGCGGTGCGAACTGGACCAACGCCAACTTCCTCGGGTACCTCGCGGCGCAGAACCCGAACCCGTTCGGGTTCATGTGCAACAACGCCACGGGCTGCACGGCGGGGACGATTCCCAACGGCCTGCTCGGCAACACGACGTTCCGCGCGAACGCCGCCGCGGCGGGGCTGCCGGCCAACTTCTTCGTCGCCAACCCGGACGCGCTCGGCGGCGCGCTCTTGACGACCAACGTCGGCGGCACCCGTTACGACTCGATGCAGTTCGAGGTGCGCAAGCGCTTCACCGACGGCGTGCAGTACACGGCGAGCTATGCGTGGGGCCGCGCGTTCATCTTGCAGCGCTACGGGCTGCAGAAGCCGACGGCGGACATTCTGCAGAGCGGTCAGGTCGGCGGCGTCGAGCACGCGTTCAAGACCAACTGGATCTACCAGCTGCCGTTCGGGCGCGAGCAGAAGTGGGCGAGCACGGGGAGCGCGCTGAAGGAGGCCTTCGTCGGCGGCTGGTCGATCGACGGCATCGCGCGCATCCAGACCGGCGAGATGCTCGACTTCGGCAACGTGCGGCTCGTCGGCATGAGCGTGGACGAGTTCCGCAAGGCGGTGGGCCTCCGTTATGCGGACAACGGCCAGGTGTACATCCTGCCGGACGACATCATCCAGAACACGGTGCGCGCGTTCAACGTGAGCGCGACGTCGGCGACCGGCTACAGCGCGCTCGGCGCGCCGACGGGCCGCTACCTCGCGCCGGCGAACGGCCCCGACTGCATCGAGACCTCGCCGGGTTACGGCGACTGCGGCGTGCGCAGCCTCGTCGTGAACGGGCCGCCGCTCGTGCGGTTCGACATCGGCGCGTCGAAGCGCGTGAAGGTTCACGGTCCGGTGACCTTCGAGTTCCGCGCCGAGATGTTGAACGCGTTCAACAAGCCGTACTTCAACCCGGGCTCGACGGCCGGCACGCCGCTCGGCTTCACGTCGACCTTCTTCCCGAGCGGCAATCAGGGTCCGGTGGCGAACAACGGCACGCTGACGAGCAACTCCACGGTCGGGACGAGCGCCGATAGCTTCCGCCTGACGCAGCTGCTCGGCGTGGACAACAACACCGCGCGAATCGTGCAGCTGGTCTGGCGCGTCCGCTGGTAGTGCGTCGGGGATTGGGGATTGGGGATTGGGGATTAGGGTGATTGGTGAACCGGGCTTTGTGCACAGCGTAACAGCTGTGATCCAACCAATCCCCAATCCCCAATCCCCGACGGGCGTCAGTACATCCCGAGGTACCGGTCCGTCTCCCACGGCGAGACGTGCTTGATGTAGTCGAGCCACTCCTCCCGTTTGGCGGCGACGAAGTGCTCGAACAGGTGCTCGCCGAGCGTGTCGCGCACCAGATCGTCCTTTTCCAGTTCGTCGAGCGCTTCGCTCAGGTTACCGGGCAATTCGTCGATCCGCAGATGACGCCGCTCGCGGTGGCTCATCTTGTAGATGTTCTTGTTGATCGGCGGCCCCGGATCGATCTTCTTTTCGATGCCGTCGAGGCCGGCTCGGAGCATCACCGCGAGCGCGAGGTACGGGTTGCACGACGGATCGGGCATGCGCAGCTCGATGCGGGTCCCGGTGCCGCGCGTCGCCGGCACGCGCACGAGCGGGCTGCGGTTCTTCTCGGACCACGAGATCGCCGTCGGCGCTTCGTATCCCGGCACGAGGCGCTTGTAGGAGTTCACGAGGGGATTGGTGATCGCGCAGAAGCCCTTGGCGTGCCGGAGCGTCCCGCCGATGTAGCTGAGGCACGTCTCGCTGAGCTGGTACTGCGCCTTCGCGTCGTAGAAGATGTTCGTGCCGCCCGAGAAGAGGGACATGTGGGTGTGCATGCCCGAGCCGTTGATGCCGTAGATCGGCTTGGGCATGAAGGTCGCGTGCAGGCCGTTTCTGATCGCGATGTTCTTCACCACGAAGCGGAACGTGCTGATGCTGTCGGCCGTCGTCAGGACGTCGTCGTAGCGGAAATCGATCTCGTGCTGCCCCGGGGCGACCTCATGGTGCGCCGCTTCGACGTGGAAGCCCATCGCCTCGAGCGCGAGGACGATCTCACGGCGCACGTCCTCGCCCTGATCGACCGGGCTCAGGTCGAAGTAGCTCGCGGCGTCGTGCGTCTCCGTGGTCGCAACGCCGTCCCTGGTCTGGAAGAGAAAGAACTCCGCCTCGGGCCCCGCGTTCATCGCGAACCCCCTGGCGGCCGCCATCGCGATCACCTTCTTGAGGCACGCGCGCGGGTCGCCGATGAACGGCTGGCCGTCGGGCGTGTAGATGTCGCAGATCATCCGCGCCACCTTTTCGCCGGCGGTGCCGGGCCACGGGAAGACGCGGAAGGTCGAGAGGTCGGGCCGCAGGTACATGTCCGACTCTTCGATGCGGACGAATCCCTCGATCGACGAGCCGTCGAACATGATCTTGCCGTCGAGCGCGTCCTCGAACTGGCGGTCGGGAATCTCGACGTTCTTGATCGTGCCGAGGATGTCGGTGAACTGGAGACGGAGGAACTTCACCTTCTCGCGCTCGGTGCGCTCGAGGATCTGCGCCTTGGTTTCGGTAGGCTTCGGCGCCGGCCCATGCGTTTTGGCCATGGCGCGATATTACAGGCGTCAACTTCTCAGTCAAACTTTTGGCTGCTTCTCAGTCAAACTTTTGGCTGCGCGGCCTCGTCTGAGTGGCTGTTCGGAGGAGCGCCTTTATGAAATCCACCATCGTTGCCGGCGTCGCGATTGCCGCGGCGGCGCTCGTGCCGCTGGGCTTGCGGGCGCGCGCGCAGGGCCCGCCGCCGTTCGACCGCCCCGAGGCCGTGGCCGGGCAGGCCCGCGACTTCATGATGCTCGCCGGGCGCGGCGCTGAAATCGGCGTCAAGGCGGCCGACGGAAAGGAAACCGGCGTCGAGGTTCAGGAAGTGCGTCCGGACGGCCCCGCCGACAAGGCGGGACTCAAGCGCGACGATCGTATCGTCATGTTCGACGGCGAGCGCGTGCGCAGCGTCCGGCAGTTCAGCCGTCTCGTCCAGGAAACGCCGCCCGGCCGTACGGTGAAGGCGACGATCGTCCGCGGCGGGAAGCAGCAGGACGTTGAGATCACACCGCGTGAAGGCCGCGGCCCGACGACCGGCGGCGCCTTTGATGGCGATTGGTTCGGCGGCCGGCTGCCGGACATGGACGCGTTCCGCGATCGGTTTCCGTTCGCGTTCGACTTCAACCTGCCGGCCGCGCCGTCGGCTCGCCGCCTCGGCATCGAAGTCGATGGGCTCACCGATCAGCTGGCGGAGTATTTCGGCGTCAAGGAAGGCGTCCTCGTCCGGTCGGTTGCCGGCGGTTCACCGGCGTCGCGCGCGGGCCTGAAAGCCGGCGACGTCGTCACCGCGATCGACGGTCAGCCGACGCGCACGCGCGAAGACCTTGTCCGCGCCGTCCGCGACGCCAAAGAGGACGAGGTGACGATCGCGATCGTGCGGGACAAGAAGGACAGCGCCGTGAAGGTGAGCCTCGAGTCGCCGCGGCGGACGTCGAGAAGTGCCCGTCCGGTGTAGGGGGGCTTCGGCGACCCTGAAAGGGTCGCCCTACCTGCGCCTCTATGTTTCTTCTCAGCGTGACAGCCGTGATCGAACCAATCCCCAATCCCCAATCCCCAATCCCCAATCGCGCGGCGCGCCGTCACCGCCCGGCCGCGCGCCGCTCGACATCCGCGGGCGTCGCGACGACGTTCGCGAGCTGCGCGGCAAAAATAGCCGCGAGCGCCTGCGTCGTCTCGGACGTTTCCCCGCCGTGCCGGATCTCCGCCGACAGCGCGCCGACGCAGCCTTCGGCCGCGAGAATCGGCGCGACGACCGCGCCGGGCGAGACACCCGGCCGCGACAGGACGATCTGCAGCGAGCCGGACCGGTATGCGGCGGCGGCGGCGTTGTCGGCGGATCGCGCCACGGGCGGAATGCGCGCGATCAGCTCGGGCTTGTAGCCGTGCGCGAGCACTGGGCGCAGCTCGGCGCCGGCCGGCGGCCCCATCCAGACCATCACGCCGCTCGCGTCCATCAGATCCGCGGCGCGGCCGAGGACCCGCGTCAGCTCGTCGAGATCCCGGACGCGTCCGACATCGGTGGCGAGCGCCGCCGCGGCCTTGATCGCGTCGGTGGCCGCTGAAGTCGGGGGCGGCAAGGGCGCAATCTCTGCGGTGCCGAGCGACAACGACGTTTCGAGCGGCTCGCCGGCGCGGCGCCGCGCCGCCGGCACCAGCATGAGTACGACGAGCGCCACGACCGCCGAAGCCGTCACGAGCGTTGCCGCTTCCTGCCTGCGTATAACGGCGACGGCGGCGTCGTACGCCTGGCGCTCGGCGTGACGCGCCGTCTCGATCTGCCGGCCGGCCGCGGCCGCCGTCTCGATGCCTTCGGTGAAGATCACGTCGCCCGCCATCAACTGCTGGCCGCTCCGCAAGTACTCGCGGACACGCGTGTCGATGGTGCCGAACTCCGCCGTCGCCTGCGCCGCCTGGTCGACGGCCGCGCTCGCCGCGGGACCGGCCGCCGATCGCAGCGCCGCCAGCACCGCGCGCGCCGCGTCCGCGCGCGCTGTAGCCCTCGGCATCCAGAATTCGATACCCTGTCCGGCCGCGACGTAGGCTTCCTGCGCGGCGCGCGCATCGGCGATCGCGGCCGAGGCGTCGCGCGCGCGTTGATCGAAGGCGCGAAGGGCGTCGGTCTGGCGCGCGATGTGCTGTTCGGAACGGACGAGAAGGAGGGCGGCGACGGCGACCGCAATCCACGCAGCCGCGCCAGTCGTCAGGCGAAACGCTGCTGACCGCATGTCGCCACGCAGAGTACCATAACTTTCCCATGCTCGCGACCGTCTTCTCGCTGCTCGCCGCGCTGAGCGTCGCGCCGCAAGCGAGCGCGCGCGGCGTCGCCGTCGCGGGCGTCGTGCAGGATCAGACGGGCGCGGTGCTGCCGGGCGCGCAGGTCGCGCTCGTCTCGACGGCGGACGGCAGCGCGCAGTCGATGGTCAGCGATGGATCGGGCATCTTCAGGTTCGACCGCGTCGCGCCGGGCGCGTACGACATCCGCACCGAGTTCCCCGGCTTCCAGACGAACGTGCAGCGCGTGCGCGTCGGCGCGCGCGCGCCCGCGCCGGCGAAGATCGTGATGCAGATCGAAGGCGTCACGCAGGAGATCTCCGTCACGACCGGCGGGGCGCAGACGAGCGCGGCCGCCGCCGCGAACCTCAACGCGATCGCCGTGGACGCCGACGCGCTCGACAATCTTCCAGTGCTCGATCAGGACGTCGTCGGCGCGATGACGCGCTTCCTCGACTCGACGGCCATCGGCACCGGCGGCGCGACGATCCTCGTCGACGGCGTGGAGGTGAACGCGCTCGCGGTCTCCGCGTCGGCGGTGCAGCAGATCAAGATCAACCAGGATCCGTACGCCGCCGAGTTCATGCGGCCGGGCCGCGGCCGGATCGAGATCGTCACCAGACCCGGCGGCCGCGACTACGCCGGCACCTTCAACGTGCGGTTCCGCGATGCAGCGCTCTACGCGCGCAACGCATTCGCCGCCACCAAGCCGCCGCAGCGGCGCCGCATCCTCGAAGGCACGCTCTCCGGGCCGCTCGCGGGGTCGAAGGCCACGAGCTTTCTGCTGTCCGGTTCGTACGACGCGGAAGACAGCCAGGCGGTGATCTTCGCGCAGACGGCGGACGGCACGCTGCAGGCGAACGCGCCGACGCCGTCGCGCAACGAGCTGTTCTCCGCGACATGGAACCATCAGCAGAGCGAGGGGCAGACGCAGTCGCTTCGCTTCTCGCATCTCAGCCAACGCAACCGCAGCCAGGGCATCGGCGGCGTCACGCTGCCGCAGGCGGGATTCGATCACTCCGATCGCGAGGACGAGCTCACCTGGCGTCAGCAGACCGTGCTGTCGCCGCGCCTGCTGCACGACGTGCGCGTCATGGCCGGCGTCGAGTACGAGCCGCGCGTCAGCCTGAGCGCCGCGCCGCGCATCGTCGTCCAGGACGCGTTCACCGGCGGCGGCGCCGAGAACGATCAGACGCGCACCGAACGCCACTTCACGCTCGTCGATGCCGTCACGTGGTCTCCGGGACGCCACGCCGTGAAGGCCGGGATCAACATCCCCGACTGGAGCTGGCGCGGCCTCGACGATCGGACGAACACGAGCGGCACGTTTTATTTCTCCAGCCTCGCCGACTACACGGCTGGCCGGCCCTACTCGCTCGTCGCGCAGCGCGGCGACGGGCACGTCGCGTTTCTCGAGAAGGTCGTCGGCCTCTTCGCGCAGGACGAGATCCGCGTGCGCCCGAACCTGTCGCTCGACATCGGCCTGCGCTACGACTGGCAGAACTACTTCCACGACGACGACAACTTCGCGCCGCGCGCGTCGTTCGCCTACGCGCCCGGCGAGACCGGCAAGACCGTCGTCCGCGGCGGCGCGGGCATTTTCTACGATCGAACCGGGCCCGGACCGATTCTCGACATCCTGCGCTACGACGGCGCGCACCTGCAGCGCGCCGTCGTCACCGATCCCGCGTACCCGAACGCGCTCCTCGACGCGGCGTCCGGCGCGCAGCCGAGCATCGTCCGCCTTGCCGACGATGTGACGATTCCCTACATGGTGCAGTACAGCGTCGGCGTGGAGCGCCAGCTTCGCGCGCGGACGGCGCTGGCCATCAACCTCGTCGGATCGAAGGGCGTCTCCATGTTCCGCTCGCGCGACGTGAACGCGCCGCCGCCGCCCGATTTCGCCGCGCGGCCCGATCCGGCGCACGGCGTCGTGCGGCAGATCGAATCGGCTGGCACGCTCGACGCCGTGTCGATGCAGGTCACGCTGCGCGGCCAGGTGACGCGCTTCTTCAACGGATCGGCGGAGTACAGCTTCGGCCGCGCGTACAACGATACGAGCGGCGTCGGCTGGATGCCGCCGAACTCGTACGATCTGTCGAGCGAGTACGCGCGCGCGGACTTCAACCAGCGGCACCGCTTCGAGGCGTTCGGCGCGCTGACGCCGGGCGCGGGCGTCACCATCGGCGTTTCCGCGAGGCTCGGATCCGGACGCCCCTACTCGCTGACGACCGGTCTCGATCGCTTCAACACCGGGACGGCGAACGCGCGCCCGCCGGGCGTGCCGCGCAACAGCCTCGAGGGCCCCGGGTTCGCGGACCTGGACCTGCGCGCGGCGCGGGAGTTCACGCTGCCGGCCGCGCCCGGCCGGAAGCACAGCTTCACGCTCGGCGCCGACGCGTTCAACGTGCTGAACCACGTCAACTATTCGTACTTCGTCGGCAACCTCAGCTCGCCGTTTTTCGGCGGCGCGGTGGCGGCGCAGGCGCCGCGCCGCATTCAGCTCTCGCTGCGCGTCCGGTACTGACACGGCGTCCCCGGCAGCTGACACGTTCCCGGCGACCCTGAAAGGGTCGCCCTACAGCGGTCGTCTTTCAGGGTCGCCCTACGGGTGTCCTTCAGGGTCGCCGTTGCACTAGCCCCGCCACTGATTCTTCGATAATGTAGGCGCCCTCAGGGCTGCCCGGCGGCCGTTGGCAGGCCTGAAGTCCTGCGCTACCAGAGGCCGCCGGCGTCTCGCGGCGTCGTTTGAACAGGAGGTCTCATGCGGACGCGGTCTTTCGTCGTTGGCGGCCTTCTCCTCGTCGGCGTCCTCGCAACCGTTCGAAGCTCGGGGCAGGATCCCTCCGACGAGGCACGCACGGGCACCATGCGGCCGGTGATCCGCGGGCGCACGCAGGCCGCGGCGTCGATGAAGCCGGAGGCGACGCGCGCCGCCGAGCGTATCCTGCAGGCGGGCGGCAACGCGTTCGACGCGGCGGTCGCCGGCCAGGCGGTGCTCGGCCTCGTTGATGCGGCGTCGAACGGCGTCGGCAGCGACGCCGTGATCCTCGTCTACGACGCGAAAGCGAAGACCGTCGTGTCGATCAACGCGGAAGGCACCGCGCCGAAGCTCGCGACGATCGAGTGGTATCAGAAAAATCTGAACAACACGCTGCCGCAGAGCGACACGCTGCTCTCGGGCACCGTGCCCGGCGTCGTCGACGCGTGGTACCTGCTGCTCGATCGCTGGGGCACGATGACCTTCGCGCAGGTGCTGCAGCCGGCCATCGAGATGGCGGAGAACGGCTTCCCGATCGGCGAGCGGATGGCCGGCGCGATCGCGACGTCGAAGAAGCTGAAGAAATATCCGTCGAGCGTGAAGGTGTACTTCCCGGGCGGCGCGGCGCCGAAGCCGGGCGACCTCTTCAAGAACCCCGATCTCGCGCGCACGCTGCGCAAGCTCGTCGACGCCGAGAAGGCCGCCGCGGGGAAGGGACGGCGCGAGGCGCTGAAGGCGGCGCGCGACCGCTTCTACAAGGGCGATATCGCGCGCACGATGGCGAAGTTCTCCGAGGAGCAGGGCGGGCTGTTCCGCTACGAGGACTTCGCGGCTTACAGCGCGAAGTTCGACGCGCCGGTGTCGGTCGACTACCGCGGCTACCGCGTCTACAAGAACCCGTCGGCGAGCCAGGGGCCGACCGAGCTCTTCGCGCTGAACATCCTCGAGGGCTACGACCTCAGGGCGATGAAGCACAACAGCGCCGAGTACATCCACGCGAGCATCGAAGCGGTGAAGCTCGCGATGGCTGACCGCGAGAAGTACCTCGGCGACGCCGACTTCGTGCCGATCCCGTACGAGGGGCTGCTCTCGAAGGACTACGCGCGCGATCGCCGCGCGCTGATCGATCCCGCGCGCGCCTCGCTCGAGCTGCGCCCCGGCGTCGCGGAGAAGTTCACGCGATCCACGCAGCCGCTCGCGCGGCCGTTCCACATCAACCTCGATGGCGAGGCGGATCACGAGGGCGACACGAGCTACCTCGCCGTCGTCGACAAGGATCGCAACATGGTGAGCTTCGAGCCGAGCCTGCACAGCGGCTTCGGCACGGGCGTCGTCATGGCGGACCTCGGGTTCATCTTCAACTGCCGCGGCGACTATTACTCGCTCGTGGCCGGCGAGGCGAACGCGCTCGCGCCGGGCAAGCGGCCGCGCAGCACGCTGCAGAGCACGCTGGTGATGAAGGGCGAGCAGCCGTTCATGATCGTCGGCAGCCCCGGCGGCGACGATCAGGTCTTCCGCACGCTGCAGACGCTCTTGAACGTCGTCGATTTCGGGATGAACGTGCAGGAGGCGATCGAGGCGCCGCGGTGGGCGACGCGGAGCTTCCCGGCCTCGCCGTTCCCGCACACGATGTATCCGGGCGAGATGTCGGTGGAAAACCGCGTGCCGGAGGGCGTCCGCGCGGCGCTCGTGTTGCGCGGCCACAAGCTGCGCATCGCGGGGCCGTGGACGATGGGGTCGCTCGCGGCGATCGTCGTGGATCCGAAGACCGGCGTGCTGAGCGCGGGCACCGATCCGCGCGTCGACGCGTACGCGGTTGCATGGTAAAGGAGGTCGTGTGGTGACGAGACTCGCGGCGGTGGCGCTCGTCGTCGCGGCCTGGACGGCGCAGCCGCCGTCCGCGCCGTCGCTCGACTACGAGGTGTTCAAGGCGAAAGTGCAGCCGATCTTTCTCGCGAAGCGCCCCGGCCACGCGCGGTGCGTGTCGTGCCACTCGTCGGGCACGCCGCTGCGCCTGCAGCCGCTCTCGGCGGGCGCGTCGACGTGGACCGAGGAGCAGTCGCGCAAGAACTTCGAAGCGGTGAAGCGCGTGGCGCAGCCCGGCAACGCGAAGAGCATGCTGCTCGTCCACCCGCTCGCCGAGCAGGCAGGCGGCGATTTCTTTCACAACGGCGGCAAGCACTGGGAGTCGCAGAGCGATCCCGAGTGGCAGGCGCTGAAAGCGTGGATTGTCGGACAGACGAGGAGCGAACGATGACGAAGACCGAAGCGCTACGTCGAGGTCTGGCGATCGCCGCGGCGATCGCGTTGAGCGCGCCGGCGCCGCGCGCCGCCGACAAGGACGGGAAGAAGGTCCGCATCATCCAGACCAACAGCGCGGGCGACAACGTGCATATCATCGATCCCGCGACCAACAAGGTCGTCGGCGTGATCGAGGGGATCGAGGTGAACCACGGCGCGGCGATCGCGCCCGACGGCAGCCGCATCTACGTGAGCAACGAGGCCGACAGCACGCTCGACTTCGTCGACGCGCGGACGCTGAAGGTCGCCAGGAAGGTGAAGCTGAGCGGCCACCCGAACAACATCGCGGTCGGCCGCGACGGCCGCCGCGTCTACGTGGGGATCATCGAGGCGCCCGGCGGCGTCGACGTGATCGACACCGCGTCGATGCAGAACGTGAAGACGCTGCCGACCAAGGGCAGCATCCACAACGCCTACGTCACGCCCGACGGCAAGTACGTCGTCGCCGGATCGATCGCCGGCAAGTCGATCAACGTCTTCGACGCGCAGACCGAGCAGCCGGCGTGGACGCTCGAGATGGACCTCGGCGTCCGCCCGATGGCGTTCTCGGCGAACGCGGACGGATCGACGAAGTGGATCTTCGCGCAGCTCTCCGGGCTCAACGGCTTCGCCGTCGTCGACTTCGCGACGCACAAGGAGATCAACCGGATCAAGAATCCGGATCTGCCGCCCGGCAAGTCGATCGTCACCGCCGGATCGGATCCGTCGCACGGCATGGCAGTCACGCCCGACAACAAGACGCTCGTCGTCTGCAGTCGTTTGAACAACTACCTCTACTCGTACTCGCTGCCGGATCTGAAGCCGATCGGCGCCGCGGAGCTCGGCGGCAAGGGCGCGGCGTGGGTGACGCTGACGCCCGACGGCAAGACGGCCTACGTCGCGAACCCGGTGACCAACGACGTCTCGGTCGTCGATGTCAGAACGATGAAGGAAGTCACGCGGATCCCGGTCGGCTACGTGCCGAAGCGGAACACGACGGGAGTGCTCCAGTAGCCGGACAGACCAGGCCGCGCCTGCTGATTCTGATCGTCGCGTACAACGCGGAGAAGAACATCGCCGACGTTCTCGCCCGCGTGCCGGCGGAGCTGTCGCGCCTGTGCGACGTCGAAGTGCTCGTCCTCGACGACTCGTCGGCGGACGCGACGTTCGACATCTCGACGGCGATTCATCGAGCGGCCGCATCCCGTTTCCCGTCCACGTCCTCTACAACCCGGTCAACCAGGGCTACGGCGGCAACCAGAAGATCGGCTATCACTTCGCGATCAAGCACCGCTTCGATTGCGTGGCGCTCCTGCACGGAGACGGGCAGTACTGCGCACGGCGCTCAGCGAATTTCACTCCGGGTACCGCGTGTATTCGGTCGAGGCTCTGCGGAAGATTCCCTTCGACTCGAACACGAACGATTTCCACTTCGATACCGAAATTCTTGCCAGCACGGGCAACATCGGATTCGCCGCGAATCGATTGATGCTCCTCTTCGGCCAGTTCAACTACGGCAAGAGCGGCATCCTCGACATCACGCACACGCGGCTGTTCACCTTCGGTTCGTTCCGGCGGCTGTTCGACCAGGCAGGATTTCGCGTTCGAGAGGCGCGGGGAATTCCCGCGCCGTTCGGCCTCGTGTTCGGGAACCTCCGCGTGTCGCGGGCAGCGGCCGCCCTGAACGAGGCGCTCATCGCGATCAGCGGCGGCCTCTTCTCGTATCAGATCTTCTTCGTGCTGGAGCCGCTTCCCTCGCTCGAATCGCTGCTCGGCGACGCCCACGCGGAATCGACGCGGCGGATCGAGAGCGCCGCGAAGCGGATGCCGCAGGAAGAAACGACCTCCGCCGGTTAATTCCCGTCCTCGAGATCCTCGCGGTAGATCGGCTGCGCCGGATCGATCGTTCCATTGCCGACCGCGGCGACGAGGTGCAGGTAGGACGCCGTCGCCTCGGGCAGCGACAGAAAGCCGTGCTCGCGCTGCATCGCGCCGTTGTCCGAATAGATCACGGTGAAGTAGCGGCCGGCCGAGTACTGCAGCTCGAGGAGCGCGTTCGGCACCTCGGGATCGCCCTCCTGTCCGAGGACGTCCATCAGCGCGATCGACCAGCGGCGGCCCTTCGGATCGACGACGACCTGCCGCTCGACGTATTTCCAGTCGTCCATCGACCAGGCCATGGCGGGGAAATGGGGAATTGGGGTTAGGGGTTGGGGGGATTGGTGACGGGGGCCTGGTTCAGCAGCTGCGCGAGCGCGCGCGCGATGTGGCCGGCCGTGAACGGCTTCGGGATCAGCAGCACGTGCTCCGCGCCGCGCCGCTGCAGGCTCGCGTCGGCTTTTTCCGGCGTGTCGCTGACGATCACGATCGGCAGCGCCGCGTACTCGCCGCGCACGGCGTCGAACAGCATCTCCGCCATGTCGAACGAAGTGCAGTCGAGGACCAGCGCGTCGGGCCGCCCGGCGGCGACCAGATCGCAGACGCCCGGATCGAAGCCCGACACCGCGACGTCGTAGCCGTGATCGCGGAGCGCGAACGACAGCAGCTCCGCAATCTCCGGCGTGTCGTCGATCAGCAAAACGCGCATCATCGAACCAAGACGTGCAGGGCGAGGCTTTCAGCCTCGCCTGGCGACCCTGAAAGGGTCGTCCTACACTGCTTGTTCTTCAATGGCGCGGCGCCCAGAACCGCTTGCGCTTGCCGGGCGCCGGCTCGATGTCGAGCACCCAGACGCGTCCGCCGGCCGTGTAGGACGCACGGTGATCGGTCTCCACCACCGCGCCCCACGCCTCGAGCGTCCGCATCTGGAACGTGTAGCCCTCGAAGTTGTTGCGCGTGTGCTCGAGGAGCTGGTTCGTGTGCCAGTTGTCGGTGAGGATCGCGTCCCCCGGATGGACGCGCAGCACGGTGTAGAACTTGTCGTGCGCCGCTTCCGGCCGCACGTCCCGCGTCGAGCCGCGCTTCTTGCCTTCGGAGACGATGTAGCTCTCGCTCATCTCGGCACCCTTTACACGGTATGCGCCACGGCCGCGGCCGCTTCGGCCGACGCCATGTCGGCGATCGTTTCCGGATTCGTCGCGCGCACGAGCGCCTCGGGCACCTCGACGTCCATCATCCGCCACTGCGCGTTCGCGAACTTCTGCAGCGTGGCGATGTGATCCGCGTGGAGATGGCCGAACCGCCCCTGCAGCTTCAGGTACTCCGACACGGGGCGCATGTGCTGCGGGCGGAAGCTGTAGTCGTACTCACGCGTCTGCGGATTCCACTCCCAGATCGGATACAGCCCGCACTCGACGACGAGCCGGCCGAGATCGATCGAGCGAGGCGTCTCGTAGACGAACCCTTTCTGGCACGGCGTGTAGATCATCAGGAAGGCCGCGCCTTTGTGGTTCAGCCCCTTGCGCACCTTGTTCATCAGATCGATCGGGTAGCCGACCGTCGCCGTCGCGACGTAGCAGTGCGGATGACCGGCGGCCATCATGCGCGCGAGTTCCTTCGGGAACAGCTTCTTCGCCTCCGGCACCATCGGCCCCGGCGGCGAGAACGTCGTCATGCCGCCGTACGGCGTGCGCGACGAAGCCTGGATGCCGGTGTTCGCGTACTGCTCGTTGTCGTAGCAGATGATCAGGCAGTCGTGATCGCGGTAGAGCGCGCCAGAGATCGACCCGAGCCCGATGTCCGACGCGCTGCCGTCCCCCGCCTCGCAGATGATGTTCGGGAACGCGCCCTTCCACTTGCCCTTGCGGATCATCGCTTCGTACGCCGCGGCGACGCCCGCGGTGAAGCTGCCCGCGCTGCCGATCTGGGTGTGCGCCCACGGCACGTTGTACGGCGTGCAGAGGTACGAGCTGTTCGCCACGTACATGCAGCCGGTCGGGCCCACGAGAATCGTGTTGTCGCCCGACGCCTTGCTCGTCATCCGGTACTGGATCGACGGCCCGCATCCGGCGCACGTGCGGTGGCCCGGGACGAACGGCTCGCTCTGCGGAAGATCCGGGTTGTAGAACCGCGCGCCCTGGTTCGGGCTGCCGAGCATCGGCAGCATCTGTCGTTCGATTTCAATGACCGGCATTACGCCTCCAACAGGCAGCCCTGAAGGGCTGCGCTACCGCTTCCAGAATTCACTCCTCGAAGCCGACCCAGTGCGTGCGCTTCTCGATCTTGCCGCGTTTCTGCGCCTCGAGCAGCTTGTTCGTCATCCAGTAGAACTCTTTCAGCACGATCGCCTCGCCGCCCATC
>Ga0209474_10002248_pt1 | contig 17973 bp, 14 predicted proteins | sample GraSoiAngelo_145_FD_185902 | JGI IMG/M metagenome (GOLD analysis project Ga0209474, IMG submission 185902) | Grasslands soil microbial communities from the Angelo Coastal Reserve, California, USA - 14_1009_05_20cm (SPAdes) (version 2) | ecosystem: Environmental > Terrestrial > Soil > Grasslands... | reverse complement strand
CGCGCTGCGCCGCCGGCCGGTCAGCCTCGCCTGGCTGCTCGAGCCGAGCACGATGCGCGTCTGGCTGCCCGACGACCTCGCCGCCGACCTCGCGCTGTCGCTGCAGGCCTTCACGACCCGCGAGGCGCGCGTCAACGCGCTGCGCCGGTTCAAGTACCGCCACGTCCTGCGGATCGGCGCCCGCGACCTGCTGGGCGACGCCGACCTCAGCGTCACGACGGAGGAGCTGGCGCGGCTGGCCGACGTGTGCCTCGGCGAGGCCTGGCGCATGGCCGACGCCGAGCTCCGGCCCCGCGTCGGCGCGCCGCGGGACGCCCACGGCGACGAGACGGGTCTGGCGGTGATCGGCATGGGCAAGCTCGGCGGCGAGGAGCTGAATTACTCGTCCGACATCGACCTGATGTTCGTCTACGGCGCCGAGGGCGACACCGCCGGCGGGCCCGAGGGCCGGCTGGCCAGCGGCGAGTACTTCGCGCGCGCCTGCCGCGACATCGTGTCGATCATCGAGGCGGTGACCGAGGAGGGCTACGTCTTCCGCGTGGACCTGCGCCTGCGCCCGGAGGGCCGCCTGGGCGCGGTGGCGCTATCGCTCGACGCGTTCCGCACGTATCACCACGAGCGCGCCGAGCTGTGGGAGCGCCAGGCGCTGCTCAAGGCCCGGGTGGCCGCCGGCGATCCGCGCGTCGGCGCGCGCTTCATGGACTGGGCGCGCGACGTCGTCTACCGGCCCGGGGTGGACGAGCGCATCCTGCCCTCGATCCGCGCGATGAAGCGCGAGATCGACCGCGCGCTGGGCCGGCGCGCGGGGTCGCCGGGCGCCAACGTCAAGCTCGGCCGCGGCGGCATCCGCGAGATCGAGTTCATCGTGCAGGCGCTGCAGCTCCTCTACGGCGGTGACGATTCCTGGCTGCGCGAGCGCAACTCGCTCAAGGCGCTGTTCCGCCTGACCGAGCGCGGCTATCTCGCGCCCGACCTCGGTCGCGCGCTCTCGCACGCGCTGGTGCACCTGCGGACCGTCGAGCATCGGCTGCAGCTCCTGCACGAGTTCCAGACCCACACGCTGCCCGACGCGGCCGCCGAGCTCGGTCGCCTGGCCCGCCGGCTCGGGATCGAGGGCGCCCCGCCGGCGGCGGCCCGCGTGTTCCGGGCGCGGCATCGCGCCGTGACCGACGCCGTCCACCGGGCGTTCACCGACTTCTTCAGCGAGCGTTCGGCGCCGCCCCGCCGCCGGCTGCGGCTGCCGGGCCTGCTCGCGCTGCGGGCGACCGGCTTCGCCGATCCGGAGCGCGCGCGCCAGAACCTCAAGCTGATCCTCGAGGGCCGTCCGCTGGTGCCGTACGCGGGCGCCCTGCGCGAGGCGCTCGAGCGGCTGTACCCGGCGCTGCTCGACACGCTGTGGAAGAGCCCCGACCCGGACGAGGCGCTCAACCAGTTCGAGCGCTTCCTGGCCGCGGCGGGGCCGCGGGCCGGCTACATCGAGCTCCTCGCCGACAGTCCGCGGCTGCTCGACGGGCTGGTGCGGCTCTGCGCCGGCGGCGACCTGCTGACGCAGCTGCTCATCACGCAACCCGAGCTGCTGGCGTCCCTCGCCGATCCGGCCGCGCTGGAGCGACGCCGCACCCGGGGCGAGCTGCGGGCGGCGTTCGCCGAGGTCTGGGCACCCGGCGCCACCGCGTCGGACCGTCGCGACCGGCTGCGCCGAGTCAAGCAGGCGCAGGAGCTCACGATCGTGTGGCGCTACCTGCTGGGCGCCACGTCGATCGAGGGCTATTCGCTGGAGATGACGCGGCTCGCCGAGGCGACGCTGGAGGCCGGCTGGCTGATGGCGCTCGGCGCGCAGGTCGAGCGCCACGGCCTGCCGCGCGCGGCGGACGGCGGCTTCGTGCCGGCCGTCATCGTCGGCGTCGGCAAGCTCGGCGGCCGCGAGCTGACGACCGGCTCCGACCTCGACGTGTTCGTCGTCTTCGACTCGCCGGGCCCGGGCGAGGGGACGACCGACGGCCCCACGCCGGTCGACGTCCACACGTTCTACAGCGGCGCCGTCGAGCGGCTGGCCGGCGCGCTGGGCGACATCACCCAGGCGGGGGTCGCCTTCGCCGTCGACCTGCGCCTGCGTCCCGGCAGCAAGGGCAGCGGCTTCGCGGCGTCGATCGACGCGCTGGAACGGTACTATGAGGACCACGGCGATCTCTGGGAGCGGCAGACGCTGACGCGGGCCCGCCTCGTGCTGGGCGATCGCGCGCTCGGCCGCCGAGTACGCGCCACGCTGCGGCGCCTGGTCTACGGCGCCCCGCTGCCGCGGAGCGCCCTCAAGGAGATCGGGGAGGTGCGCACGCGCATGGAAGTGGAGCTGGGCAAGGAGACGCCGGGGCGCTGGCACGTGAAGCTCGGCCGCGGCGGCCTGGTGGACGTGGAGTTCCTGGCCCAGGCGCTGCAGCTGGTCCACGGGGCCGGGCATCCGGACGCGCGACGCGCGTCGACGACCGCCGCGCTGGCCGCTCTCGCCCGCGCCGGCGCGCTCGACGTCGCCGTGGCGACGCGACTGGCCGAGCACTATCGCTTCCTGCGCCGCGTCTCGGCCGCGCTCCGCCTGCTCGGCGCGCGGCCGACCGACACCCTCGAGCTGGCCGGGCCGATGCCGGCCCGCGTGGCCAGCGCGCTCGGGCTCGGCTCGCGCGAGGCCTTCCTCACCGCCTACCGACAGCGCACGGACGCCGTGCGTGCGGAATACGACAGGGTCTTCGCGTGAGCACCCTCTATGTCGTCGACGGCCACTCGCACATCTTCCGTGCCTACCACGCGGTCGGCTATCTCTCGACGTCGAAGGGCGTGCCGAGCCATGCCGTGCTGATCCTCAGCACGATGCTGTGGAAGCTCATCCGCGAGGAGCAGCCGGACTATCTGGGCATCACGCTCGATCCGCCGGGGCCGACGTTCCGCGACAAGCTCTTCACCGACTACAAGGCCACGCGCACCGCCATGCCGGACGACCTCGCCCGCCAGCTGCCCTACGTGCGGCGGCTGTTCGAGGCGCTGCGGACGCCGGTCATCGAGATCCCCGGCTTCGAGGCCGACGACGTGCTGGCCACGCTGGTCGAGCAGGCGCTGCGCCGGCCCGACCTCGACGTCGTCGTGGTCAGCGGCGACAAGGACCTGCTGCAGCTGGTCGGCCCGCGCGTGCGCGTGCTGTCGGTGCTGGGCCGCACCGGCGAGAAGATCGTGTACGACGAGGCCAAGGTGCGCGAGCGGTGGGGCGTGGCGCCCGAGCAGATCGCCGACGTCCTGGCGCTGATGGGCGACGCCATCGACAACATCCCGGGCGTCAAGGGCGTCGGCGAGAAGACCGCGGTCAAGCTCATCGGCCAGTTCGGCTCGGTCGAGCGCCTCTACGAGAACCTCACGCTGGTCGGCGGCAAGCTGCGCGAGACCCTGGCGGCGAGCCGCAAGCAGGCCCTGCTCTCGCGCGAGCTGGCCTCGCTCTCGCGCAGCGCGCCGGTGACGCTCGACCTCGAGGCGTTCCGTCGCGTCGAGCCCGACTGGGTGCGCCTGCGCGGGCTCTGGATGGAGATGGAGTTCACCCGGCTCGTGAAGGAGCTGCCGGCCACCCAGGTCGCGGTCAGCGCCGAGCCGGTCGCGCGCCTCGACGGTCCGGCGGCGCTCGCCGACTATCTGGCGAAGCTCCCGGCCGGCGCGCCGCTCGCCGTCGACTGGGTGGGCGACGCGCGGCCGCCGGTGCCGCGCATCGACGCGGTGGGGCTGTTTCACCCGGCGGCGGGGGCCGCCTGGCTCGCCGGGCGGCCGCTGCTCGGCGCGCGCGAGCTGATCGTGCACGACGCCAAGCCGCTGCTGGAAGCCTGGCTCGCCGCCGGCACCGCCCCGACCGCCGTGCAGGACACCGCGCTGGCCGCCTATCTCCTCAATCCGGCCCGGGCGACCTACAAGCTGGACGAGGTGTGCATGGAGTCGTTCGGCGAGTGCCCGCCGACGCTGCCGGCCGCGCCGGCCGAGGCCCGGGTGGTCGACGACGCGCTCGGCGGCGTGCTCGGCGACCGTGCGCGCTGGCTGGTGCGCTACTGGAAGCACGCGGCGGGCGATCTCGACGAGCGCGCGCTGCGGCGCATCTACGACGAGATCGAGCGGCCGCTGGTGCCGGTGCTGGCCGACATGGAGCAGGTCGGCATCCGCGTGGAGCCGGGCCGGCTCGAGGCCTTCGCCAAGGAGCTCGAGCGCAACCTCGACAACCTCACGCGCGAGATCCACGGGCTGGCCGGCGAGGAGTTCGCCATCGCCTCGCCCCGGCAGCTCGCCCACATCCTGTTCGAGAAGCTGAAGCTGCCGGCGCTGCGACGCACGAAGACCGGCTACTCGACCGACGCCGACGTGCTGACCGAGCTCGCCGTGGGCCACGCGCTGCCGGCGAAGATCCTCGAGCACCGGACCCTGTCCAAGCTGAAGGGCACCTACGCCGACGCCCTGCCGGCGCTGGTCAATCCGTCGACCGGCCGGATCCACACCACCTTCAACCAGCTCGTTGCGTCGACGGGCCGGCTGTCGAGCCAGGATCCTAACCTCATGAACATCCCGATCCGCACCGAGCTGGGGCGGCGGATCCGCGCGGCCTTCGTCCCGGCCGAAGGCTGGCGATTCGTGGCGGCCGACTACTCGCAGATCGAGCTGCGCATCCTCGCCCACCTCTCGGGCGAGCCGGCCATCATCGCCTCCTTCCAGCAGGGCGAGGATATCCACACGCGCACCGCCTGCGAGGTGTTCAAGGTCGAGCCGGCGGCGGTCACCTCGCTGCAGCGCACGATCGCCAAGAGCGCGAACTACGCGATCCTGTACGGCGTCTCCGCGTTCGGGCTCTCGCAGGCGACCAAGATCGACCAGAAGGAAGCCCAGCGCTACATCGAGGCCTACTTCGCCGCGCATCCCCGCGTCCGCGCGTTCATCGACCGCACGCTGGCCGAGGGCCGCGAGCGCGGCTACGTCACGACGCTGCTCGGCCGCCGCCGCTACCTGCCCGACCTGCGCTCGGGCAATCCCGTCGCGCGCAACGCCGCCGAGCGCATGGCCATGAACGCGCCGGTGCAGGGCACGGCCAGCGACATGATCAAGATCGCCATGGTGCGCATGCACGCCGCCCTGCGGGAGCGCCGCCTGCAGAGCCGCATGCTGCTGCAGGTCCACGACGAGCTGCTCTTCGAGTCGCCGCCGGAGGAGGCCGAGACGATGGCCGTGCTGGCGCGCGAGATCATGGAGTCGGCGCTGCCGCTGGCCGTGCCCGTCGTCGTCGACGTGAAGACCGGGCTCGACTGGTCGCAGGTGTGAGTCGTCGCTTCCTGCTGGTCGGCCTCACCGGAGGCATCGCCACCGGCAAGAGCACGGTCTCCGACATCCTGCAATCGCTCGGCGCGATCGTGCTCGACGCCGACGTGCTCGCGCGGGAGGTCGTGGAGCCCGGCCAGCCCGCGCTGGCGACGATCGTGCGCGAGTTCGGGCGCGAGGTCCTCGAGGCCGACGGCAGGCTCGACCGCAAGCGCCTGGCCGCGGTCGTCTTCGCCCACCCGGAGCGACGCCGGCGACTGGAAGCGATCACGCACCCGGCCATCCGCGAGCGGTTCCAGGCGCGCCTGGCCGGCCTGGAGGCCGAAGGCTACGAGGGCCTCGTCTTCTGGGACGCGCCGGTGATGATCGAAGCCGGTGGCCACCGGGCGATGGACCGTCTGGTGGTGGTCGTCGCCGACGAGACGACCCAGCGCGCGCGCGCGATCAGCCGCGACGGCGACGCGGCCGACGTCGAGCGCCGCATCGCCAACCAGCTGCCGCTCGCCGAGAAGGTCAAGCTGGCCGACTACGTCATCGACAATTCCGGCGACCGCGCGGCCACGGAGGCGCGCACTCGCGAGGTGCACGCCGCACTCCTGCGTGACCTCGCCGCCCGGCGCGCGTGAGCGAGGCCGGCGGCAATCAGCCGGCGGCGATCGCTGCCAGGCGAGCAGCCGCGAGGCAACGAACCGGCCGGAACGCGACCAGCTCCGCGCGCACCAGGCGCCCCCGCAGCGGCAGCACGGCCTTCCGGGCGACCCCGAGCGCGCGGTCGAGCCCGTCGGGAATGTCCATGGCGAGCGTGCAGTGCGGCACCCAGACGCCCGGCGCGTAGTGCGGCCACGCCGCACGCCCGAAGGCGCCGAGGCGCCGATGGCACCCGTCGTGAGCGTCGAGCAGGCGAGCGTTCACGTCCGGGGCGAGAAAGACCACGCCGGTCGAGGTGAACGCGTCCACCCGCGAGAACACGATGTCGAGGGCGGGCGTCGCCGCCGCGTAGGCGGCCAGGCCCGTCTCCAGCGCGGGACGATCCACGTCGTCCCAGATCGCGAGCGACACGTGCGGGTTCGCGCCGGAGTCGTGCATGAAGCGGACGCCGGCGGCGGCGAGGTCGCGCCACAGCGCGCGCACGACCGCGGCGGCGGCATCGTCCAGGGCCAGCTCCACGGCGTACGGCACCGCCGACGATCATGACCAAGCGCCGCGCGCTGGGCCAGCACTTCCTGCGTGACGCCGGCATCGCCCGCGCCATCGTCGACCTGGTCGCACCGAGCGCGCAGGATCTCGTCGTCGAGATCGGCCCCGGCGAGGGCGCGCTGACCGAGGAGCTGGCGCGACGCAGCGGGCGGATGATCGCGCTCGAGGTCGACCGCGCGCTGCTCGAGCGGCTGCGGCGCCGCTTTCCGACCGTCGAGGCGCTCGAGGCCGACGCGCGCACGTGGGAGTACGGCCGGCTGAGCCGGCCGCCCGGCGGCCGCGTTCTCGTCGTTGGCAACCTGCCCTACAGCGTGAGCAAGCCGATCGTCGCCGCGCTGCTGGAGGCGCGCGCGTCGCTCGACGTGATGGCGCTCATGCTGCAGCGCGAGGTCGCCGAGCGGCTGGCGGCGCCGCCGGGCGGCAAGGTCTACGGCGCGCTGTCGGTGCTCACGCAGGCGGTGGCCGGGGTCGAGCTCGCCCTGCGCGTGCCGCCGGGCGCGTTCCGCCCGCCACCGCAGGTGGAGTCGGCGGTCGTGCGACTCACGCCGCGCACGACGTCGCCCGTCCCGCCCGAGCTGGAGCGCCGCTTTCGCGACGTCGTGCGGGCGGCGTTCAGCCGGCGGCGCAAGACGCTGGCCAACGCGCTGGCCGGCAGTCTCGGCCTGTCGCTGGGGGTGGTGCGCGAGGCCGCCACCACATCCGGGGTGGACCCCGGCCGGCGCGCGGAAACGCTCAACATTGATGAGTTCGTCGCCCTGACCGCTCGGCTATCATGAGAGCGATGCCGCGCCGGCCCGTGCTCCTGGTCCTCCTGGCGGCGCTGTTGCTGGCGGCCGCGACGCTCGGCGTATTCGCGCCCCCGGAGCTTCCGCGCGCCGCCCTCGAGCCCGTCCCCGCGCCGCCGGCGTCCCCCGATCCGCCGGCGCCCCCGATCCGCACCAGCACGGTGACACTACGCGCGGGCGACACGCTCACCGCCGTCCTCACGCGCCTGGGGTTCGCTCGCCGCGCCTCGAACGACGTCGTGGCCGCGTTGCGCGCCAGCGGCGCCGACCTGCGCCGGCTGCGGCCCCGCGACACGCTCGAGGTCACGTGGACCCTCGACGGCGAGCCGGCGGCCGTGCGCTGGGAGCCGAGTCCCTGGCTGGGCTTCGCCGCGGTGGCGACGGACGCGGGCTGGGAGGTGCGGCGAGGCGAGACGCGGCCCGACGTGCGGGTGGAGGCCGTCGGCGGCGAAGTGCAGCGCTCGCTGTTCGAGGCGATCGAGGCGCTCGGCGAGTCGCCCCAGCTGGTCGTCGAGCTGGTCGAGATCTTCTCGTCGGACTTCGATTTCACCGCCGACACGCGGGCCGGCGATCGCTTCCGACTGCTGGTCGAGAAGCGCTACGCCGGCGAGCAGTTCGTCGACTACGGGCAGATCCTGGTCGCCCAGTACCGGAGCGATGGCCGGGGCCTCACCGGCGTGGCCTACCAGGGCGGCGCCGGTCGCGTCGCCTACTTCGATCCCGACGGGCGCTCGCTCAAGAAGAGTTTCCTGAAGTCACCGCTCGAGTTCACGCGCATCACGTCCGGCTTCACGTATGCGCGCCCGCACCCGATCCTGGGCGGCGTCCGCCCGCACCTCGCCGTCGATTACGCGGCGCCGATCGGCACACCCGTGCGCGCGGTCGCCGACGGCACCATCCTCGGCGCCGGTTGGAACGGCGGCAACGGCATCCAGGTGCACCTGCGCCATCGCTCCGGCTACGAGACGGAGTACAATCACCTCGCGCGGCTCGCCGCCGGCGTGCGCGCCGGCGCGCGGGTCAGTCAGCGGCAGGTCATCGGGTACGTCGGCTCGACCGGGCTCAGCACCGGCCCGCACCTCGATTACCGCGTCGCCAAGGACGGGCGCTTCGTGAATCCCCTCGGCGAGCGCTTCATCCCCGGCGAGCCGCTCACCGGCGCCGAGCACGGCCGCTTCGTCAAGGAGGCGCGCACCCTCGTGCGCCGCCTCGAGGACGCCTCGCCCTTCTAGACTCGTCCGCACGGACGACGTACAGCGTCCCGCGCTGGCGCTTGCGATGACAGAGGAAGAGCGTGTACTCGATCGCGCGCGCGCTGACGCCGAGGCGACCGGCGTGATGGCGGAGCGCGGCGAGGTACACCTCCCACTGGGCGATCGTGAAGCCCTGGCCGCGGCGGTTGGCCTCGACGGAGCGGATCGCGAACAGGAGCTGCCAGGCGCGGATGTCGAGCACGCCATAGCGCCGCGGGTCGAGCAGCGTGAGGATCGCCGAGGCCATCGGCACCCCGACGCCGGAGAGCCCGGTGAGCAATTCCATCCGCCGGCGCTCGTCGCGGGTGGCGAGGACGGCGCGCGAGACCGCCCGGATGCTCGCCGATGAGTTCGACTCCCACAGCCGCCGCGCCCGCGGGCTCTTCCACCGGCACATCCGCCGAAACTCCGCGCGCGTGAAGCGGCCGCGCCGCCGCACGTGCGCGAGGTCGCGGATCAGGGCCGCGGTGGCCGCGTCCTCCTCGCGCACCAGCTCGCGCGCGAGGAGGGCATCCAGCGTCGCATGGCCAAGGCGACGAAGTGGCACGCCACGACTATAACGTCCGGCCCCGGGCCCTCCGACCTGCGATCCAGAGGAGGGCTCGGGCTACGCCGGGGCCCGACGAACATCACGGGGGGCATGGGGGGCCCGTTCGAGGCCGCCCAACTTCATCAACACGCCCCCCATCTCAATAGCTCGGGGTCGTGACGCGCGTGGGGGTCCAGCCCCGCACCCGCATGCAGCGCTCGTACCTGGCTTGCTCATCGAAGCGCTCGAACCCGGCCTCGCGTGGCGCCCGCGTCCACAGCTCGGGCGGCGGCTGCGTGCGCGGCAGCAGCGGGTTGGCGGGGCCGGTGCCGGGGAAGGCGGCCGGGGTCTCCGGGTCGAGCGCGGCCTGATAGCAGGCCTCCGATTCGTGGGCCAGGTCGGGCAGGGTCGAGCCGGGGCGATCCCAGTACGCCGTGGTGCAACCGGCGAGGACGACCGTCGCGATCAGGACTATGGCTCGCATGGGCAGAATATGCTCCAAGAATCGTGCCATAGCAGAAACTTCGGCGCATCGAAAGCCGATGCTACGATGACGTGGCGTCTCGAAAGGAGTCATCTTGGAGCCCGCAATCCGCCTGATTCCCCTCGGCGGCCTCGGCGAGATCGGCCTGAACATGATGCTCGTCGAGTTCGGCGACGATCTCATCGCCGTCGACTGCGGCCTCATGTTCCCCGACGACGAGCTCCCCGGCGTGGACTACGTGATCCCCGATTTCACGTACGCCCTGGAGCGGCGCGAGGGGTTCCGCGGCGTGGTCCTCACCCACGGTCACGAGGATCACATCGGCGCCCTGCCGTACCTGCTGCGGGTGGCGCCGGTGCCCGTGTACGGCACGCCGCTGACGCTGGCGCTGATGCGCGAGAAGCTGCGCGAGCACGGGCTCCTCGACGGCGCCGACCTGCGGCCGATGCGCCCACGCGAGGCCTTCGAGCTGGGACCATTTCGCGTCGAGGCCATCCGCGTGACGCACTCGATCGTCGACGGCATGGGGCTGGCGATCGACACGCCGGTCGGGACGGTCGTGCTCACCGGCGACTTCAAGCTCGATCCGAGCCCCCTCGACGGCGAGCCCTCGGACGATCGCCGCTTCGCGGAGCTGGGTCGGCACGGCGTGCTGGTGCTGTGCTCGGACTCGACCAACGTCGGTCGTCCCGGCCACACGCCCTCGGAGATCGAGGTCGGCGCCGCGCTGGCCGAGCGGTTCGTGCACGCGAGCGGCCGGATCATCCTCGCCACGTTCGCCTCGCACATCCATCGCATCCAGCAGGTCCTCACGCTGGCCGCGCGCTTCGACCGCAAGGTCGCGCTCCTCGGCCGCTCGATGGAGCGCAACGTGGCGGTGGCCGCCGAGCTGGGCTACCTGAACGTGCCCGACGGCCTGGTCCGGCCGCTCGAGGATCTTGTCGACCTGCCGCCCGCCCGCCAGCTCATCCTGTCGACGGGCAGCCAGGGCGAGCCGAACTCGGCGCTGGCCCTCATGGCCGCCGGCGAGCACAAGTACGTGCAGATCGCGCGCGGCGACCTCGTGGTCCTCTCCGCCCGCGTCATTCCCGGCAACGAGCGCACCATCGGCCGCGTCATCAACGCACTCTACCGCCGGGGCGCCGAGGTCCTCTACGACGACAACGCGTTCGTCCACGTCTCCGGCCACGCCAGCCAGGACGATCTCAAGCGCATGCTCGAGCTCACCCAGCCCCGGTACTTCGTCCCGGTCCACGGCGAGTATCGCCATCTGCTCGGCCACGCGCGCCTGGCGGCGTCGACCGGCCTCGCCCCCGAGCGGATCTTCCTCATCGAGGACGGCGCCGGCCTCGAGGTCACCAAGACCTCCGCGCGGGTCGTGGACGGCTTCCCCGCCGGCCGCGTGCTGGTGGACGGCAAGGGCGTCGGCGACGTCGGTGCCGTCGTGCTGCGCGATCGCCAGCTGCTGGCCGGCGACGGGGTCGTCGCCGTCGCGCTGACGCTCGACGCCACCGGCCGGATCGTCGCCGGGCCCGACATCGGCTCGCGCGGGGTCGTCTACGTCAAGGAGAGCGAGGCGCTTCTGGCCGAGTTGAAGGCGGCGGTCGCGGCCGCGCTGGCCGAGCGCGCGCCCGACGAGCCCTGGGATCGCGAGGCGATCGGCCTGCGCATGCGCACGGCCGTGCGCCAGTTCATGAACCAGCGCTTCCAGCGCAAGCCCGTGGTGTTGCCCATGATCCTGGAGGTCTGATGCCCCCCAGCACCGTGTCCGACGCCGAGAAGCCCAAGCCCGTCGTCTCGCGCGCGAAGAAGGCGCGCCGGCGCGGCGACCCGCGCCGGTGGATCCGCGAGGCACGCGGCATCCTGGCCCTCGCCGTCGCCGGCTTCGCGCTCGTCTCGCTGGCGATCTTCGACCCCGCGCTGCCGCCGTCCGAGCAGGCGACCAGCGTGGGGCCGGTCGGCTGGTGGCTCGGCTGGTTCCTCTTCCGCATCTTCGGCTACGCCGGGTTCCTGCTTCCGCTGCTGCTCGGCGGCTGGGGCGTCGCGGCCTTCGTGCGTCCCAAGGTCGCGCGCGGCTGGGTGCCGCTGGCCGGCCTCGGCGTGCTGCTGGTAGCGGCGGCCGGATTGCTCCAGCTGGCGGCCGACACGTTCGTCGCCGAGCGAGTGACTCGCGGCGGCATCCTCGCCACCGGCGGGTGGATGGGCTGGGTGCTCACGACCGGCCTGCTGACCACGCTGGGGCGCATCGGTGCCTGGCTCCTGCTGCTGGCCGCGGTGCCGGTCGGCGTGCTGCTCGTCACCCAGGCCTCCTACGCCGCGGTGGCCCGGCTCGCCGCCGCACGGATCGCGAAGCTGCGCAGCGGGCGGCCGGTGCCTCCGGCGACGCCGCGGCTCGTGCTCGATGCCATGCCCCCGGCGATCGCCGGCGCCGCCGCCGCGCTCGACGCCGGCGAGCCGCCGCGGCCCGTCGTCGTCGAGCCGACCCGGCCGCGCGGGCGCCTCATGGAGCAGGGGCTCGCGTGGCAGGAGACCTTCGACTTCGGCACGGGCGGCGCCCAGGCCTTCCAGCTGCCGCCGGTCGGCCTGCTCAAGCCGCCGCCGGCGGAGGAGCTCAAGCGCACCCGCGAGGAGCTGCAGGACAACGCCGAGATCCTCCGCCGCAAGCTGCAGGACTTCGAGGTCGAGGGCCGCATCGTGCAGGTGAGCCCGGGCCCGATCATCACCTCCTACGAGTTCGAGCCGGCCGCCGGGGTGAAGGTGAGCCAGGTCGTCAACCTGGCCGACGACCTCGCGCTGGCGCTGAAGTCGGCGTCGGTGCGGATCGTCGGCCCGATCCCCGGGCGCGGCACCGTCGCGATCGAGGTGCCCAACGACGATCACGGGATGGTGTATCTCCGCGAGATCTTCGTCTCGCCGGAGTTCGCGGAGTCCAAGGGCAAGCTGACGCTGGCGCTCGGCAAGGACGTGCAGGGCCAGCCGGTCGTGGCCGACCTCACCGCGATGCCGCACCTGCTGATCGCCGGCGCCACCGGCAGCGGCAAGTCGGTCGGCCTCAACGCGATGATCTGCTCCATCCTCTACAAGGCCACGCCCGCCGACGTGCGCTTCCTGATGATCGATCCCAAGCGCCTGGAGCTCTCGGTGTACGAGAGCATCCCGCACCTGCTGGCGCCGGTCGTGACCGACGCCAAGGAGGCGGCCGCGCGGCTGCGCTGGATCGTCGGCAAGATGGACGAGCGGTACAAGACGCTGCAGGCCAAGCAGGTGCGGAACATCGAGGGATACAACCGCGCGGTCACCGCCGCCGAGCGGCTGCCCTACTGGGTCGTCGTCGTGGACGAGCTGGCCGACCTCATGATGGTCTCGGCGGGCGACGTCCAGACCTCGCTCGTCCGCCTGGCCCAGATCGCCCGCGCGGTCGGGATTCACCTGATCATCGCGACCCAGCGGCCGTCCGTCGACGTCGTGACGGGCCTCATCAAGGCGAACTTCCCGACGCGAATCGCGTTCCAGGTGGCCTCGAAGGTCGATTCGCGGACCGTCCTCGACGGCAACGGCGCCGAGCAGCTCCTGGGACGCGGCGACATGATCTACGTGCCCCCGGGCGCGAACAAGCAGATGCGGGTGCACGGCGCCTGGCTCGCCGACGACGAGCTGAAGGCCGTCTGCGAATTCCTGCGCAAGCAGGGGACGGCCGTCTACGAGGAGGTCGTGCTGCCGACCGGCGCCGACGGCGGCGAGGGCGGCGAGGGGGGCGCCGAGCGCGACGATCTCTACTGGGACTGCGTGCGCCTCGTCATCGGCCAGCGGCAGGCGTCCATCTCGTTCCTGCAGCGGCGCATGAGCCTGGGCTACCCGAAGGCGGCGCGCTTCGTCGACATGATGGAGCAGGACCGGATCATCGGCCCCGGCCAGGGCGCCAAGCCACGCGAGATCCTGGTCGGCCCGGAGTTCCTCGCCAAGGTGGGCCGGTGACATGCGCCGCCATGTCGCCCTCGGTGCCGGAGCCGCGCTCGCCCTGGCCGTCCTGACGGCCGGCCCGGCGGCCGGGCAGAAGGCGGAGGAGTTCATGAGGCCGTGCCGGCGCAGCGACCTGCTCGGCGTCTGGCGCGTCCTGCGCTTCGGCTTCGCCACCAGCGCCACGGTGGATCGCACGCATCCGGACTATCAGCCGCATCAGCGCTACGTCTTTCACTCCAACGCGACGATGGCCTATCTCGCCTCGCCGATGCCGTGGCCGATCGAGGAGGAGCGCGCGCTGGCGACAGCCCCGGCCCCGGTGACGTGGGCGCTCGAGGCCGGCGGACGGCTCGTGCGTCGGGTCGATGGCGGCACGCGGGTCGAGGCGAGCGAGTGCCGCGTGGTGACCCAGACCGTCAAGGATCCCCGCGGAAGCCAGCCGACCGCCCAGCCCGGCGACCTGCTCCTGACGGATCAGGGCAACGACAACCGCCCGACGACCCGCCGCCTCCTGCGCCGCCTCAGCTCCGCCGAGTGAGGGAAGGAGCGGCCGGAGGAGTCAGGAGCCGGAGGGGCTGACCTCCGAGAGCCGTGGAGCCCCACGGCATGGAGGCGGCGAGGCGAGCCAGCGCGATCTCTTCCCACGTCTGCCAGAGCAGTGTCCGCGCAGTCGCCAGGGTCGCCGTCAGCTCGTCGTCGTCCGGCGCGCTCTGGGTGCTTTGCGTGAGCCCGGCCACCGCGCGGGTCAGGATCGTCACCCGCCGTTCGAGGTCCGCCTCGGCGCGCGCCCTCTCGAGCAGCAACCGCCCGACACCGAGGGCCGACGGGGGCGCCGGCAGCAGCGGCGGGGCCTCGACCGGTGCTGGCGCCTTCATGACGGCGAGCGCCGCCGGCGCCTTCGACGGGCGGGGGCTCGCGCGCCGAACGGGAGCTGAAGGCCAGAGGACGTCGGGGAGACCGAGGACGAGGAAGCCGCAGGCGGTCAGGCTCCCGAGCAGGAGGGCCACCTCTTCGCGCGGCAGCAACTCCACGCCGCCATTAAAAGCCCCGACGGCTCGGTCGCGCAAGGAAATCCGGCGGCGCGCCTCAGGCCGGAGCGGTGCGGGCGGCCTCCGGTAGCGTCAGCCTGAACGTGGCGCCGCCTTCGCGGCGGTTCTCGGCGGTGAGGCTGCCGCCGAAGGCCTCCAGGATGCCGGCCGAGATCGCCAGCCCCAGGCCGTTGCCGCCTTCCTTCGTCGTGTAGAAGGGCTCGAAGACGTGGGGCAGCACGGTGAGCGGAATGCCCCCGCCGCTATCGCGCACCTCGATCACCACGCGGCCCGACTGGGCGTGGCCGACGAGGGCGATCTCCCGCCGGCCGCTGCGAGCACGAAGCTCCTCCTGGGCGTTGCCGACGACGTTCAGGAGCACCTGCTGGAGCTGGTAGGGCGAGGCCAGGACGCGCGGCAGCGTCGCGGGGACGTCGACCTCCAGCGCGATCCCATCCCGGCGCAGATCGAACAGCTTGAGCTCGGCGGTGCGGCGGACGACGTCGGCGAGGACGACCACTTCGCGCTCGGGCGCCGGCCGCCGCGCCATGTCGAGCGTGGTGCGGATGATCCGCATGGCGCTCTCGCAGGCCTGCTCCACCTGATCGAGGTGGCCCCTGACCTCGGCCGTCAGCGGCTGGCCGGCGCGCCGCGACAGCCACAGGTGGCCGAAGGCGCCCTGGAGCGCGTTGCGCACCTCGTGGGTGACGCCGGCCACGACCTCGCTCAGCACGTAGCGGCGTGCCGCCGACTGGATCTCGGCGTTGAGCTTCAGCGATTCGTCGTGGGCACGCTCGAGCTCGCCGTAGAGCGCGGCCAGCCGATGTCGGCTCGCCCGGTAGGCTTCGGCAAGCAGGGCGGCCAGCCAGCCGACGATGTTGAGGACGAGCAGGTTGAAGGCGGCGATGCGCCAGGCGTCGGGCAGGGGCGGTTGCGTGAACGGCAGCACCCCCGATGCCTGCAGGAGCGCGACGGCGACGTAGCTGAGCGTGGCGAAGATCGTGGCGAGCACGCAGGCCCGACTCGAGAAGACGAACGCCGTGTACACCGGCACGACCATGTAGACGCCGATGTACTGCGCGGCGCCGAGGCCTCCGGCGCCGTACAGGCCGGTCGTCGTGAGGGCGACGTCGAGCAGCATCCGCACGTACGCCTGCGGGCGAAGCCAGACGCCCGTGCGGATCGCCAGGTAGTACGGCACGTTCAGCGCGAGGCCGATCAGCGCGGTGAGACGGATCACCGAGCCGGTGACGCGGTCGATCGCCAGCAGCTCGTTGAAGACGAGGATCAGCGAGGCGACCGTGATGCGGACGGCGAATTCCTGGCGCAGTCGCCGCCGGCGCCGCTCGGCCTCCCCGGGTGGTGGCTTCACGTCGCGTGGCGCCGTGGCCGCGGTCGGCGGCGGCACGACGGCCGGCCGACGAGCGGCCGGCATGTCGCTCGCCGGGTCGCTGTCGCGCAAGGATCGGGACGTCCGGGCTTCGCTCACGGGTTCGGACGTGGGTGCAAGCGAAGCACCAGGGTACGACGCGCGGCTAACGTCGCGCCAGCGCGTCGTTAACTCGGCGGCGGCCGCCGTGCGGTGGTCACTTTTTGTCCACGTCTCGGCCCCGAGCGTGCCAGCGTGGTATCGTGGCGCGATGGTCGCCCAGACCGACAAGCTCATCCTGATCGTCGACGACGAGCCGACCGTACGCGAGGTGCTCGTCAGCTACTTCGAGCACGAATACGTCCCGCGCGGCTACGCGGTGGAGACGGCGAGCAACGGCGACGAGGCGCTCGCCGTCGTCCGGCGCCGCCGGCCCGCGCTGGTCCTGCTCGACATCGAGATGCCGGGCATGGATGGCGTCGAGGCGCTGCACGCCATCCACGCCATCGATCCGAAGATCCCGGTCATCATGGTCACCGGCAACGAGAGCTCACGGATCGCCGGCGACGTCATCAAGGACGGCGCCTTCTCGTACCTGCCCAAGCCGGTGAAGTTCCAGTACCTCGACCACATCGTCGCCGCCGCGCTCCGACCTTGATCTCGATTACATGGGGCCCCGAGATGGCCCCCAAGCCCCCACACGTTCGCAGCGCCCCGGCGGAGCCGCGGCGCTTCTCTGGAGTGGTTAGCGTCGGGCAGGGCCCCGAGATGGCCCCCGAGCCCCCACACGTCGCAGCGCCCCGGCGGAGCCGCGGCGCTTCTCTGGAGTGGTTAGCGTCGGGCAGGGCCCCGAGATGGCCCCAAGCCCCACACGTTCGCAGCGCCCCGGCGGAGCCGTGGCGCTTCTCTGGAGTGGTTAGCGTCGGGCAGGGCCCCGAGATGGCCCCCAGCCCCCACACGTTCGCGGCGCCCCGGGGCCGCGGCGCTTCTCTGGAGTGGTTAGCGTCGGCTCCTCGACGGGCTGACTACTCGAGCCGGAGTTGGAGGTGGACGGGATTGGCGGTGTCGGCGGGCTCGCGCTCGAGCTGAAGCCGTCCGAGCTTCGCCAGCTCGGCGGTCAGCGTCGCGTAGGACTCGCGCGGCACGAAGAGCTCCAGCACGCCGCTTTCCGGGGCGCGAGGCCTCGACGTGCCGCCCAGCCGTGACACGAGCGCGACGATCTCCCGCTCGGCCGTCGCGCGGTCGCTGACCGCGAGGCGCGCCTCCAGCGGCACGCTCATCCGGGTGGCAACGACGCCCTGGGTGTATTCCTGGGCCGGCGCCTTCCGCAGCTCGGCGCGTGCGCGGGCGGCGCTGGGGGGCGCCGCCGACTGAGGCTCGATGGCGCGAGGCGCCACCACGGCGTCGGGTGCGTCACCGCGGCGCCCCTGGAGCGTGTCCTCGGCGGCGGGCGCCTCCGAGCTTGCATGCGGCTCGCTCGCCGCCGGTGGCGGCGAGGTCCGGACGGCGAGGTCCTGCTTGGCGACGAAGCCCTGGGCGGCGCCACGGCGCTCCACCGCCGGCGGAGCGCTCGGGGCGGTACGCCGCGCGGGCGCCGCCGGTGCGGACGGTGTCGGAGTGGGCGCTGTCGGGGCGGAGATGCCGGAGGGACGCAGATCCTCCGGTGCGCGCGCCGACATCTCGAGCTCGGGCGAGCGCTGGAAAATCACGATCGCGAGCCCCGCCACGAGGACGACGGCCGCGGCCTCGAGCGGCAGCTTCACCGGCCACGGCACGAAGAGCTCGCGCAGCAGGCGGCGATACCACGGGTGCGGTCGGGCGGCGGCCATCACGCGGTCGACGAAGCCGGCCGGCGCGCGGGCCGCCTCGACGCCACGCACGAGGCCCACCGTCAGCTCGAATCGGCGCCACTCGCGGCGACAGTCGGCGCAGGTCGCCAGGTGCGCGTCGAACGCCGCGCGCTCCCCGGCGGTCAGGGCCTCGTCGACGCGCGCGGAGAACCGGTCGCGGCGCTCGGCGCAGGTCATGGCAGGAAGCGCTCCA
>Ga0209474_10002245_pt1 | contig 17977 bp, 15 predicted proteins | sample GraSoiAngelo_145_FD_185902 | JGI IMG/M metagenome (GOLD analysis project Ga0209474, IMG submission 185902) | Grasslands soil microbial communities from the Angelo Coastal Reserve, California, USA - 14_1009_05_20cm (SPAdes) (version 2) | ecosystem: Environmental > Terrestrial > Soil > Grasslands... | reverse complement strand
CGCACCATCACCGCCGACCTCGAGTGGACCTTCCCGCTGAATTTCGTCGAAGTCGTGTGGAGCGACGGCAAGAAGGTGGATCGGCAGACGATTTCAGCCACCGACCTGGGACCGTTCGGCACGAAGCACTTCGCGATCCCGTTCGACGCGAGCGGCAAGGTGTGGGTACGGTTCGCGGCGTGGGACTCGGCCGGCAACGGCGCGTTCGTGCAGCCGGTGTTCCTCTCGCAGAAAGGCGTCCAGACGACGAGCTCGCGGTAGCCGGACGAAACCGAACAGGACTGGCGCAACTGCGGCAGATCATCACGAACAACAGCTTCGTGTCGAAAGACGTCGCAGCCGTCGCGCGTGGAACAATCGCCGATCAGGCAACCTTCGTCGTCAGCGGGACGAATGAACGATTGCCCCTGGCCGCGCCGGCCGAACCTATCGGCGATGCCTGGCGCCTGACGATGCCAGCGCCCGACAAGCAGTAACAGGCCGGGCCACTAGCGATCGGCGTCTTCATCTTCCGCATCGTCATCGTCGAACCAGGCAGCCACGCAGCCGTAGCACAGTTGCTTGCCGTTCATTCGCACGATCTGACGCTCGGGCACCTGCGCGTGGCACTGCACGCATTCAACGAGCGGTTCCGGTTCCTCGGCTGCGTCATCGTCGCTCATCAGCGGTTCGGCCTTCGATCACCTCACTGCCCGCTGCTCGCGACGGCGATCCGTTTCGTCGCGCGGTCCGCCGCCTTCGCGACATCCTTGTCCGAATCGCGCGAGAGCTCCTGCAGCCGCGGCAGCGCGTCCGGGTCGCCGATCAGGCCGAGGACGTCAGCAAGCCCCGCGCGCGCGGTGGCGCTCGCCGCGCGCGGCGCGAACAGCGCCTGGCGATCCGCGCCCTGCGTCTCGAGCAGGTATTCCTTCGCGAGGTCGCGCGTCGTCCAGCTGTCGAGCCCGCGGATCAACTCGTCGAGGTACTCGCTCTGGCCGAGGCGCAGCAGCGCGAACGCCTGCGCCGTGCGCACCCACGCATTCTTCTCGACGAGCCGCGCCGCGGATATCTGCGTCTTCATCGTCGCGTCGGCGGTGCGCGCGATGCCCTCGTTCGCGTACAGCCGGAGCAGATCGTCCTTGTCGTCCCTGAATCGCGCGAACAGCGGCGCCGACGCTGGATCGGCGATGTCGGCGAGCGCCGCCAGCGCGAGGACGCACGCCGGATCGGTGCGCTTCGTCTGCTCGACGATGCGCGCGAGGTCGGGAACGGCGCCGGCGTACTTCATCGCGCCGAGCGTCGCAATCAGCTCGTTGCGGACCGCGTCGCCGTTCATGTTGAGCAGCGCCGCGAGATCGCCGGCGATCGCGGTGTCGCCGATCTTTCGAAGAGCGCGAACCCCGTCGAACCGGAGGCCGTCGTCGCGATCCTCGCGAACCACGCGCAGCAGATCCGGAACGGCGGGCCGCGCGAGCAGGATGCCGAGGCCGCGAATCGCGGTGCGGCGAATTCCACGTTCCGAGTCCGTGACGCGCGCGCGCAGCGTCGACACGACGGTGGGATCGACGGGCACGTCGGGCTCGATCACGAGATCCTGCGCCGCATCGGGACGGCCGACGATCCGCTCGCGTATCACGGTCAGCGCGCCGGTGACGCCGTCGGTGTGCGGCAGGTGGAGATTCACGAGCGCGTCGGCCGCGCGCGCGCGAATATCGTTCTCGGCGTCGGCGGCCAGCGCGACGAGGCCGGGCAGCGTCTCCATGTCGCGCAGCCGCTCGAGCGTCAGCTCGAGCTCGCGGCGCACGCTGGCGGCTGGATCGGTCGCGAGCGGAATGAGCTGCGGAATCGCCGGGCGATAGCGGGCGATCCCCAGCTCGCGCACCGCGACCTGACGCCGCACGGGGTCTGGACTCTTGAGGTCGTAGAGCAGGCTCTCGATGGAGACCTTGCGCGCTTCGGCGGCGCCGAGCGCGCTCCCGGACATGAACGCGAGCGCGGCGGCGGCGATCGCGCAGAGCTGCGCGCGGCAACGGCGTGGCGGAGCAGGCATGCGTCCTCCTCGGCGGTGAGATAAATGTTCGCGTCGTTTGTGCCGGCGCCACGCGCTGGAATCGCACGGCGGAAGGACGGCGGTGAGCCGGACGGTGAATCCGGCCTGTGGGGTCCGAACTGCGGCGAGTGTACCACACGCCGTCAAGCGACAAGCCACGACGCGCGAACGATCGCTCATCGCAGCATCAGCGCTCAAGCATCAGTGAACCGTCATGATCGCCGCCAGCGCCGCGATGCCGTTCCAGAGGTTTCCGAGCCGCAGGTTCTCGTTGTCGGTGTGCTGGTTGTCGTCGTAGTTGGCGAGCGACACGCCGATCGTCGGCACGTGAAACGCGTCGATGAACGGACCGGCGGGGACGCCGCCGCCGAGCGTGCGAATCCTCACGAGCCGCGAGCCCCAGCGCGCCCCTAGCGCGTCGGTGATGAACTGCGCCGCCGGCGTATCGGGATCGGTCCGCCACGCGCCGCTCGCCGCGCCGCCGCGCGCCGTCACTTTCGCGACGCGCGGATGCGCCGCGAGCGTGGCCGTGTCGGGATCGGCGTCGACGACGAAGTAGCCCTGTTTGCGGATGTGCGCGAGCACGCGGTCGATCATCCGGCGCGGCGAGTTCTCTTTCACGAGCCGCATCGCGATCTCGGCGGTCGCGGTCGCCGCGATCACGCCGCCCACTTCGCCGCCCTTCATCATGTGCACGCTGAAGCTCGGGAGGTTCAGCCCTTCCTGCAGCGACGCGGCGGCGCCGTCGGTGGAGCCGAGCCCGTACAACCGCCGCATCGACTCGCTGTCGTCGGGCACCTCCTGCATCATCTTCACGGCGGCCGGCGGAAACGGCAGCACATCGTCGTAGAAGCCGTCGATCCCGACCTTGCCGCCCGGCGCGACCATCGACGCGAGCAGCTGCGCGAGGCGGACGTTCGCGTCGGGGAGCCAGTTGCCGTAGTTGCCGCTGTGCATCGCGCTCTTCGCCGTGTAGACGGTGACGGTCAGCCCCGCGCCGCCGCGCGCGCCGTAGTAAAGCGTCGGGTTGCCGCTCGGATGCTGCGGGCCGTCCACGATCAGCAGCACGTCGGATCGCAGCGCGTCCGCGTGGTTCCTGACGGCGAAGTCGAGCGCCGGGCCGCCGCCTTCCTCCTCCCCGTGCAGAATCACTTTCACGTTCTGAGTGGGCTTCCCGTCGATCGCGTCCATCGCCGAGACGAATGCCTCGATGGGGCCTTTGTCGTCGCCGGCCGAGCGCGCGTAGATCCGCCAGGTGTCGGGAAACGCCGTCCGCGCCGACCAGTCGCGGATCTCCTCCGCGCCTTCTTCGATCGTGCCGGCGCGCAGCACCGGCTGCCACGGATCCGCCTGCTTCCACGCGGCCTTGTCGACCGGCTGCCCGTCGAAGTGGATGTAGAAGAGGATCGTGCGGCTCGCGCCGGGAACGAGGCGCTCGCCGTACACGAGCGGCGTGGACGGCGTCTCCCACACTTCGGGCTTCATGCCGCGCCGCTCGAGCATCCGGCGCAGCAGCTCGGCGTTGCGCGTGATGTTCGGCAGATCCGTCCGCACGTTCGGCACGGCGACGAGCTCCACGAGCTCGCGGACGATCGCCTGCTGATGCTCGCGAACGTAGCGATCGACGTCAGACTGCTGCGCTGATGCGAGCGAAACAAGCGCGAAGACTGCGGCGAAGGCGGCGGTGAGGCGCGTCACGCGCGCATTATGTCATCGAGGCTGCGAATCACCGCCGGCGGCGATAGTCGGCGGCGACGTCGATGTCGGGAAGCGGCGCGGAGCGCGCGCGGTGCTCCGCTTCGGAGCGCTCGTCGACGCGAGCGCCGGGCGCGTCAGATGCGTATGTCGATTCAGACGATCTCGATGCGTTCTGCGGCTGGGGCGGCGCCGGCGCGGGCGTTTCTGTCGCGACAGGTTCGGCCCACCCCTCGGACAGCATCAACGACCCCATTGCCGTGCCCACGTCGTACACCTGACCAGGCTCGAAGCGATTGAGCTCGAGTCCATCCACTGACGTCGCGGACGGCCGTTGTATGACTCGAATACGCATGGGCCGACTATTATGTGCTTGAGAGGTCATGCAACGCAATCCTGCCGGCGGCCATAGCATGAATTAGGGATGGAACAAATCCGGTGGGAGGCCGACGCGCCTCGACGTCCTTGTCGTGCAGAGGCGGATCGAGCGTCGCCGGACGGCGCCGGGAGGACAATAAAGGCGATCCACCGCGCCGGATCCTGACGGGCGCTCATGTTTACCCCTGCAACCGCGGTAACGGCTGTGATTGTCCCCGATCTGCAACACACGGGGCGGACCCGTTCGTGCAGTTGCCGCATGGACCCCGAGGCGGTAGAATCCGCGCGACAACGGCCCTACAATTTCGGATTGGCGACAGACTCTCGGTTTTCCCGTCCCCACGGCGCGGAAGGGTGGTCGCATGAACGACAGACCTCGGTATCCGGGCATTCGGGTCACGGCCAACGGCAACCAGCTCGTCTCCTACCACACGGAAACGCGGATCGCCGACGGCGGCATCTTCTATCCCATCACGCCGTCCACGGAAGGCGGCGAGCTCTTTCAGCAGGCGTACGCCGAGGGCAAGCTGAACGTCTTCGGGCGCAGCACGATCGCCGTCGAAGCCGAGGGCGAGCACGCCGCGCAGGGCGGCGCAATCGCGTACTCGGTCTGCGGCCGGCGCGTCGTCAACTACACGTCGGGCCAGGGCGTGGTGTACGGCGTCGAGCAGTACTATCACGCGCCGGGCAAGTGCTCGACGATGGTGCTGGAGGTGGCGGCGCGGGCGCTCACCAAGCACGCGCTCAACGTCCACTGCGGGCACGACGACATCTACGGCGCGCTCGACACCGGCTGGATCATGGTGTTCGGGAAGGACGCGCAGCAGACCGCGGATCAGGCGCTCATCCTTCGCCGCGTCACCGAGCTGACGCTGACGCCGGGAATGAACATCCAGGACGGCTTCCTCACCTCGCATCTCGAGCGGACGTTCTACAAGCACGAAGCAGCCCTCATTCGCGAATATCTCGGATCGCCCGACGACATCATCGAGTGCCCCACCGAGAGCCAGCGGACGCTGTTCGGGCCGACGCGCCGGCGCGTGCCGCGCATGATCGATCTCACCAACCCGGTGCTCCTCGGTCCCGTGCAGAACCAGGAGCACTACATGCAGGGCGTCGTCGCGCGGCGCAATCATTTCACCGAGCCGATCCTCGAGGCGCTCGTCGAGGCGTACGAAGCGTTCGCGAAGCTGACGGGCCGCTCCTACGGCCTCGTCACCGAGTACAAGACCGCCGACGCCGACACGGTGTTCGTCTCGCTCGGATCGGCCGCCGAGAACATCGAAGCCGGGGTCGACTACCTGCGCGGGACGCGCGGCGCGACGGTCGGATCGATTCACCTCAACGTGATCCGTCCCTTCCCCGAGGCCGCCGTCGTCAAGGCGCTCGCCGGGAAGAAGAACGTCATCGTCCTCGAGCGGACCGACGAGGCGATGGCGGGCGACAACCCGATGGGGCGCGACATCCGGACGGCGCTCAACAAGGCGCTCCTGACGCCGGGGCGCCCGGCGGCCGAAGGGCTGCCCGCGATCACGATCGACGAGATGCCGCGGCTCTTCTCCGGCGTGTACGGATTGGGATCGCGCGATTTCCGGCCCGAGCACATCCTCGGCGCGTACGAGTTCGCGGCGGGACAGCGCGCGCGCAGGGACGGCAAGCGCGGGGCGGACGGGACGTCGTTCTTCGTGCTCGGGGTCGATCACCCCTACGACGTGAAGTCCGACGAGGCGCCGTCGCTCCTGCCCGAGCATGCGATCGCGGTCCGCTTCCACTCGATCGGCGGGTGGGGCGCGATCACGACGGGCAAGAACCTCGGCGCGATCCTCGGCGACCTGAACGATCTGCTGTACGAGCGCGACAAGGTCGTCGACGAGCTCGGCAACCCGAAGGAGATCATCCACGTCAGCGCGAACCCGAAGTACGGATCGGAGAAGAAGGGCGCGCCGACGGCGTACTTCATGGTCGCGGCGCCCGAGCGCATCCGCGTCAACTGCGACCTGCGCCACGTGACGGTGGTGCTCTGCTGCGATCCGAAAGCCTTCACGCACACCAACCCGCTCGACGGCATGTCCGAAGGCGGCTGCCTCGTCTGGGAATCGGAGGAGGAAGGCGAGCAGGCATGGGAGCGGCTGCCGCTCTGGGCGCGCAAGCAGATCATCGACAAGAACATTCGCGTGTTCACGCTGCCCGGCTTCCAGATCGCGCGGCTCGCGACCGATCGCGCGGATCTGCAGCTGCGCATGCAGGGCAACGCGTTCCTCGGCGCCTTCTTCGCCGTGTCGCCGCTCCTGCAGGAGTTCGGCATCACGCAGGAGCAGTTCCGCGAGGTGGTGCACCGGCAGTACGTGAAGAAGTTCGGCCGGCTCGGCGACGCGGTCGTGGCCTCGAACATGGAAGTGATGACGCAGGGCCTCGAGCGCGTGCGCGAGATTCGCGTCGGCGAGCTCGAGGCGCCCGATCGGTCGACGCTGCGCGGCCAGGCGCTCCTGCCGGTCGTCGCCGCCGGCAACGGCAACGGCAACGGGTGCGGCTGCCGCTCGCACGAGATCCCCGACGGCCAGATGGAGCGCACGCCGCTCACGCGGATCAGGGAGTTCGACGATCTGTTCCGCGCCAAGTACGGCTACAACCAGCCGGCCAACGCCTACTCGGCGCTCGGCATCATGGGGGCCGGCAGCGGCGACACCGCGTCGAAGTACGTCGCGCGCCGCGAGACGCCGCTCTACATCCCCGAGAACTGCACGCAGTGCATGGAGTGCATCGCGGTCTGCCCGGACACGGCGCTCCCCAACTGCTCGGAAGATCTCGAGACGATCCTCCGGACCGCGGTGTCGAACTACGTCACCGATCCAGGCGAGCGGCAGAAGATGCTGCAACTGATGCCGGAGATCGAGAAGCGCACGCGCGACCTGATGAAGGACGGGCTGAAGCAGACGCCGGCGCCGCCGCTTCCGCAAATCATTCAGAAGGTCACCAACGAGGTCAACGGATTCTCGCCGGAGGCGAAGCGCCAGTTCTTCGAGATCATCGACAAGGTGCCGATGGCGTACCAGAAGACGAACGCCATCTTCGCGACGCTGGAGAAGCGGGCGCCTGGCGGCGGCGGCATCTTCTCGATCTTCGTCTCCGATCTGTGCAAGGGGTGCGCGGCATGCGTCACCGCGTGCGGCGAGCACCAGGCGCTGCGGATGGTGCAGGAGACCGAGGAGGTCAACGCCGAGCACGAGAGCGGCACCGCCTTCCTGGATCTGCTGCCCGATACGCCGCAGAAGTACCTCGGCCTGTACAACGACGTCCGGCCGCAGGACTCCAAGACCGCCACGCTGCGCAACATGCTGATGGTCCGGCGCAACTACGACGCGCTGGTCTCGGGCGACGGCGCGTGCGCCGGCTGCGGCGAGAAGAGCATCCTGCGCGCGATCACGGCGGTGACCGAAGCCTACATGCGCCCGATCTTCCACGCGAAGGCGGACCGGCTGCGCAACAAGGCCGATCTCGTGGAAGCGGTCGGCGTCGAGCGGCTCGCCGCGCTCGAGGCGCGCAGTCCGGAGGAGTACGCCCTGTACAGGCAGCTCGTCGCGCACCTCCTCATGGGGCTCGGCGGCGAGGACGACAAGGACACGAAAGCGCGCATCGCGGCGCGCGGCCCGATCACCGACGAGGAGATCGTCGGCGCGCTCGCCGCCGTCATGCGGCAGGAGGCGTTCAACCACAAGAACCTGCAGTCGGTGGACGGACGCACGGCCAACGGCATGTCGGTGATGGCGATGGCGGCGCACACGGGCTGCAACACCGTCTACGGCTCGACGCCGCCGAACAACCCCCACCCGTACCCGTGGATGAACTCGCTCTTCCAGGACGGCATCACGGTCGGCTGGCTCCTCGGCGAGAGCTTCATCGTCGATCACGCGCGGCGATCGGTGATCCCGGAGCGGCTCGCGGATGCGCTGATGCAGCGCGGCGAGACGGTGATGACGCCGCGCGAGTACTACGAGCTCACGCATTTCAGCGACGCGCTGATGACCGACGACGAGGTGATCGAGCTGCCCAAGGCGTGGGTGGTCGGCGGCGACGGCGGCATGGGCGACATCGGCTATCAGAACGTGTCGAAGGTCGTCCTGCAGAACCGCCCGAACGTGAAGGCGGTGATGCTCGACACGCAGGTCTACTCGAACACCGGCGGGCAGAACTCCGACTCGACGCCGATGCTCGGCGGCAACGACATGAACGCGTTCGGCGCCGCGACGCAGGGCAAGAACGTCGAGAAGAAGACCGTCGCCGAGACCTTCCTCGCGGGGCACGGCTCGCCGTTCGTCGCGCAGATCTCGATCGCGAACGCGCCGAAGCTGTACCGCGCGATCCTCGACGGCCTGGAGTACCGCGGCACGGCGTTCCTCCAGTGCTTCACGACGTGCCAGCCGGAGCACGGCGTCGCCGACGACATGGCGCTCACGCAGGCGCAGCGCGTCCGCGACTCGCGCGGCGCGCCGGAGTTCGTCTTCAACCCGCGGCTTGGCGAGACCTATCCCGAGGCGCTGGATCTCAAGGGCAACCCGACGATCGACATGGACTGGTACGAGGCGCGCATCAAGGAGACCAACGAGAGCTACCGCTACACCGTCGCCCACTGGTGCGCCACCGAGGCGCGCTTCCGCAACCACCTGCGCAAGATCAAGAAGGACGAGGCGGACACGCTGATTCCGCTCGAGAACATGCTCGTCCGCATCACGCAGCAGGACGTCGTCTACCGCCGGCACCTGGTGCCGTCGCACCGCGCCTACGTGCCCGACTTCGGCGTGTGGATCAAGGTGCAGGGCGCCGACGGCCGCCTGGAGTACCGCGCGCTCTCGCGCCAGCTCGTGCTGTTCTGCGTCGAGCGCCGCAAGGCGTGGCGCCTGCTCCAGAGCAAGGCCGGCATCGAGAACCGGGAGTACAAGGCGCAGCGCGCGCTGCTCGCCGACGTCGACGCCGGGAAGATTTCGCGGGCGGATTTCTTCGCGCACGCGGAGCAGATGCTGAAGGAGCGCATGCCGGCGCCCGCGAGCCACAAGCCGGCCGAAGCGAAGCCGCGTCCGATGCCCGCGCCGCCGCCAATCGCGCCGGCCACCGGATCGTCGCCTCTCGCCATGTCCTGAGCGAGGTTGGATGGGTCGCGCGGCCGCTCGGATCGCATCAACCGCCGCGCTCGTCTGACGCGCGGCGAATGCGTTTACGTCTTGGCGTGCGTGCCGGCCGGCACGTAGTGGACGTACGCGTTCAACAGCGTGATCGCGTCGTCCTTCTCGTCGAGATCGACGGCCATCACGTCCCGCAGCGACACGATGCCGGCGAGGCGGCCGCCGTCGAGGACGATGAGATGGCGCACGCGCGCCTGCTGCATCCGCTGCAGGCAGACGTCGTACGGCTCGCTGACGTCGGCGACGACGAGCTGCGTCGACATCACGTCCAGGACGCACGTCCCCGCCGGATCGACGCCCGCCGCGACGACGCGCGTCAGCACGTCGCGCTCGGTGAAGATGCCGGCGAGCCTCTCGCCCTCCACGACCGGCACCGCGCCGATTCCGCGCCGCGCCATCATGATCGCCGCGTCGAGCACCGACGTCGACGGCGCGACGGTCGCCGTCTGCTGCGCCTCGATGATCGCTTTGACAGATTTCATGGTTCGACCCTGCCCGAAGGGATGACGCTAGACGCTCGCTGGCTCCGCGCCCGCGCCCGCAAGCCCCGCGCGCGCGAACGCGCCGACGATCGGCGCGGCGAGCTCCGCGAAGTCTCCGTAGTGCATCCGGATGGCGTCGGTGTGCGTGCCGGCGTTGAAGACCATCTGGGCCTCGCCGACGAGGCTGCAATCGACGAAGACACGCTGCTGGTAGAGGCTGCCGAACGGCGGCATCGCTCCCGGCTCGCAGTCGGGATACGAGCGCGCGAACTCGCGCTCGTTCGCGAGGCGGATGATCACCGCTCCCGCCAGCTGGCGCAGCGCCTCGAGATCGACCATCCGGTGCGCCGGCACGACGGCGAGAATCAGCTCCTCGTCGGCGCAGCAGACGACGATCTTCGCCCACGAGCAGCCCGGGACGTGCGAGACTGCCGCCTCTTCCTGCGCGGTGTAGGCGGGCGGATGCCGAAACGTGGTGAAGGGGACCCGCGACTGCTGCAGGAACGAATCGAGTGAGCGCGGTCTCACGGGACCTCCGTGCCGGCCTCGCCGGCATCACGACTCCACCGATCGCGGGAACGGACGGGCATTATACGCCCATAGGTCGATTGGCAAACGCTCTTTGTTTTCTGGATTTTCTCGAAGGATCCGGCCGGCGCGAGCGCCGATCGTACGAGACACGGCGCGCCGCCGCGTGTATCGTAGCGGCTTCACCGACATTCACCGGCGACCGATGCCGAAGGCGTGCGAAACGGAGGATCAGCGATGGCCCGAATGATTCCCGACACGACGTTCTACCCCTCGCCCGCCATGGCAATGAAGGCGCCGCCCGAGGCGATTGCGTACGTCGCCGTGCTCAACCCCGAGGGCGGGCCCGATGCGCTGACGACGATCGACGTCAACGCGTCGTCGACGTCCTACGGCGCCGAGATCGCGCGGGTCGACATGCCGAAGGCTGGCGACGAGCTCCATCACTTCGGGTGGAACGCGTGCAGCTCGTGCCTCTGTCCGTACGCGCCGCATCCGCATATGGAGCGGCGCTACCTGATCGTCCCCGGCCTCAAGTCGTCGCGCATTCACATCTTCGACACCAAGGGCGACCCCGCGACGCCGCGGCTCGTGAAGGTGATCGAGCCGGATGAAGTTGCCAAGCGCACGGGCTACTCGCGGCCGCACACGACGCACTGCGGCCCCGACGGGATCTACATGAACGCCCTCGGCGCGCCCGACGGCAACGGGCCGGGCGGCATCTTCGTCATCGATCCGCAGACGTTCGAGGTTCGCGGGCCGTGGGAGAAGGAGCGCGGCCCGCAGCACCTCGCGTACGACTTCTGGTGGCATCTCGGCTTCGACACGATGATCACGAGCGAGTGGGGCACGCCGAACATGGTCGAGAACGGCGTCGACCCCGAGCTGCTGCTCGCCGGCAAGTACGGCCACGCGCTGCACGTGTGGGATCTGCAGCGGCGCCGGCACCTGCAGACGCTGGATCTCGGGCCCGAACAGCAGATGGTGCTCGAGCTGCGGCCTGCGCACGATCCGAAGCGGGCGTACGGATTCGTCGGCGTCGTCACCTCGCTCGCGAATCTGTCGTCGTCGATCTGGACGTGGTACCGAAGCGACGCCGGCGAATGGGCCGTCAGGAAAGTGATCGAGATTCCGGCCGAGCCGGCGGCGGCCGATGATCTGCCGCCGCTGCTCAAAGGTTTCAACGCCGTCCCGCCGCTCGTCACCGACATCAACCTGTCGCTCGACGATCGATTCCTCTACGTCTCGTGCTGGGGAACCGGCGAGCTGCGCCAGTACGACGTCAGCGACCCGTTCGCGCCGCGGCTCGCCGGATCGGTCCGCCTCGGCGGCATCGTCGGGCGCGCCGCGCACCCGTCGCTGACCAACAAGCCGCTGAACGGGGGGCCGCAGATGGTGGAGGTGAGCCGCGACGGCCGGCGCGTGTACGTCACCAACTCGCTCTACGCGTCGTGGGACGCGCAGTTTTATCCGGAAGGCATCCGCGGCTGGATGGCGAAGCTCGACGCGCAACCCGACGGCGGGTTCCAGCTCGATCGCGATTTCCTCCTCGAGTTCGGCGGCCTGCGTCCGCATCAGGTCCACCTCGAGGGCGGCGACGCGTCGTCGGACTCGTACTGCTTCTCGTAGTCCGCGTGATGTCGCACGGGACGGACCAGGCGATCGTGCCGTGGGGCACGCTTCTGCTCCTCGGCGCATTCCACGGCATCAATCCCGGAATGGGATGGCTGTTCGCCGTTGCGCTGGGCATGCAGGAGAACCGCGCGATGGCCGTGTGGCGTGCGCTGCTGCCGCTCGGCCTCGGACACGCGCTTGCCGTCGCGAGCGTGATCGCGGCCGGCCTCCTCGCCGGGATCACGATGCCCACGACGCTGCTGCGGTGGCCGATCGCGGGGTTGTTGATCGCGCTCGGCATCCGGATGCTGCTGCGGCACCGCCACCCGCGCTATGGAGGGATGCGCATCGGCCTCGGCGGTCTGACGATCTGGTCGTTTCTCGTGGCGACGGCGCACGGCGCTGGTCTGATGGTGCTGCCGGTCTGGCTCGCGATGAAGCCGTCGGGCGATCAGGGCGCGCACGCGGGGCACATGCCGGCGGCGAGCGATCTCGCGTCGGGATTGACGGCGACCGCGATACACGGCGCTGGCTACCTGCTCGTGACCGCCCTCGTCGGCTGGATCGTGTTCGCAAAGCTCGGCGTGGAGCTGCTGCGCACGAAGTGGATCAACCTCGACGCGATCTGGGCCGCCGCTCTGATTCTGAGCGGCGGCCTCGTCGTCGCGCTGCCCGGCCTCTAACAAATTCCAGTAGCGCAGCCCTTCAGGGCTGCCCCGATCAGTTGGTTGTGTACGCTTCGTACCGCGACTTCGAGCGGTTGTAGCCCCATCCGACGACGTGGTGCCCGTCGCCGGAGATCCCGTTCGCGTACACGAAGAACGACCCGCTCCCGAGTCCGCCCGCGTAGAGGCTGCCGAGATTCTTCATCCCCGTCGCGGCCGTCCACTCGAACGCACGCATCGACCCGGTGGTGTCGGCGGCATCTCCGACGATCGTCGAACCGTCGCTCGATACGTCGTACGCCTCGCTGTAGGTCCCGCCCATGAGGCCGAGATCCTGCATCCCGCCGGCTGCAGTCCACCGGAACGCGTGGTATGAGTTCGCGGCGTCCGTCGATCTGCCGATGACGACCGATCCGTCGCCCGACACGCCGTACGCCGTGCTCTCGAAGCCGCCGAGCGTGCCGAGATACTGCAGGCCGCTCACCGCCGTCCACCGAAACGCGCGCCTCATCCCGTTGGCGTCCTCCGCCATTCCGACGACGACCGAGCCGTCGGCGGAGACGCCGTACGCCCCGCTGGCGAATCCTCCGAACGTCCCGAGATCCTGCATTCCCCCCGCGGCAGTCCAACGGAACGCGTGATAGTTGCTGCTCGCGTCCCAGGATTGGCCGACGATGACGAGACTGTTGGCGGAGACGCGCGCCGCAACAGCGTACGGACCTCCTACCGTCCCGAGGTCCTGCAGCCCGCCCGCCGCCGTCCACCGGAACGCACGTTGGTTGAACTGTGCGTCCCACGCTTCGCCGACGACGACCGAGCCGTCGCCGGAGACGCCGTACGACGAGGCGTAGGCGTATCCGAAATCACCAAGGTCCTTCATCCCGGTCGCCGCCGTCCACCTGAACGCACGATAATTTCCGGCGGCGTTCGACGCGTATCCCACGACGACCGAACCGGTGGATGACGCGGCGTACGCCGCGCTCGAGTTGCCGCCGAGCGTGCCGGGCCACACGACGCTCGACGACGTCGTCGATCCGCCGCCGCTTGCATCGACCGAAGACGTAAACGTACCGTTCCCGATCGCGATCGCCATCAGCAGCACCGCGGGCAGAAGAGTCCTCTTCACGACTGACCTCCTCGATCGACAGGCCGATCAAGTGTGCCATCACGGCGGCGCGATGGCCGGCGCAATGTGGAGCTCGGCTGCGCGGCGCGCGTCTGCATGAGCGAAGGTCGCGTGCGCGCGATCGAATGCTTGACCGCTGCGCGGGCGGACGCGCATCATTGGCGCGCCTCATCGCACACACCGCGGACAAGGAGGTCGATATGTCTGACGAGAACAAGGCCGTCGTGCGGCGCCTCATCGACGCATTCAACGACGGACGGCTCGACGACGGCGCGGCGCTGCTCGCCGAGGGGTACGTGTATCGCGGGCCGGCCGGCGACATGCACGGTCCGCAGGGATGGAAGCAGCTCGCGGCGATGTATCGCAGCGCGTTCCCCGACGTCGTGCTCACGATCGATCAGCAGATCGCCGAAGGCGACACGGTCGCGACGCGGTTCACCGCGCGCGGCACGCATCGCGGCGAGCTCGCCGGCGTCGCGCCGAGCGGCCGCTACATCACGCTTCCCTGTCTGATGTTCACGCGGCTCGTGAAGGGCATCGTCGTCGAGGACTTCGAGCAGTTCGATCAGCTCGGCATGTTCCAGGCGATCGGCAAGCTGCCCGCCATCGCCGCGTCGGCGTAACCGCCGCGCCTCCCACCTGCGATCCAGGATCAGATCCAGGATCGGATCCAGGATCCGATCCTGGATCTGATCCTGGATCTGATCCTGGATCCGATTCCGCGGCCCCTCACACGGATCACGGCTGCACGAGATTGCACGTACGCGCGTGATACTTATTGTCCTCTATTGTCCTCTAGAGCTCGCTATAGTAGTTTGAGTCGCGGCAGATTTTTCGAACCGATATCACACGCACCACCGGAATGGGGCGCGATATGAACCTGCACAGAGAGCACGGCTTCACGCTGATCGAACTGCTGATCGTGGTCGCGATCGTCGGCATCACGGCGGCCATCGCGGCGCCCGAACTGCTGCGCGCGCGCATGTCGGGGAACGAAGCGTCGGCGATCGCGACGATGCGGGCCATCTACAGCGCGCAGTCGACCTACGCGTCGAGCTGCGCGCACGGCGGCTATGCGCAGTCGCTCGAGGATCTCGCCAAGACGTCGGGCCCGGGCAACGCCGCGTTCGTCAGCCCGGACATCGCCGTCAACGGCGTGACGAAGAGCGGCTATGTAGTGAACCTCGGGCCGGGGACCGTCGCGTCGGTCGTTACGGCGAAAGCGAGCACCTGCAACGCGGCGGCAGACGACGCGATCGCGTCGTACTACGCCGAGGCGCACCCGTCCATCGTCGGATCCTCGGGCCAGCGCTCGTTCGGCGTCAGTCAGCACGGCACGATCTTCCAGGACACCACGGGCGCGACCTTCACGAGCGTCTTCGCCGCCAACGCGACGCCGGTCCAGTAAGCACGGACGACCCGGACGACGTACGACGCAGAACCCGCAGAATCAGCAGATAAGGAGTTCTGCGAGCTCTGCGAGTCCTGCGTTGGATGTCGTGTCGTCCCTCCGCCGCGCGCAGCGTGCACACTCCCCGACTCGCCGTCGCCCGTGTCCGAGCCAATCTCCCGCCCGTTTGCGCATTCACGACGGGAGCGGCACAGCAATGGTGGCGACAGACCAGGACGCGATCGCAGCGGCCGATACGGCGGCGCGCGCCGCCCGCGCGCGGTCGCTCCTCTACAGCCTCGACTACGACCTGGCCCGAGCCGCGCTTGGCGACGCGATCGCCGCCGATCCGCGGAATCCCTCGGCATATCGCCAGCTCGCCGCCGCCGACTGGCTGAAGCTGCTCTTCGACGGGGGTGCCGTCCTCGTCGACGACTACCTCGGCGAGGTGAAGCAGAGGCCGCGCCGCGCGCCGCCGGCGCCCGATCTCGACACCGAGTTTCACCAGGCGATCGCGCGCGCGATCGCGTTGAGCGACGAGAGGGTTCGCGATCGGCCGCACGATGCCGACGCGCGGTTCGAGCTGGGCGCCGCGCTGGGATACCTGGCCTCGTACACGGCGACGATCGATCGGCGCGTGCTGCAGCTCGACGCACGTCGCCAGGACGCCGGGCTGATCGTCGGGCTCTACCGCTACGCGGTGTCCACGCTGCCGGCGCCCTGGCGTCTGCTCGCGCATTTCGCGGGGTTCGGCGGCGGGCGCGAGCGCGGCCTGCGAATGGTCGAAGAGGCGGCCGCCTATCCGGCCGATTCGCGCGTCAACGCGCTGTTCACGTTGATCGTGATGTACAGCCGCGAAGCGCGCGACGACGCGGCACTCGACGTGCTGCGGCAGCTGCAGCACGACTACCCGCGGAACCGTCTCCTGTGGCTCGAAGCCGGCAGCACGGCGCCGCGCGCCGGACGGCCGGCGGCGGCGCGGCAGTGGCTCGAGGCCGGGCTGCAGAAGCTCTCGGCCGATTCGCGTCCGCGCGCGTTCGGCGAGGACGCGCGGTGGCGCCTCACCTACGGGACGACGCTGGCTGCGCTGCACGATCGCGCCGGCGCGCAGCGCGAGCTGGCGGCGGCGCTCGCACTCGACGCGCCGGACTGGGTGCGCGGGCGCGCGCACAAGGAGGCGGGATCGATTGCCGATGCCGCGGGCGGCCGTACGAACGCCGCCGACCATTACCGGCTCGCGATCCGGTTGTGCGGCGCCGACGATGACGCGGCGTGCGTGGACGACGCAAAGCGCCTGCTGGACGCGAGCCGGCGCGCAGGAGCTGGCAATGCCGTTCGTCCATGACATCGATCCGATCGTGGCGACGATCGGCGGCGTCCACGTCTGGTGGTACGGCCTCAGCTACAGCGCGGGCTTTCTGAACGCGCACCTCTTTCTGCGGCGCGCGCGCGCGCGGCTGCATCTGTCGCTCGCGTCGGTGTACGACCTCACGCTCTGCCTCGCGGTCGGCGTGCTCGTCGGCGGACGGTCGATTGTCGTCTTCGTCAACGAGTGGCCGTTCTACCGCCGCCATCTCTCGTTGATGCCGGCGATCTGGGTCGGCGGCCTCGCGACGCACGGGCTCGTCGCCGGCGGGGCCGCCGGCGTGCTGATCTTCTGCGCCCGGCGCCGGATGCCGTTCAGGCCCGTGCTCGACGCGCTCGCGGTCGCTGCCGCGGCGATCCTCGGCTGCGGCCGGATCGGCAACTTCATCGACGGGCAGATCGTCGGCACCGTCACGAGCGTCGCGTGGGCGGTGAAGTTCCCGTCCGCGGAGGGCTTCCGCCACCCTGTCGTGCTGTACGACGGTCTGAAGAACTTCCTCCTCGTGCCGCTGCTGCTCGCCCTCGTGCGCCGCCGCATGCCGCCGGGCCGATCGGCCGCGCTCTTCCTGCTGCTCTATCCGGCGCTCCGCATCCCGATCGATCTCCTGCGAGATTACCAGGCCGAAACGGCGGCGACCGGCCAGATGCTCAACGCGATCATGGCGGCTGCGGGCGCGGCATTGCTCGCACGCAACGTGCTCCGGCGCGCGCACGCGCCGGCCGTCTCGCCGCCCGAATTGCCGGCGAGCGGCTCCATGCATTGGCGACGCCTCGCGCTCGCGGCAGTGCTCGCGATCCCGGTCGTCATCCCGAGCGATGCGACGCGTGACGTGCCGGCGACCTACGGGGCGCGCCATCCGAGGCTTGCGCATTCGCGCCTCTACCCGCCCCTCGATTCGCTGCGAAGCGACGAGCGGTGACGCGCGCGGTCCGGTCCCCTTCCACCCCTTGCATCACGCCGCGATTCGCACCATAGTGCGTGTTTCCCATCGACACGGCGCGCGCGATCGATCGCGGCCCGCGCGTGTTGGAGACGGAGGTTTGCAGTGGCGACAGCAGCGAAGCCCGTACCCGAAGGATTCCACTCGCTCACGCCGCATCTCGTGCTGGATGATGCGGCACACACCATCGACTGGTACAAGAAGGCGCTCGGCGCGCAGGAAGTGAGCCGCAGCCTCGGCCCCGACGGCAAGATCATGCACGCCGAACTCACCATCGGCGATTCGCGCTTCATGGTGAACGATCCCGTGATGGGGACGAAAGGACCGGCCGCCCTCGGCGGATCGCCGGCGTCGCTGTGGCTGTATGTCGAGAACAGCGACGCGGTCTTCAACCGCGCCGTCGCCGAAGGCGCGACGGTGCAGGTGCCGCTCGCCGATCAGTTCTGGGGCGATCGCGGCGGCGCGATCGCCGATCCATCGGGCTACACGTGGTGGATCGCCACGCGCGCCGAAGATCTGACGCAGCCCGAGATCCAGCAGCGCGCCGCGGAATTCTTCAAGCAGATGGCGCAGCCGCAGGGATAGGC
>Ga0209474_10002239_pt1 | contig 18006 bp, 17 predicted proteins | sample GraSoiAngelo_145_FD_185902 | JGI IMG/M metagenome (GOLD analysis project Ga0209474, IMG submission 185902) | Grasslands soil microbial communities from the Angelo Coastal Reserve, California, USA - 14_1009_05_20cm (SPAdes) (version 2) | ecosystem: Environmental > Terrestrial > Soil > Grasslands... | reverse complement strand
GGCCGGTACTCCGCCGAAGGCCGAGCGTCACCTCATTACCGGCGCGGAAATGTTCGGCAATCAGCGGTTCGAGCGCGACGTCGGTCAAAATATCGCCGCTGTAAACGATGAATGGTTCTTTCCCAAGAATGCCTTCGACATTTTTGATGCCGCCGCCGGTTTCGAGCAGGTCTGGCTCGTGAACAAGCGTAACCGGAAAGCCAGCGTACTCGTGACGGGCAAAGAAAGGTTGAAATAGTTCCGGATGCCGGTGCGTGTTGACGACGAATCTGTTCACTCCCGCGTTTATCAAGTGATCGAGGGCAAACGTCACGAGCGGTTTTTGAAAAATCGGGATAAGCGGTTTCGGCACTTCGTCGGTCAATGGACGCAAGCGCGTGCCAAGTCCCGCGGCCAGAACGAATGCCTGTGTAATGTGGTTCACGAGCAGAAAATCGAGAGATTCTTCAACTTCGCTCGGAATGACAAACGGACTGTTGAGCGTTCGCTACCGTAGATACAGCGTGCGGGTGCCGAAATCGATGATGCCGTGGTGACGTCGCAATGTTTCCGCGCCGAGCAGTCCGGCAACGGGTGGCGAACCTTCCAACAGCCCGTCATGGATGAGCCCTTCCAGATCAATGACACCCACTTCTTTGCCGACGATGTCCACGGAGCCGACGGACAGCTTGCGAATATGCGCCACACGCACCCCGCGCTCTTTCAGGTTGACAGCCGAGGAACTATATGGCGTCTCACGAGTGGCAATTCGCATGCTCCGGACAAAGGACCGATGTAACAAAGTGGTGAAAGAACCGGTATCGACCATGAGTTTTGCCGCTCTGCCGTTCACGGAACCGTTCACATACAAGTTGTAACCGTCGCTGACTTGAATCGGAACAGCGCGTAACCCGCGGCGACTGAAGCCCGGGAAACTGCCCACAACATTCGGGTCGATCTTGAGAACCAGTAATTGCCTTTCACAATCGAGCACGGCTTGCGTCGGGAAAAGGATATCTGCTCCAATGATTCCGTCGATCTGCGGCTCGTGCGCCATTCGGGCTGCGCGCGCGGAACCGCCGAGATCGACCGTAACCACCGGTTCATCAGCGAGAATTAACCCGCCAATCCGCAGTTCACGGGCGATCGCGACATTATTGAATGCGCCGTTGATTTGAACGCGCGCAGGCAAACTTGATTTCGCCGTGATCGGCTTGAGCCGAAAATATTCACGACGATTCAGGGCAATCGCGCTCACGGGCGCCCCGCTATCGACCGTCAGCCATGCGGGTCTGCCGTTGATGAAGGCATGGACCAGCAGGTGATTTTGTCGGGAGCGTACCAGCGGCAGCGCCTCGAACTGAGTGTTTGCCCGCGTCAAAGCGGCCTGCGACGCGCCACCCAACTGGATGACCAACACCAGAGCAGCGCAGCTCCCCCACAGAAACCGTCGCGCCCGGAGCAGATGATTCGCGGTCATCACGGTGGCGGGGAGACTACACGCTTACTTTTTTGCCGTAAACAACTTTGCGGCAGTTTTTTGGCGTTGCATGGCAGGCGTGACTGATGATTAACTCTCCGCGAATTCAAAGGATTCGATATGCCAAGCGCAGTCACCGAAGCACCTGTAGCCGAAGAAAAACTTGTTAGGGGGCTTGGCTTATTGGACTCCACCATGCTTGTGGCCGGGTCAATGATCGGCTCGGGGATTTTCATAGTCTCATCGATCATTGCTCGCCAGGTTGGATCGCCGGGGTGGTTGCTCATTGTCTGGATCGTTACGGGATTACTGACACTGACAGCCGCGCTCTCGTACGGTGAACTCGCGGCGATGATGCCCAAAGCCGGTGGGCAATACGTGTATCTGCGCGAAGCATTTTCGCCGCTATGGGGATTTCTTTACGGCTGGACGCTTTTCCTTGTGATTCAGACCGGCACCATTGCGGCCGTCGCAGTCGGATTCGCACGCTACAGCGGCGTGCTTCTCCCATGGATTTCCGAAAGCAATTACATTATTTCGCCGATTCGGTTTGGCGGATACGCACTATCGCTTTCGACGGCACAGCTCGTCGGCCTGGCGCTCATTGGATTTTTGACATTTACGAACACGCGTGGCTTGGAAGTCGGCAAGCTTATCCAAAACGTTTTTACGACCGCAAAAACTGGCGCGCTGCTCGCGTTGATCGTCCTTGGAATCGTTATCGGGCTGAAATCCGGTGCAGGTGCGGAAAACTTCAGGGACTTCTGGACTGTGCGCGGTAATCTGCAGGAAGTCGGCGCAGGTTTAACAGCTGCGACGGTATTCGGACTCTTCGTCGGAATCTGCGTGGCACAGACGAATTCCTTGTTCTCTGCCGACGCGTGGAACAACATCACTTTCACTGCCGGTGAGGTAGTGAACCCGCGGCGCAACGTGCCGCTTTCCCTCGCATTGGGCACGTTCCTGGTGATCGGACTTTATTTGCTCGCAAATGTCGCTTATCTCGCGACGCTGCCGTTCAACGCAATCCAGAATGCGCCCAGCGATCGTGTCGCCTCTGAAACAGCCAACGTAATTTTTCCAGGCGCTGGCGCGACAATCATGGCGGTTGCGATCATGGTCTCGACGTTCGGTTGCAATAACGGGCTGATTCTTGCCGGTGCCCGCGCCTATTATGCCATGGCGAAAGACGGTCTGTTCTTTCGACGAGTCGGCGAGCTCAACAAAAGCCACGTCCCGGCGTGGGCGCTCGTTTTCCAAGGCATTTGGGCCGGCGCACTCGTTTTGCCACGCACAGTCAAAACAGATGCAGCTGGCAGCGTGACCGGGTATGGCAATCTCTACGGCAATTTGCTCGACTACGTCATTTCAGCCGCGCTGATTTTCTATGTATTAACAATCATTGGCATCTTCCTCCTGCGCCGAAAAGATCCGCATGCGGAACGGCCATATAAAGCATTCGGCTATCCAGTCGTTCCCATTTTGTACATCCTTGGCGCGACCGTCATCCTTGTCGTGCTCTTCATTTACCAAACTGCGACCACGTGGCCGGGACTAATCATCGTGTTGACCGGCGTGCCGGTTTATTTCTTCTGGAACAAGTCACGCGATCGCAAGATCGGCCTGGATAACATCGACAGTCCGAGCCGGACTGGCACCAACATCTGAAGTCATGGGAAAACTATTCAAGAAAAAACCGCTGGACCTTCTCATGTACGAGGCCGCGCAAGTTGGCGAGCATACTCTCAAGCGTTCGTTAGGCTGGGTCAACCTCGTTGCGCTCGGCATCGGTGGAATCATCGGTGCCGGTCTGTTTGTGCGAACCGCCGCTGCCATCGCGGATCGCGCGGGTCCGTCGGTTGTGCTGGCGTTTGTCGTGGCTGGCATCGGTTGCGCGTTCGCCGGTCTGTGCTACGCCGAGTTCGCGTCGATGATTCCCGTCGCGGGCAGCGCTTACACGTACTCGTACGCCACCATGGGCGAATTCGTCGCATGGATCATCGGTTGGGATTTGATTCTTGAATACGCCGTCGCCGCGGCGACCGTGTCCGACGCATGGAGCGAATACGCGAACCGCGTGCTCGGCTGGTTCAACATGGCGATCCCCTATCAGTGGACGCATTCGCCATTCGAACACGACCCCGGCGGCACGTACGGCATCATGAACGTGCCCGCGCTTTTCATTTTGCTTCTCCTGACGATGCTGCTCATTCGTGGCACGAAAGAATCCGCTTTTGTGAACGGGCTCATCGTAATTTTGAAAGTGTCCATCGTACTGCTCTTCATCGGTATCGGCTGGCAATTCATCAACCCGGCGCATCACACGCCATTCATTCCGTCGGCGACGACGCACGTCACAGCGCAGGGAATCACGCATCATTACGGCGGTATTCTTGGAATTCTCGGGGCGGCCGGTGTCGTGTTCTTCGCTTACATCGGATTCGATGCCGTCTCGACCGCAGCACAGGAAGCGCGCAATCCAAGACGTGACATGCCGATCGGCATTCTTGGTTCTCTGGTATTCTGCACGATTCTCTATGTGCTCTTCTCGTACGTGCTCAGCGGCGTCGCCACGGTCGAAGATTTTCGCGCCGCTGGCCGTGAAGCCTCGGTCGCGTTCGCGATCAGCAAATACATGCACGGTTACGAATGGCTTTCGCGCGCGGTCACAGTCGCGATCCTCGCCGGTTTTTCGTCCGTCATTCTCGTAATGTTGTTAGGCCAATCGCGCGTGTTCTTTTCGATGAGCCGAGACGGACTGGTTCCGTCAATCTTCTCGGAAGTGCATCCGCGGTATCGCACGCCATGGAAATCGAACATGCTGTTCTTCGTTTTCACCGGCGCGCTAGCCGCGCTTGTGCCCGCCGATGTGACCGGAGAAATGACCAGCATCGGCACATTGTTCGCATTCATTCTCGTCTGCGCCGGGGTGTGGATCATGCGCGTGAAGCATCCTGAGCTAGAACGCGGATTCCGCGTTCCCGCCGCGCCGCTGGTCGCCACGCTCGGCATCATCACCTGCAGCGCCATGATATACGGACTAGGCTGGACGAACTGGATGCGACTCATCGTCTGGCTGCTCATCGGCTTCATTTTCTACTTCGGCTACGGCAAGAGCCACAGCCACATCGACGCCCCACGGCCGACGGATATGCCGGAAGGAATCAAGATGACGCGTGACGGGCTGCTGTAACTGAGTTCGTCACTGACTCCAGCTACCGGCGCCGGAGCCGCTCGTTGGACTCGGTCCACCGAAGCCGAGAATGGCTTCGAGGCGTTTATGCAGTCGCGACTCGTTAGGCCTTTTGGCGAAACTGACGCGGCCGCTGCGCAGATCCTCAATCGACATGTCCAACGCGCGGAGAATTTCGCGATCCGCCGGCGCAGGATCGAGATCGCGCTCTGCGAATGCCACAATGCGGTCTTCCAAGCGCGACAAAGCGGTGACGAGCGGATCACCGTTCGTTAGGCCCAACTGATCGACTAATTTTTGGAAGCTGATGTGGAACGGAACCGTTGCGAGATCGACCTGCATGTTTTCGGATGGCGCATCGGCCGGCATCGCGACTGCGTCGGAAATCGCGACAGATCTCCAGCCGCGATCCGGCGCGTAATAACCGAGTTCGACGCGGTACATCGCGCGCGGCTTCGACACCGAGACGTAGAACCTTCCAAGCATCGGCTCGACCGCGACTCTTGCCTGTTCGAAACCATCGCCTGTAAGTAATCGAAGATGGACTTGTCGATCCACAGGCATCGCCTTGTCGAAAACAGACGGCCAATCGATATCCCAGCTGACAAAAATAGTCTGCTCATCGCGTGCGATGGCGAAGAGCAGGGGCTCTTCACAAATCCGTGGCATGCTCGCGCTCTCGGCGGCATCAGATGACTGAACAGCTGCGCCAAGGTGCACAACCGGCTCGCGGCAGATTTTGAAACGGCCATGGAGCTTCGATGTTCCCACGTTGCGTTTTGCTTTTCTTTTCGCCATTTTGAGCGTACCTCGCGCAAATTAGTTAAACCAACTGCGAATTGGCGCACAATTCCAAATTTGGATACCAACGTATGAATCCAAAAATCGTGGAGCTTGAGGAACTTTCCGATCGCTCCGAAAAATTGCGGGCTGCTGGAAAAAAGATTGTAGCCACCAACGGATGTTTTGATCTGCTTCACGTGGGACACGTTCGGTACTTACAAGCTGCGCGAGCGTTAGGTGATGTCCTCGCGGTTGGTCTCAATGGCGATCGTTCAGTCCGCGAATTAAAAGGAACCGGACGTCCACTCAGGACCGAGAACGATCGCGCGGAGATCCTTGCAGCTTTGCAGTGCGTGGACTTGGTCACGGTCTTTCCACAAATTCGGGCCACGCAGTTTCTCGCTGCGGTCAGACCGGCTGTGTATGCTAAAGGAGCCGATTACACGCCTGAGACGCTGAATGAAGAAGAGCGCTCAATTTTGACTAAGACGGGTGCAGAGATTCGCCTGATTCCTTTTGAGGCAGGTTATTCGACTTCGCGATTGATCGAAGAAATCTGCAAGACCAGGAGTTCACAAACACGAAAAGTTAGATGAAACGGCTGCCAATTGGCATTCTCGGATCCGGCAAAGGAAGCAACGCGCGGGCGATTCTCGAGGGCATCCGGTCAGGCAAACTCGCTGCGGACGCGCGCCTCGTGGTATCCGATGTGCTGGATGCGCCGATTCTTGATATCGCACGAGAGTTTGGCGTCCCGAACGCTTTTCTGCCGCCGGGGAGATTTCGCACCCGTCTGGAACCTGAAGCAGAAGACCAGCTCGTCAAAATGTTGCGTGGTGCCGGTGTCGAACTTGTTGCTCTTGCCGGTTTCATGCGTGTCCTGCACGAGCCGATGCTCAACGCGTTTCCCCGCCGCGTCATCAACATTCACCCATCGCTTTTGCCCAAGTTTCCTGGGCTGGAAGCGTGGAAGCAAGCTCTGGCGGCGGGCGAAAAAGTGACTGGCTGTACCGTGCACTACGTCGATGAAAAAATCGATCATGGACGCATCGTTGCACAGCGAGAGGCGACAATCCTGCCGAACGATACACCCGAAAGCTTGCATTCTCGGATTCAGATCCTTGAACACGAGCTGTATCCGGCGGTAATTGCCGAACTCTGCGAAAGATATCGTGAAGCAAATTTGTAACTTCCATCGCCGGATGCGTCAGGCCGGCTAACCGCGTCACAAAGGCTATTCAGCCTTCGGCTCCCGCTTCAGTAGTTCTTCCAATGCAATGGTTGTTTTTTTCTGCTCGTATAGAACCGCGTACACCTGATCGAGAATAGGAGTGGCAACGTCTAATCGGCGCGCGCATTCCCACGCGCTTCGCGTGGTCGGAATGCCCTCCGTGACGGTTTTCATAGACGAAGTGATTTCCGCCAGCGGTTCGCCGTGCCCAAGCCGTTGCCCGACAGTATGATTTCGGCTTCGTTCGCTGTAACAGGTCAAAATCAGGTCACCCGCGCCGCTCAATCCATAGAAAGAACCTGGTTTACCGCCCATTGCCTGGCCGAGCCTAACGAGTTCCGCTAACGATCGAGTCACCAGCGCCGCCTTGGAATTGTCGCCCAGTCCAAGTCCATCGCTAATTCCAGCGGCGATGGCGAACACATTTTTCAGAGCGCCGCCCAGTTCGATGGAGACGACGTCCTGGCTGGTGTAAATGCGAAATCGGGCATGCCCCAGCAGGCGCTGCAGACTCGCAGCGCAACCGCGATCGTCGCAACCAATGACAGTCGCCGTAGGAAAGCGTTTAGCGACTTCGGCCGCGAGATTCGGGCCGGATAACACAGCGATTGCATTGCCACGAAACAGCTCGCACAAAATTTCGCTCATCCGCATGCCGGTGCGATGTTCGATTCCTTTGGTGCAACTCAACAACACAGCATGCGTGTCGCCAATCACTTTCCGCAGCCGTGTTGCGATCTCGCGGAAAGCCGTTGACGGTGTCGCGAGGACCACAAGATCGGCGCCCGCGCAGTCGCCTAGCTCGGACGTAATGCAGACTGAGCGAGGAATTTCGATTCCAGGCAAATAATCGCTGTTTTGCCGAATCTTTCCCATGCGTGCGATCCGATCTGCGTTATGGCCCCAAAGGAACACCGGGCGCCCATCGTCCGCCCACAGACAAGCCAATGCAGTTCCCCAACCGCCAGCACCGATGATTACTATTTTTGCAATTTTCACTTTCGAGTAAAGCGCGGTTCGGTGCCGTGCATAAGCCGGGACAGATTTGAACGATGGCGCCAAATCACAACTGCCGCGGCGCAAACGGAAAAATAAAAGATTACTTTTGCGCTTTCACTCCGCCAGCTAATCACCAAAATCACAATAGGCAGCAGCAGGGCCGCTGTGATTGAAGCCACTGAAACATAGCTGGTCAGCCAGAAGATTACGATCCAGATACCAAACCAGATTAACCCACCTACGGCGGTTAAGGCGAGAAGTGCTCCGGCGGAAGTGGCAACGCCTTTTCCGCCCTTGAACTTCAGCCATGGCGGATAGGAGTGACCGACGATGCTGGATACCGCCGCGATGCTCCCGAATAGTTCCGGCGAGTTCCAGTCTGGCGGCGATCGCATTGCCAAAAGCATCGACAGCTTTACCGCGCCGAAGCCCTTAAAGAAGTCGAGCAGAAATACCGCGTAACCGTATCTTTTACCCAGAACACGCACGACGTTGGTCGCACCGATGTTGCAACTACCAACCTTGCGGATGTCGATTCCCGCGATTCGACCGATGAGATAGCCGAAAGGGATCGATCCCAGCAGATAGCTGCCGGCTAAGACCACGATGAACATGATCATGTGGAGTTTCTGTCATTCACTTCGCAACATCCTTATGCCTTGCGTAAGTCATTTTTCTTTAGCCAGATAGACATAATAGCGATATCGGCTGGAGTGATTCCGCTGATACGTGCAGCCTGGCCAAGCGACGTGGGGCGCAAACTCGATAACTTCTGTTTTGTCTCGGAGCGCAAGCCGAGGACTTTGTCAAAATCGAGTCCATTTGGGATCCTCTGTTTCAGGCTATGCTCGAGCTGTCGATTCTGCTCGGATTGGCGCACCGCATATCCCTCGCATTTGAACTCCGTCTCAAGCAGTTCCCAGACCGGAATCGGGACGGCCGACCGTATATCAGGAGGCAGCTGCTCTATAGTAAACTCCTGTCGCTTAAGAAGTTGGGAAATAGAAATGCCATGCAACTTCGTTCCAGCAGCTACCATGCGAGCTTGCTGCAATAGGTGCATTTTTTCTTGAAAACGACCGTATCGAGCTTCGGTGACTAAGCCGGACCGAAATGCTGCCGCCGTTAATCTTTGATCCGCGTTGTCGTGTCGCAACGATAATCGAGCCTCAGCGCGGCTAGTGAACATGCGATACGGCTCTTCCGTCCCCTTCGTGACGAGATCATCAATGAGAACGCCGACGTACGCGTCCTTCCTGCTTAATACGAATGGCGCACGATTTTGAACCTTTAAAGCAGCATTAGCTCCAGCGATCAACCCTTGAGCTGCCGCCTCTTCGTACCCGGAAGTGCCATTAATTTGCCCGGCAAAGAAGAGTCCGCTGAGGAGCCTTGTTTCCAATGTTGGATGAAGTTGGGTTGGGGGAAAGTAATCGTATTCCACAGCATACCCAGGCCGCATGATCTCGGCTTTTTCGAGTCCTGGAATTGAATGGAGAAATTGCAGCTGAACTTCGTACGGCAGACTCGTTGAAATTCCGTTGACGTAGTATTCGCCAGTGTGCCGCCCTTCGGGTTCCAGAAACAGCTGATGCGCCGGCTTCTCCGCGAATTTCACTACTTTATCTTCGATGGAGGGACAATATCGCGGCCCGATCCCTTGAATTCGACCGGAATAGAGCGGTGATCTGTGCAGATTGGCACGGATGATCTGATGCGTCGTTTCAGTCGTGTGCGTGATCCAGCAGGGAAATTGTTCCACGTGGAACTTTGCGTCCTCGACATAATTTAACGTGAAAATTTCGTTTGCGTCGGTGCTGATCTCCTCCGGATGGAAAGCAAATCCGCAAGGCGGTTCATCCCCAAGCTGGATTGAGCAACGTGAAAAATCGATGGATCGCGCATTTAAGCGACAGGGCGTCCCGGTCTTGAAACGTCCTATCTCGAAGCCTAGCTGCTGCAGGGTTGTACTCAGGCCGGAGGTGGCGTCGCCCATTCGTCCCCCGGGCTTGCTTGTCTCGCCAACGTGCAAGAGCCCTCGCAGAAATGTCCCGGACGTGATGACCACGGTCCGAGCACCAATTGCCACGCCCAAGTCGGTCTCAACCCCAACTATCGCTCCAGAATCGACAAGCACACGTGATACCGTGGCCTGTTTGACGTCAAGATTCGGTGCCTGCTCGAGAATCGCCTTCATCCGAAACTGATACGCCTTTTTGTCGCATTGAACTCGCGGAGCGCGCACCGACGGTCCCTTGCTTTGATTCAGCATTCGAAATTGAATCCCCGTCGCGTCGGCATTCAGTCCCATTGCTCCTCCGATCGCGTCGATTTCGCGAACAATATGCCCTTTTGCCAGGCCGCCGATTGCCGGGTTACACGACATTTGACCAATCGTATCCAAATTCTGGGTCAAGATCAGCGTGCGCACTCCAATTCGAGCGGCGGCCAAAGCCGCTTCGATCCCGGCATGACCGCTCCCCACGATGACAACATCGTAATCACTTATGAAATATGCCATAACAATTTATTCCTGAGGTATTTATCTTGATAATATCGGACGCTCTACAGCCTCATTTGAGGCTGCGCCAGGGGGTCCTGCCGACGACGCTTGAATAACGCGATAGGCCACGCGGACCAATACCGCCAAAAGCAACACGGTTGTGACGAATGCGCCACCCCAGATCCAATATTCAACCATGCGGGGGTAACTTCGACCTCGCATCACTCGTACCGCGAGTTGACCCAGCGTACCGATGTAGCAGTACAAAAAAAGACCTGGCACTCGCCCAACCGTTGCCCAAAACATGTACGTGCTGAACCGAATTGGCGTCACTCCGTAAAAGTAGTTCAGCAGGCTGGTAGGAAAAAGCGGATGCAACTGACTTAGCAAAATAATCTTCCAGCTCTCGCGTTCCACCGCAGGCCCTAGACTCCTCAAAGTCGCGTTACGCGATAGCGTGCGCTTAAACCAGCGTCTTGCAACGAACCGACTGAGCGCAAACGAAATCGCTGTGGCGACGATGTTGCCTGCGAGCACGACTAAAAAGCCCCACCACAAACCAAAGAAGAAGCCGCCCCCTACAGCCAGAATACCGCCCGGCAAGACAAGAATGTTGCAGGCTGCAAAAAGCAAGGGATAGCAGATCCCAGCCCAGGCGCCCCAGCTCATGACACGCGTTTGTAAGGCTTCGATAAAACTGACAACCGGAAAAAAACGGGAGAGCCCCACCGCAAGCGCAATCGCACACACGACCGCTGCAGCCTGCCAGGAAATCACGCGGCGGACGCTCAGCATCTTGAAATTGTGCGCGCGTCGTGCAGTCTGCGCAAATCTCGCCAGCCGTTTGGGTAAATGCTTGGAAAACTGCGGATCGTCTTGCTCCGGCTAGAGACTCGAAGCGTGCGCGTTTCGATGCCGGGAAATGCCGAGGCTATCGAAGATTATGCGCGTAGCGTCCGAGCGGTTGAGCGTGTAGAAATGAATACCCGCAACATCATTTTCAAGAAGATCCCGACATTGCTCCAAAGCGTACTGGATACCGACGCGCCTGACCATTGCGGCATCATCTTGCCAAGGCTGTAGTGCGCGTAGAAGCTTCGCGGGAAATCGCGCACCGCCAGCCAGCTCGGCCATGCGCTTGAGTCCACTCATGGATGTAATCGGCATGATCCCGGCAATAATCGGGATGTGGATACCCGCCAGTGCACAGCGCTCCCGGAAATCGATGAAATCGCTATTCTCGAAAAATAGCTGCGTGATCACATAATCCGCCCCGGCATCCACTTTCGCCTTAAAATGTTCCATCTCGATCAATCGATTCGGCGTGGCGGGATGTCCCTCGGGAAAGCCAGCCACTCCGATTCCGAAACCGCGACGGTCCGGATGCACGCCGGACTCGTTGAAGCGGCGAACGAATTTTATCAAATCAATCGCGTGCTGGAATGAATCGCGGGATTTGTCGTAAGCCATTTCAGGCGGCCTGTCCCCGCCGAGGGCGAGAATATTTCCAATGGCTGACCTGGCATATCGGAGCAGAATCGCTTCGATCTCCTCTTCTTTGTGGCAGATACACGTCAGATGCGGGATCGGATCCAGTTTTGTTGTGTTTTGAATGCGCTCGACAAGATCGTGCGTGAGCTCACGCGTCGAGCCGCCGGCTCCATAAGTGACGCTGACAAAATCCGGTGCGTACGATTCCAGATCGCGAATCGTCCGGTAGAGCGTCTCGGCCGCTTCAGGCGTTTTCGGGGGAAAAAATTCAAACGAAAACGTCGGACACTGCCCTCGCATAATGTCAGTGATATGCATGACTCAGCGGCTAGCATCGTTTCTGTGGCGACTTTCCGTCAAACGATGAAGCCGTTTTCGGCGTGAAAAGTTTAGACCGTCAATTCCGATTCACCTGGCTCGTTCGGCACGATCTGAGCGTCGAAGCCGACCCATGGAACAGGCTTTACTGATCCAAAAGAGCGAATCGGGCGGCGGACGGATCTACTGGCACGAAAAAAGACCCAAATGGCAAGAGGACGGCGACCGAGTTCGCGTGCCAGCGCGGTAGCGCGTTTGCCGCAACGCTTCCGAGCTTCGATTACCCTGCGATTACTTGGGCGAACGCATGTCGGCGTGGGTTTTGATTTCGCGCCTTTGCTTTTCCACGACACGACGCAGCTCGCGCTCCATCGTTTTGAACGCATCGTGGATTACCTTTATTAATGGTGCATGAGTGCCGTTATTCATCTGCTTTTCATCGGCCACGAGTTCGTGCCGTGGTGCCACGGTCACGTCGATACGGCACCGATAAGGATTTCCCTTTTGATGAGTGTGATTGGTCTGCTCAATAGCGACATCGCAGCGGTTGATGTGGTCGCAAAACCTTTCGAGTCGTGCTGCATAATCCAAAACGACTTTGTCAATCTGGTCAGATTTCTCCAAACCCCGATACGATATCTTAACAGGCAATTGCATAATTCCTTATATACTACGGCTCTGTTGACTGTTGGGGGAACAAAAATCTCGATTCCACGCCAGTGTTCAAATCTGCTGCAGTGAACGGAAGTGGCTGATCAATCTTGCAGGTTCCACTTTCACCAGATCCGATTTCACATGTTCGACGATTCGTTGCCGCACAGCAGAAGGTAAGGAATCCACGATTGCCGCGTGTATTTCCGCAGGAGCGGCAAACGACCAGCCTTCTTTTCCGTTTTGCAAAACAATTTGCGTGATTTGATCGGCCAACTCCTTTTGAATTCGCCGATCGATTTCGCTAATGAGTTGCGTTCGTTCGGCAATGGACGCAGGTCCACGGTGCGCGCCCGCCCCCTCGGTCACAGGAAAACGCCCCGCCGCATCGCTCAGTTTATCGACGAGTCTGCCGTGCGCGTCAGTGATGTTAAAGGCCTGCACGAGTTGAAGGCTCGGTCCTCGCGTTGGCGTCTCAGTCACTCGATACGCTTTCAAGCTGCCGCGATCAGTGACGATCACAAGAGAAGTCGGTGTCATTGGCAAATCACTGGCGGCGCGCGACTGCGCACATCTCTACTATCTCTATAAAAGAAATCGGTCGGCGTTGCAACTTCGTGCTTGCCCAAAATTGCCCGCGGCAAGGAGAAACGCTATACGCTAGCTTTTGCGCGCCGCGCGTTCTTCCTCCGCGGTGACGCGGGGAAATTCCACGGGCCGCTTTTTCCAGGATTCCTCGCGCGCCTGCGCTTGCGTACCCCTGGCCAGTTGAAGGAGACAACAGGCGCGTCCGCCAAGATTGATATCATCCCCGGAGGCGAATGTTTTTGGCTCGGTCAAAAAACCCTCTGGATCGCTTGTGTCGAGAATCAACTGCCATTCCAGATTTTCCTGACCCGGCAGGACAAATGGGATCGGCTCGTAATGCGCATTTATCAGCAGCAGAAAGGTCTCATCACGAACTGGTTCATCTTTGGAATTGACCGCATCGGTCGCATCGCCGCTCAGCAGCATGCCGAGACAGCGCACGAACGGGGATGTCCATTCTTCTTCAGTCATCTGGTTACCGCCCGGAGTGAACCACATCACATCCCGAATCTCGGAGCCCGGAACGCGGCGACCTTTCAAAAACTTCGGCCGGAGAAAAACCGGATGCTCCTTTCGCAATTGGATCAATTTTCGCGTGAACTCAAGAAACTGATTCTGCTTGTCGTCACGATGCCAGTTGAACCAACTAATCTCGTTGTCCTGGCAATAACCATTGTTATTTCCGCTCTGGGTTCGCCCCAGCTCGTCTCCGCCGCAAAGCATCGGCACCCCTTGCGACAGAAACAAAGTCGTCAGGAAATTCCGGCGCTGGCGATCGCGCAAAGCGTTGATCTGCGGATCTTCGGTTGGTCCGTCCACCCCGCAATTCCACGACAGATTATTGTTGTCGCCGTCGCGATTATCGTCGCCGTTCAGCTCGTTGTGTTTTTCGTTGTAGCTGACCAAATCACTTAGCGTGAATCCGTCATGGGCGATGACGAAGTTGATGCTGGCATAAGGGCGCCGGTCATCGTGTTCATACAAATCGGGGCTCCCCGTCAGTCGATAGGCCATTTCGCCAATTCGGCCTTCGTCACCTTTCCAAAAACTGCGAACGGAGTCGCGATATTTACCATTCCATTCTGACCAGGAAACGGGAAAATTCCCAACCTGATAACCTCCTTCACCGATATCCCACGGTTCTGCAATTAACTTCACTTGCGAGAGCACAGGGTCCTGCTGGATCACTTGGAAAAATGGATGCAGCGTGTTGAATCCTGAATGATCGCGTGCCAGCGCGGACGCGAGATCGAATCGAAATCCATCAACATGCATCTCCAGCACCCAATAACGCAAACTGTCGGTCACCAATTGCAGCGTTCGCGGATGAAGCAGATTGAAGGTGTTGCCGGTGCCGGTGAAATCGAGATAGAAGCGCGGGTTCTCAGGATGCAGCCAGTAGTACGCAAGATTGTCGATTCCGCGGAAACACAGCGTGGGCCCGAGATGATTTCCTTCTCCGGTGTGATTGTAAACCACATCGAGAATTACTTCGATGCCCGCCGCATGCAGGCTGCGCACCATGGCCTTGAACTCCGCGACCTGTTGGCCCAATTGCCCACTGCCGGAGTATTCCTCATGCGGAGCGAAAAATCCGATTGTGTTGTAGCCCCAGTAGTTCGTTAGGCCATGATCAGCCAAAAATTTGTCGTCGCTATGCGCGTGCACAGGGAGTAACTCCAAAGCGGTCACGCCAAGTTTCTTGAAGTAGTCGATGGCGAGCTGGCTACCCAGGCCCGCGTACGTACCGCGCAATTGCTCCGGCATCTCGCGCCAAAGCTTGCTGAAACCTTTCACGTGTACTTCGTAGATCACCGACTCGTGCAGCGGAATGGCCGGCCTTTTATCCCCCTGCCAATCGAATCCGGTATCGATCACGATGGATTTCGGAACACCCCATGCATTATCGCGAAAGTCCTGAGTCAAATCTTGCTTTTCGTCGCCTATGACATAACCGAACATTTCATCGGCCCAGCTCACTGCTCCTGCGATTGCTTTTGCGTATGGATCAAGGAGGAGCTTCGAATTATTGAAACGCAGTCCGCGCTCCGGATCGTACGGACCGGAGACGCGAAACCCGTACAACTGGCCCGGTCGCGCATCGGGCAAAAAGACATGCCAGACATGACCGGTACGCTCCTTGAGCGGAATCCGAACATTGTCTTCTGTATTGTTGACGCTATCGAACAGGCATAGCTCAACGCCGGTAGCGTGCTGGGAAAAAATTGCGAAGTTGACGCCGTCGCCCGTCCATGTCGCGCCCAGAGGATACGAATAACCGCGAAAGGTTTTTACCGGAGTCATAAACGCGCCGCGCATTTATCAGGCATTGACGCGACACTGGCAACGACGAACGGCGGATCGGACAAATCGTGACGAAGTCGCTTTCGCTTAAGCGGCGCGATCGAGGAACCCTGGCGAGTTACAGCGGACGATAAGGTCATCGCGATTCGCCCTGAGGGATCGGAGCGGCCAAAGATTTTCCTAAAGCTCCTCGAGCACGCGCCGCGCTTTTTCGATATCCGAAGGTCTCAGGATGATCAGACCTCTTTCTGCTTCCCGGCCAGCGGCAAGATAGGTATAATCAATATTCACCTCGGCTTCGGCGAGGGTCTCGGCGATTTCAGCCAGAACACCTGGCTCGCTTGCTGTCTCGATCGTCAGCACGTCCGTCTCCAGAGCGAGCACGCCGGCTTCGCCCAGAAGCATGAGCGCCTTGGGTAGGATTGCTCACAATCATGCGCACAACGGTGTGATCGACCGTATCGGAGGTAGCCAGCGCGTAGATATTAATTCCGGCGTTGGCCAGCGCCTCACACACGCGCGCAAGTGCGCCGGGACGATTTGCAAGGAAAACTGCCAGTTGAGTGGCGGTTTCAACGGAGAGCTTGGGATGTGCATTCATGCTGCTTGCAAACTGACGCTGGGAAGCGGTTCTGACAACCTAGGAAAATCTCGTAAACGTCGAAACATCGAACGGCTGAACATCCTCGAACATCAAATCAACGGACTCGGTGCGTTTGCGTTCAATGTCGAGTATTGGGTCTTCGGCATTCTGGCGAAAGAAACTGAATCGAATTTTATCGTGCGATGACTACACTTGCGCAGCCTGTCGCTGTTAAATCTGCACCGCTGAAGCGCACGATCGGGTTCGTAACCGCATGCTCGATTGTCATTGCCAATATCATCGGCACCGGGATCTTCACGAGTCTTGGTTTTCAAGTGACGGACATTCACGCAGGGTTCCCGCTCCTGATGCTCTGGGTTGTCGGTGGAATCGCGGCGCTATGCGGCGCGCTCTGCTACGGAGAGCTCGCCGCCGCACTGCCGCGCTCCGGAGGCGAATACAATTTTCTCTCGGAAATTTATCATCCGGCGGTCGGATTTATGGCCGGATTCGTGTCCGCCACGGTGGGATTCGCAGCGCCCGTGGCACTCGCCGCGATGGCGTTTGGGACATATTTCAATGGAGTTTTCGGCGTAGGTTCACCCGTGATGCTGTCATTCGTCGTTGTTTGGCTGGTCACGGTGTTTCACCTTGGGAATCTGCAGATCGGCAGCGCGTTCCAGAACGTTTCTACGCTGGTAAAATTGCTCTTGATCGGTGCACTGATCGGGGCGGGCTTCTTTGTAACACCGAAGCAGCCGATCAGTTTTTTGCCCGCGGCTGGGGACAAATCCTCGATCCTGAGCGGCGCATTCGCGATCGCGCTCGTTTATGTCATGTATTCGTACTCCGGCTGGAATGCCGCGGCGTACATCACGAGCGAGATTGAACGCCCTGAGAAAAACGTGCCGCGTTCACTGCTCGCGGGCACAAGCGTCGTGATTGTGATTTATGTGCTGATAAATGCCGTTTTCCTGGCGACCACACCTGCGGATGAATTGAAAGGACAGCTTCAAGTCGCATTGATTGCCGGGAAGCATATTTTTGGCGAAAACGGTGGACGATTCGCGGGTGGAGTTATTTGTCTTGGGCTGGTTGCCGCAATCAGTTCGATGATGTGGATCGGTCCGCGCGTTACGATGTCGATGGGCGAAGATCACTGGCTGCTGCGACTGCTTGGCCGCAAGAACAAACACGGAATCCCGACAAACGCCGTCCTCCTGCAACTGCTCATGGTGAACTTGCTTTTACTTACCCAAAGCTTCGGGGAAGTGGTGCGCTACACTCAATTCAGTCTGTTGCTTTGCTCGTTGCTGGCCGTCCTAGGGGTAATGGTGCTTCGTTTTACGCGTCCCGAACTCGCGCGACCGTATCGCGTTTGGATTTACCCCGTTCCACCGATTGTATTTTCGCTGATCACAATTTGGATGATGTTTTATCTCTTGCGTTCACATGCGGCCGAATCCCTGGCTGGTTTGGCCACGGCACTATTGGGCCTGCTGCTCTATTGCTGCGCAGGAAAACGCCTCGATCGCTCGCCATGAAAACAAATTGGACGGCTTTGTCGGTGATTCTGGGTCTGCTCACCGCCATTATGGTGTGTGCGCAGGAGAATCCGGAAATTGCGCCTCGTGCAATCCCCGTAAATTCCGGACCCAATGATGTGGCGCGCTTTCTTGCCGGGATGCCTGTGCCGGAGGAGTCGCCGCTCGCGCCGCTGATGCGCGATCCGGCGTGGCAGACGCACGCCGCGTTTTTCGAAGAGCAATTCTCAAAACTAAATCTTCGGCAACTCCAGAAGCTGCACGCCTGGCAACAGACGGCTCTTCCTGAATCACTTCAGCCAATTCCGGTGGTGTTTTATATGTTCAGCGGACCCGATTTTTTGTACGTGGATCAGTTT
>Ga0209474_10002237_pt1 | contig 18007 bp, 16 predicted proteins | sample GraSoiAngelo_145_FD_185902 | JGI IMG/M metagenome (GOLD analysis project Ga0209474, IMG submission 185902) | Grasslands soil microbial communities from the Angelo Coastal Reserve, California, USA - 14_1009_05_20cm (SPAdes) (version 2) | ecosystem: Environmental > Terrestrial > Soil > Grasslands... | reverse complement strand
TTTCATCACCCGCAGCTGCGTCTCTAACTTGCGCTGTTTCAATTCGCGTTAACGCTTCAGGCGTGCCCGTAAGCAGTGGAAACGTTCCGTAGTGCATGGGAATTACTTCGCGCGGATTGACCAGTCTGACTGCTTCCGCCGCACGAGCGGGTCCCATTGTATAATGGTCGCCGATGCAAACCAGCATGACGTCGATTTTGTGGAACCGCGACACCAACGCCATGTCGGAAAACAAATCTGTGTCGCCCGTGTGATAAATAGCGGGCCCACCGCGGATCGTAATTACAAAACCTCCCGGCGCGCCGCCGTGTCTCGCGCCGGATTGCTCATCAGCCGAGACGCCCGAGCCGTGATGAGCTCGAACGAAGAGAACTTTTACATCTCCATCGAGCAGCGTCAGTTCGCCGCCAAAATGACCGATCGTATCCGCTTGCGCCAGCTCGGCCGGATAACCGAGGTGTTTCACTATTGCATCAGCTAAATCGAACGTCGCTACGAGTTTCGCCCGTGTGCGTTTCCCGATTTCAACGGCGTTGCCGACGTGATCGGAATGGCCGTGCGTAACCAGAATAAGATCGACACGATTAAGAGCAGCGAGCTCGTCCTTCGCGTTTTCGAAAACAGGATTCGTTAACCATGGATCGACGAGCAGAACTTTGCCGTTCGGCGTAACGATCTTGAAAGCCGACTGCCCGTACCAGGTGAGCTGGGTATCCATGAAAGTCACCAAACTGAAAAGTGTTGGTTCGGCAAGTCTGGGTAATGGCTCGGGCAAATGACGAAGGAATGTCGAAATCCGAATGACGAGAAGAGGATAGCGCTCGCGCCGATGATTTTCGAGCTTCGTCATTAATTCGTCATTCGACATTCGAGCTTCGTCATTCTACAAGATTCGCATCATGAATCACCGTCACGCCCATCAACTCCTCAGCGGTAGCCACCCGCGCATGGCTGCGCTCGTCGCGCGTTCCCGGCGGTACGAGATTCAGCCGGCCGCATCCATCCGCCCATTTGACGCTCTGGCGGAATCCATTGTTTACCAGCAACTACATGGCAAAGCCGCTGCTGCGATTTGGAATCGCGTCCGCGCGTTGTATCCCAAAAGAAAACGGCTCGATCCCGCAAAGGTTCTCGCTACGCCGGATCAAACGCTTCGTGCCTCTGGGCTTTCGCGTGCAAAAATCGCAGCGATAAAGGATCTCGCTGCGAAAACGATGGACGGCACGTTGCCATCCGGTCGCGCTCTTTTGAAGATGAGCGACGACGAAATCATCGCGATTCTGACACAGGTCCGCGGGATTGGTCGGTGGACCGTTGAAATGATTCTTCTTTTCGATCTAGGACGCCCGGATGTCTGGCCGGTTGACGACTACGGCGTGCGTAAAGGGTTCGCCAAAACATTTAGCCGGCGAAAACTGCCGACGCCGAAGCAGCTTTTAAAGTTTGGGGAGAAATGGCGACCGCACCGTTCAGTTGCGGCGTGGTATTTCTGGCGAGCGCTGGACAATGATCGCTGAAGCACTAAATCGTTGAAGGGTCCCCCTCTGTTATGTTGAGCGGAGCGAAACATCTCGGGCTATCGGCTTGCGGCAGGTGAGACTCAAAGAAATGATCAGAGGTTCTTCGCTTTGCTCAGAATGACAAGGATGAACCCGCCGCTTTAACCCCTCAACATTTCAACGGTTTAACGAGCGCAGAGCGCACGCATTTAAACCTTGTGCTCCGCGCGGCGCTTAATTAGAACGAGCGCATTATGGCCATGATCCACGTTAACCGGGGCGCAACAAGTTTGGGGGTATTTTCCGAAGAAGAAGTCCGCGAAGGTCTGCGCACGGGCCGCTTTGCTCCTACAGACATAGGGTGGCGCGAAGGAATGTCGAACTGGCAGCCATTATCGCAGTTTGCGGAGTTTGCGGGCGTCACACCTGCCGCACCGCCGTTGCAAACAGACGCGCCCTCAGTATCGGGATCTTCGGGCCCGCGCAGCGGTTTGCCCTGGGATCACCGGCAAGAGCGCGGCTTTTTTAACGCGTTTATCGAGACGCTCGTCATGGTCCTTACCAAACCGAGCGAGGCCTTCACGGCGATGAAGCGTGAGGGCGGCTTTGGTGAGCCGTTAATTTACGCGATCATCGGCGGATGGGTTGGCGGCATCATTTCGTTTCTATTCTCACTCGGCTTACACTCCGTTGGCTTCTTCGCCGATCGGCACAACGCCCTCACAGCAATGGCCGGGATGGGCATCCGCTCCGCCGCGATTGTCATTCTCCTGCCTGTGCTCATCGTCATCTGTCTGTTCATTGGCAGCGCGGTCGTGCATCTCTGTTTGATGATCGTTGGCGGCGCAAACCAATCATTTGAGACTACCTTCCGCGTCCTCGCGTTTTCCCAAGGCTCCACTGGTCCTTTGCAGATAATACCGATTTGTGGCGGGCTGATTGCTGGCGTTTGGGCGCTCGTTTGCAACTGCATCGGATTGGCGCGTGCCCATGAGACCGACACCGGCCGGGCCGTGCTTGCAGTGTTTCTTCCGCTAATCGTTTGCTGTGGTGGCGTATTCACCCTTGCAATGTTCGGTGTTTTCGGCGCTTGGAGCGCCGCACACCATTAATTACATTGCTCAATGCAGCTTTGCCGCCACCAGCTTGAGCCCGGCGAAATTGACCACGAACTGATTTGGTTAGCTGTTTCCGTCGGATCGCTTGCCTTGGCGGCAGTTTGGTTTGCCCTCGGTTTGCCTTGGCCGCGGTGTGCCTTTCACGAGGTCACCGGCCTGCCGTGTATGACGTGTGGAATGACGCGATGCGCGATTCAATTCTTTCATGGCAACTTGCTCACTGCCTTGAAATGGAATCCACTCGTGTTCGCGACGCTGTGCGGCATAGTGGCGTTTGACCTTTACGCGTTTGCGACACTCACAATGCACGCACCGCGTTTACGAATCTCCTTTTCCATGCAACGAGCGAAAACATTCGTGCGTATCTCAATCATCTTAGCGTTCGCGTTGAACTGGATTTATCTGCTTTCGCACTGGCGCGATTTCTAGGGATCAAGGTGTGACGGCTTCCGAGCCGTCAAAATCTGAATCGAGAGTTGCCCAAGCCGTCGTTCCATGAACTTCGGCGCAAAATCTGTGTCCATCCGTGTGCATCTGTGGCTAATTTGGCCTTAATGCGAATCTTGGTCACAGGCGGCGCGGGCTTTATCGGGTCGCATCTTGTCGAGAAGCTGCTGGCGGCCGGACATGAAGTCGTCATCGTCGATGACTTCAATGATTTTTACGATCCACAGATCAAGCGCGCGAACATTGCCGGTTTTGCGAAAAACGTAACCGTCTGCCGCGTCGATCTTCGCGACGGCGCGGCGGTGCGTAATTTGTTTCATCGGGAGAAAGTTGATGCGATCGCGCATCTGGCTGCGCGCGCCGGTGTTCGTCCCTCGATTCAACTCCCGCAACTCTATTACGACACAAATGTCACCGGGACACTACACCTTCTGGAGGCGGCGCGCGTAACCGGTGTTGAACGGTTCGTCTTTGCATCCAGCTCATCGGTTTACGGAGCTTCGAAAACGGTCCCCTTTTCAGAGGATCAACATCTCACTCAGACACTCAGCCCGTACGGCGCGACAAAAGTGGCGAGCGAATTCCTTTGCTCGACCTACTCGCATCTCTACCAAATGCGTGTCGTGGCGCTTCGTTATTTCACTGTGTACGGTCCACGGCAACGCCCCGATCTCGCTATTCATCAATTCACCCGGCGCATTTATGCCGGCCAAGCTATCGATCAATTTGGAGATGGCAGCACGCGCCGCGATTACACTTACATTGATGACGTGATCCAGGGAACAATGGCTGCGCTTAAATACGAAGGCCCGCGTTACGACATCTTTAATCTTGGTGAGAGCGAAACCATTCAGCTGAAAGAACTGATTTCGATGCTCGAAAACGCGCTTGGAAAAAAGGCGAAGATCAATCGTCTGTCCGAACAGCCCGGGGACATGCCGTTGACTTGTGCGGACATTTCCAAAGCAAGAAAATTGCTCGGTTACAACCCCACGATGAAGTTCAGTGAAGGCCTGCCCCGGTTCGTAAAGTGGTTTCTTAGTTCGCAAAGACTGTGATTCCGAATTTGCCTTTCGAGCAGCGCGCTTGCTTCATCGCCGGCCAAGCAAAGTCGGGCACGACACTGCTGGTCGCGTTGCTCGATAACCATCCCGAGCTGCTCGTGTTGCCGGAAGAGACTGCTTATTTTCCGACAGTCCTCACCAAGTATGCGCCACGCGGTCGCCGCGCGCAGTTTGATTATCTGACCAAAGAATCGCTCTCCAACGTACTGTTCGGCGGCCCGTGCAAGTGGGGCAAACGCAATTACTCTACGTTTCCACGCGAGAAATTTCTGAAGACTTTTGAGGATGCGGCCTTTGATCGCGCGAATGCGCAGGAGGATTTGCTGGTTCTCATGGTCAAAGCGTACGCCGCGACGCTGGGACGCTCGCTCGACACGATTGCGCGCTGGGTGGAAAAAACCCCTGCCAATCGTAATTACGTCGGCGCTATCTTCACTTGTTTTCAACATGCCAAGATGCTGGTTACCATGCGCGATCCGCGCGCCATTCTCGGGGCGCAAATCGCTCTGGAGAAAACGAGGCGAACGGGAAGGTTCTCGACTTATTACGTGATCGCGCATTGGCGGGTAGCCGCGCGACTAGCCATGCAGGTGCGCGACGGTCAAGTGCCCGGCCTTGTCGTGCCCTATGAAAAATTGGTGTGCGAACCTGCCAACACAATGAAGGAAGTTTGCAACTACCTGGAGATCGAGTTCGCTCCGGACACTGTGCTGACCCCGACGAAAGTGGGCCAGTTCTGGAGCGGCAACTCCGCAGCGCGCATTAACTTTTCACAAATCAGCACCGAACCTGTAACGCGCTGGCAACGTGAACTCTCGGATGACGAAGTCGGATGGATAGAATGGCATTGCCGCGATCTCATGCCGGAGTTCGGCTACGAGCCAAAGCTCAGCCAACGCAACCTGCGATATTTTGTGCGCCCGATTCGCGGCGAGCGTCCGCGAGAATATGTAAAGTCGCGGATCTATTCGCTCCGCGACTCAATGACGAATTCCGAATGACTAATGACGAAGGAATGACGAAATCCGCTTGACGGACCAATTCGACGCAATGGTTTCGTCATTCGGCATTCGGGCTTAATTCGTCATTTGTCATTCGGAATTCGTCATTCTGATCCTTGCACTTGCAATCAGCCGCTACCTAAGGCATAATCCGGCCGAGATGTCGGGAATCTTCTTCGATATTCCGAACGTCCGGTTTCTACGACGATTCAGTTTTCTTGAAGGGATGCGGCAATTATTTGTGGCATCACTGCTTCGTTGGTTGAGTGCGCCGGCTTGCGGTTCGAGACAAGATCATTTCCGACACACAGAGGCGGAGTTTCCATCGGCGTCGTCCCGCGATGGCGGGACTTGCGAAAAGTTTGACTGGACTCTTGATGATTCGCACGCCGCGGACGGTGTCCCGAGCCTTTTCGGGGCGCTCCGCCCTTTTAACAATTGGACTAAACCTAAGAATCAACATGAACTCTTATTCATCCGGAAGACGCTCACGCCGCCCGCGCGGTGGGGGCCGACGCAGAGGAAATCACGAACGCTTTCCGACCCAGCAGGCGGAGGTGAAGACGCAAAAAAAGACATTCTGGCAACGGGTTGCCGAATTTTTCGGAAACGGCGGGGAGACGAAGAAAAGCGCACCGCAGCGGCGCAATGGCGCGCAGCCTTCGCGACCGGCGCGCAAGCCCGAGCGGATTGAAGTCACTTCGCCGCGCCTTTACGTTGGCAACTTGTCCTTCGACGCCACCGAAAGCGATCTATTTGAATTGTTCAACGGCGTGGGGCACGTGCAAAACGCGGAGGTCGTAAGCTACCGGCACAACCAGCGGTCGAAAGGTTTTGCTTTTGTGCAAATGCAAACCATCGACGAAGCGAAGCGCGCGGTGGAGGAATTGCACGACAAGGAATTCCTCGGTCGCAGGCTGGTTGTGAGCGGGGCAAAATCCGATCAGCACGTGCGCTGAGCGCATTTCTGCAGCTAACAACTGGGGTGGACGCCGCAGCGCGGCGTTCCCTACCGCTTAATCTCCAGATATGTCCTCGCCTGCACGTGATTAGTGCCCGGCTGGAATTCTTCTACCCGCATTTGTTTCAGGAACCAGCGACCCTCGATCTTTTGCGCTGACACGACTTCGAAGCGTTTCGCGAGTTGCGCGTTCCAATCGTAGCCTTCCATGCGCATTAGGGCGCCGCTAGCCTTGTCGATCCACAGCAACACATTCGAATACTGCGATTCGCGCGAAGGCGCGCGCAGTTGCAGTTTCCAGCACTTCCGAGTGCGGACATTTTCCTCGCCCAGCACGCGCGCACTCGGCCAATAGAGAAATTTGAAGGCCAGATCTTCGTATGTCACGCTAGTATCGCGGATTTTTTCATTAAGCTTTGAGCCCACGAATCTTTCCGTTCCGGCGTCGGTCACAACATCCAGCCGCGAACTATTTTCGCCCAGACGCAATTGCAAGACCTCGTCCGGATTTGTGAATGAATAACGAATAAGCGGCCCGTTTTGGACCAGCCGAAATGCGACTACGACGTCGTTTTGGCGAAGCTGTCCATGCAGATCGAGTTGCTGTTTTGACTCGACCATACGGACCGAGGCGAGGATTTCTTTGGCTGATGGCGGGGGCTGACCCTCAAGGGAAAACCCAAGAGCGAAAAAGGCGGCCATAGCGGAATGACGAATGACGAATGACGAATGACGAAACAAGCCCGAATGCTCTAATGACGAATGCGCGCGACGACACGCCGTTTTGACCATTCGGGATTCGAGCTTCGTCATTCCTTCGTCATTCGTCATTTGTGCTTCGTCATTGTTCCGCATTTGTTTATTACAATGTAGCGACTAAAACTTAAGCGTCGCTTCATTTCCATTTGCATGGACCAGTCTCTCTTTCATCTCATCAACGAGGAATGGACGAGTCCGGCGCTCGACTTGTTCATGGCCGCGCTCAGCAACGGCGAAATTTGGAAGCCGCTGTTCATCGCGATCGCGCTGGCGGCGCTTCTCTTTGGTGGATTCAGGGGACGGGCATTCATTGTCTGCTTGCTTCTGGCCCTGGCGGTAACGGAGCCGGTTACGGCAACATTGAAGGCAGCATTTGATCGCCATAGGCCCAAACAGGTGGAAAGCGTTCGCATGGTCCAACTGCAAAGAACGCGCCCGGCGTTTCTCACACTTTTCAAAACCCCGGTCATCCGTTTTTCCGATCAATCCGACCGAAACCGTGCCGGGCCGTCATTTCCATCGGGTCACGTGGTAACCAACACGATTATCGCGACATACTTCATGCTGTTTTATCGACGCCGCGGCTGGCTTTACTGGTTTGTCGCTGCAGCGGTTGGTTATTCGCGAATTTATCTGGGCGCGCATTGGCCCAGTGATGTGATCGCGACGCTTTTTCTTGGCATTGGTGAAGCTCTCCTTCTGCTTGGCTTGTTTGAATTGATCTGGAGGAACGCAGCCCGCAAATGGATCCCCCGGTTTTTTGGGCGCCATCCAAGTTTGACTGCGTTGGGCGGTATCGTGCGAGTGCAGAGCCCGCTGCACACCGCCGTATGAGCACCACGCGTGCGGTTTGGTTTTTCATCCTCGCGCTGACTGCGATTCGATTGTCATTGCTGGCAACGACCGATCTAGAGTTCGACGAGGCGCATTACTGGATGTGGTCGGAGCGGCTCGCGCCGGCATATTTCAGCAAAGGGCCAGCCATAGCATTTGTCATGCGTGCCAGCACCGCGGTTTTCGGCGCCAATGAGTTCGGCGTTCGCTTCTTCAGTCCGATCCTGGCAGCAGGAACGAGTGTGCTCCTGTTCTACTTCGCGCGGCGCTTGTTCAATGCCACCACAGCGTCGTGGGCGGTCGTCGCGCTGAATGTTACCCCGATCTTCAATATCGGTGCGTTCCTGATGACAATTGATGCGTTGTCGGTTTTTTTCTGGCTGGCGACGATGTTCACGTTCTGGCTGGCGTTGGAAAAAAGTCCGCGTTTCTCCTGGTACTGGCCGTTTACCGGATTGCTGATCGGGCTTGGGTTTCTTTCCAAGTACACAAATGCATTTGAGCTCGCTTCGATTGTGTTGGTGCTTGCCCTCGCTCCGCGGCTCAGACAGGAGTTTAAACGTCCCGGCTTGTATTCATTGATCGCGCTTTTCGCCGTTTGCACGGTGCCGCCCATAGTGTGGAACGCCCAACATGCCTGGATAACTCTTGTACATCTGCGTTCGCGGGGAAATCTGGAGCACGGATTTGGTTTTCATCCGGTCGAAGTCCTATCGTTTCTCGGCCAGCATTTTCTGGCCTATTCGCCATTTCTCTTCCTCGCTCTGGCTTGGGGCGTCATCGCAAGTTGGCGGCGCGCCAATCAGCAATTCAAGGTCCTATTCCTGATGTGGTTTGGGCTGCCTGTGTTTCTCTTTTATCTGCTTCTTTCAGTGAACAAGAGCGCTGCGCCGAATTGGGACGCGCTCGCGTTTCTGGGCTTTGGCCTTTTGGCGGTCTATTTCTGGTGGGAACGACTCGAAGCCAGCGTCACGTTACGCCTGGGCGCGGTGGTAGCGATACTGGTCGGGCTCATTATGAGTGTGATCGCTCTTGACACAGACGTGGTGCGCTCGGCGGGATACAATTTGGAGCGACCTGACCCAAGCGACCGGATGCGGGGATGGAAAAGCGCTACGAGCGCGCTGGAAGAAATGCGTAATGATCTGGAAACTAAATTGGGCGAGAAACTTTTTTTGATTGCGGACGCTCGCGACCGCGCGTCAGAGATTTCGTTTTATCTGCGCGATAAACGGGTGGAAGGGCCGGGTCATCCGCCGGTTTACATCCCCGAATCGCAGGACATGGTGAATCAGTTTTCTTTTTGGCCGCGCTACGATGAATTTGTTGAGATAAAACCGGGCACGCCGCAGCCGGAGGGCGAAGTTTACACTGAAGAAAATGGCATTAATCTTTTCATGGGCCGCGACGCGCTGTTCATTCGAAACGGAGAGAAGGACCGCGTGCCGCATAGCATTCAAGCTGCGTTTCAATCGATCGAGCCCGTGGGAACGATCGAGGTCTCGCGTTACGGGAAAATAATTCGCACGTGGCAAGTCTTTCTTTGCCGAAATTACCGGACGCTCCCATTATGAGACGCCGATTTTACAAGTTCTCTACCTGGGTCATTCTGAGCGGAGCGAAGGACGTCACACGGGCTTGGCTGATCACACTCGAAAAACAGCGTGATGCAAACTCCGTAGGTGAGGTCCCTCTCCCGCGACTGCGGGATCGGGATGACCCGCGTTCGACGCGAGTTGGCGTGCTATTCACGACGTGCTGATGACGCAACAGACAACAAGCTCACTCGAAGTTTCCGTTATCGTTCCTCTTTTCAATGAGGAAGAAAACATCGCCATCTTGCAATCAGAGTTGAGCGCGGCGCTGAAAGAGCTCGATTACGAGATCATTTTTGTCGATGACGGATCAGCCGATCGCACAATTGAACGTATTGAGCCGAAGGCGAACGTTCGCGTGATCCGGTTTGAAAAGAATGCCGGGCAAAGCGCGGCGATCTATGCCGGGCTCGAGGCCGCCCAAGGCCCAACGGTGGTTCTCATCGACGGCGATTTGCAAAATGATCCAGCTGACATTCCAAAACTTCTTGCCGAGATTGAGCGCGGCGCCGATCTCGTCTGCGGCTATCGTGCGGAACGGCGGGACACTTTGCTGAAGCGGCTAACCAGCTGGATTGCTAACACGGTTCGCAGCCGCTTCACGAAAGACGGAGTGCGCGACACGGGCTGCACGCTTAAAGCGATGCGGCGCGAATGCGTCTGCGCGCTGGTTCCATTCAAAGGAATGCATCGTTTTATTCCGGCACTAGTCAAAGGCGCAGGCTACCGGCTGGTGGAGGTACCTGTGAACCATCGGCCGCGTCGCTTCGGTCAAAGCAAATACGGCCTGGGCAACCGCGCCGTCCGGGCGACAATCGATATGTTCGGCGTGCGTTGGCTGCTCTCACGGCGATTAAATTACAAAATTCGCGATGCCGATTGACCCCGGGGGTGGCTCAGGCAGAATCATTCCTAATGAGCGAATCACGCAGCAGGCCGGCAGCTGCGCTCATTCTCGGCATTTTCATTGCGTTGGGCTTGTCGATTGCTGGGATTTTCCTCGCTCGTGGAGTTGAGTCGGCGAAACGGTTTGAGTGCTTCGTAACTGTCAAAGGTTTATCTGAGCGCGAGGTTCCAGCCGACTTGGGGATTTGGCCTGTACGTTTTCGGGTTGCAGCAAACGACTTGAAATCGTTGGAGGACCAAATTGCCACTGGCCGTAAAACCATCCACCAATTTTTAACGGCAGCAGGATTCAAGGAAGATGAGATTTCGTCTTCGCCTCCGCAGATTACTGACGCCGAGGCGGTGACCAATACATCATCAAACGAGCAAACCAAGCCGGCGTTCCGCTATTCGGCGCTTGTGACCGTTCTTCTCCGAAGTTCCAATGTGGATGAAATCCGGAAAGCAATGGAAAAGAGCGACCAGCTTGTGCAGAGCGGTGTTGCTCTTAGTGGGGATGAATACACCGGGCGCGCAGAATTTCTATTCACCGGAGTTAACAAAATCAAACCTGATATGATTGAGGAAGCCACGGTGAATGCACGTAAAGCGGCAGAAAAATTTGCTGCCGATTCTAACAGCAAGGTGGGCGTAATTCGCCGGGCAACGCAGGGAACTTTCGAGATTAATGATCGCGACTCCAGTTCGCCGCATCGAAAGATCGTTCGCGTCGTCACGACCGTCGATTATTTTCTCAAATAGACTCGACTCAAAACGATCTCTCCCTGACCGAAAACACGCTTGTCAAGCTAGGCGCTGCCGCTAAGCTTGGCCTCCCCCGTGAGATACAACGCATCAGCGATTGAAAAAAACAGCTGAAGCATTATCTCACGGGGAATCCGCATGTCGTTGGCCAACTTACTTTCTGCTGAGCAAATCATCCCCGAGATGAAAGCAACGGAGCGCTGGGCGGCCATCGTCGAGCTGATCGATTTGCTCGTTAGCCTTGGCAAGATTAAGCCACCAGATCGTGACCCTATTCTTATCGCGCTTAAGCAACGCGAGGAAACCATGAGCACAGGCATCGGATTCGGGATCGCCATTCCGCATTGTTCTTCGGACCGGATCGAGGAAGTCGTCGCCGCCTTTGGAAGATCTACCACCGGTGTCGAATTCGATGCTCTGGATAATGCTCCTGTGAAGTTCGTCGTTCTTTTTATTGTCCCGAAGAATCAATTCCAAACGCACCTGCGCACGCTGGCCTCGATCGCCAAGTTTCTGAACGATCGCTCTGTGCGCGAAAGCCTGGCCAGCGCGAAATCCGCCGACGAAATTTTGTCGATCTTTCGCGATCGCTCGTAAACTGTAGCCGTCGACCTGTGGGCGACGCGGCGCGTAGATGCAAAACACCTTAGTGCCGCGTCTCGCAGAGCGAGGCGGCTACAATTTACCTCTAACTCGATGGAGACCTTCCAGTCACTTCTCGCGAAAAAGCTTTCCGAAGCTTTGGCTAACGCCGGTTTACCCGCCGCCGGCGAATTAACGCCAGCATCCGATCCGCGTTTCGGCGATTATCAGACCAACGCCGCTCTCGTGCTGGGTAAACAGCGCGGTGAAAATCCGCGCGCCCTCGCGGAGCAAATCGTCGCGCAGTTTGAAGCTGGCGACGCTTGCGAACTGCTAGTGGTCGCGGGCGCAGGCTTTATCAACTTCACGCTACGTCCTGATGCAGTTGCTCAAAAAACGATGGAGTTGCTGCGAGATGATCGACTCGGCGTTGCCGAGACAAGGTCGCCACGGCGTATTGTGATCGATTTTGGTTCGCCCAACGTAGCCAAACCGATGCATGTCGGTCACATCCGCAGCACTGTGCTCGGCGACGCGCTGGCGCGGATCGCGCAATTTCTGGGGCATGACGTGATCCGCGACAATCACATCGGCGACTGGGGCACACAATTTGGGATGGTGATTTACGGCTGGAAAAATCTGCTCGATCGAGGAGCCCTGCAGCGGAATCCGCTAGCTGAGATCGTGCGCATTTACAAGGAGACAAACCAGCGAGCGAACGATCATCCAACTGTTCGCGAAGCGTGCCGTCAGGAATTGGTCAGGTTGCAGGCGGGCGACAAGGAAAACAACGACATCTGGAACGAATGCGTGGCACTCTCAATGCAGGATTTCGAGCACGTTTACAAATTGCTCGGCGTTCATTATGACCTCCAATGCGGCGAAAGTTTTTATCACGATCGGCTGCCGGGCGTGGTCGAGCGCCTGCTTCAATCAGGCATTGCCGAGATCAGCGAGGGCGCGGTGGTCGTTTTCTTTCCCGATGATCCGGAACTAGCCGACAGACCTCTGATCATCCGCAAGCGTGATGGCGGATTCAATTACGCCACCACGGACCTGGCCACAGTGGACTATCGCGTCAATGATTTGAAAGCGGACTCGATCTGGTACGTCGTTGGCGCGCCGCAGACTTTGCATTTCAAGCAAATTTTCCAGATTGCTCGGCGCGAAGGTTACGCGACCGATCTGTGCCACATCGTATTTGGCAGCATTCTCGGCGAAGATCGCAAACTAATGAAGACGCGCTCCGGTGAGAACGTGCCGTTGCGCGACCTTCTCGAGGAAGCCTGCAAGCGCGCACGGAAAATCATCGAAGAAAAAAATCCGCAACTGAGCGAGGATGAAAAGACCGACATCGCCGAGAAGATCGGCATCGGTGCCGTGAAATATGCTGATCTCTCCCAGTACCGGATGACCGATTACATTTTTTCGTGGGAAAAGATGCTCTCGCTCCACGGGAATACGGCGCCTTACTTGCAGAACGCTTATGTTCGAATTCGCTCGATTTTTCGCAAAGCGGGCGAGGCCGCTATCGCCACGTCCCTGGGGGGCGTCGGCAAGAAGACCGGCCACAGGCCGGTGGCTACAGAGCTCACGCTAACGGATCCTGCCGAGATCAATCTCGCCAAACGTTTGTGCCAGTTCGCGGAAGTTGTTCCGCAAGTAATGAACGACTTCCGTCCAAATATTCTGACGAATTATCTGTTTGAGCTGGCGAACAGCTTTCACACGTTTTACGAAGCCTGTCCGGTCTTGAAATCAGACGAACCGGCGCGCAGTTCGCGGCTGGCGTTGTGCGATCTCAGCGCGCGCGTTTTGCAGCGCGGTCTCGGTCTTTTGGGGATCAAAGTGCCCGAACGGATGTGAAGAAAATGCCGAATGCCGAATCAATGACGAAGCCCGAATGACCAAGCGTTGCCGTGGCCGGTAATGGTTTTCGGATTTCGTCATTGGCATTCCTTCGTCCTTCGTCATTTGTCATGCGTCATTTAAAGTGCATGTCGAGCTCACTCGACATGGCACGCATTCCAACCTGCACCTATCGATTGCAATTCAATCGCTGGTTCACGTTTTCCCAAGCACGCGAGATCGTGCCGTATCTGCACGCTCTTGGCGTGAGCGATGTTTACGCGTCGCCGTATTTTCACGCGAGCCCGGATAGCCTCCACGGCTACGACATTGCTGATCACAACAAGCTAAATGCGGCGATCGGCTCACGTGCGGAGTACGATCAGTGGATCGCGGAGCTGAGCGCGCACCGCATGGGTCAAGTGCTGGATTTTGTCCCGAACCACGTGGGCATTGCCGACTGGCGGAATGCGTGGTGGATGGATGTGTTGGAGAACGGTCCCAGTTCCAGATATGCACCCTATTTCGACATCGACTGGCAGCCGCTGAAGTTTGATCTGCGCGACAAAGTCCTTCTGCCGATTTTGAGCGACCAATACGGACGCGCGCTCGAGCGCGGCGGATTGCAGGTGCGCTTTGAAGAGGGAACTTTCTATTTGCTCTACCGCGAGCGCAAACTGCCCATCGCGCCGGGAACGTATCGTTACATTCTGCAGATTGCGTTAAAAAAACTCGCCAGCCAAAAGGACGAAGATTTTTACGCGGAACTACAAAGCATTCTGACCGCGCTCGAATATTTGCCGAAACGCACCGAGACGGAGCCGAAACGAATAACGGAGCGCGTTCGAGAAAAGGAAATCATCAAACGACGTCTCGAACGTCGGTGTGCGGAGGCGCCGCAAGTGCAACAGGCAATCGAAAAGGCGCTGACCCAGATCAATGGAAAGCCGGGCGACGCGCGCAGTTTCGACGCGCTGGATGAGTTGCTTAATGCGCAGTCGTATCGGTTGGCGTTTTGGCGCGTCGCGGCTGAAGAAATCAATTACCGCCGTTTTTTTGACGTGAACGATCTCGCGGCGATCCGGGTTGAGTTGCCAAAGGTCTTTGATGCCGTTCATCGGCTAACCCTCGATTTGGTGAGCAAGGGCGCGGTGACCGGCCTCCGCATCGATCATCCGGATGGTCTTTACTCGCCTCGCGAATATTTCGAAAAACTTCAGCAGCGTTGCGCGAAAGCGCTCGGGACTGTAGCGGCAGGCGTGCCGCCTGCGAGTCCACGCAATGCAGCCGACACGGTTGTCACTACAAAGAAGCGCGCAATCTACATGCTGGCGGAAAAAATCCTCACCGGCTCTGAAACCTTGCGGAAGGACTGGCCCGTGCACGGAACCACAGGCTACGACTTTGCGAATCAAGTGACTCAGTTGCTGGTCGATTCCTCGGCCGAAACGGCGATCACAAAAACGTTCCATCGTTTCATCGGCCACTCGATTCCCTATGGGCATCTGCTCTACGCGAAAAAGTTGCAGGTCATGAAACTCGCACTGGCGAACGATGTCGATGTTTTGGGGAACATGCTCGACCGGCTTTCCGAACAAAACCGATGGTACCGCGATTTCACCCTCGGGGCGCTTTCGCGCGCGGTGCGCGAGACTATCGCCTGCTTCCCGGTTTATCGAACTTATCTTGCGCCTGGTCAGCCGGTCAGCGACGAAGATCGTCAAATCGTCGAGCGCGCGATCAGCGCGGCTAAACGCCGCAACCCGGGAATCGACGAGTCGATCTTCAATTATTTGTGCGATGTGCTGCTCTTACGTTTCCCGCCCAACTTGAATGCTGCCGAACGTGCCGCGCACACGCATTTTGTTTTGAAATTTCAGCAGGCCACAGGGCCGATCATGGCCAAGGGACTGGAGGATACCGTGTTTTACATTTACAACCGGTTGACAGGGCTAAACGAAGTGGGCGGCGAACCGCAACAGTTTGGGTCGAGCGTCGAGACGTTTCACGAGTGGAACCTGGATCGGCACCGAAATTGGCCGGCGAGCTTGCTCGCCACCTCCACGCACGACACAAAACGCAGTGAAGATGTGCGTGCGCGAGTCGTGGCCATTTCCGAAATCCCTGAGCTATGGCGCCGTTCGTTGCAACGCTGGCGCATGGCGAATCGCCGCTGGAAACGAATGATCAGTGATTTGAAAGCGCCGGACGCAAATGAGGAATATTTGCTCTATCAAACTTTGCTGGGGACCTGGCCGATGCGAATGGATGGCGAACCAGAATCTGTCCCAACGCAGGAGTACGTGGAGAGAATTCAAGCTTACATGGCTAAGGCACTTCACGAGGCGAAGATCAATACCAGTTGGATCCAGCCAAATGAAGAATGGGACGGTGCGATGCGCGATTTCGTGACGAAAATTTTGGAAGGAACTTCGCGCAACAAGTTTCTGCCAATGTTCCTTCCAGTTGCCAAAGAGATTGCGCAACTTGGAGCGATCAATTCGCTGACGCTAACGCTGCTGAAACTGATCGCGCCCGGCGTGCCGGACATCTATCAAGGCAACGAAATTTGGGATTATAGCCTCGTGGATCCCGATAACCGGCGTCCTGTCGATTACAATCTGCGACGTGAAATGCTTGACGCGTTGCCGAGCGCGACCCCCGACGAATTGATGCAGACGTGGCCCGATGGCCGAATGAAATTGTTTCTGACCCAGCGAGTGTTGCGATTTCGCCAGGAGCATGCCGACCTCTTCCAGCGCGGCGAATATCTGCCGCTTCGTGCGAGCGGAACATTCTCGGAATGTTGCGTCAGCTTCGTGCGGAGCCTCGCTGACAAATGGATTGTTGTGATCTCGCCGCGGCTTTCTTCGCGCGTTGGCTTTCCGCCAATTGGCGAATTGTGGAAAGACACCGTGGTTGAAATGCCAGAGACGCTCTCGTTCAAGAGCGCGCAGGATCTGTTCACGGGTCGGCCTATGCCTCTGAAACATCGGCGGGTGAAACTCACCGATGCATTGTCGGTGCTGCCCTTTGGCGTAATCACGAATTTGTAGCCACCGGCCACGGTGGCCGCGCGGCGGACGCCCTACAAAACTTGCGGTGCTGATTGTAGGGCGGCCGTTTCTCTGAAATGCCAATCCTTAGCGGTGCCGCGCGCGAATTGCTGGAAGAAATCGACTAGCCATGTTGAAAAATTGCCCAGATTCGCGAACAAATCCGCGCCGAAGCTTGCAAATGTAATTTGTGGTGAGGCAAGAATCAGCATCACGCTGAGCAGAAGCAGATTCATCAGATAGATCACGACCAGCGAAAAAAATGTGCCTTGGTCGCTCAAGTCGGTCTGATTTTTCGGGATCATCCAGCAGGTAAACGTGAAATGAAACGCCCAGGTCACGCCGATCACGGCGTAAAGCAATCGCCCGTACGGCTGCATATTGAGAAAAAGGCTGAGCACGCCGTAAATGGCAATCGCTAGAATGCTGTAGAGCGGGAAAAAATACGGGGCCAGCGCGATCCAGAAGTTGGCCTTGCTGGTCACAACATGTCCGCCATCGCGACTCACTCGGAATCGGCTAACACGTCCACCCATCATCCAAACCCAGAGCGCGTGCGTAAGCTCGTGCCCGAAAACATAAATTACAATCGGACGCGGAAGGCCGAAGAAGGCGATCAGCCATAGAACTGCCCCCAACGAGAAAAACCAAAATTCCTCGCCGGCCCATAGCCGTTGCGCTACGGTCGCGCGCGCAAAAGCGGTAAAAAATGTCTGAGTTAGGATCACGCAGACCGGCAGCAGGAAAATCCCAAAGACAAATTTCACCCAGCGCGTGGGCACTAGCAACGGCTCGGACGCAGCGACGAACCTTCTTGATGTTGCGCGCGCGACGCTTCGGACAACCTTCCTCGCGCGTTCGGATTTACGCGTGCCGCGGTTGTTTTTCGATCTTCGCTTCGTTGCAGCCAAAGTTGCCAGCAAATTACGCAGAATCGCCCGGAGAAAAGCAAGACGGAATCGCTGGGGTCAGCAACGTACCAAATTCCAAGCTCCAACATCCAGAGAAATCCCAAGCTTCAATATCCAAATGCCCGCACAAACTTTTGGGAGCTTCCAGGACTGAAGTTTCTCTGGAGCTTGGATGTTGGAATTTGGAGCTTCTTATGCCCGCCCCATATAACCGCCGGTGCGGGTGTCGATCTTGATGGTTTCGCCTTCCTTGATGAACAACGGGACGTTGATGCTTTTGCCGGTCTCCAGCTTTGCGGGCTTGGTGACGTTGCTGGCGGTATCGCCACGCACGCCCTCCGGCGATTCAACTACCTTCAAACTCACCGACGCCGGCAATTCCACCTGCACTGGTTTGCCCTCGGCATAGAGAACTTGGATGGAAAGATTTTCCACCAGGTAATCCTTCGCTTCACCGATCAGGTTCTCCTGCAAGGTAATGGTGTCGTAGGTTTCCGGATCCATGAATTGATAGCCGTTGCGGTCGTGATAGCTGAACTCGAGCGTTTTTCGCTCGATCTCGACCAGATCCACCTTGTCAGTTGAACCGAACCGGACATCAGCGCTTTTTCCGGTGTTGATGTAGCGAATGATCGCCTGGACAAATGCGCGCAAATTCCCCGGCGTTCGATGGTGCACTTCG
>Ga0209474_10002235_pt1 | contig 18025 bp, 18 predicted proteins | sample GraSoiAngelo_145_FD_185902 | JGI IMG/M metagenome (GOLD analysis project Ga0209474, IMG submission 185902) | Grasslands soil microbial communities from the Angelo Coastal Reserve, California, USA - 14_1009_05_20cm (SPAdes) (version 2) | ecosystem: Environmental > Terrestrial > Soil > Grasslands... | reverse complement strand
TGCTCGCGCAGCTCGGCGAAGACCTGTTTCTTGATCTCCAGCTCCTCGAAGACGGCCTCCAGCGCGAGGTCGCAGTCCGCGAAGTGCTCGTAGCCGGTCGAGGTCGAGACCAGCGAGGCCAGGAAGCGGGCTTTGCCCTCGTCGTAGCGGCCCTTGGCGACCTGCTCGGCGAGCTCGGCCTCGATGCTCTCGCGTGCTCGGGCCAGTGCTTCGTCGCTGACGTCCCGCAGCGCGACCGGGACCTCGAGCCGCCGCAGGACGAGTGCTGCGAGCTGGGCGGCCATCAGGCCGGCGCCGACGATCCCGACCTTGCGGACCGGCCGCGGCTCGGCGCTCGGCTTGCCCGGCGGGTTCTTGGCGCGGCGCTCGACCAGGTCGAAGGCGTAGAGCGAGGCTTGCGCGTGACGGGCCGGAAGCAGCCTGCCCACGGTGTCCTCCTCGGCGCGGTAGCCGTCCTCGAGCGTCCAGCCGGAAAGCGCGCCCTCGATCAGCTCGAGCGCGTTGTAGGGCGCGGGCGTTGCCGCGTGAACCTGGTCGTCGAGCCGCGCGAGCGCGTTCCGTATCACTTCCGCCACAGAGTGACTGTCCCTGTGACTGTCCCTGAGACTGTCCCTGTGACTGTCCCCGTTCGCTGCGAGCTCGCGGGCGAACGCGATCGACTCGTCGAGGAACTCGGCCGGCTCGAGCAGGCGGTCGGCGAAGCCGAGCTCGAATGCCTTCGGCCCGCTCAGCATCCGGTTCTGCCGCATCGGGTTCTCGACGATGAACGTGACCGCGGTCTCGACGCCGACGAGGCGCGGGACGAGCTGCGTGCCGCCCCAGGCCGGCACGATGCCGAGGAAGCACTCCGGGCACGCGAAGTGCCGCACCGCGGTCGAGATCGTCCGGGCGTCGCAGTGCAGCGCCAGCTCGACCCCACCGCCGAGGCAGGCGCCGTTGATCGCCGCAACCGTCGGGTACGGCAGCGCGCGAATCCGCCCGAAGAGCTCGTGGCCGGCCCGACTGCCCTCGATCGCCAGCTCGCGGGTCGCGCCCGGGAACTGGGTGATGTCGGCGCCGGCGGCGAAGACGAACGGCTTGCCGGTGACGACGAGCGCCCCCCAGTCGCCGTCCTCGAGCTCCGGCAGCAGCCGCTCGAGCGACTCGAGCGCGGCGCGACCGAAGAAGGTCGGCTTGGTGTAGTTCTCGCCGTTGTCGATCGTGACGAGCGCGATCTCGCCGGCCCGCGAGAGCTTGAACTCGGTGTCAGGCAGCGAGTCTCTCCCAAACGAGGGCCGCGCCCATGCCCATCCCGACGCAGAGCGCCGCGAGCCCGTACCGCGCCTCGGGCCGCTCGTCCAGGCCGTAAGCGAGCTGCGCGAGCAGCCGCACGCCGGTGGCAGCGAGCGGGTGCCCGCAGGCGATCGCGCCGCCGTACGGGTTCAGCCGCGGGTCCTCCGGGTCGATCCCCAACTCGTCGCACCAGGTGAGGACCTGCACCGCGAAGGGCTCGTTCAGCTCGAAGAGGCCGATGTCGTCGAGTGACAGCCCGGCCAGCTCGAGCGCCTTGCGCGTCGCGGGCGCGGGCCCGAGCCCCATCAGCTCGGGTTCGACGCCCGCGTAGGCGTAGGAGACCAGGCGCATGCGCGGCCGCAAGCCGAGCTCGCGCGCCGCCTCCTCGGAGGCGAGCAGGCAGACGGCGGCGCCGTCGGTGAGCCCGGCCGAGTTGCCGGCCGTCACCCGCCCGCCCGGGCGGAACGGCGTCGGCAGGTCGGCGAGCCCCGCGAGGCTCGTGTCGGGCCGTAGGAACTCGTCGCGGCCTGCGACCTGCCAGCCCTCGTCGGTGAAGACCGACATCGGCACGACCGTCTCGTGCATGACGCCGTTCTCCCACGCAGTCGCCGCCCGCTGCTGCGAGCGAACGGCGAAGGCGTCGGCCTCCTGCTTAGTGAGCTCCGGGAAGCGGTCGTGGAGGTTCTCGGCCGTCGCGCCCATCGTGACCGCGGAGGGATCGACCAGCCGCTCGGCGACGAAGCGCGGGTTGAAGTCGACGTCCTCGCCCATCGGATGGTGGCCCATGTGCTCGATGCCGCCTGCGAGCACCACTTCGGCCGCGCCCATCGCGATCTCGCCCGCGCCTGCCGTGACCGCCGTAAGCGCGCCCGCGCACATGCGGTCCACCGCGAACCCGGGCACCGACTGCGGCAGACCGGCCAGGAGGGCGACGTCTCGCCCGAGGGTCAGGCCCTGGTCGCCGACCTGTGCCGTCGCTGCCATGACGACGTCGTCGATCCGATCCGGTGGGAGCTCGGGGTTGCGCCGCAGGAGCTCGCGGACGACCTTGACGCCGAGGTCGTCGGCCCGCGTCCGCCAGAAGATCCCCTTCGGCCCCGCGCGCCCGAAGGCGGTCCTGACACCGTCTACGTAGACGACCTCGCGCAGCTCACGCGCCATGTGAGGAGCCTAGCTTTGTGGACGAAGCAGCACACATGCGGCGCGGCCCAGTCACCCACACGTGCGTATTTGGTGGTTACGATCGCTGCGGGGAGGAGGTTGGGTGTGCCTGAAACGAGAGCCGCAAATGGGCCGCGCGGGGACGCGGGCGGGGTGGACTGGGCGGCGCACCTGGCCCGCGAGGAGGCGCGCTACCGGGACGGCGAGGCGCGGCTTGCTTCCGAGGCGGCCGAGGGCGACGTGGACCCGCGCCAGCGGCAACTTACGCGGCTCGGCAACGCTGCCGGGGGCGCTGGGCTCGCGCTGCTGATGCAGGGCGAGCCCGGGCAGGCGGCCGAGTGGTTCGCGCGCGCGGCCGCCCGCTACCGCGAGAGCTTCGCCGACGCGCCGCCCGGCAGCTGGGGTCGGCCGATCGGCGCGGTCAAGGCGCTCGTGCTTGCGGATGACTGGGCCGGCGCGGAGGAGGCCGCCGCCTGGGCGCTGACGACGGGCGCCGCGGAGTCCGACTCGCCGGTCGGCGGCTATGCGGCCGCCCTGGCCCTGCTCGTGCTCGGCCGCGATGGCGAGGCTCGCGTGCGCGCCGACACGATCCGCATCCACCAGGACTTCCCCGCGGATGTCGGCGACGCGCTCGCGTTCATCGCGGCCCAGGACGTCGTCGGCTACACGGTCGCGATCCAATCCGTCCTCGAGTCGTTCGAGGCCCGCGACGAATACCTCGAGGACCTGCCGGTCGCCGACACAGTGCTCGTTCTGCAGGCGCTCGCCGCGCGCCGCGGGATGGCCGCCGAGCTGAGCTCGACGTTATTACCCGGCTAGCCGAGGCGCCCGGTGGGCGGGTGCAGGAACGTCGACATGACGAGCGGCTCGGCGCCCTCTTCCTCGGCGTCCCGCACGCGGTCGACGAAGTCCGCGACCAGCTCGAGCGCGCGCTCGGCGGTCACGCGACCGGTGACCTGGGCCGCACGGAACGTGCCCGCGGCGCCGTGTTCGCTCCAGCCGCGCTGCACCTCGTCGAGCATCGCGGCCCGCAGGTCGCTCGTCAGGCCGGAGGCCAGCAGCTCGGGAGCAACGCGCAGCGTGCGGGCCACGGCGCGGTACGGCTTCTCGCGCCCGTGGCCCTCTTGGACGAGCGTGATCAGGCCAGCCCGCAGCAGCATCCGCACGTGGAAGTGAAGGTGCCCGGGATCGACGCCGAGCTCGTTCGCCAGCTCGCGGTTCGTGAAGCTCTCGTCGCCGTTCGTGCCGAGCATCTCCAGCACGCGCAGGCGGAGCGGATGCCCGAGCGCCTTCAGCTGCTCGGGCCGGTCGAGCAGCATCACGTCGAGTGGCTCGCCTGCCATGCTCGCCTATATATACGACGTGAGCCGCTAAGTGTCTAGCTGGGTGCTCAGACGGGAGGCGGCCGCTGCGTCGGCGACGACCCGCGTCCTGCCGGAGGCTGATCGGATCAGGCTGGACGGCGTGGTGCGCTCCGGCGGACGGCCGAACGCACGCTCGACCGCCTCTGCTTTTTGCTCGCCGGTGACCAGGAAGAGAACCTCCGGCGCGGAGCTCAGGACCGGCACCGTCAGCGTCACCCGGTCGACGAACGGCTCGAGCTTCGCCTCCGCCGGGATCGCCCGCCGCGCGCGCTCGTCGAGTGTCGGCTGATCCGGGAAGAGCGAGGCCGCGTGGCCGTCCGGGCCGATCCCGAGCAGGACGAGGTCGAGCTCCGCTCCCTCGAGCTCCGCGTCGTACTCCCCGGCCGCCGCCTCCGCGCCGAGCTCACCGCGGATCCGGTGCACCTTGCGCGGCTGCGCCGAGAGGCCGTCGAGCAGCCGTTCGCGGGCAAGCCGGTAGTTCGAGCGCTCGTCCTCCGGCGGTACGCAGCGCTCGTCGCCCCACCAGAGCTCAGTGCCGCTCCAGTCCGGCTCGTCCTCCACCGCGAGCTCGTACGCGCGTCCGGGCGAGGTGCCGCCTGTGAGCACGATCGCCTGGCCGGCCCGCGCTGCGGTGACGAGCTCCTCGGCGACGACCCGCGCCGCCTCCTCCTCGTCGGCCACCTGGACGAGCTCGACGCCGTAGAGCGTCAAAGCTCGCCTGCCGCCAGCTCCCGCGAGCGCTCCATCGCCGCCTGGATCGCGTTCAGGAAGGCGGCCCGCACACCGGCCCGCTCGAGCTCGCGGATCGCCCGGATCGTCGTCCCGCCGGGCGAGGTCACCTGCTCCCGCAGCTCGACCGGGTGCACTTCCTCGTCCCGCAGTAGGTGGGCGGTGCCGAGCATCGTCTGCACGACGAGCTGCGTCGTCACCTCGCGGGAGAGGCCGAGCAGGATCCCGGCTTCGATCATGGCCTCGGCGAGGAGCGCAAAGTAGGCCGGGCCCGACCCCGACACGGCGGTGACGGCGTCCATGTAGCGCTCGGGCACCCGAACCACCGCGCCGAGATGGCTCAGCGCCTCCTCGGCGAGATCGAGATGCTCGTCGCCCGCGTGCGCTCCCGCGCAGACGCCGGCGATGCCCTCGTGGACGGTTGCAGGGCGGTTCGGCATCGCGCGGACGACCGGCACGCCGGGCGCGATCCGGCCCTCGATCGCCGAGGTCGGGATGGCTGCCGCGACCGAGAGCACGGTCTGCTCGGGCGTCAGCAGGCCGCCGATCTCGCCGAGCAGGACGTCAAAGTCCTGCGGCTTGACGGCGATCACGACCAGTGCCGCGCCGGCGACCGCCTCCGCGTTCGACGTGGTCGCCTCGACGCCGTAGCGCTCCGCCAGGTTGGTCGCGCGCTGCTCGTCGCGGACGGTGACGACCAGCTCGGAAGGCTCGCGCCAGCTGCCGCTCAGGAGGCCGCGCAGGAGAGACTCGCCGATCGTGCCGGCGCCGAGGATCGCTACGCGGCGGGCCTGTGCCACGCGGGAGAGTCTAGGCGGCGGCGCGCTGCGGGATCGGCACGAGACCGAGCCGGTGGGCCGAGAGCAGGTAGACGCTCGCGAGGCCCGCCCATTCGCCGTAGGGCTCGAGTAGCTCCGCCGTTTCCCACGCCTCGACCCGGCGGCCGCGCAGGGCGGAGCAGAGCTTGACGAGGCCGAGGTCGCCGGTGACCCCGCGCTCGAAGCGGCCGAGCCCTTCGAGGCAGACCACGCCTACCGACCAGGGGCCGAGCCCGCGTTCCCGCTCGAGCCGGTCGGCGGCCGCCGCGGTCGGCAGTGAGCGGAGCCGCTCCAGGTTGACCGAGCGGCAGAGCCGGACGAGCGTCGCGCCGCGCCGTGCGCCGAGCCCGAGCCGGCGCAGCTCCGCGGGAGCGAACCGCGCGAACGAAGCCGGCGTAGGTGGAGTGTTGAGCCGTGTGCCATCGAGGACGGGTGTCGCCGCATGGATCACCCGCCGCTCGATCGCGCGGGCGAGCTTCGCCTGGATCAGCTGGCCGCAGACCGCGCGCAGGAGCGAATGCGTGACCGTCGCCAGCCGGACCGGCCGCACGCCGCGCAGCTGCGGCAGCGCCCGGCCGAGCAACGGGTCGTCGCGGAAGCGTTCGAGGAACTCGGAATGGTCGTCGTCGAGGGCGAGCACGAAGCGCAGCTCGGCGACGCCTGCCTCGTCCGGCGCGCGCAGCTGCACGACGCCGTCGGGCTGCTGCCAGGCGCGGCCGATCCCGCCCGAGGCGAGCGCGGCCATGAACGGCCCCTCAGCTTTGGTCCGCGTCGCGTCGCCGGCGAGACGAGTCGAGAGGCGAAGCGAGAAGGGGCCGCGCGGTCGAACCGCGGCCGAGATCACGGGCTCTTGTGCGCTTCGACGGTCAGCGGTTCCGAGGCGAGGTCGGCGGCGCGCTCGAGGACTTCGAGCGCATCCTGCTCGCGGCCGGCCTTCCGGAGGAACTTGCCCCACGCCCGATACGCCTCGACGAAGTCCCGGCGGTGGCCGTGCTCCTCCAACAGGGCGGTCGCCTCGCGGAATGCGGCATCGGCCTTGTCAGGCTCGCCCGTGAGCGCGAGGCCCTCGGCCAGCGACCAGAGCGCGTGGCCGCTCTCGTGCGGGTATTCGTTGCCGGCCGCCTCGAGGGATGCTCGCGCGCGCTCGATCGCCTCCTCGCCCTGGCCGAGAAGCACTGCACGGCGTGCCTGGTCGCGGCGGAGCTGGACGAGATCCTCGACGTCCGGGCTCTGGCCGAACAGCCGCTCGGCGGCGTCTTGATGCCGGCCGGCCGCCTCGGCCCGCCCCTGCGACATCAGGATCCCCGAGCAGAGCACGTGCGCTCGCGCGAGATGGAGCGTGTCGTCGGTGACCTCGAGCAGCGCCATCGCGCGGCGCACGCAGTCGAGCGCTGCCGCCGGCCGGCCGCGAACGTCGTTGAGGCGCGCGAGCGACCAGTAGAGCCGCACGCGCGAATAGGCGTCGCTGAGCTCGTCGGCCCGCTCCAGCGTCTCGTCGAGAACGGCCTGGGCGTGACCCAGGTCTCCGAGATCGGTGAGCGCGTAGCTGAGGTAGGTCGCGAACCGAATCTCCGCAGTCAGGTCGCTGGTGTCGAGCTCGCGCAGCTCGTCCAGGCAGCCTTGGAAGACCTCGACCGCGCGCTCGGGACGGCCGCTTGCGGCGTAGGCATGACCGAGCGTCGCGAAGACGTCGGGCCTTGCGCCGGGAGAGACAGGCGCGAGTTCGAGACCTTCCTGCAGCAGCACGATCGCCTCCGCGTTCCGCCCGCTTGCGGCAGCGGCAAGGCCGAGCGCGATGCTCGCGCGCGACGCCGCGACCGTGTCGCCCGCGCCGATGGCCTCCTCGCGCAGCGCGGAGAGCCGCGTTTCGGCCTCTTCCGAGTTTCCGGCCAGGCGCAGCTCCAGCTCGGCGTCGGCGATCCGGAGCTCGCGCTCGTCGACCTCGCGAAGCTCGGAGCCGGTCTCGAGGTAATCGGCCGAGACGCCCAGCTTGCGCGCGAGCATTCGCAACGCCTTGACCGAAGGTCGTCGGGCGCCGCCCTCGATGCGGGAGATGTAGGCGTAGGAGACGCCTTTCTCGGCGAGGTCGCGCTGGGAGAAACCCCGCTCGAGCCGCAGCCTTCGCAGGCGCTCACCGATCGTCTCCTCTGTTCCCCGCCTCTCAGGCACAGATTTCAATCTTGATCACCTCGATGGACATCGTCAAGGATGAGCCGACGCTTGACAACAAATGGCTACCCCGTTTGGGTATCCGTCGAGCTCGTGCGGTTCTCCCAGTCCGCGAAAGGAGGTGCTCGGTCATGACCAGGATCAAAGGACTGCTCGTAGTTCTCGGTCTGCTCGCGCTGGCAGCGTTGAACGGCGCGACTCCGTGGGGCCCGTAAAGGGGGTCTGCGTGACGGGGCGGGAGGGTCTGCGGCACTCCCGCCCTGGACAACTTTAGGCAGCACCAGCCCCGCTCCCATCCGGTCAGATGCGGGGTATCGTCGAGCCGTGAGCATCGACCCCGCCGTCAACATCGGACACGTCCACCTCAAGGTCGCGGACATCGACCGCGCGCTCGCCTTCTACCGGGACATCCTCGGCTTCGAGGTCATGCAGCGGAACGGCGACGAGGCAGCGTTCATCTCCGCGGGCGGATACCACCACCACCTCGGGCTGAACACCTGGGAGTCGCGCGGCGGCTCGCCGCCTCCTCCCGGCACGACCGGCCTCTTCCATGTCGCGATCCGCTACCCGGACCGGCGCTCGCTCGGCGATGCGCTGCGCCGACTCGCCGAGGCTGGCTGGCCGCTCGAGGGCGCGACCGACCACGGCGTCTCGGAGGCGATCTACCTGCGAGACCCGGACGGAAACGGCGTCGAGCTCTACCGTGACCGGCCCGAGGAGGAGTGGCCGCGCCCGCCGAACGGCAAGGGCGTTCAGATGTACAACGCGCCCGTCGACCTCGACGCACTGCTGGCGGAAGCCGATGCCTAAGGGATACGCCGAAGGCCCTGCGGCCGAGGAGGCAGAGCGGAGGCTCGAGGAGCTCGAGCGCGGCGGCGGCGAGCCCCGGCGCGCCGAGCGCTTGGCCGTCTACGGCTCGACCGAGGACGATCCCGAGCGCCACTTTCTCGGCTGGCGGGACGAGCTCGATCCAGACGAACTGTTCGCCTCCGGAAAGGCGTGGGGGCTCACCGTGGTCCGCGCTACCGTGTAGGCGGATGGCAAAGCAGGTCGAGCAGCTCGAGCAGGTGACGATCCGGTTCGCCGGTGACTCCGGCGACGGGATGCAGCTCACCGGAGGCCGGTTCACGAGCGAGACGGCGCTCGTCGGCAACGACCTCTCGACCCTGCCCGACTTCCCGGCCGAGATCCGCGCGCCGGCCGGCTCGCTGCCCGGCGTCTCCGGCTTCCAGCTCCACTTCGCCGACCACGACATCCTCACGCCAGGCGACGCGCCCGATGTGCTCGTCGCGATGAACCCGGCCGCGCTCAAGACGAACCTGCGCGATTTGCCGAAGGGCGGCGCGCTGATCGTCAACCGCGACGCCTTCACCGGCCGGAATCTCGAGAAGGCCGGCTACGCGGCGAGCCCGCTCGAGGACGGCTCGCTCGACGAGTTCCACGTGCACGAGGTGCCGCTGACGACGCTGACGCTCGAGGCGCTGAAGGACGTCGACGTGAGCAAGCGCGAGGCGGAGCGCTCGAAGAACATGTTCGCGCTCGGTCTGATGTCGTGGCTCTACCACCGGCCGACCGAGAACACGATCGCCTTCCTCGAGCGCAAGTTCCAGGCGAAGCCCCAGATCGCGGAGGCCAACGTGAAGGCCTTCAAGGCCGGCTGGGCCTACGGCGAGACCTCGGAGGACTTCGTCGTCTCGTACGAGGTCGCGCCCGCGCCGCTGGCGCCCGGCACCTACCGCAACATCACCGGCAACCAGGCGCTGGGGATGGGGCTGATCGCGGCGTCGGTGAAGAGCGGGCTGCCGCTCTTCCTGGGCGCCTACCCGATCACGCCGGCCTCCGAGATCCTGGAGAACCTCTCGCGGCACAAGCGCTTCGGCGTGCGCACCTTCCAGGCCGAGGATGAGATCGCCGCGGTCGGGGCAGCGCTGGGCGCGAGCTTCGGCGGCGCCCTGGGCGTCTGCACGTCGAGCGGTCCCGGAGTGGCGCTCAAGTCGGAGACCGTCGGCCTGGCGATCACCCTCGAGCTGCCGCTGCTGATCCTCGACATCCAGCGCGCCGGCCCCTCGACCGGGATGCCGACCAAGCCGGAGCAGGCGGATCTGCTGATGGTCATGTTCGGCCGCAACGCCGAGTCGCCGGTGCCCGTGGTCGCCGCGGCGACACCCGGCGGCTGCTTCGACGCCGCGCTCGAGGCGGCGCGGATCGCCCTGAAGTACCGCACACCGGTCTACCTGCTCTCCGACGCCTACCTCGCGAACGGCTCCGAGCCGTGGCTGCTGCCCGAGGTGGACGAGCTGCCCGAGATCCCGGTCGAGTTTGCGGACGGGCCAAACCGGGACGGCGAGTTCCTGCCGTACGTCCGCGACCCGGAGACGCTGGCGCGCGACTGGGCGATCCCAGGCACACCCGGCCTCGAGCACCGGATCGGCGGGCTCGAGAAGCAGGACGAGACCGGCAATGTCTCCTACGACCCCGACAACCATGACCACATGGTCCGGCTGCGGGCGCAGAAGGTCGCCGGGATCGCGGCCGACATCCCCGAGCTTTCGGTGGACGACCCGGACGGTGCCTCGGTGCTCGTGCTCGGCTGGGGCGGCACCTATGGCCCGATCACCGCGGCCGTGCGACGGGTGCGGAACGGCGGGGGCAAGGTCGCGCAGGCGCACTTGACCCACCTGAACCCGTTTCCGCGCAACACGGGCGACGTACTCCGCTCGTACCACCGGGTGCTCGTTCCCGAGATGAACCTCGGCCAGCTCCTGAAGCTCGTCCGCGCCGAGTTCCTCGTCGACGCGGTCGGCTACAACCAGGTCCGCGGCGTGCCGCTCCGAGCGAGCGCGCTCGCCGACGCGATCGAGGCCCTGTTGTGACCGAGAACGGCGGCACCCAGCTCAGCGCGAAGGACTTCGCCTCCGACCAGGAGGTGCGCTGGTGCCCGGGTTGCGGGGACTACGCGATCCTCGCCGCAGTGCAGAAGTTCATGCCGGAGCTCGGGCTGCCGCGGGAGCGGATCGTCTTCATCTCCGGGATCGGCTGCGCTGCGCGCTTCCCGTACTACATGCAGACCTACGGGATGCACTCGATCCACGGGCGCGCGCCGGCGATCGCGACCGGGCTCGCCCTGTCGCGGCCCGACCTCTCGGTCTGGGTCGTGACCGGCGACGGCGATGCCCTTTCGATCGGCGGCAACCACCTGATCCACGCGCTGCGCCGGAACGTGAACGTGAAGATCCTGCTCTTCAACAACCAGATCTACGGGCTGACGAAGGGGCAGTACTCGCCGACCTCGCCGCTCGGGACGGTGAACAAGACGACGCCGATGGGCTCGCTGGACTGGCCGTTCAACCCGGTCGCTTTGGCTCTTGGCGCCGAGGCCACCTTCGTGGCGCGCTCGATCGACACCGACCGCGCGCACCTGACCGAGGTGCTCCGCCGCGCCGCGAAGCACCCGGGCACGGCCTTCGTCGAGATCTACCAGAACTGCAACGTCTACAACGACGGCGCCTTCGACACCGTGCGCGAGCAGAAAGAGAACCGGATCCACCTCGAGCACGGCAAGCCGATTCGCTTCGGCGCCGAAGACGAGCGCGGGGTGCGGCTGCTCCCGGATGCGTCAGCAGAGATCGTCGATGTGGCCGAGGTGGGCGAGGACGCGCTGCTGGTGCACGACGAGCAGGCGCCGACACCGTCGCTGGCCTCGGCGCTCGCGCGGTTGTCGCACACGCCTCACGGACCGACGCCGATCGGAGTCTTCCGCGACGCCGAGCGGCCGGTCTACGACCGCCTGATGGACGAGCAGCTCGCGCGGGCCCGCGAGGACCAGGGCGAAGGTGACCTCGCCGGCCTCCTGGCCGCGGGCGACACCTGGACGATCGGCTGAAGCGCTCGCTCCCGTTCGGGGAGTGGGAGACCGCTGCTTTCGTCGTCGGCGACGGCGAGGAGCCGGGGCGCTTGCCGCTGGTCGTGCTCCACGGCGGGCCCGGCGGCTGTCATGACCCGCTCGAGGGGCTGGGGGCGCTAGCTGAGCAGGGGCGGCGGGTGGTCCTCTACGACCAGCTCGGAAGCGGCGAGTCCTCCCGGGCGGACGATGTCGAGCTCTGGACGGTCGAGACCTTCATCGACCAGCTGGAGTCCGTGCGCGACGGGCTCGGGCTGGACGAGCTCCACCTGTTCGGCTCGTCCTGGGGCGGGATGCTCGCGCTCGAGTACGCGTTCACGCGACCGGCCGGGCTAGGGAGCCTGATCCTCAACTCGACGCCGACGAGCGCGCCGCACTGGGCCGAGGAGGCGCTCCGGCTCCACGCCGACCTGCCTCCGGGTCTCGACGAGAAGCAGGCCGAGGAGGAGTTCAAGCGGCGGCACATCATCCGGATCGACCCAGAGCCCGAGGTCCTCGCGCGGGCGCGCGCGAAGTTCGGCACGCAGGTCTACGAGACGATGTGGGGCCCGAACGAGTTCACCGTCACGGGCACGCTCAGGGGCTGGGACGTGATCCCCCGCCTGGGCGAGGTGGACGTCCCGACTTTGATCACCTCGGGCCGCTACGACGAGTGCACGCCGAGGCTTGTCGAGCCGTTGCACGCGGGCGTCGCGGGCTCGGAGTGGGTGCTGTTCGAGGACAGCGCACACATGGCGTATCTGGAGGAGACAGAGCGGTATCTCCAGGTCGTCGGCGGGTTTCTCGACCGCGTCGAAGGTTTCGCGTAGCCGCAGCGGGGCTAGACCCGCGGCGTGAGACACGAGGAAGAGACGGTTGTCGACGAGGCGGCCGGGCCGCCGATCGTCGAAGAGGAGGAGCTCCCACCGGAGCCCCCGCCGCGCGGGGCGCCGCCGCCGCTTCTCTGGCCGTGGTTGCTGCTTCTGCTCGTCCTCGTCATCGGCGGCCTCATCGCTGCGTGGTTCCTGACGCACCGCGGGGACCACAAGCACGCGGCCGTTGTCGCGGTCCCGAACGTCGTCGGCCAGCGCGAGGGCGCCGCCGTCGCGCGGCTGAACGGCGCGGGGCTCGTCTCGCGCGTCCAGACCCGGCCGAGCTCGCTGCCGGCAGGGACGGTCTTCGCCGAGCATCCGAGCGCGGGCTCCCGCGTGACCAAGCACTCGGTGGTCACGCTCGAGACCTCCGCCGCCACGCAGGTCACGGTGCCGAACGTCGTCGGCGACAAGGAGGCGACCGCCGTCAGCGCGCTACGGGCGAAGGGCCTGACCGTCGAGACGAGCAGCGTCGCCTCGTCGAAGGCGAACGGCACGGTCATCAGCCAGAGCCCGGCGGCGGGCAACACGGTGGCCAAGGGCTCCACTGCGGTGATCCGCGTCTCACGCGGCCTGGTGAAGGTGCCCGACGTCGTCGGCCAGAGCCGGCCGGCTGCCATCGCAGCTGTGCGTGGCGCTGGGCTCGTACCGACCGTCTTCAAGGTCCCGTCCGGCCAGCCGAAGGGCACTGTCGTTGCCCAGCACCCCGCGGCCGGCGCGCGGGCTCCACGCGGCTCGAAGGTGCGGCTGAACGTCGCCCAGGGCGCGTCCGCCGCGCCGCCTCCGCCGCCTCCTCCGCCGCCTGCGCCGGCGAAGGCGACGATCCCGGACGTCACCGGCCAGCAGCAGGACGCGGCCCAGAAGCAACTGAGCGACGCCGGGTTCGACCCCAAGGTCGTCTACGTGCCGTCCAACCAGCCCGCAGGCACCGTCGTGGCTCAGTCGCCGACCGGCGGCACGACCGCCAAGAAGGGCACGCACGTCCAGATCAACGCATCGCTCGGCCCGAACCCGGCTGCCGAGAAGGCAGTCCCGGACGTGATCGGCCTCAGTCCCGCCAAGGCGGCGTCACGCCTTCGGGCCGCGGGCTTCGACGTCCAGCAGCTCAACCAGACCACGCAGGACCGGAGCAAGGACGGCGTCGTCGTCGACGAGCAGCCCGGCACGAAGGCGCCTGCCGGCTCGAGCGTGACGATCTACGTCGGGCGCTTCCAGACCTAACGGGCCCGGCTAGGCGTCGACGACGTCGACCGAGACGATCAGGTCGGGCCGGATGAAGCGGCCCGCGTAGAAAGGCCACGAGCCGTTCGCGTTCGAGAACTGCTCGATGACCTCCTGCGCGCCTTCCATCGCCGTGCCGAAGTCGCGGAACTCGCCGACCTCGACGCCCTCGCCGTCGCTCAGGCGGACGACCACGGTGAAGCTGCCGCGCCGGCCCTGGGGCTGCGGCGTCTCGAGCTCCTCGAAGAACGAGGGATCGATCGGCGGCTCGGACTGGAGCGCGGGCTCGATCAAGAGCTCCGGTGCCGGGGCCGACAGGAACGGATCGGCGGGCAGCTCGATCGGCGCAAAGTCGTCGGGCCCAATCTCAACCCGCGCTGCCTCGACCGGCACGATCTCGACCGGCTCGACCGGAGCCATCTCGACTGGCGCCATCTCGGCGGGCGCCATCTCAGCCGCGGGCGGAGCCTCGACCGGCGCGGGAGCGACCGGAGGGGCAAGCGTGATCGGCTCGATCTGCGGCAGCTCGGGCTCGGGCGGCGCCATCGTCGGCGGCGCCACCGGCTCGAGGGCCGCGGGCTCCGGCTCCGGCGCGGGGGCCGGGGGCTGGAGCGGGGCCGGCTCGATGGCCGGCTCCGGGGGAGCCATCAGCGGCTCGGGATCGGGCAGGGGAGGAGCCTGAGCTGGGGGAGGAGCCTGAACCGGCTCGAGCTGGGCCGGGGGCTCCGGCGCAACGGGAGCGGGCTCAGGAGCAGGCGCCGGCTCGGGAGCCGGTGCCGGGGAAGGCTGCTGAGGCTGCTGGGCCTCGGGCGGCCGCAGGGCCGGCGGAGGCGTGGGGAGGTCTTCCTGGTGCATCGGGGCCGAAGAAGCCATCGGGCTATCCATCGGGCCGCGCACGACCGGCGGGCTGAGCGGAGGCTCGAGCGAGAGGCCGATCCCCGAGCTCACCGAGAGGTCGTGCGTTCCTAGAAGTGCAGACATGCTCCCCTTTCCGTTGGACTCACCGGGCTCGCGCAGGAGCGCACGAGCCAGACCGGCCAGCTCTGGATCCACGAGCATGAGCTCGGGCGAGAGGCGCCGTACGAGGGTTTTCTGATCGATGAGACCAATTCGCCGCAGTTGTGGTTCGCTGTTCGCCATGCGGAAACGCTTTCCGCACACCCAGTATCGGGAGCCTCCTCTGAGACGGCATGCCCCGTTGGAGTGATTGGAAGAGGCGGGGTTCCCGGCGCCCCGCCTCAGGAGCGATCAGTGGTTGGCAGCCCTCGGCGTCGGCGTGGCGCTGACGCTGAAATCGGCCGAGTTGTCGCCCGTCTCGTGCCCGTCGGGCAGGCGTACGTCGCTGTTCCCCGGCGCTGCCACGCTGGGCGGCGCGGGAGCGGCGGTGCCCCGCACGAAGGCGTTCGTGGCGGTGCCGTAGCCCACGGAGTCGACGATCGTGCCCGACGCGTCGCGGAGCGCGAGCCCACCTCCGGTCGACGCGAGCGCAGTGCCGAAGCTCTGGTCGGCCGCCGGCGCGCCCGTGTAGCCGCTGCCGCCGAACAAGTAGAAGGCGCCCGCAGCCAGCGTCGCGCCGGACGGAAGGGTGTCGAGGCTGATGTCGCTCGCTCCCGCCGCTGAGCGGTAGACGAGCTTGTAGCCGCTGAGGTCGACCGCCGTCGTGCCGGCGTTGACGATCTCCACGAACTCGTACGACGCGGCGGTCGAGGTGCCGGTCATGAACTCGTTGATCCTGACCGTCCCCGAGCCGCCGCCGCCTCCGCCGCCGGTCTTGCAGGCGATTGCGGCCGTTCCATCGGCGCCGTAGGCGACCGTGAGCGTTCCGGTCCCGGCGGGCGCATGGCAGGTCGTGCCGCTCAGCTCGTCGAGTGAGCCGATCTTGGGCCCGGCCGGCCCGGCGGGCCCGGTCGGGCCTGCGGCTCCGGCGGCTCCGGTTGCTCCGCGGGCGCCCTGCAGCCCGGGCAGTCCCTGCGGGCCCTGAGACCCTTCGACGCCGGTCGGGCCGCGGTCGCCGGCGGGGCCGGTGGGGCCGGCAGGCCCGGCGGGCCCGTGCGAGTTCCAGGAGAGCGGCTGCTCGTCGCGCCGGCACGAGCCGGGACCGGCGACGACGCGCAGGCGGCCGTTCGCCTTCCGCACGCACGAGTAGATGACGCCGTTGGCCCGCCTGTGCTGAGAGCCGTGTGCGGCGAGCGCGACGCCGGCCGCGAGCGCGGGCACGGCCGCCGCGAGCAGCAGCAACCGTCTTCGAGCTGGGTGCATGTGAGGACTCCTCTCGTCGTTTCGGCCAGGAATACCGGCGGGCGAGAGGAGGCACCGGCCCGCGTGCGCCTTTCTTTACGAAGGAGTTACGTCAACGCGAAATAGAGCGTGCACGCGGTGCCCGCGAGCACGCAGTAGACCGCGAACGGGATCAGCGTGTTCGTCTCGAAGAAGCGCATCAGGAAGCGAACCGCCAGGTAGGCGGTCAACGCCGAGCAGAGCGCGGCGACGAGCGCCTGGCCGCGGATGCCGTCGCCCTGCGAGCCCGCAAGGTCCGGCAGCTTCAGCAGGGCGGCAGCACCGATGATCGGGGTCGCCAGCAGGAACGCGAAACGCGCTGCGTCCTTGTTCGAGAGCCCGACGAGCAGCCCGCCGCCCATCGTCGCCCCCGAGCGCGACAAGCCGGGAATCAGCGCCAGTGCCTGGGCAGCGCCGACGCCGAACGCGCCGCCCCAGCCGACCTGGCGAGCGATCCGCGCGTCGTCGTCCTGCTCGACCTGAGGCGCGCGGCGGCGCAGCAGCTCGGCGCCGAAGAGCATGAATCCGTTGACGATCAGGAAGGCCGATGCCGACGCGGCCGAGGCGAAGACGCCGCGAAGCTTGTGCTCCAGCAGGAGCCCCAGGATCCCGGCCGGAATCGTGCCGACGATCAACAGCCAGGCCAGCTTCGCGTCAGTGTCGGCGGGGTCGATCCCGCGGTCGCGCAGGCTGCGGCCGAGGCCCTTCACGATCCGCACCCAGTCGCGCCAGAAGAAGCCGAGCAGCACCAGCGCCGTCGCCAGGTGGGTCGCGACCAGGAAGGTGATGAAGTACGGGTCGTTCTGGTGGATGTTCCAGCCGAGCAGCTGGGGCAGGATCACGCTGTGGCCGAGGCTCGAGACCGGGAAGAGCTCGGACACGCCCTGGAGCAGGCCGAGCACGATCGCCTGCCCGTAGGAGATGAGCGAGGCGACTACCAGCAACTCAGGTCAGGCAGCCGCGCGGTCGCGCTTCGGGCCTGTCTGGAACCAGGCGAAGACCAGCAGCGCGAGCCCGACGAGGAAGGAGGCGATCCCGTGCTTGACGTGATGGTGGTTCGAGCCGGCCTCGTGGCCGGGCAGCCAGGACGGCAGGGCGTGGGCCGGCTCGGCCCAGTAGTAGATTGCCAGGGCGATGAGCAGGATGCCCAGCACCATGGCGGCGATCACGACGGGGCGGCTGTTCAGGCGCACGGCCGGGACGATAGACGCTCGCTAGGGTGAAGTGATGGACGGTCCGGCGATCGAGGCGGAGGGGCTCGTACGGGTCTTCAAGAAGACGCGGGCGGTGGACGGGATCGACCTCGTCGTCGAGAGCGGCGAGATCTACGGCTTCCTCGGCCCGAACGGCGCGGGCAAGTCGACCACCGTCCACATGCTGACGACGCTGCTGCCGCCGACGGCCGGCACCGCGCGGGTGAACGGCTACGACGTCGTCCACCAGGGCCCGCAGGTGCGCTCGTCGATCGGCGCCGCGCTGCAGGAGGCCGCGCTAGACCCGCTGCTGACCGGCCGGGAGCACCTGCGCCTGCAGGCCTCGCTCCAGGGCATGCCGCACGACATCCGCAGGAGGCGGGCGGACGAGCTGCTGCACCGCGTCGGGCTCAGCGAGGCCGGCGACCGCAAGGTGAAGACCTACTCGGGCGGAATGAAGAGGCGGCTCGACCTGGCGCTCGCGCTCGTCCACTCGCCGCGGATCCTGTTCCTCGACGAGCCGACGACCGGGCTCGACATCCAGAGCCGGACCGCGCTCTGGGACGAGGTCGGCCGGCTGACGCGCGACGACGGTGTCACTGTTTTCCTGACCACGCAGTACCTCGAAGAGGCCGACGTCCTCGCCGACCGTGTCGGGATCATCGACCACGGCCACATCGTCGCCGAGGGCACGCCGGACGAGCTGAAGGCCAGCGTCGGTAGGCCGACCGTCGAGGTCGTTCCCCTCGACGCTGGTGAGCACGAGCGGGCGGCGGCGATCATCGCCCGCTTCGGCGAGCCGTGCGGCTCCGAGCACGGCGTCGCCGTCCGGCTCCGTTCCAGCGAGGCCGACCTGGCCGGGATCGTGCGCGCCCTCGACGCGGAGAACCTGAAGGTCGAGCAGCTGCAGCTGCACCAGCCGTCGCTGGACGACGTCTTCCTCGCCAAGACCGGCCGCTCGCTCGAGGGCGCCGCCGAGGAAGAGGAAGGCGAGCGCGGCGGGCTTGCAATGGAGCCCGCCTGAGAGCTTTTCTCGACCAGGTCTACGTTCTCGCGCGCCGGTCGGTGG
>Ga0209474_10002234_pt1 | contig 18027 bp, 17 predicted proteins | sample GraSoiAngelo_145_FD_185902 | JGI IMG/M metagenome (GOLD analysis project Ga0209474, IMG submission 185902) | Grasslands soil microbial communities from the Angelo Coastal Reserve, California, USA - 14_1009_05_20cm (SPAdes) (version 2) | ecosystem: Environmental > Terrestrial > Soil > Grasslands... | reverse complement strand
GGCCGCCGAACCTCGTCCTCGTCGTGATGGACAACGGCGCCTATGCGACGACCGGCGGACAATCGTCGCCGACCGCGCTCGGCGCGGACCTCGAGGCGGCGGCGTGCGCCATGCGCGTCGAGGCGGCAACCGTGCGCACGGAAGACGATCTCCGGGCGCGGCTGGTCGAAGAGCGCCGCGAGCCGCTGGTCGTCGTCGCGAAGGTCAGCGAGTCGGCGCCGACCGCGAGGCCGCCGCTCGACTGCGTGTTCATCAAGCAGCGATTCATGGCAGCGATCGGCAATCCGGAGGCGGCGGCGCACGTCGCCAGACGCGCGTGACGCCGCGATCCGCGGCAATGGCGCTCGGCGAATTCACGATCGCGGCCGATCCGCCGGCCGATGCGCGCGCGGCGGCGGCGCGCGCCTTCCTCGACACGATCGGCGCCGCGCTCGCGGGCGCGCCGGAGCCGGCGGCGAGGATCGTCGCGCGCGTGGCCGCCGCCGACGGCGGCGGTCCGTGCGCGATCGTCGGCACGCCGTGCCGCGCGAGCGCCGCCAACGCCGCGCTCGCGAACGGCACGGCCGCGCACGCGCTCGACTTCGACGACATGTGCTTCGTCTCGCTGGCGCACCCGAGCGCGCCGCTCGTCGCCGCGGCGCTCGCCGCGGGCGAAGCCGCCGGCGCGTCCGGACGCGCGCTCGTCGACGGCTACGTGGTCGGCTTCGAGATCGAGGGGCGCCTCGGCCGCGCGATGAACCCTCGCCACTATCAGCGCGGGTGGCACTGCACGGCGACGCTCGGCACGATCGGCGCGGCGGCCGCCGCCGCGCGTATTCTCGGGCTCGACGCGGACGCGGCCGCGCACGCGCTCGCGATCGCCGCGTCGGAGGCGTCGGGCGTGAAGGAGAACTTCGGCACGATGGTGAAGCCGCTCCATGCGGGCCTGGCCGCGCGCAACGGCATCGTCGCGGCGCAGCTGGCGCGCGCGGGGATGATCGCGAGCGCCGCCGCCATCGACGGGCCGCAGGGAATGCTGGCGGCGATGGACAGCGAGCGCGCGTCGCTCGACGACGCGGCCGGCGATCTCGGGGCGCGGTGGGAGATCGTCGACACCGGCATCACGGTGAAGCTCTATCCGAGCTGCGCCGGCACGCATCCGACGCTCGACGCGCTGTTCGACCTGCGGCGGCGGCACGGGTTCACGGCCGCCGACGTCGAGGCGATCGAGATCGGCGTCGATCCGATCGTCCCGACGATCCTGATTCACGATCGCCCGGCGACCGGCCTGGAAGCCAAGTTCAGCATGCCGTTCTGCGCGGCGGCGGCGATCGTGCGCGGATCGGTCGGCATCGAGACGTTCACCGATGCGGGCCTTCGCGATCCAGAAGTGCTCGACGTGCAATCTCGCGTGCGGATGCGCGTCGATCCGTCGATCGATCCGTCGGCGCCGCCGCTCACGCAGGCGCGCGTCAGCGTACGGCTGCGCGACGGACGCGTGCTCACGGCGGTCGCGAGCGGCGCGCGCGGCTATCCGGACCGGCCGGCGAGCGACGCGGAGCTCGACGCGAAATTTCTGTCGTGCGCCGCGGCGACGCTGCGAGACGACGCCGCGCGCGCGGCGCTCGAGGCGCTGCGCCACATCGAGCGCGCGAGCGACGTTCGTCTGCTGACGCCGCTTTTCCAGATGGCCGACCGTCCGAATTCGCAGTAGCATCCGCCTATGAAGCTGCGGACCGCTCGCTCCTTTGCGTTCGTCGCGGCCGTTGCCCTCTTTGCGGCCTCTGCCGTCACCCGCGCGCAGAACGGCTCGCAGTTCCGGGAATGGAAACCTTCAGCGCTTGCCGCCGGCGGCGACGCGAAGCCGGCGGTTGCGTGCGCTTCGCTCGTCTCGCTCACCGGCTACGAGTTCGCGGTCTCCACCGCGTCGATGGTCGCCGCGGCGGGCGAGACGCCGGAGCACTGCCGCATCACGGGCTTGATTCCGCCTGAAATCCGCTTCGAGCTCCTGCTGCCGTCGGCGTGGAACGGCCGCCTCTACATGTTCGGCAACGGCGGCTACGCGGGCGAAGCGCTCGACGCGCAGGGCCGCGCCGCGTTCGCACGCCGCGCGGTGGCGAAGGGCTTCGCGGCCGTCCAGACCAACACCGGCCACGACGCGGCCGTCGAGCCGCTCGGCAGCTTTGCGGCCGCGCCGCAGAAGTTCGTCGACTACGCGTTTCGCGCCGTGCACGTCACCGTGGCGACGGCGAAGCGGGCGGTGCAGGCGTACTACGGCGCCCCGCCGCGCCGGTCGTACTTCGACGGCTGCTCCACCGGCGGGCGCCAGGGCCTCATCGAGGCGCAGCGCTTCCCTGACGATTTCGACGGCATCGTCGCGGGCGCCCCAGTGCTCGATTTCTCCGGCACGATGATCAGCTACGCTGCGATCCAACGCGCGCTGGCGGCCGCGTCGCTGACGCCGGCGAAGCTGCGTCTCGTGGCGAACGCCGTCTATGCAAAATGCGATGCAGCGGACGGCTTGAAAGACGGTGTGATCGACGATCCGCGAACGTGCGGGTTCAATGCGTCCGCGGATCTGCCGAAATGCAGCGGCGACGCCGACGGCGAGGACTGCCTGTCGCCGGCGCAGATCCGCGCGCTCGACGCCGTCTACCACGGCGTGTCGCGGCGCGGCACTGACTTTTTTCCCGGATGGCCGGTGGGCGCCGAGATCGCCGCCGGCGCGGGGCCGAGCGGCTGGCTGCCGTGGTTCGTGCCGCCGCCGAGCGGCTCGCCGCCGATTCAGAAAACGTTCGGCGAGACTTTCTTCAAGTTCATCGCGTTCGGCGCGCCGCGGCCCTCGTACGACTGGCTCTCGTTCGATCTCGACGCCGATCTCGACAAGATCGAGACCGCGCGCGCGACTCTCGACGCGACCAACCCGGATCTCTCGCGCTTCAAGGCGCGCGGCGGCAAGATGGTGAGCTATTTCGGCTGGGCCGATCCGGCCCTGAACCCGATGATGGGCGTCCGCTACTTCGAGCGCGTTGCGCAGCAGACGGGCCCGTCGACGGCCGACTTCTATCGCCTCTTCATGGTGCCGGGGATGTTTCACTGCAGCGGCGGCATCGGCACGTCGACCTTCGACGCGCTCACGCCGCTCGTCGAGTGGGTGGAAAAGGGCGCGGCGCCGCAGACAATCGCCGCCTCGCGCGTTGTCGACGGCAAGGTCGTGCGCACGCGGCCGCTCTGCCCGTATCCGCAGGTCGCGCGCTACAAGGGCAACGGAAGCATCGACGACGCCGCCAGCTTCGCGTGCGCTACCGCGGAGCGTGCCCTCTCTTCCAGACCATGAACGTGCGCGTGAACTCGATCACCGTCGCGCCGTCCTGATTGACGCCGGTCGTCTTGACGCGCACGATGCCGGCGTTCGGCCGCGACCTGGACTCGCGCGCCTCGAGGACTTCGCTGCGCGCGTAGAGGGTGTCGCCCTCGAAGACCGGGTTGGGCAGGCGCACCTCGTCCCATCCGAGGTTGGCCACCGCGTTCATCGTCAGATCGATCACCGACTGGCCTGTGACGAGCGACAGCGTGAAGCAGGAGTTCACGAGACGCCGCTTGAACTCGGTCCTCGACGCGTACTCGCCGTCGAGGTGAATCGGGTTCGTGTTCATCGTGAGACACGTGAACCAGACGTTGTCGGCCTCGAGGATCGTGCGCCCGAGCGGATGCTCGTAGACGTCGCCGACGGTGAAGTCCTCGAAGACGCGTCCGCTCCAGCCCGGCTTCGTCGTCACGTCAAATCACTCCCGCGGTGCGCCACGCGTCGATTGCGTGCGGCGCGATGCCGAGCTCTTCGAGAATCGCGGTGGTGTGCTCGCCGAGCGCCGGCACCGCGCGCATGACGGGCTCGACGCCGTCCATCCGCACCGGCGGACGCAGCGCACGGATCGCGCCGGCCGGAGAATCGACGTCGCGCCACACGTCGCGCGCGACGAGCTGCGGGTGCTCGACGAACCCGGCGACGCCGTTCACGCGCGCGTACGCGATGCCCGCGCGCTCGAGGCGGGCGACGATGTCCGCGATCGGCAGCGGGCCGAGGGTCGATTCGATCACGACGTGCAGCGCGTCGCGGTTCTTCACGCGCAGCGCGTTGGTGCGGAAGCGGTCGTCGTCCTCGAGCTCGGGCCAGCCGAGGACGCCCGCGCAGAAACGCGTCCACTCGCGCGCGTTCTGCACGGCGACGACGATCTCGCCGTCGGCCGCGCGCACCGGGCCGTACGGCGCGATGGTCGCGTGCGCGGCCCCGCTTCGCGGCGGCGGCGCGCCGCCATACATCGTGTAGTACGCCGGCTGCGCCATCCACTCGCCGAGCGCGTCGAAGAGCGACACGTCGATCGTCGCGCCGCGTCCGGTTGCCGCCCGCGCGACGAGCGCCGTCAGGATCCCGGAATAGGCGTACATGCCGGCGGCGATGTCGGCGGCCGAGATGCCGGCCTTCGCCGCGGCGTCGGGCGTTCCGGTAATCGACACGAGCCCGACCTCGCTCTGCACGAGCAGGTCGTACGCCTTCTTCGCCGCGTACGGTCCCGCGGCGCCGTAGCCCGATACCGTGCAGACGATCAACCGCGGATGCCGATCGCGCAGCGCGGCCGGCGCGAGCCCGAGCCGATCGGCGGCGCCCGGCGCGAGGTTCTGCACGAAGACGTCGGCGCGCGCGAGGAGCCGCGCAAGCACTTCCATCGCCTCGGGACGCTTGAGATCGAGCGTCAGCGACTGCTTCGATCGGTTCAGCCACACGAAATAGCTCGAGAGGCCCTTCACCGCCGCGTCATAGTGGCGCGCGAAATCGCCGCCGTCGGGCCGCTCGATCTTGATGACGCGAGCGCCGAGGTCGGCGAGGTGCCGCGTCGCGAGCGGCGCGGCCACCGCCTGCTCGAGCGCGACGACCGTGATCCCGGCGAGCGGCGTCAATAGGACCTCGGCAGCCCGAGCACGTGCTCGGCGACGTAGGCGAGAATCAGGTTCGTCGAGATCGGCGCCACCTGGTACAAGCGCGTCTCGCGAAATTTCCGCTCGACGTCGTACTCCTCGGCGAAGCCGAAGCCGCCGTGCGTCTGAACCGCGACGTTCGCCGCCTCCCACGACGCGTCGGCGGCGAGCAGCTTCGCCATGTTGGCTTCGGCGCCGCACGGCTCGCCGCGATCGAACAGATCGGCCGCGCGGAACCGCATCAGATCCGCCGCTTCGACGTTCACGTGCGCGCGCGCGATCGGAAACTGCACGCCCTGATTCTGTCCGATCGGCCGGTTGAAGACGACGCGCGCGTTCGCGTAGCGCGTAGCGCGATCGACGAACCAGCGGCCGTCGCCGACGCATTCGGCCGCGATCAGGATCCGCTCTGCGTTCAACCCGTCGATCACGTACCGGAAGCCGAGGCCCTCTTCGCCGACGAGCGCGCTCGCCGGCACTTCCAGATCGTCGAAGAACAGCTCCGTCGTCGCGTGGTTCATCATCGTGCGGATCGGGCGGATCGTGAGCCCGCGCCCGACCGCCTCGCGCAGATCGACCAGGAGGATCGACAGCCCGTCGGTCCGCTTCTTCACCGCGTCGATCGGCGTGGTCCGCACGAGCAGCAGCAGCAGGTCCGAATGCTCCGCACGCGAGATCCAGACCTTCTGGCCGCGGACGATGTAGCGATCGCCGCGCCGCGTCGCGATCGTCTTGAGCTGCGTCGTGTCCGAGCCGGTCGTCGGCTCGGTGACGCCGAACGCCTGCAGCCGCAGCTCGCCCGACGCGATCTTCGGGAGCAGCGCGCGCTTCTGCACGTCCGACCCGTGCCGCAGCAGCGTTCCCATCGTGTACATCTGCGCGTGGCAGGCGCCGGCGTTGCCGCCGCTGCGGTTGATCTCCTCGAGGATGATCGAGGCCTCGGTGACGCCGAGGCCGGAGCCGCCGTACTCCTCCGGAATCAGCGCCGCGAGGTAGCCGGCCTCGGTGAGCGCCTTGACGAAGCGCTCGGGATAGGCGCGCTCGGCGTCGAGCGCGCGCCAGTAGCTGTCGGGAAACGCTTTGCAGAGATCGCGGACGGCGGAGCGGAGATCGCGATGCAGATCAGTAGCAGGCACGCAATAGGATGATAGTCGGCAGGGCAGGAGGGCAGAAGGGCAGGAAGGCGGGAATTCAAGGATGGAAGGCAGGAGGGGTGGAATGACGAAGGACGGAAGGATGAAAGGACGGAGGGCGATGGTTGGACGGTTGAAAGGGCCGCTGCCTTCCATCCTTCCAGCTCTCCCGCCTTCGTCGTTTCCGCCTTCCCGCCTTCCTGCCTTGAATTCCTGCCTTCCTGCCTTTCTGCCTTCCTGCCTTGCCGCCGTTATGGATTATGGATAATGGCGCGATGAAGATCGCATTTTGTCTCACCGCCGCCGCTGCGGCGTTCACCATCGTTGCCGCTGCCGCGCAATCGGGCGGCGGCCGGCTGCTCGTCCTCAACAAGGAGGACGCGACGTTCGTGATCGTCAACCCGGATTCGGGCGCCGTGCTCGCGAAGGTTGGCGTCGGCCAGGGGCCGCACGAGCTCATCGCCTCCACCGACGGCAAATACGCGTTCGCCAGCAACTACGGCACGGGCGCCGCGCCGGGGCACACGATCTCGATGATCGACATCGCGGCGCAGAAGGAGCTGCGGCGGATCGACGTCGCGCCGCTGTCGCGGCCGCACGGCCTTGCGTTCACGCAGGGCAAGCTGTACTTCACGGCGGAAGCCGACAAGAAGATCGCGCGCTACGATCCGGCCGCCGACAAGATCGACTGGCAGTTCGAGACCGGCCAGAACGCGACGCACATGGTGCTGCCGACCAGGGATCTGCGCACGATCTTCACGTCGAATATCGGGTCCGACAGCGTCTCCGCGATTTCGCAGAGCGGCGGCAGCTGGACGCAGACCGTGATTCCCGTCGGAAAAGGCCCCGAGGGCATCGATCTGTCGCCGGATGGCCGCGAGGTCTGGAGCGCGCACTCGCGCGACGGCGGCGTCTCGGTGATCGACGTCGCGACGAAGAAGGTCGTGGCGACGATCGACGCCGGCACCAAACGCTCGAACCGGATCAAGCTGACGCCAGACGGCCGTTACGCGATCGTCTCCGACGACGGGAGCGGCGATATCGTCGTCCTCGACGCGTCCGCGCGAACGGTCTTCAAGCGCTTCGCCGTCGGCAAATCGCCGGAGGGCGTGCTGATTCCGCCCGACGGCGGACGCGCGTTCGTCGCCGTCAACGGCGACAACGCCGTCGCGGTCGTCGATCTGAAGACATGGACGGTCACGAAGAAACTGCAGACGGGCACGGGCCCGGACGGAATGGCGTGGCTGCGATGAAGAGGGGATTGGGGATGAGGAATTGGGGATTGGTCGTTCCGGCGATCGCGTGCGCACTTGCTATCGTCGCCGCTGCCGCGGCGCAGCCGCCGGGACAGCTCGGCTACGACGACACGCCGATGCAGCCCAACGGCCGCTGGCACATCCACGACGGCAAGCGGCCGCAGCCGAAGATCGTCACGCCCGGCGTGAAGAACGTCGAGCCGATCCCGCCGCCGAGCGATGCGACCGTGTTGATCGGCGCGGGCGACGATCTCGCCGCGTGGCAGATGATTGACGGATCGCCGGCGACGTGGTCGATGAAGGCCGGGATCGTCGCGACCGGCAAAGGAATGATGCGGACGAAAGCCGAGTTCACCGATTTCCAGCTGCACGTGGAGTTCGCCACGCCGTCGACGGTGAAAGGCGACGGCCAGGGACGCGGCAACAGCGGCGTGTTCCTGCTCGGCAAGTTCGAGGTGCAAGTGCTCGACAGCGTCAACAACCCGACGTATCCCGACGGCCAGGCGGCGGCGATGTACGGGCAGTATCCACCGCTCGTGAACGCGTCGCGCCCGCCAGGCGAGTGGCAGACTTACGACATCGTCTTCGCGGCGCCGCGCTTCGCGCAGGGACGCCTCGACAAGCCGGCCGCCGTCACCGTCTTCCACAACGGCGTCGTCGTGCACAACGGCGACGCGTTCTGGGGCCCGACGGCGCACCGCAAGATCGATCCGTACACGCCGGACACCGCGAAGGGTCCCATCACGCTGCAGGATCACGGCAATCCGGTGCGGTACCGGAACATCTGGATCAGGCCGATCGCGGATCGGGAGGCATCGGAACGATGAGAGCCGCCGTCGCCGCGATCGCCGCGCTGCTCGCGGCATCGTGCGCCGCCGGGCCGCAGTACGACGTCGTCATCCGCCACGGCACCGTGTACGACGGCTCGGGCGCACCCGGCGTCGTCGAAGACGTCGCGATCGCGAACGATCGCATCGCGGCCCGAGGGACACTCGGCGGCGCGCGCGGCCGCGAGGAGGTGGACGCGTCGGGTCTGGCCGTCGCGCCCGGGTTCATCGACATGCTGAACCACTCGGAGACGTCGCTCATCGCCGACGGCCGATCGCAGAGTGGCATCCGGCAGGGCGTGACGCTCTCGGTGTTCGGCGAGAGCTCGATGGGGCCGCTCAGCGACGCGATGAAGCAGGATCAGATGGCGCGTCAGGGCGACATCAAGTTTCCGATCACGTGGTCGACGCTCGGCGAGGCGCTCGACACGCTCGCCTCGCGCGGCGTTTCGACGAACGTCGCGTCGTTCGTGAGCGCGTCGACGATTCGCGCGTACGAGATCGGCTACGACAATCGCGCGCCGACGCCCGAAGAGCTCACGCGCATGCGCGCGCACGTCCGCCGCGCGATGGACGACGGCGCCATGGGGCTGACGACGGCGCTGATCTACACGCCGGCGGTGTTCGCGAAGACCGACGAGCTCGTCGAGCTGGCCAAGGTCGCGGCCGAGTCTGGCGGCATGTACATCTCGCACATGCGCAGCGAGGGCGACCGTTTGCTCGAGGCGATTGACGAGACGCTGACGATTGCGCGGCAGGCGCACATCCGCGCGGAAATCTACCACCTGAAAGCGGCGGGGCAGTCGAACTGGAAGAAGCTCGGCGACGCGATCGCGAAGATCGAGGCGGCGCGCCGCGAGGGCCTCGAGATCACGGCGGACATGTACACCTACACCGCCGGATCGACGGGCCTCGACGCGTCGATGCCGCCGTGGGTGCAGGAGGGCGGCTACAACGCGTGGGCGCAGCGGCTGCGCGATCCCGCGATTCGCACGCGCGTCCGCCGGGAGATGACGACGCCGGGCAGCGACTGGGAGAACCTGCTGCTCGCCGCCGGCGGCGACGGCGTGCTGCTCGTCGGTTTCAAGAACGAAGCGCTGCGCAGCTATCAGGGCAAGACGCTCGGCGAGGTGGCGAAGCTGCGCGGCGCGTCGCTGCAGGACACGGCGATGGATCTCGTCGTCGAGGACGGCAGTCGCGTGCAGGTCGTCTACTTCCTGATGACGGAGGACAACGTCAAGCGCCAGATCCAGCTGCCGTGGGTGAGCTTCGGATCCGACGCGGCGTCGATGGCGGCGGAGGGCGTGTTCCTGAAGACGAGCACGCACCCGCGCGCCTACGGCAACTTTGCGCGGCTGCTGGGCAAGTACGTCCGCGACGAGCACGTGATCCCGTTCGAGGAAGCGGTACGCAAGCTGACGTCGCTGCCCGCCGAGACATTGCGCGTGAAGGATCGCGGCCGCCTCGCCGTCGGCCAGTTCGCGGACATTGTCGTCTTCGATCCGAAGACGATCGCCGACCGTGCGACGTACGAACAGCCGCACCAGTACGCCGTCGGCATGCGCCATGTCTGGGTGAACGGCACGCGCGTCTTGAAGGATGGCGAACATACCGGCGCCAGGCCGGGCCGGGTCGTGAAGGGACCTGGCGTCGCCAGAATCAAGAATTAATAACCCGTACGGGTGGTGCGGCGGCTCGCGGGAGTTTTTAGAATCGAGCCGTGATACCACAAACCGACGACGCTCACCTGCTGGACGCGTACTCGGCTGCTGTCACAGGGGCCGTCGATGCCGTGGGGCCGGCCGTCGTGAAGATCGACGGCGGGCGCGGCAGCGGCTCCGGCGTCCTCTTCACGCCTGACGGGCTGATTCTCACCAACTGCCACGTCGTCGACGAGGCGCGCGCGATGCGCGTCGTGACGGCCGACGGCCGCGTGACGCCGGGCGAGACGATTGGGCTCGACGCCGACACCGACCTCGCCGTCGTGCGAATCGATGCCTCGAGCGGTGCGCCGCTGCCGTGGGCAACGCTCGGCGACTCGCGCGCCGTGCGCGTGGGACAGATCGCGATCGCGATCGGCAACCCGTACGGCTTCCATCACTCGGTGACCGCCGGCGTCGTCAGCGCGCTCGGCCGCACGCTGCGCGCGCGCTCCGGCCGGCTGATGGACGACGTGATCCAGACCGACGCGAGCCTGAATCCGGGCAACTCCGGCGGCCCGCTGGTGACGACGCGCGGCGTGGTGATCGGGATCAACACGGCGATGATCCTGCCCGCGCAGGGCATCTGCTTCGCGATCGCGAGCAACACGGCGCGCTACGTCGCCGCGCGGCTCATCCGCGACGGCCGCATCCGGCGCAGCTACATCGGCGTCGCCGGGCAGACGACGCCGGTGCCGCGCGCCGTCGCGCGCGCGAATCAACTCGCGGTGACCGCGGGCGTGCTCGTCGTGTCTGTGGAGGCCGGCGGCGCGGCGACGGCGGCGGGGCTGCGGGAAGGGGACGTCGTGCTCGCGTTCGCGGAGGAGCCGGTCACCGGCGTCGACGATCTGCACCGCCTGCTCACCGATCAGCGCATCGGCATCCCCGCTGCCATGACGATCCTGCGGCGCGGGGCGCGGCGGCAGCTGACGATCGTTCCGAGAGAGAGAAATTAAGAGCGCGTTGCAGCCCTGAAGGGCTGCGCTACCGGTTCACAGGGGCAGCCCTGCACGGCTACCGGTTCATAGCGCGATCAACCCGCGCCGCACGGCCCGCCGCACCGCGTCGGTGCGATTCGCGGCGCCGAGCTTGCCCGAGATCGACGAGACGTGGAACTTCACCGTCTGATCGCTGATGCCGAGCCGCTCGGCGATGGCTTTGTTCGGCAGCCCTTCGGCGAGCAGCTCGAGCACCTGCACCTCGCGCGGCGTGAGCGCCTCCTCGACGAACAGCCCGTCCTCGTCGTCGTCGCGCGCGCGTCTGTCGGCGACCAGGATGCCGTCGGCATCGATCGACGCCGCGCGCGCGGACGCGAGCGTCCCGTACTCGGCGACGACCTGCATCGAGCCGTTCATCTGCGCGCGCACCCGCGCGCGAGCCGCGGCGCTGCCGACGAGCAGGACGCGCATCAATCGCCCATCAGTGCACCGGACGCTCGCCGACGGTGACCGTCACCGTCACCGCCGCGCCGCCGCGCACGAGCGTCAGCGGCACGCTGCGTCCCACGCGATCGCCGAGCAGCCGGCCGAGCAGTTGCTCGGGTGAGCTCACGGGATTACCGTCGAAGGTGAGCAGCAGATCGCCGACGAGCACGCCCGCCTGCGCCGCCGGGCCGCCGCTCGTGACGCCGACGACGAGCAGCGCGTGCTCGCGGCCGCCGCTCTGCTGCGTCTCGGGCAGCTCGACGCGCTGCCCGGCGATCCCGAGATAGCCGCGCTTCGGGCTTCCGTGCTCGAGCACCGACGCCGCCGTTCGCCACGCGATGTCGCCGGGGATCACGACGCCGAGCCCGCGGATCGCCGACGCGGTGGCCACGCCGATGAGCGCGCCGGCGGTGTCGAGGAACGCGCCGCCCGCGAAGCCGTCGTGCATCGGCGCGGAGGTGCGAATCACCTGGTCCACGGACTGGCCGCGCCCGGTCGGCAGCGGTCCGCCGATGACCGAGACGAGGCCGGCGCTCGCCGTGACGACGTTGCTCCAGGACCGCGCGACGGCGAGCGCGAGATGGCCGACGCGCGGCTCCGAGGCGGCGCGGCGGATCGGCGCGACGCCGAGGCCGCCGACGCGCAGCACGGCCAGGCTCGTCGCCGGATCCCATCCGGCCAGTTCGGCGTCGAGCACCGCGCCGTCGTGGCGGCGCACGTGCAGGTTGTCCTCGCGGCCGAGCGCGCGCACCGTCGTCAGCACGACGTCGTCAGCGTACACGAGCCCGCTCGCCGGACGGCGGCGGCCCTGCACCTGCACGACTGACGGCGCCGCCGCCGCGACGGCGTCGGCGAGCTGAGTGGAAAGCGACGTGAGAAGGTCGGTGGTCATGCGCCGATCGTCGCAGACGCGCGCCGCGCGCGAATCACCCATAAGCGTAGGAGCGCGAAAAACGGCGGAACGGCCGTCGGCGCTGACGATATGATTGTCGCCCCGGGAGGCAGGCTCATGCGTCGGCTCATCGTCGTCGGATTCGTGCTCGCGATCGCCGCGCCCACGCGCGCGCAGCGGCCGCTCATCTCCACAAATCCAGAGACGCCGTTCAAGCTCGCGACGTTTCAGGCGGACGGCCGGACGCGCCTCGGCCTCGTGCTCGGCGCGCGGATCCTCGACATCGAGGCGGCGCATACGGCGGTGATCCAGGAGCTCGCGCTCCGCGGCGCGCCGGCGATGCCGAAGGACATGCGGACGCTCATCGAGGACTACGAGCGGCTGGCGCCGCACCTCTACCGGATCGCGAACCGCTTCAGGGACGCGAGCGCCGACAATCCTGCGTTCGCGTTCCGCGTCGATCGCGTCGCGCTCCTCGCGCCGATCAAGTATCCGTCCAACCTCCTCGCGATCGCCGCGAACTACAAGCTGCACGCCGGCGAGATGTTTCCGCCCGGCAGCCCGCAGCAGAAGGCGGCGATCGAAGCCGACCCCGACAAAGAGGATCCGGTGTTCTTCGCGAAGTCGCCGCGCTCCTGCATCATCGATCCCGACGAGGCGTACCCGATGCCGCCGGGTCGCAACATCGACTGGGAGGGCGAGCTCGCGATCGTGATCGGCAGGCCGGCGCTGAACATCTCCGAGGCGCGCGCCCACGACTACGTCTTCGGCTACAGCATCATGTACGACGTGAGCGATCGCGGCGGCAGCGGCCGTCCGCTGACGGGGATGTTTCCCGGCCCGAACTGGTTCGCCGGCAAGAGCCGCGACAAATGCGCGCCGTTCGGGCCCGTCATCGTGCCGAAGGAGTTCGCGCCGAACCCGCCGCACTTCCACATCGTGACGAAGGTGAACGGCCTGGTGAAGCAGGACGGCAACACCTCGAACTGGATCTGGGACGAAGCGCACATGGTGCGCTACCTGACGTCGATCCTCACGCTCTATCCCGGCGACGTGATCTCGAGCGGCACGCCGGACGGCGTCGGCGCCGGCCGCAAGCCGCCGGAGTTCCTCAAGCCCGGCGACGTCGTCACGATTGACGTCGACGGCATCGGCACGCTGCGGACGCCGATGAAGGCGCCAGCGAATCCATGAGCGGCCGCCGACTCCTTGGCGACCCTGAAAGGGTCGCCCTACATGTCGTCGTCGCCTCGATCCTGGCTACCGCGTCCCTGGGTACGCAGGCGCCGCCCGCCGACAGCATCCTCGTCAATGGACACGTCGTCACCGTCGACGCGCGCTTCTCGGTCGCGCAGGCGATCGCGATCGCGGGCGGGCGCTTCACCGCCGTCGGCAGCAACGACGCAATCCGCAAGCTCGCCGGCCCGCAGACGACGACGATCGATCTGCACGGGCAGACGGTGATTCCCGGGCTCGCCGACGGCCATCTGCACGACGCCGGCGGCGGCCCGGGCGTCGATCTCTCGCGCGCGCGCAGCGTCGCCGACGTGCTCGCGGCGATCGGCACGCGCGTGAAAGCCAGCCGTGCGGGCGAGATCGTCGTCACCAACAGCGACTGGCACGAAGCGCAGCTGAAGGAGCACCGGCTGCCGTATCGCCGCGATCTGGACGCGGTCTCGCCGGACAATCCGGTCGTCGTGGTCCGCGGCGGACACGAATACATCCTGAATTCCGCGGCGCTCGCGAAGTGGCGCATCACGAAGGAGACGCCGCAGCCGCCGGGCGGGCGCATCACGCGCGATGCCGGCGGCGAGCTGAACGGCGAGCTGATCGATCGCGCGAAGGCGCTCGTGCAGCTTCCGCCCGCGCCGCCGCTCACGATCGATGCGCTCATCGAGCAGCACAAGAAGCTGAACGCGGCCGGTTTGACGAGCATCCGCTATCCGGGCGCGCCGGTGGAGCAGTACCGGCTCCTGCAGCAGATGGAGCGGCAGGGGCTGCTCACGATTCGCGTCAACCAGTTGCTTCGGTTCGGCGCCGACACCGCCGACTCGATGCGAGCGGCGATCGCCGCGTCCGGGTTGAAGCCGGACGACGGCGACGAGTGGCTGCGGATCGGCGGCATGAAGCTCGGCGTGGACGGCGGCTTCGAGGGCGGCTGGATGCGCGAGGCATACGCCGAACCATGGGGCGAAGGCGGCGCATTCCACGGCGTCAACACGATGAAGCAGGCGGCCTACACCGACGTCGTCAAAGCGCTCAATCGCCTCGGCTGGCGCGTCGCGACGCACGCCGTCGGCGACGCGGCGATCGACGAAGTGCTCGCGGCGTACGAGGCGGCGAACCGCGAGCAGTCGATCCGCGGCAAGCGCTGGACGATCGAGCACGGCTTCATCGTCGAGCCCGATCAGCTGCCGCGCATGAAGGCGCTCGACCTCGTCGTCTCCGCGCAGGATCATCTCTACCTGGCGGGCCCGAGCCTCGTGAACTACTGGGGCGCCGCGCGCGCCGCGCGCGTGACGCCGATGCGCACCTATCTCGATAAAGGATTCGTTGTGGCCGGCGGCACCGATTCGCCGGTCGTTCCGTATCCGCCGCTGTGGGTGATCTATCACTTCGTCTCGCGCGACACGATCAGCGGCGGCGTCCTCGGCGCGGATCAGAAAATCACGCGGCGTGAAGCGCTCCAGGTCGAGACGATCAACAATGCGTTTCTGACCTTCGAGGAACGGATCAAGGGATCGATCGAGCCGGGAAAGCTCGCGGACCTGGTCGTGGTTCCTGACGACATCCTCACGTGCCCCGACAAACAGCTCGAGCGGATGGGCGTGGCCATGACGATGGTCGGCGGCAAGATCGTGTTCGCAGCGGCGGACGCCGCCGTTCGTAAGCCTTTACGTGCGCAGTAACGAGGAGACGCGATGACCGTTGTGTTTTCAGCGACTTACAGGTGGACCGGAGCTTGCTCCGCCACGCGATTCGTGACCCGACACTCTATGTGCGTGCTTGTGGCGATCGCCTGCTCAGTCATGTTCGCTTCGCGCGCCGACGCCCAGACTCAGTCGCAGCCGCCCACGCAGCCTCAAACCCAGACGGCGGGGCAGCAGCCCGATCAGCCGCCAGCCGCGACGACGACCGCGCCCGACCAGGACGACGCCGCGCTTCGTCCGCTGGATCCCGATTTCACCGTCGTCAATCTGCCGACGACGCTGCCGCTCCCGATGGGCGCCGGCAATTTCCACCTCACGCACCGCTTCGTCGGCGTCAACTGGCGCCAGGACGATGCGTCGACGATCGCGTCGAACCTGTTCGGCTTCGATGGCCCGGCCGTCATCCAGCTCGAGTATCGCATCGCGGTGATGAAGCACCTGGAGGCCGTTGTCGCGCGCACGAACTTCGGGCGCACGGTGCAGTTCTCGGTGAAGTACGACGCGATTCACCAGAGCGCGTCCAAGCCGCTCGGCGTCTCCGGCATCCTCGCCGTCGAAGGGCAGAACAACTTCCAGCCGCACAACGTCTCGGGCGCGGACATCGGCTACGCTTCGGCCATCGGCCTCGCGTTGTCGCGCACGCTCGGCACCGCGGCGTCGGTCTACCTGGATCCGATCCTCGCGGCGAACACGCTGCCGACCGGCGTCGGGGACAGGCGCAACACGTTCTACGTCGGCATCGGCGCGCGCGTGAAGATCGTGCCGGCGTTGTTCCTGGTCGGCGAGGTGTCGCCGCGCGTCGCCGGCTACAAGCAGGGCGATCCCGAGTTGGCGTTCTCGCTCGAGAAGCGAGTCGGCGGCCACGTGTTCTCGCTTGTCGTCGCGAACACGGAAGGCACCACGTACGGCCAGCTCGCGCGCGGCGGCAACCCGCAGACGCTCTACATCGGCTTCAACCTCGCGCGGAAGTTCTATTGATCTAAAGGAGAAGGAGATCTCACGATGACACGCTTGTCCCTCATCGCCGTCGCGCTCGCCCTGGCCGCCGTGGGCTGCAGTTCCTCGACGTCGCCCTCGTCGACGACGCCGACCAACCCGACGTTCACCGCCGCGCTGTCGCCCGCCAACGAAGTGCCGCCCGTGAGCAACTCCGAGTCGGTCGTGACCGGCAACGTATCGATCACGCTGGTGACGACGAAGGACTCGGCGGGCAACATCACGGCGGCGACCGCGACCTTCGTCGTGAACCTCTCCAACTTCCCGGCGGGATCGGCCATCAACATCGCGCACATCCACGAAGGCGCGGCCACGTGCGCCTGCCCGGTGGTCGTGAACACGTCGCTCACAGCGGGCGAGGTGTCGATCACCAACGGGACGGCGTCGTTCACGAAGTCGGGAATCAACGTGCTTCCGGAAGTGGCGCAGCGGATTTTGAGCAACCCGGCCGGGTTCTACTTCAACGTGCACTCGACGCTGAACCCCGGCGGCGTCGCGCGCGGCACGTTGAACAGAGTGTCGTAGGGAAATAGCGAGGTGTGTAGGGCGAGGCTTTTAGCCTCGCCCCGGCGGCCCTGAAAGGGCCGCCCTACATCGATCATTAGTACGGCCGCAGATCCCCGCGGTACGGAATCACCTGTCCGCCTTCCACCACCACGTCGAACACGAGCGGCGCGTAGCCCGGCGCCTGCACTTCGATCCGGTGCGTGCCGGCCGCGAGCGTCAGCGGCTGCGTCGTTCCGTCGAAGTCGGCCACCTTGCCGGCGTAGCCGCCGTCGACGAAGACGTCCGCATCGTACGGCGACATCTCGAGCGCGACGCCGCCGTAGAGCGACATGCCCGGCGTGAAGTAGACCGGCGCGCGCGGCGCGTGGTAGCCGTAGACGTAGATCGGATCCGAGTAGCGCCATGCGTACGGCACCGGATAGCCGGCGAAGATCCCGAACCCGATCGAGACGCGCGGCCGGAAGACGTACGGCCGGTAGTAACTGCGGGGCGCGTAGACGCGCGGCGTGTACGCGTACGCGCGGTGGTCGCGATCGTAGCGCTCGCGATCCGGTCGCTCGCGGTCGTACAACGGCGTCGTCCGCGGAACCGAGCGGCCGACGACCGTGCTGCCGCGATTCTCGGCGCGCGGCGCCTCGGCGCGCGGCGCCTGCGCCGCCGCCGGCGGCGCGGCCACCGGAGCCTGTACGCGCGGCGCCTCTTCACGGCGCGGACGGGATTGCTCGGCGCTGCGCGCGGGCGCCGGCTGCGCTGCGCGCCCCTGCTGCGCCTCGCGCGCCGGCTGCGCCGCGCGCCCCTGCTGCGCCTCGGGCGCCGGCTGCGCCGCGCGCCCCTGCTGCGCCTCGCGCGCTGCCTCGCGGCGGTGATTGTCGCGTTCCTGTGCGAAAGCCGGTGCGCTGACGAGCCCCGTCGTCAGCAGCGCGGCGGTAAGGGCGAAGAGTATGAGCTTCATGTCCTCCTGATGGGCAAGGAGCTTGCCACGCTGAATTGCCAGTTTACCTAGGATTTCCAGAGAGTTCCGCGCCGTCTGTCCCCGGATCAGGGCAACCGCGGCCGGACGGTTATAATCGCCGCCTATGTCCATCCAGCGTCCGCTCATCAGGCGCGGAGCGCTCGTCGCGCTTCTCATCGCCGCCGCCTCGCTGTCCGCGCGCGCTCAGCAGCAGTCCGTGCCGGCGCTCACGGCCACAGACTACGCGCGCGCCGAGCGCTTCATGCCGTACAACACCAACCCGCTCGTCCTGCACAGCGCTGGGCGCGTCACGTGGGTTGCCGACGCAGGGCGTGAGCGCTTCTGGTACCGCACGACGACCGAGAAGGGCGCCGAGGCGTTCATCGTGACCGCCGAAAACGGGGCGAAGAGCGCGTGCGACCTGCCGGCCTGCCGGGCGGCGCTGGAGCGCGGCGAC
>Ga0209474_10002233_pt1 | contig 18034 bp, 14 predicted proteins | sample GraSoiAngelo_145_FD_185902 | JGI IMG/M metagenome (GOLD analysis project Ga0209474, IMG submission 185902) | Grasslands soil microbial communities from the Angelo Coastal Reserve, California, USA - 14_1009_05_20cm (SPAdes) (version 2) | ecosystem: Environmental > Terrestrial > Soil > Grasslands... | reverse complement strand
AGCCGCTGAGCCGCCTCGTCCTGCCGCAACGGTCAGGAAGGCATCTGCTAAAAAGAAAAAGCCGCTCGAAAAAGCTCCGGCGTTATCGGAGTGGCTGGCCGGCCAGCAAAACGGTGGACGACGGACCTAAAGCCGTTCTTGAGTAGGAACTTCCGAGAAAAAGCCTGGCCGGTTTTCCCGGAGGCGCCCATTCGGCGCCGGATTTCTATGCGGGCACCGGCCATTGCACCATCGACCGCGTCTTGGTCGTGGCATCATAAACCTGCACCTGAAGCATCGGAAATTGATGCTTCAAACCCATGCCCGCTTCCTCGGCTGCTTCCACCGTTTCGTGATGCGACTTGAAGTGACCGTCCACCACCAGCGAATAGCCGGTGGTCGGCGCCTTGTCGGCGCGAATGACTTTGCGCGGCTGCTGCTCTTCCGCCTCGATCTTTGGTTTCTTCATAATGGCTCCCAGATGTGATCCAGTTGAATGGGATCACGAGTTTATCTGATTGTTTGAGCGTGATGTCATGCTCGGGTTCGGCCTCCCTTTACACTGAACGACGGAAAAAGGCAGGAAAAGATTGTCGTACTCCGGTTAATATTAGGGTCAAATGCGGTAGGACTGCGGTTGCCCGCTGCGATGCGAGGGCGCTGGCATGCAACAGCTGCGAAGGGATCACACTACATGGGCGGTATCGGCAAAAGCGAGAAGAGCGATCCTCCGGGCAAGCACGAGAAAGAAGCAAAGAAGCCGCCGCGTTCACCGCTTGAGCCGGACGATTTCGAGGACGGCGATATGGCGACGCCAAAGCGCGATCGCTACGGCGACGACGACCAACCCCTCTAGGCTTTGAGCCAGCTCGCCAAGATCGCCCGCGGCGCTTTTGTCCGGTTCCGGCACTCTGCGCAAGGGCTCCATGCAGCCGTATTCATGGACAAACAGCCGGCAGCCGGTAATTTCGGCATGCCTTGATGCGCCAGTGCTGAAACGAGATGTGAAACTGCGATGGTCGACATTCTGTTCGCACCGCAACAAACTAAATCGGAGAGCGCGCTACGCACGCTCGTCCTGATTTCGACAGCCCATTGGGTCAGCCATTTTCATCTGATGGTGCTGCCCATGCTGTTCCCGTTTTTGAAGACGCAGCTCGGCGTCGGGTATATCGAGCTTGGCTTTGCGCTGACCGTCTTTGCGGTGGTCTCCGGAATGACGCAAGCGCCCATGGGCTACCTTGCCGATCATGTCGGCGCGCGCAAAGTCCTGTTGATCGGCCTCACCGTCGGCGGGCTGGCGCTGATCATGCTGGGCCTTAATCTGAGTTATCCCGGGCTGATTGCGAGCGCGGTGCTGCTGGGGCTGGCCAATAGCGTCTATCACCCGGCGGATTATGCGATCCTTTCCGCCCACATGGACGAAGCGCGCATGGGCCGCGCATTTTCGGTTCATACGTTTGCCGGTTTTCTCGGCGGCGCGGTCGCTCCCGCAATCGTCGCGGCGCTGGTTACCTTTGCCGGCGGCCATGGCGCGCTGATCCTGGCGGGTGCGGTGGGACCATTGGTGGCCTTGCTGCTCATCGTCATCGGCATTCCCGAGGCTAGCGCCGCCGATCGCAAGGTCGAGGGCATTCACCCGAATAAGCAAAGCATCATCACGCCAACGCTGATGGTGCTGACGGCTTTTTTCATGCTGCTCGCCCTCTCAAATGCCGGTATCGCTAATTTCGGCGTGGTGGCCTTGATGAACGGCTATGGCGAATCCTTCTCATCGGCAAACATCGCACTGACGGCCTACCTCGGCTTAAGCGCGATAGGCGTACTGGCCGGCGGCTTACTCGCCGACCGCACCCAGCGCCATGGCCAATTCGCCGCTGTTTGTTTTGCCATCAACGCCGCGATCGTGCTTGCGATCGCAACCATCACCTTGCCCTCGCTGTTGCTGGCGGTGGCGATGGGTACCGCCGGATTTCTTGGCGGCGTGATCGCGCCTTCCCGCGATATGCTGGTCCGCAACGCAGCGCCGGCGGGGGCTGCGGGCCGGGCGTTCGGCATCGTCTCCACCGGCTTCAATCTCGGCGGCATCCTCAGCCCGCTGCTGTTCGGCTGGATCATGGACCAGAACGCGCCGCATTGGGTATTCGGCGCTTCGGTCGTGTTCATGGCTCTCACGGTCGCGCTTGCGCTCGTTACCGAGCGAAGTCAGCAACCGAGTTCGGAAGCGCGGGATGCAAGGCTTTTGCAGCCCTGAGCATCGCGTCCGGCAGTTGACAGCATCGCGAGACAACTCATGATGCGCGAGAACAAATGCGCGAGAACAAAATCAAAATCGGGATGAAATGCCATGACCTCCAGTCCAGATCTCGTGATCCGCGGCGGCAACATCGCCGACGGGCTGGGCGGTGAGTTGTTCGAGGCGGATGTCGCAATCAGGGACGGCCGCATTATCGAAGTCGGCCGCGTCTCCGGCAAAGGCAACGAAGAGATCGACGCGCGCCGCAAGCTGGTGACGCCGGGCTTTGTCGACGTCCACACCCATTATGACGGCCAGGTGACCTGGAGCCAGGACATCACGCCCTCCTCCCAGAATGGCGTCACCACAGCCATCATGGGCAATTGCGGGGTCGGATTCGCGCCTTGCCGGCGAGAGGATCATCAGCGGCTGATCCAATTGATGGAAGGGGTCGAGGATATTCCCGAGCCGGTGTTGAGCGCCGGCATTCCCTGGGCCTGGGAAAGCTTCCCGGACTACATGGACTGGCTATCGCAGCGCAAATTCGACATGGACATCGGCGCGCAACTGCCGCATGCGGCGCTGCGGGTGTATGTGATGGGCGAGCGCGGCGCTCGCCGCGATCCATCCACGGCCGAAGACAACCAGGCGATGGCGGCGCTCGCTAGGGATGCGGTCCGCGCCGGCGCGCTTGGTTTCTCAACCTCGCGCACCCTGAACCATCGCACCTCGACCGGAGATTTTACGCCGACCTTGAAGGCGGGCGAGCAGGAACTGACCGCGATCGCCGGTGCGATGCATGGTGTTGGCCGCAGCGTGCTTCAGTTCGTGCTCGATCTCTCCACACTCGATGAAGACCTTCCGATGATGCTGCGGGTCGCGCAAACTACCCATTGCCCGATCTCGTTCTCGATCACGCAGAACGACAAGGCGCCACGGCGCTGGCGTCAGACGCTCGACAGCATCGCTGAGGCGTCCGCGCGCGGTTTATCGATAACCGCCCAGATCGCCGCGCGCCCGGTCGGGTTATTGCTGGGACTGGAGCTGTCGCGAAACCCGTTCCAGACCCATCCGAGCTACAAGGCGATCGCAAGCCTGCCGCTGGCCGATCGGCTAAACCGGCTGCGCCAGCCCGAGGTCCGCGCGGCGATCTTGAGCGAGAGCGCGACCGCGACCGACGACCCGCTGTTCTTCCGGCCGAACTACGAGAAGATGTATCTGCTCGGCGACCCCCCTGATTACGAACAGCCGCCAGAGAATGCACTGGGCGCGCAGGCGCGCCGTCAGGGACGGCAGCCGGAAGAGCTGGCTTACGATGCAATGCTTTTGGACGAGGGTCGCGGCATGCTGTATGTGCCGTTCCTGAACTACGCCGACGGCAATCTCGATGCGGTCGGTGAAATGCTGCGCGATCCCAATGCGGTTCCGGGATTGAGCGACGGCGGCGCGCATTGCGGCATCATCTGCGATGCGAGCTTCCCGACCTATCTGCTGACGCACTGGACCCGCGACCGCAAGCGCGGCGAGAAGCTGTCGATTCCATTTGTGGTGGCCGCGCAGTCGCGCAAGACCGCGCTCTCGGTCGGTCTTCGCGATCGCGGCGTCATCGCGCGCGGCTACAAGGCCGATATCAACGTCATCGATTACGACCGGCTGCATCTGCATCCGCCAAAAGTGCACTACGATCTGCCGGTCGGCGGTCGTCGCCTGTTGCAGCAGGTCGACGGTTATGATGCCACCATCGTCTCGGGCGTGGTGACGCAGCGCCACGGGACCGCCACTGGCAGTCGTCCGGGACGCCTGGTGCGCGGCGCACAGCCGGGTTTACAGTAGGGCCACTCACTCTCGGTGACGTGGCCGTGAAGACCACGGGATGGGCTGTCCGAGGCGCGACCGGCGTGACTATCACGCAAACTTCGGCAGCGGCACGTCGGCGATCAGGCGCGCGCGCTCGGTGTTGGGCCAGAGCAGCAATAGCCCCAGCAACCCGGAGGCGATCATGATGACGGCGTTGATAGTGAAGCCTGTGATGTAGCCATCAAGCGGCGCGGCCGCGTGCTGAAGCACACTACCCATCACCGAAGGCGCCATGATGCCGGCAAGCGTGTAGATCGCGCTGTAGATCGAGATCACCGCCCCGCGCTGCGACACCGGCGTGAACTCACCCAGCATCGGCGGACATACCACATAGATCGATCCGCAAAGTCCGGAGCCGAACACGAGAAACGCGATCTGCAGACCCGCACCGTCCAGATACGGCAGAACCGCAAGGATCGATCCGCCGACCACCAAGGGCGCCGCGCCAAGGATGCCGCGCGCGCCCCGGGTCGATACGCCGCGCGCCATCATCACTTGCGAAATCCATCCCGTAAGCAGCACCACCGTGGCACCGAACACCCATGGCAAAATCGAAATCCACCCGGCCTCTTTTTGCGAAAAAACAAGACCCTTGACGATGAAAGGCGTGAACCATGTCAGCCCCAGCGACAGCGCCCAATACGCGCCGAACGTCGCTGCGCAGCAGCCAATAAAGGTCCGCGAGGTCAGAAGCTGAAAATAGGGGACGCGCGGATCGGCGGTAGCCATCGTTGCGGTCTGGACCAGTGGACCTTCCTTGCCCAGAATGAGCCAGGCCACGACCCACATCAGGCCGACCACGCCAAGCACTCCGAAGGCGTAGTGCCAGCTATAATTCACGATCACCCAGTTCAGCGCCGGCACCGCAAGGATCACGCCAAAGGCCGATCCCTGCGACAGGATCGCGGTGGGAAGCGTTCGCTTCTCGTCCGGGAACCACTTGTAGACCGCGTGCGCGGCCACCGAGAACGCCGGGCCCTCACCGGCTCCGAGGATAACGCGGCAAATCAAAAGCGTGGTGAAACCGACCGTGCCGACCATTGGAAACTGCGCAAGCGCCCATATCAGCGCGAGCGCGAGCAGCACCCAGCGGGTGTCGATGCGATTGACGATGAACCCGACCACAATGGCCGCGAATGAAAACAGAAAGAAAAACGACGAGCCGAGCAGGCCGAACTGTTCCGGTTCAAGTTTCAGCTCGGTCATGATCGGGACGCCGGCAAGTCCGACCACGATCTTGTCGGCAAAGTTGACCAGCATGAACAGAAACAGCAGGAACGTAATTTTCCAGGCCTCTTTAGGGCTCGGTTGCGTGGTCATGATTTTCTCCCCCGATGACTCGTATGCCGGCCCTTTTACGGGTCCGTCCGATGCTACCTGTGGCATGTCTGTCAAGGCAACCAGCGATTTTGGGCTCATCGCACTTACCACATCTCGCCGAGCCTCCCCACAAGCATCCTGCAAACGGATCACGATCGCGTCGCCACACCATTGAGACCGTGATCTCTCACCTCGCAATTGCTATGTTGCGCGCCAACGGAGGAAAAATTCCATGAAATCGTCGTTTCGGCCGCGCGCCCTCGGAGTCCTTGTTTCGCTTTCGATGCTTGCGGGCCACGCGGTCTGGGCCCAAGGCGGCAAGTCGCCGGATTTCGCGGCCGTTGTGGCTTCACCGGACCGCAGCGAAGCGGATCGGCAAACCGACCAGCGCCGCCAACCCGCCAGGATGCTCGCCTTTACCGGCGTCGAAAATGGCATGAAGGTACTCGATATGGGGGCGGGCGCCGGCTACAGCACAGAATTGCTGGCGCGCTCTGTCGGCGCGCAGGGCGTCGTTTACGCGCAGGAATCGGCCGCGGTGATGGAGCGGGTGAAAGATAAGTTCGATATCCGCGCCGAGAAGCCCGCGATGAAAAATGTCGTGCACCTGATTCGCAATTACGACGATCCCCTGCCGCCGGAAACAAGCTCGCTCGACCTGATCACGTTCTTCTTTGCATACCACGACGTCACCTACATGCCGGTGGATCGGTCCCAGATGAACAAGAAGATGTTCGCGGCGCTGAAGCCAGGCGGCTTTCTTGTGATTGCCGACCATTCGGCCCGCGCCGGCGAGGGCACGTCAGTAGCAAAGACGCTGCACCGTATCGAGGAAAGCACGCTTCGCCAGGAGATCGAGGCGGCCGGGTTCAAGCTTGCGGCGGAAGCCGACTTCCTGCGCCATCCCGAGGATCCGCGTGACGCAGCCGTGTTTCGTCCGCAGGTGCCGGTGGATGAATTCGTGCTGAAGTATCAGAAGCCGCTCTGACGATGCGCGCGCAGTTGGCATGGCAACGGGCGATGCAACTGTGCTGAGCGTCCGCGACCTGACCAAGACCTATCGCTCCGCCGGAGAGAACGTGATTGTGCTTCGCGGAGTCAACCTTGAGATCACCGCCGGCGAGCGCGTCGCGCTGTCGGGAGAATCCGGGAGCGGCAAGAGTACGCTGTTGCACCTGATCGCCGGGCTGGATCGTGCCGACGGGGGCGAGATCAGGCTGGCCGATGCCGCCGTTTCCGATCTTACCGATGCCGGCAGGGCGGCATTACGCAGGGACCGGCTGGGGTTGGTGTTTCAACAATACAACCTGATCCCAAGTCTGAACGTGCTGGACAACCTGGTATTTCAGTCGCGCATTGCCGGCCGTCACGATGCGGCCTGGCATGGCGAACTGGTGGAGCGGCTCGGGCTCGGCGGTTTGCTCAAACGTTATCCCGAGCAATTGTCGGGCGGCCAGCAACAGCGCGTCGCAATCGGCCGCGCCTTGGCGGCAAGGCCGCTGCTCCTGCTTGCTGACGAGCCCACCGGCAATCTCGACGAGGCGACCGCGGACGACGTGCTCGCTCTTGCGCGCGACCTGGTCGAGCGAACCGGCTGCGCCTTCCTGATGGTAACTCACTCGACGAGGTTGGCCGCCACGCTAGACCGCCAAATAAAACTCCATGGCGGGCTGGTCACATGATCCGGGTGCTGTGGATTCTGATTGTGCTGCTGAGCCATTGGCGCCGCCATCCGTTGCAGCTCGGGACGCTGCTGATCGGACTGATTTCGGCGACAGCGCTGTGGAGCGGAGTTCAGGCGCTGAATCAACAGGCGCGCGACAGTTACGAGCGCGCAGCCGCGACGTTCGGCGGCGCGCGAACGGCGATGCTGGTGAGCCGGAGCGGCGCGGCATTCCCGCAAAAAATATTTGTCGAGCTGCGTCGCGCCGGCTGGCCGGTATCCCCCGTGGTGGAAGGCCGCGTTCAGATCGACGGACGCTCATTCCGCCTATTGGGGATAGAGCCGCTCACGTTGCCGGCGGAGGTCGGAAATGCGCCGGCGATTGGAAAAACCGGTTTGCAATCGTTCCTGTCGCCGCCGGGAGAGACGCTGGTGGCGCCCGAGGTGCTTTCAGACCTCAATCTGCGCGAAGGCGCGAGGCCGATTTCAAGCGATGGCGCATCTCTGCCGCCGCTGCGCATGCAGCCGCAACTGGCGCCGGGCGTGCTGGTGGTCGACATCGGTGTTGCGCAGCGCCTGCTCAAAATGCCGGATCAGATCTCGCGGCTGTTGGTGGGCAACGCCAAAAGCAACCGCGTGCCGCTCGAAAGCATCGCCGGCGGTCAGCTGCATTTCGTTCAGCCGGATGCGGAGAGCGACCTGGAGCGCCTCACTGACAGCTTCCACCTCAACCTGACGGCGTTTGGGCTGCTGTCATTCGTGGTCGGGCTTTTCATTGTCAATTCAGGTGTCGGCCTTGCCTTCGAGCAACGCCTGCCGATGCTGCGGACCTTGCGGGCGTGCGGCGTGTCCGCGCGCATGCTGAACTCGGTTCTGGTGATCGAACTTGTATCGCTGGCGCTGGCCGCAGGTCTGGTCGGGCTGGTCTGTGGTTATTTGATCGCGGCGTCACTGCTGCCGGACGTCGCGGCTTCCTTGCGCGGACTGTACGGCGCGCAGATTCCCGGTCAGCTGACGCTGAAACCCCAGTGGTGGATCGCCGGTATCCTCATCAGCGTTGCCGGCGCGCTACTGGCCGCGGCGATCAGCCTCTTGAAAGCCTTTCGCCTTCCCGTGCTGGAAGCCGCGCAGCCTTATGCCTGGCACCAGGCGCAGCACCGCTGGCTTACTCTGCAGAGCGCGGTTGCGGTCGCCGTGCTCGCCGCCGCAGGTCTATTCCTGTGGTATGGCGATTCGCTCGTTTCAGGATTCGCCGTGCTCGCGGCGTTGCTGCTGGGCGCAGCGCTTGGCCTGCCCGCGGTGATCGAATGGCTGCTTTCGCTAGGTCAGCGGCGCGCGCGTCGCATGGTCGCGGTGTGGTTCTGGGCCGACAGCCGTCAGCAGCTCTCGGGATTGTCGCTCGCATTGATGGCGCTACTGCTCGCGCTGGCGGTCAATGTCGGCGTCGGCACCATGGTGGAAACCTTCAGCCGGACATTTATTGGCTGGCTCGACGGAAGACTGGCTGCCGATATTTACATCAATGCATCCGATACCGCGCAGGCCACAGCCATCAAGACGTGGCTCCGCGAACGTCCCGAGGTCGAAGCCATCATGCCCGGTGGGCGGGCCGAGGTGCAACTGGCGGGAGCGCCGATCGAAATTTTGGGTATCCCCGATCACGCCACCTATCGTGATCACTGGCCCTTACTGCAATCCGCCGCAAGCGCCTGGAAGCGGCTGCGGCCCGGCGATGCCGGGTTCATCAGTGAACAATTGGCTCGACGTCTAAAGCTTGAGATCGGCGATTCGGTCGAGGTGCCCGCCCCCACCGGAAACTGGAAGCTCGAGATCGTCGGGATCTATGCCGATTACGGCAATCCGAAAGGGCAGATCGCCGTCAACATCGCGGCGCTGACCAGGCGTTTTCCTGGACTGCCGCTGACGCGGATGGCGCTGCGTGTCGAGCCCGCAAAGATTGGCGCGCTGACTTCGTCGCTACAGGAACAATTTGGACTCGACAGCCGTAATCTCATGGATCAGGCCGCATTGAAAACCGAATCCAAGCGGATTTTCAACCGGACCTTCGCCATCACCTCAGCCTTGAATGCGTTTACCCTCGGGGTCGCCGGAGTCGCGCTGCTGACGAGCCTGCTTACCCTGAGCAATTCCCGCCTGCCGCAGCTTGCGCCGCTATGGGCCCTCGGTCTTACCCGGCGACGGCTGGCGACAATCGAACTCCTGAAGACCATGTCGGTTGCGCTGATCACGACGCTTTTGGCGCTGCCGCTAGGTCTGTTGGTGGCGTGGTGTCTGATCGCGGTGGTGAATGTCAAGGCGTTCGGCTGGCGACTGCCGTTTCATGTATTCCCGCTACAACTCATGGAACTGCTGGGTGTGGCGATGGCGGCTGCGCTGCTCGCCTCGCTGATACCCGTGCTCAAGCTGGCGCGCATGCAGCCGATGCGGCTTGTAAAGATCTTCGCTGATGAGCGGTGACATCCTGATATCGCGCCGCGCGCTGGTCACCGGCGCCGTGTTTCTCGGATTCGGCCGCAAAGCCGGGTACGCGCAAGGCTTCGCAGAGCTCGGCACCGACGCGGAAGGATTCTCGCCGGTGCTTCCCGGCAAGAGCTTTGCTTTCCCTGCCGATCACGGGCCCCATCCAGATTTTCGCATCGAGTGGTGGTACGTGACGGCCAATCTTCGCGATGCAACCGGTGCAGCTTTGGGGATCCAGTGGACCTTGTTTCGGCTTGCATCGAGGCCCGGACCCCAGGCCGAAGGCTGGGCCAGTCAACAGCTATGGATAGGCCACGCCGCGCTCACCCGAGCCGACATCCACCGGACCAGCGAAAGATTCGCGCGCGGCGGGGTCGGACAGGCCGGCGTTGAAGCCAAACCATTTCAGGCCTGGATCGATTCCTGGCAAATGCGCGGGCTCCAGGGGATGCGCGACGACACCATCGCGCCGCTCCAGCTGAATGCGTCGGGCGCGGATTTTGAGTATGAGCTACGGCTCGATGCGGATCGCGCGCTGGTGCTGCAAGGCGATGGCGGCTACAGCCGGAAATCAGAGCGCGAACAGGCGTCGTACTACTACAGCCAGCCTTTTTTCAAGGTAACGGGCCGGGTCACGATCGGCGACAAGCCCGTTGAAGTCGGCGGCCAGGCCTGGATAGACCGGGAATGGAGCAGCCAGCCGCTCGCATCCGATCAACCCGGATGGGACTGGTTGTCGCTACATCTGAACTCCGGCGAAAAGCTGATGCTGTACCGGATGCGCCAAACCGACGGTAAGAACTACGCTTCAGGCAACTGGATTTTGCGGGACGGGACGGCCCGACAGATTGCCTCCGCGGATATCATGATGATGCCGAAAAGCTGGACCGAGATCGCCCAGCGCAAACTTCCGACCACATGGCAGATTGCGATTGCAAGCGTGGGCCTTGACATCGAATGCGTCCCGCTGAACCCCAGGAGCTGGATGGCAACGAGCGTCCCCTATTGGGAGGGGCCGATCAGCTTCGCCGGTAGCCACAGCGGGGTAGGATATCTGGAGCTGACCGGCTATTAGAGGTTGCAATCGGTTCAAAAGGGGATTCTTCCGATGTTTCACTTTACTGCACTGGTCACCTGCCTCGCCATCTCGCTTTACTTCTTCACTTCCATTCGGGTGTCGCAGGCGCGCGCTACATTCGGCATCAAGGTGCCAAGTATCACCGGAAATCCCGATTTCGAACGGGTGTTTCGGGTCCAGATGAATACCCTGGAATGGATGCCGATTTTCCTTCCCTCGCTCTGGCTGTTCGCGATCTATGTCAGTGATCCCATCGCGGCCGCGATCGGCCTCGTCTGGATCGGCGGCCGCATCCTTTATATGACCGGATATTCGCAAGCGGCCGAAAGACGCGGCCGGGGTTTTGGGATTCAGGCGATGGCGACCGGGATTCTCTGGGTGGGCGCTCTCGGCGGCATCATATGGCGTCTCATTCATGCATAACGATTGAGACCTGCTTACAAGCAGGTATTGTTACCGCACCCTGTTTCGGGAGACGGCCGACATGCGCCTGAAGGATCGCGTCGCTATCGTCGTTGGCGCCGGCCAGAGCGCCGGCGAGGGCATGGGCAACGGCCGCGCCACAGCGCTGACTTTCGCTCGCGAGGGTGCTCGCGTGCTGTGCGTCGATCACAACCTCGAATCGGCCCAGCAGACCGTCGATATGACCACCGACATGACCGGCGCCCAACAAGGTTCGGCAGTAGCATTCCGGGCCGACGTCACCAAGGATGCCGAGCTCAAGGCGATGGTTGAAGATGCGCGCGCCCGGTGGGGCCGCGTCGACATCCTGCACAACAACGTTGGGGTCAGCCTCGCTGGCGGCGACGCCGAACTGCTCGACTTCACCGAGGAGGCGCTCGAGCGCTGCGTGGCGATCAACCTCAAGAGCTGTATCTTCGCTGCCAAGCACGTGATCCCGATCATGCGACAGCAGATGAGCGGCGCGATCATCAACATCTCTTCGATGGCCGCCATCACCACCTATCCCTACGTCGCCTATAAGGCGACCAAAGCGGCAATGGTCGCTTTTACCGAACAGCTTGCCTACCAGAACGCCCAGTACGGAATCCGCGCCAACGTCATCTTGCCCGGCCTGATGAACACGCCGATGGCTGTCGACACGCGCGCCCGCGAATTCAGGAAGAGCCGCGCGGAGGTCGAGGCCGAGCGCGATGCCAAGGTACCGCTGCGCAAGAAGATGGGCACCGCGTGGGACGTTGCCAACGCTGCCCTGTTCCTGGCCTCCGACGAGGCCAACTTCATCACCGGCGTAACGCTGCCGGTTGACGGCGGCGCAAGCGTGAGACGGGGCTAAGCCAGCCACGCTCACGCTTTACGAAGCACGCAGCAGATCTTCACTTGGTCAGGGGGCAGCCGCTTTCCTTCGCGGTGGGGAATGCCTTATCACCTGGCACTACCGCGAGCTGCTTGTAATAGTCCCAAGGCTTCTTCGATTCCGAGGGCTTCTTCACCTCCAACAAGTAGAGGTCATGTACCATGCGGCCATTCGGCAGAACTTTGCCCTGCGCGAACTGGTCGTCCACCGGCAGTTCCTTCAGCTTGTTCGCGACCGCTTCGGTGTCCTTGGTGCCGGCCGCCTTGACTGCCTTGAGATATTGCAGCGTCGCCGAATAGGTGCCCGCCTGAATCATGCTTGGCATGCGGCCAGTTCGTTTGAAGTAGCGGTTGGCCAAGTCGCGGCTTTTATCGTCGCGATCCCAGTAATAGCCCTCCGTCAGCACCAGACCCTGGGCGGCCTCAAGTCCAAGTCCGTGCACTTCCGCCAACGTCAGCAAAAGCCCGGCGAGCTTCTGGCCGCCCCTGACGATGCCGAATTCGGCCGCCTGTTTGATCGAGTTGGTGGTATCGAGTCCGGCATTGGCAAGCCCGATGATTTTCGCTTTCGAGCTTTGCGCCTGCAGCAGGAATGACGAGAAGTCCGACGAATTCAGAGGTATCCGGACCGAACCCAGGACCTTGCCGCCCCTTTGCTTGACGACGTCACCGGTGTCCTTTTCCAGCGCATAACCGAAGGCGTAGTCGGCGGTCATGAAGAACCAGGTATCGCCGCCCGCTTCCACCAGCGCGCCGCCGGTGCCAATCGCGAGGGCGTGGGTATCGTAGGCCCAGTGGAAGCCGTAGGGCTGGCAGGCGTCGCCGGTCAGGCGCGAGGTCGCCGCGCCGACGACAATGTCGATTTTTTTCATCTGCTTCGACAGATCGTGAATCGCGAGCGCGACCGAGGAGGTCGTGAGCTCGGTGATCATGTCGACGCCTTCGACCTCGTACCAGCGCCGCGCGATGGCGGTGGCCAGATCGGGCTTGTTCTGATGGTCCGCGGAGATCACCTCGATTTTCTGGCCAAGCACGCTGCCGCCAAAATCCTCGACTGCCAGCTTGGCGGCCTCGAACGACCACTTGCCGCCATAGTCGGCGTAGACGCCGGACTGATCGTTCAGAATTCCGATTTTGACGCCCTGCGCCGACACTGGCCCGGTGAGTACCAGGCCGCAGGCCGCAAGGGCAGCCAAGAACAATTTCGATCTCATATTTATCTCCCAAATGTTTTTTTCTGAGTCTGATTGTATAAGCCGCAGCGGCCCACATGGTTCAAGTAGGCTAATAGTCTTGCCGATTGCGAAGCGGCGATGAACTTGTCTGCTATTTGGCTGTAGCGGGCTTTTTGCCCTGCTGCCGATCGGCAAGATTGCGCACGATCATGTAGAAAATCGGCGTGAAGATCAGTCCGAACAATGTCACACCGATCATGCCGAAGAACACGGCGACCCCGACTGCCTGACGCATTTCCGATCCAGACCCGGAGGAAATCACCAGCGGCAGCACGCCGAGAATAAACGCAAACGACGTCATCAATATCGGACGCAGCCGCAAGCGGCAGGCCTCGATGACGGCGTCGAGACGATCGCGGCCCTCCAGCTCGATATCACGGGCGAACTCCACGATCAGGATGGCGTTCTTCGCGGCCAGCCCGACGAGGACGACAAAGCCGATCTGGGTCAGGATGTTGACGTCCTGCCCCATGATTCGCACCCCGAGCGTCGCAGCGAGCAGACACATCGGCACGATCAGGATGACCGCGAACGGCAGGCTCCAGCTGCCGTATTGCGCAGCCAATACCAGAAACACGAACAGCACGCAGATCGGAAATACGTAGAGACCGGTGTTGCCGCCGGTGACCTGCTGATACGAGAGGTCGGTCCATTCATAGGAAAATCCGCTCGGCAGCGTTTGGTCTGCGAGCTGCTTCATGACGGAGATAGCCGTCGCCGAACTTGTTCCGGGCGTGGTGTCGCCCTGCAGTTCGGATGCGGGATAAAGGTTATAGCGCGCAACGCGATCCGGTCCCGAAATGTCGCGGAAATTCACGACGCTCCCGAGCATCACCATCTCGCCGGTGGCATTCCGGGTTCGCAGTCGCGCGAGGTCCGCGGTTTCTTTGCGAAACGGCATATCCGCCTGCGCGGTGACGTGATACGTGCGGCCGAAAAGATTGAAGTCGTTGACGTAGGCGGAGCCGAAGTAAGTCTCGATGGTTTCGGTGACGTTCTGTATCGGCACGCCGAGCTTCTGCGTCTTGACGCGATCGATATCGACGAACACCTGCGGCGTGTTCGCGGTGAATGGAGAAAATACCGAGGTCAGCCCATGCGCCTTGCGCGCGGCCGCTACGAGTTCGTCGGTCGCCGCGGCCAGCAGCTCGGGGCCGCGACCCTGTCGATCCTGGATACGCATGGCGAAGCCGCCGCCAGTACCGATGCCCGGCACCGCGGGCGGCGGAATGACAATAATAAACGCGCCCTGAAGCGCGGACAGGCGCTTGCGCAACTCCCCCGTGATCGCCGCCGCCGACAACCCCTTCTTCAGGCGCACTTCCGGCTGTTCGAACACCGGGAACAAAGCCGCGGCATTGCCCGCCTGCGTTCGGGTGGCGCCCGAGAAGCCTGCGAATGCGGCGACGCGAACAATGCCCGGCGTATCGAGAGCGATCTTTTCGACCTCCCGGACGACTTCGGTCGTACGCGTCAACGACGCCGCGCCCGGTAATTGGACGGAAACGATCACGTAGCCGCGATCCTGTGCCGGAATGAAGCCCTGCGGCGTCGTCGCCAGCAACCATCCAGCGCTGCTGATCAGGACGCCATAGATCAGCAGCATGACCACGGAATGCCGGATGACGAAGTTTGCGACGTTGGCATAGCGATGGGCAAGAAGGTCAAAGCCGCGGTTGAAGAAACCGCTAAAGCTGTCCCAGCCGCGCCCGATGATATTCCACCTTGCCGGTGGGCGCTTGTGTCCATGCGGCTTGAGGATCTGTGAGGCCAGCGCCGGCGAAAGTGTCAGCGAACAGAAGCAGGAAATGGCCGTGGCAACCGCAATCGTGACCGCAAATTGCTGAAAGAATTGTCCCGAGATGCCGCCGAGGAACGCGGTCGGTACGAACACCGCGCACAAGACCAGCGCGATCGAGACCAGCGCGGTACCGACCTCTTCCATGGTCCGAAGCGCCGCATCGCGCCGGCTCATGCCCTGTCCAAGATGCCGCTCGACGTTTTCCACCACCACGATCGCGTCGTCGACCACGATACCGACCGCAAGCACGAGCCCGAACAGCGTCAGATTGTTGATGGAAAATCCAAGCGCCGCCATGACAGCGAAGGTGCCGACCAGCGACACCGGGATCGCGACGATCGGGATGATCGCGGGCCGCCAGCCCTGCAGGAACACCAGCACGACGATGACAACGAGCAGCATCGCCTCATATATGGTCTTGATCAGCTCATTGACGGATTGCGCAATGAATTCGGTCGGGTTGTAGCCGATATTGTAGTCGAGCCCGCGCGGAAAATCGGCCTTCAGTTTCACCATCGCGTTGGAGATGTTCTTGGCCGTGGCGAGCGCATTCGATCCGGGCCGCTGCGTGACCAATAGCGCAACCGCCGACTTCCTGAGCAAGAAACTGTTGGTGGTGTATGCCAATGCGCCCAGTTCGATTCGCGCCACATCACGTAACCGCACCGTGCGGCCGTCGCCACCGGCCTTGACCACGATATCCTCGAATTGCCGCGAATCCTTCAGGCGGCCGGTGAAGGTGAGGTTTGGCTGAAACGCCCGGTCGGCTATTGGCGGCTCGGCGATCTGCCCCCCGGTGATCTGCAGGTTCTGCGCGCGGATAGCCGCCAGCACTTCGCCCGCGGTCATCCCGAGGGTGGCGATCCTGTCCGGATCGAGCCATAACCGCATCGAGTAATCGCGCGCGCCGAACATCTGGATATCGCCGATGCCGTCGAGGCGGAGCAACCGATCGCGCACCTGCAGCAGCGCATAGTTGCTGATGTAAAGCTGATCGAAGCTGTCGTCCGGCGACAGCATGAATACGACCATCAGAATGTCGGGACTGTTCTTGCGGGTGACGACGCCGTTTCGCTGCACCTCTTCCGGCAAGCGCGGTTGCGCAATGGCGACGCGGTTCTGAACCAGCACCTGGGCCTTGTCGAGGTCAGTGCCGAGCTTGAAGGTGACGGTGACAGTGAGACTGCCGTTCGAGGTCGCCTGGCTGTAGAGGTACAGCATGTCTTCGACCCCGTTGATCTCCTGCTCGATCGGCGCGGCGACGGTATCCGAGACGGTTTGCGCGGAAGCACCGGGATATTGTGTGGTGACCACCACCGTCGGCGGCACCACTTGGGGATATTCCGAGACCGGTAGCGTGGTGTAGGCGATCGCGCCGACGATCAAGAGCACGATCGACAGCACCATCGCCAGGATCGGCTGATTGATGGAAAGCCGGCCGAGGTTCATGTCTTGCTTCCGCTCGAAGGCGCGGACGCGGCGTGCGGGCTCACTTTGGCACCGACGCGCGCGCGCTGCAGTCCATCGACGATCACGCGGTCCTCCGGCTTCAGCCCTTCGCGGATGACGCGCAGTCCCTCGTCGAGCGGGCCGAGTGTGACAGCCTTGGCCTCCACGGTATCGTCGTCCTTGACCACGAAAACGATCTTGCGCGACTGATCGGTCGCAATCGCCGTATCCGGCACTAATAGCGCCTCGTAGGGTGCACTTCCGATCAGCCGCACCCGGCCGAACTGCCCCGGCAGAATGGAGAAATCCTTGTTGGGGATCACCGCCCTACCGCGCAACGTCGCGGTGGCGACATCCAGCCTGTTGTCGACAAAATCCATCTTGCCATCATGAGATGGTTTGGTTTCGCCTGTCAGCGCTACCTGGACTGGATTTGGATTCTCGCGCGAACTCGGGCGCTTACCCTCGAAATAGAGCCGATTGTTTTTGATGTAGGTCGCTTCATCCATGTCGAAATAAACGTAAATCGGGTCGAGCGAAACGATCGAGGTCAACAGCGTCGAGCCGCCTTCGCTGCCTTGCACGAGATTGCCTGCACTGACGAGATGGCGGCTGACCCGGCCGCCGATCGGCGCCGCCACGTGGGTAAATTCGATGTTGAGCTGGGCGGCCTTCAGCGCACCCTCGGCCTGCAACTGAGCGGCCTTGGCGGCTTGCAGCGCCTGCCGACGCTGATCGACAATGGAATCCGAAACCGCCTGGGTTTGATTCAATGTAAGCGCACGGTCGAGCTCACGTCTGGCGAGTTCCGCCTTGGCGCGGGCGTCCGCGAGCTGGCCATCGGCTTGCTCCGCGACGGCCTCAAAAGGGCGAGCATCGATCACGTATAAAAGGTCGCCGGTCTTGACGAAGGCGCCGTCGCGAAACTCGACGCTGGTGACGAACCCGCCGACCCGAGCGCGAACCTGCACCTCCTCCACCGCCTCGAACCTTCCGGTGAATTCGTCCCAATCCGTAACGGTACGTTTGGTGGGCTGCGCGATGGTCACGGAGGGTGGAGCGACGGCAGCTTGCGGCGCCGACTTGTCTCCGCAGCCGGCCAAGGCAATTGCCAGCACCATGATCAGCGGCCCGAAGTTGAACCGTGAATGGATCGTGAAATTCTCTGTTCGAGCCGGACGCTCCGATTTCCCACTCGCGCTCAATGGCATCTCCTCTGCACACTTCCGCGATCATCGAGCCAGCCGTTAATCGGGGCGGGTTCAAGATGAGATCGACCACAGTCTGTTCAAAGACCAGCAGGGATCAAGCAAAATCGCCATGCATCGACGCTGCAACGTTCCGCGCGCGAAGCGGCGTGCGTGTTTCGGAGGCATTAGGGGATTGCGGCCGCAAAGAACTGGCCTTTCCGGCCCCGGCATTATTTTATGGTTCCCATTGGCACGGTACCTCCGCTAAATTGTTTTAAAGGCCAACAAAGGCCAGAACATCGGGGAGGATAAACATCGTGCGCACCGGGCGTGTCGTTTTCGGCGCCATGGAGGAGGTTGTTTTCGGCCGCCCCGCCGCCGAGGCGGTCCCGGCCCAACTGGACCGTTTGGGCCTGAACCGCGCTTTT
>Ga0209474_10002232_pt1 | contig 18034 bp, 7 predicted proteins | sample GraSoiAngelo_145_FD_185902 | JGI IMG/M metagenome (GOLD analysis project Ga0209474, IMG submission 185902) | Grasslands soil microbial communities from the Angelo Coastal Reserve, California, USA - 14_1009_05_20cm (SPAdes) (version 2) | ecosystem: Environmental > Terrestrial > Soil > Grasslands ... | reverse complement strand
CGCCGTCGAGCATGCCGAGGACGGCGAGCAGCGTGGACTTCCCCGCCCCGGATGGGCCCATGATGGAGACGAACTCGCCTTGGGCGATGTCGAGCGTGATCTGCCGCAGGATGAAGAGGCGGCCGTTCCCCTGGGAGACGGACTTGTCGAGGTTCTTGAGCTGGATCATTCGTACCTCAGAGCCACCATTGGATCGACCTGCGCCGCTCGGCGCGCAGGGAGATAACTCGCGACCAGCGAAACGACCGCGAGCAGGGCCACGACGCCCACGAACGTCGCGGGATCGGTCGCGCCAACGCCGTACAGGAGCGCCGTGAGCAACCGCGTGACGGCCAGCGCGACCACGACGCCGAGCCCGATCCCCGCCGCCGCGAGCCGAATCCCATCACCCACCACCTGCGATACGACGTCTCCGCGGCTGGCCCCGAGCGCCAGCCGGATCCCAAGCTCGCGCCGCCGCTGACCCACCGCGTACGCGAGGAGCCCGTAGATCCCGATGGCGGCGAGGAGCAACGCGGCAGCGGCAAAGCTGCCCAGCACCCAGGTGTCCAGCTGCCGGGACTCGAGATCAGCGGTGATGTCGATCGTGTCTGCGGCCGATCTGCCGTCACTCAATGTCATCGGAATGTCGGGATCGACCTGACGGACCGCCCGGCTCAGCGTCGCGAGGAACCCCGCTGGAGCGACGGCCGTCCGGACGACGAGAGTCATGTGCCCCCACACGGTCCGCGTGAAGGGAACATAGACCTGCGCCTCGGCCGGCCTGTCGAGGCCGAAATGATGGACGTCCCCCACCACACCGACCACCGTGCCGGGGAACGGCTCACCGAAGTCGGGGCGTCCCTGGACCGCCTTGTGCAGCGTCACCTGGCGACCGATTGGATCCAGGCCAGGCCAGAACGCGCGTGCGAAGGCTTCATTCACTATCACGGCCGGGCCGCCGCTCAAGTCAGGCTCGGTGAATTCGCGCCCCGCACGGAGCGGGATGCGCATCGTACGGAAATAGCCCGGGGAAACGGTCATGAACCACACGCGCGGATCCCGCACGGGGTCCGGAGCGCGTCCCGGGATCTCGACGGGAGACGGCAGGCCACCGCCCGAGAGGGGCGTGAAATTCGTGAGGGCCGCACTCGTGACGCCCGGGAGCGCCCGCGCCGCATCCTCGACCTGCGTGTACAGGGCCGCGAGCCTTGCCGGGTCCTGGGCACGGAGCGGCGGTGGCGAGATCCAGAAGGCGACGAGTCCCTGGGGGTCGAATCCCGGATTCACCGCCCGCAGTTGCCACAGGCTCCTGATCAACAGCCCGGCGCCGACGACGAGGACCACCGCGAGGGCGATCTCACTCGTGACGAGCCCAGCGCGCAGGCGCTGTCGGCCGTGTCCGGTGCCAGCACCCGCGGTGCCTTCCTTTAGTGAGTCGGTAAGGTCGGGGCGTGCCGCTCGCAGGGCCGGTAAGAGCCCAACGGCCACCGCCGTGACGACTGTGAGGCCGAGTGCGAACGCGAGCACCCAACCGTCGAGCTGCACCGTCTCAAGCCGGGGCAGCACAGCGGGCGCGGCGCGCTTGAGCAGTGCGACTGCCCCGTACGCAGTGAGCACGCCCAGCGCAGCTCCCACGGACGCGAGCACCAGGCTTTCGGTGAGGAGCTGTCGTACCACCCGCCCCCGTCCAGCTCCCAACGCCAATCGGATGGCGAGTTCGCGGCTGCGTGCGCCGGCGCGCGCGAGCGTCAGGTTCGCCACGTTGACACAGCCGATCATGAGGACGAGGGCGACCGCGGCCAGGAGCACGAGCAACTGCCGCGGTGTCGTCTCGCCGAGGATCTCGTCGCGCAGCGGAAACAGCGCGACCGAGATCCAGTCGGCGTTGAACTCGGGGTACGTGGCGGCCTCGCGGCGAGCCACGCCGTCGAGATCCGTCTTCGCCTGCTCCGCCGTGACTCCCGGCTTGAGACGCCCAATGATACGGCAGTCGGCGTGGAAACCACGTTGGGTGAGCGCACGATCGGTCGCGGCCACCGTCGCGATCGGGATATACAGCTGCTCGCTGGCCCAGGGTGGATAGGCTACGTCGCGGGGCAGGACACCGACCACGCTGAACACACCCGCGGTGAGAGACAGGGTCTTCCCGAGAATGTGCGGGTCGCCGCCGAAGCGCCTCTGCCACTGCGCGTACGAGAGGACCGCCACGTGGGCTCCCGAGCGCTCTTCATCGGGCGTGAACAGCCGTCCAACCAGCGGGCGCTCGCCGAGGGTCGCGAAGAAGCCGGTGGAGACGGCGGACACCACGAGGCTCTGGACGCCCTCGGGGCCGGCGAGCCGCTGGCCGCCGCCGCGCACGTAAGCGAGCCCGGCGAATGCCGAGCTCTGAGCCCGCCAATCGAGGAAGGTTGGGTACGACGGCGGCCGGAATGCTCCCTGGCGGCTCTGCTCGGCCAGCATGAACAGCCGATCCTGCTCGGCGAAGGGCAACGGGCGAAGCAGCACGCCGTTCACCACGCTGAACACGGCGGTGTTGGAGCCGATGGCGAGTGCCAAGGTCAGGATCGCCGCGGCCGCGAAGCCGGGACTCTTGCGGAGGGTCCGGATCGCATACCGGAGGTCAGCGAGCAGAGTGTCCATCATTCGGCCCGCAGGGCGACGGTGGGGTCGGTCGCCACTGCACGGCGCACCGGCACGACAGTCGCCGCCAGCGACGCGACCGTGAGCCCGATGGCTGCGCCGGCGTACGCGGCAGGGTCGAGGGGGCCTACCCCAAACAGAAACGCACGCACGCCCCGGGCGAGCAACACCGCTGCCAGCGCGCCGCACGCGACGCCGACGATGGTGACCCGCACGGTCTCGCCGAACACGAGGCGCGACACGTCGGTTGCGGTCGCGCCGACGGCGATCCGGATCGCCAGCTCCCGGCCGCGCTGCGCGATGAGATACGCGAGCACGCTGTACACGCCAAACAGCGCGAGCGTGACGGCGATCGCACCAAAGACGGTGAACAGACTCGCGCCGAGGCGCCAGGCGCGGAGTGCCCGGTCGAACAGGGAAACGGCGGGGCGCACCCGGATCGAGGGGGCATCCGGCAAGATCTCCTGAAGCACGCGTTGCGCATCCCACGCCACCTTTGTGGGATTGCCATCGACGCGCAGCGCCACCGACGTCAGCGGATACAGCTTCGCTAACCCCGCCGGCTCGCCGGGCGACCCGAGCGGCACGAACGCTTCGAACAGCGTCGTGGTGTCGCCCGGTGCCGTGTGGCGATCGTGGGATACGCCGATCACCTGAAGACAGGGCGACTTGCGATCGCCGAGCTTCACACACTTCCCGATTGGAGCGTCGCCCGGCCAGTATCGGCGGGCGAAGGCGGCGCTGACGATGATGACGCGCGCGTTGCGATCCGCGGGCGCAAAACCGCGCCCCAGGACGATGGGCGTGCCCAACGTTTCAAAGAATCCCGGTGTCACCGCGCTGAAGTTCGCGACGTGTGGCAGTGAATCGCGGCCTGGCACCGAGTATCCGTAGGTGATGAAGCCCGGCCGCATGCCGGCATCGCTAAGCCCGACGGCACGCACGCCAGGCACGGCCATCAGCCGGTCGGTGATCGGATCGATCAGGGCGTGCGCGCGCTCGGGTGTGTATCCCGCGCCGGCCAAGTCCAGATCGGAGACGAGCACGGAGTCGAGCGACATGCCGATGTCCAGGGCGCGCGCGTTACGCAAGCTCGTCGTGAACAACGCGGCACCCACCACCAGCACCATGGCGAGTGCGAGCTGCGCCACGAGCAGCAGGCGCCGCGCCCGGGCGTGAGGGATGGAAACGGAACGCGCAGCGCTCGCGATCTCTCGGGTGAGATCACCCCGTACCGCTCTGAGGGCGGGCCACACGCCGGAGACCAGCGCGGTCACCGTCGCCACCCCAATGGCCAAACCGACCAGCCGCGCGTCGAGCGGCGACGCCACCGCGGCCAAGTCGGTGAGGATGAAACGGCGAATCAGGCCGTCGGCCCAGCGCGAGGCTAGGAACCCCAGCACACCGCCGGCGAGCGCGAGTATCCCAGTCTCGAGGAATAGCTCACCGAACAGCTGGACTCGCGAAGCGCCCAGGGCCGCGCGTACCGCGATCTCGCGGCGGTTGCGGACGCCTCGCGCAAGCAGCAGCCCTCCCCCGTTGGCGCAGGCGATGAGGAGCACCGCGGTCGCTACACCCGCGAGCCACAGCGTGATGGGGATGCTCCCCGTCGCCAGCTCGCGACGCAGCTCCATGACGGGGTGCACGTCGGCGGGTTGGCCGCCGAGCATCGCGATCTGCCAGCTCGGAACCGGGCTGGCCGCGGCAGATGGATTGCCGCGTCGGTAGACGACCTCCGCCTCCGCTTGTGCCTGGGGAATCGTCACCCCGGGTGCGAGTCTCGCCACGACGCGCACCCACGAATAGTCTCGGCTCGTGAGCGCAGCGGGTCCGGCGTCGAATTTCGTCGTGGTGATCGGCAGGAAGAGATCGACGTCCGTGAGCGCCACGCCGGTGAACCCCTCCGGTGCGACGCCGATGATCGTGTATAGGTTACCGGCCACGTGCAGCGTCCGTCCCAGGACGTCTCGCGCACCGGCGAATTGACGGCGCCACAGTCCGTAACCGAGCACCGCGAGGTGCGGCCCGCCCGGGCGATCCTCGGCAGCGGTGTAGAAGCGACCGAGCGCCGGTTGCACCCCGAGCACCGGAAAGAGCGATGCTGACGCGAGCATTTGTTGCACGGGCAGGACGCGGTCACCGTCGGTGATCGCGTACGGGCGCGGGGGAGCCCACCACCCGGCGACGCCGCTGAACGAGCGCGTCTGGTCGCGCAGATCGACGTAGTCGGGATAGGTCCGCAGGCGGATGTCGACCAGGCGGTCGACGTCGCGGACGTGCACGGGCGGCCGGAACAAGAGCGAGTCGACGAGGCCGAGCATCGTGACGTCGGTGCCGATCCCCAGGGCAAGGGAGAGGACGACGGCGAGTGCGAGGCGCGGGCTGCGGGCGAGCGTACGGAGCGCGTGGCGGAGGTCATTCATATCGCAGAGCCACCATCGGATCGACCTTCGTCGCCCGGCGCGCGGGCACCACCGCCGCTCCCAGAGCGACGGCGGCGAGGAGCAACGGGACGACCAGGAACGTCACCGCGTCGGTGGCGGTCACGCCGAACAGCAGACTCCTGAGCACCCGGGTGAGAGCGCCCGCGGCGATCACGCCTATGACCGTGCCGAGGACCACGAGCCGCGCTCCCTCACCCACCACCAGCCGGAGCACATCACCGCGCCCCGCGCCGAGGGCCACGCGCACACCGATCTCGTGGGTGCGGTGCGCGACCAGGTAGGCGATGACACCGGCCAAGCCCACGGCCGCCAGCACCAGCGCCACGCCGGCGAACGCGCCGAGCAGGATCGCGTTGTCGCGGCGTGGCGCGGCGGATCGGGCCAGCTCGCTCTCGAGGGTGAAGACCCGCGCGGCGGGCTGCTCCGGGTCGACCTGCTGGATCGTTCGGCGGATCGTCTCGACCAGGCCCGTGGGATCCACCTTGGTCCGGATCGCTATCGATGCAGGCGTGTAGCCGGCCTGAGGTGCGGGGACGAAAACCTGCGGACCAGCGGGCACATCCCAGCCGATCTGCTGGATGTCCTTCACTTCCCCTACGATGGTCCACCGCGCTTCAGTCGCCCCGCCCAGCTGAATCTGGTGTCCGACAGGGTCGGCGCCGCGCAGAAACTCACGGGCGAAGGACACGTTCACGATCGCGGCGCGTGGAGCGTCGAGACGGTCCGCCGCCGTGAAGTCGCGTCCTGCGATCACGGCGACCCCAAGCGTCTTGAAATAGTCCGCGGAGACCGCGCTCAGCGCCGCGTCCCTGCCCCCGTCGGTCACCCACGGGTCATCGTCGACTCGGACGGCGCCGCTGCTCCCAAAGCCTCTGAGTGGCAATCCATCCGCGATCGCAACCGACCCGACACCTGGCAACGCCCCCAGGCGTTTGAGCAACACTTCATAGAACCCGCTCCTGCCGTGGCCTTGGAGAAACGCGCTGTTGGCGAGCCGGCCCATGCTCACTCCCACGATGTGGTCAGGTCGGAAGCCGGGATCGATGGCCAGCAGCTGGAGGAGACTGCGCGCCAAGAGGCCCGCGCCCATCATCAGAATGAGCGCCGCCGCCAGCTCGGCGACCACAAGGCTCTCGCGGATCCGGGCGCGGTGCACGGGAGCACCCGTCTGTCCGCCACCGCTCTTCAGCCCTTCGACCAGCTGCGGCTGCGAAGCGGCCACGGCAGGGGCGACACCGAACGCAATTCCCGTCAGCAGTGCGACCCCGGTCGTGAACGCGAGCACGGCTGCGTCCAGGTGAACCTCCACGGCCTGGAGTACTCCGAATGGCGCCGCGTGCATGAACAAGCGGAGCCCCAACACCGGCACGAGGAGCCCAGCTGCCGCTCCGAGGGCGGCCAGCACGACGCTCTCGGCCAGGAGCTGCCGCACCAACCGCAGCCGGCCGGCACCCAACGCGGCGCGAATCGCGAACTCGCGCTGGCGAGCAGCGGCGCGCGCCACCAACAGGCTCGCGACGTTAGCGCAGGCGATCAGCAGTACGAAGCCTACCGCGCCAAGCAGGATGAGCAGCAGCGGTCGCGTGCTCCCGTACAGCCGCTCGTGCAGCGACACGACATCCACGGCCGCGTCGCGCAATTGCGGAGGCTGCATCCTAACCCGGGGCAACAACCCGGTCAGTTCGGTCCGGGCCTGCGTGATCGAGACTCCCGCGGCCAACCGGCCGACGACATGAACGCCCGACGAGATAAACCAGGTCTTGCCGTGGCTCATCGGAAGCCGGAGCGGCCTCCAGAACTTCGCGCCGCTCGGAAAATCGAAGCTCGCGGGGAGGACGCCGACGATCGTCACCGGCGTGCCTTCCGTGACCAGCGAGCGCCCGACGATCCCGGGGTCGCCGCCAAAGCGCTTCTGCCACAGTCCGTAGCTCAGCAGCATGACCAGCGGGCCGGTCGGTTCTTGCTCCTCTGCCGTGAACGTCCGCCCGAGCACTGGCTGGAAGCCCAGCAGCGGGAAAAATCTCGGCGTCACCTCCGCACCCGAGACGACCTCTCGTGCGATGCCTTCCGCGAGGAACGCTCCGGTAGTCCTGTAGGCCGCCAGCTCGGCAAATGAGCGGCTCTCGTCGCGCCATTCGAAGTAGGCCCAATCCGTGGCCTGGGCGTCCATGCGGACGAGGGTCTTGCCTCGCGGCACGAGGGCGATGGATACGATCCGGTCGGGGTCGGGATAGTTGAGAGGCCGGAGCAGGACTGCGTGGATTACGCTGAAGAGCAGGCTGTTCGTTCCGGCGCCGAGCGCGAGGGTCAGCACCGCCACGACGGTGAAGCCGGGGCTGCGGGCGAGCTGGCGGAGCGCGTAGCGGAGGTCGGCGAGCATGTTAGGAATTCGTGACTCCGGGCTCGCTAGTCCTCACCCCCTGACCCCCTCTCCCTTCGGGAGAGGGGGAACTCAGGACGTGCCCCCTCTCCGGAACGGAGAGGGGGACAGGGGGTGAGGACCTACTCATATCGCAACGCCACCATCGGATCGACCTCCGCCGCCCGGCGCGCCGGCACCGCCGCCGCTCCCAGCGCGATGACGACGAGCACTAACGGAACGATCAGGAAGGTCACGGGGTCGGTGGGCGTCACACCGAACAGAAAGCTTGCCAGCACCCGCGTAACCGCCACCGCGCCGACCAGCCCGATCACGACGCCGATGACGACGAGCCGCACTCCCTCGCCCACCACCAGCCGGAGCACGTCGCTTCGCCCCGCGCCGAGGGCCACGCGCACGCCGATCTCGTGGGTGCGGTGCGCGACCAGGTAGGCGATGACACCGGCCAGGCCTACGGCGGCCAGCACCAGCGCCACAGCCGCGAACGCGCCGAGCAGGATCGCGCTGTCGCGCTGGGGCGCCGCCGACTTGGCCAGCTCACTCTCGAGCGTGAAGACGCGCGGTGCACGCTGCTCGGGATCCAGCTCCTGGAGCTTCCGCCGGATCGTTTCGACCAGCCCCGCAGGATCGACCTTGGTCCGAACCGCGATCGCCGCCGGCGTATAACCGGCTTGCAGCGCGGGGATGAAGACTTCGGGAGCGGCGGGCACGTCGCGGGCGAGCTGTCGGATGTCCTTTATCTGTCCAACGATCGTCCGAGTCGCCCCCGCGATCGCCACGCGGTGTCCGACCGGGTCGGCGCCGCGCAGAAATTCACGGGCGAACGCCCCGTTCACGATCGCAACGGGTGCCCCGTCAGCGTGATCCAAGGAGACGAAGTCGCGCCCGGCAGTCACGCTGGCTCCGACAGTTTTGAAGTAGCCGGCTGAAACCGCATTCACGTTCACTTCCCTGCCGCTGTCCATCGCCGGTGGAGCATCGTCCACTCGGACGGTGCTCGTGCCCGCGACGGCGCCGAGTGGGAGCGCATCGGCGAGCGCGGCGGACGCTACCCCCGGCAGGGCCGCGATCGGTTCGAGGAGGCGATCGTAGAATTCTCTTTTGAGGTGGCCCCGCACAAACCAGCTCTCCGGAAGTAGGCCCACGTGCGCGGCGATAAGACGGTCGGGGTGGAAGCCGAGATCTACCGCCCAAAGCTGGAACAGGCTGCGCGTCAGCAGCCCCGCGCCCGTCAGGAGTACCAGAGCCGCCGCCAGCTCGGCGACGACCAGACCCCGGCGAAGCGGGGTGCGATATGGAAGGTGCCCGGCGTGCACGGTTCCGCTCTTCAGTCCTTCCGTGAGGTTACTGCGAGCGGCCGCCAGGGCTGGAGCCAAGCCGAACGCAACTCCCGTGAGCAGGGCAAGCCCGGTCGTGAACGCGAGCACGCTCGCATCGATGTGCACCTCCACGGCCTCGACGGATTGCAGCGGCGCGGCGTGCATGAGCAGCCGCAACCCGAACGCCGGTACGAGAAGCCCGGCGGCCGCTCCGAGGATCGACAGCACCAGGCTCTCGGCCAGGAGCTGGCGCACCAAGCGGGCCCGGCCGGCACCAAGCGCCGCGCGGATCGCGAACTCCCGTTCGCGCTGGGCGGCCTGCGCGACGAGCAGGCTCGCCACGTTGGCACAGGCGATCAGCAACACAAACCCCACGGCGCCGAGCAGGACGAGGAGCAACGGCCGTGCGCTCCCGTACAACCGCTCGTGCAGCGTCACGACATCGACTGCAGCGTCGCGCAGGCCCGGATCCTGAAACCGCATCCGGGGCAATAGCCCTTTGAGTTCCGTTCGCGCCTGCGTGGCGGTCACTCCCGGTGCGAGCCGGCCCACGACGCGAGTGAACAAGGTGGTCCAGGTCTTGCCGCCACTCGTCGGAAGCCAGAACATTGGTCGCCAGAAGCTCGTGCCGCCGGGGAAATCGAAGCTCGGTGGGAGGACGCCGACGACCGTGACCGGTGTGCCATCCAGGACCATGCTCCGTCCGGCGATCCCGGAGTCACCGCCGAAGCGCGTTTGCCATAGCCTGTGGCTCACCACCATGACAGCGGGACCGCTCCCGCGTTGCTCTTCCGCAGTGAACGTCCGGCCGAGCGCGGGCTGGACGCCGAGCAGCGGGAAGAACCGGGACGTTACCAACGCACCGGTGAGCGGTTCCGCCAGGCCTTTTGCGAAGACGGGTCCGGGCTGCGTGTAGGCTGCCAGCTCGCTGAATGCTCTGCCTTCGTCCTGCCACTCCAAGTACGCCCAGTGCGGCACCTGGGCGCCTAACATCCGTTCCCTCATCTTGTCCCCCGGCACAAGACTGACGGACATAATGCGGTCGGGATCGGGATACGGCAGCGGCCGGAGCAGCACGGCGTGGATGACGCTGAACAACAGGCTGTTCGCTCCGGCGCCGAGCGCGAGGGTCAGCACCGCCACGACGGTGAAGCCAGGGCTCTTGGCGAGCTGGCGGAGCGCGTAGCGGAGGTCATTCATATCGCAGAGCCATCATCGGATCGAGCCGCGCCGCGCGGCGAGCGGGCAAGTAGCTTGCGGCCAAGCCGACCGCGAACAGCAGCCCCGCCATCGCCGCGAACGCCACCGGATCGGTCGGGCTGACCTCGTAGAGCAGGGCGCGGAGGTAGCGCGTGAGCACGACGGCACCAAGCGTGCCGAGGCCGATCCCCGCCAGAGTGAGCAGCGCGCCTTGGCGCACGACCATGCGGACCACCGCGGCAGGCCTCGCCCCCAGGGCGATCCGTACGCCCAGCTCGGCGGTGCGCCGGCTCACTGCGTAGGACATGACGCCGTAGAGCCCGGTCACGGCCAAGGCCAGGGCGGTCGCCGCGGCCACGAGAAGCAGCACCATGGTGAGGCGAGCTCGTGCCATCGAGCCGTCCAGGAGCGCTTCCAACGTCCCAATCTGCGTTATCAGCAGCTTGGGGTCGACCTCGCGGATCACTCGCCGGATAGCCGGTGTCAAAGACATCGGCGACAGGTGAGTCCGCAGCACGTAGAACTCGTCGTCGGGAATGTAGATATGCACCACACCGGTGATCGTGTCGGCTTTAGGCGGATAGATGTTCGGGAAATAGAGCACTTTCGTGGGGCCGTCCTGGATCCTGTCGCTTGGCACGTCACCGGCCACGCCTACGACGGTGTAGTCAGGATCCCTCGACGCGCGGGCCCAGCGCACTCGCCGCCCGATCGGGTCTTCGCGATCGAAGAGCGCGCGTGCGAGCGACGCGCTCAGGATCACGCCGTGCGCCTCGCGGCCCGTGTCCTCCCAGCGAAACGTGCGCCCCGTGAGGACCGGAATGCGCATGGCCCGGAAGTAGCCCGGCGTGGCGAAGCTCAACTCGGCGTACGGCCACTCCCGCGAGCTGTCCGCCGCTCTGTCCGCCACTGAAAGGCGAACGTTGTAGAACGATGGTACCGGCGTCACTGGGAAACCGCTGGTGCTTGCGGCCTCCACGGCTGCAACGCCGGGGATTGCACGCAACCGCTCGAGCACTTCCTGATGAATGCGGGCGGTGGCGTGGTAGTAGTTCTTGGAGCCGCTCGGCGGAGGAACCGGAAGTCGGAACGTGACGGCGCCCTCAGGATCGAATCCGAGCCTCACGTGCCTGAGGTGCCAGAAACTCTGCGCCATCAGAGCCGAACCGATCAGGAGTGCGAGCGCAAAGGCGACCTGCCACGCCACGAGGAACGATCGGACGACCTGCTGGCGGTGCCCGGCCGTCATGCGGCCGACCGCCCCCGCGAGCGTGCCGGCCAGATCGGGCCGCCGCCGCGCGCTCAGGAATGCCACGCCGGCGAGCAGGCCGGCACTCGAGAGCGAGAGGCCAAGGATGACCGCGAGGACGGTGAGATCTACGCCGACGTCGCCGAGGCGGGGAATCGCGTCCGGCGCGAAACCGAAGTGGACCTGGATTGCCGCGCTCGCCAGGGCGAAGCCGAGGGCACCGCCAACGGTTGAGAGAAGAACGCCTTCGCTCAGGAAGCGACGGGCGAGGTGACGGTCTGTCGCACCGAGCGCGTGCGCGAGCGCGACCTCGTGCCGCAAGCCCTCGGCGCGCACGAGGCTCAAGTTGGCCGCATTCGCCCAGGTGATGAGCAGCAGGAAGCCACCTGTGGCTAGCAGGAGCAAGAGGGCCACGCCCACCTCGCCGATTATCGCGTCCTTGAGCGGTACAACCGCCCCGCGCAGCCCCAGGGCTTCGAGCTGCGCCTGGGTGACGTCCGGGAAAGCGTCTGGCAGGGAGTGGACCAGCCGTTGAAGGTCTCGGCGGGCCTCCGCGAGCGACACACCCGGCTTGAGTCGGGCGACTGCGCTGGCCCAGAGGGAGCCAAGGCCGGCCTTAGCTGCGTATCGCGGCGCCCACCCGAAGGCTAGCCAGACGTCGGTCTCGGGGTGCGGGAAGTGGAACCCGGGCTCCAAGACACCCACAACGGGGACCCTCAGGCGGTCAAGTTCGATGGTTCGGCCGACCAGGCCGGAATCGGCCCCGTACCGACTCACCCATAGGTCGTGGCTGACGAGCGCCCCGTGCACGACACCCACAATGCCCGCCTCATAGTCCCCCGGCCGGATCAAGCGTCCGAGACTGACTGCGGTGCGCAGCACCGAGAACACGCTCGGCGTCGCGAAGGCCCAGCGCACCCGCTCCGGCTGGTCGAGATCCGTCAGCGTCCCGACGTGCTCCACGTAGACGCCAATGTCCTCGAAGACGTGGTTCTGTGCGCGGTAATAGTCGGCCATGCCCAGCGACACCCCGGTCATTGGCAATTCGACTCGGGACGCCGCATGACCCACCGCGACTAGGCGGTCCGCCTCGCGATACGGGAGTGGCCTGATCAAGATTCCGTTCACGAGAGCGAAGACGGCGGCGCTGGCCCCGATGCCCAAGGCGAGCGTGAGAGCGACCGGTACCGAGAAACCGGGCCGCCGCACCAGGCGACGCAGCGCGTGGCGTACCCCGAATCCCACGCCGCTACTCATACCGCAGAGCCACTATCGGATCGAGCTTCGCCGCTCGGCGCGCGGGGAGATAGCTCGCGACGAGCGCCGTGGCCACGACCAATAGCCCCACCGACGTAAGTACGACCGGGTCGCGTGGGCCGATTTCGAAGAGGTACGCCCTGAGCACCTGTGTCGTCGCGAGCGCGCCGGCGACGCCGAAGGCGATGCCGGTCAGGGTGAGTGCGAGGCCGTGACCGACGATCAAGCGGAGCACGGCGGTCCGACCGGCGCCGAGCGTCACCCGGATGCCGATCTCCTGCGTGCGGCGGGTCACGGCGTACGCGGCGATGCCGTACACGCCGGTGGCCGCCAGCGCCAACGCGAGCACGGCGAAGCTGGCGAGCAACAGCGTGTACAGCCGCTGGGCGACCATGGCATCGCCGAGCCACGCGGCGAACGGCGCGGCACGGTCGATGGGGACCTGCGGGTCGAGTGTCCGGATCGTCTGGCGCAGCGGGCCGACCAGCTCCAGGGGAGGGCCGGACGTGCGCACCAACACCTGGAGATAGTCGGCGGGCGAATCCCCCAGGGACTCGTAAATGTGCGGCGGTGGTGGATCGTGCAGGTTTTGCTGGCGGACGTCGCCGACGATCCCGATGATCGTGCGTGTCCGGTAAGTGTAGAACGTGATCTGCTTCCCAACCGGGTCTTCGCCTGGGAAGTACGCGCGCGCCGCCGCTTCATCGATCACCACTCCCGCTGACGCGCGGTCAAATGCCTGGCCACGCCGCAGAGGAATGGCAAGCGTGCGAAAGTAGTCGGGCGTGACGACGGCGATGTATGCCACCGGTAATTCGGGTTGCTCCCCCCGCCCAGGGATCCCGACGGTGCCGAGGGCGTGTAGGCTGAACGGCATCCCTTCGCTGACCGCGGTGGCGGCGACGCTCGGCAGCGACCCGACCGCTCGCAATGCGTCGCGAATGAACGCGGCGCGCGCCGCACCCGTCGGATAGCGCTCCGCGGGGAGCCGCAGCTCGGCCACGACCAGGTGAGTTGGGTCGAAGCCTGGGTCCAGCCGGACGAGCCGCACGAAGCTGCGCGTCAGGAGTCCCGCGCCCGAGAGCAGCACCATCGTCAGGGCGAGCTGAGCGACGATCAACGCGTCGTTGGACCGGTGGCGCCAGGCCTTCCCGCCCTGTCCCCCCGTGCCGCGGCTTCCGGCCTTGAGCGCGTCCGCGGGCGCTTGCCGCGCGGCCCGTAACCCAGGGATCAGCCCCGCGGCGAGCCCGGCGAGCACGCTGGCGCCGAGCGCCACCGCCAGCACGCGGATGTTCACGGTGATGTCGACGAGGTGCGGCAGGTCGGCACCCGCGAGCCGGACGAATACCGGAACGGTCCACAGGGCGATCAGCACGCCGCATCCGCCCCCGGCCAACGCGAGCAGCACGGACTGGGTGAGGGCTTCGCGCAGCAGGCGCGCGCGACTCGCCCCGAGCGCGACACGAACTGCCAGCTCCTGCGCGCGTGCCACGCCTCGGCTCAGGAGCAGACTCGCGACGTTCGCGCACGCCACGAGCAGCACGAGACTCACCGCGCCGAGCATCAGGAGCAACGGCGTGCGCACGCGAGCCACGAGAAACGCGTGCAGCGGCTCCACGACCGGAACGAACGCGCGGTCACCAGGGTTGGCGTCCTGCAAGCGGCGTGACACGAGGTTCAGGGCCGCCAGCGCTCCTGCCGAGTTGATGCCGGGCCGGCGTCGCCCGAAGACCCAGAAACTGCCCTCGCCCGCCCACTGGGCGCCGCCCGGACCGGAGAGGAAGGAACCGAGCGCTCGCCAGAGTTGGGTGTCGTCGGGGTGCCGGAACCCGGCCGGGGTTCGAAAGTCGGGAGACATCACGCCCACGATCGTGTAGGCCACGGTGTCGAGCGTGATCGTGCGTCCCAGCACCTGGCGGTCGCCGGCGAAGTGCGACTGCCAGAAGGCGTAGCTCAGCACGGCGACTGGCGGGCTCCCCGGACGGTCCTCTTCAGGGAGAAAGGCGCGGCCGAGGATGGGGCGGCCACCGAGCAGTGTGAAGAAATTGGCGGTCACGGTCCACGCGGTCACACGCTCGGCCCCCTCGGGCGCGACCAGCACCGGTTCCTCGCCCCTGGCAGCCGCCATGTCCTCGAACGCCCCGGTCGCTGTGCGCCAAGTCTCATACGCGCGCAGCGGCGACGTACCGCTCTGCGACAAGATGAGCAGCAGCCGCTCGGCACCGGGGAACGGCAGCGACCGCAGCAGCACCCCCTCGACCACGCTGAACACCGCGGTGTTCGCGCCGATGCCGAGCGCGAGGGTGACGACGGCGGCGAGCGCGAAGCCGGGGCGGCGGGCGAGCGTGCGGAGCGCGTAGCGCAGGTCATTCATATCGCAACGCCACCATGGGATCGACCCGCGTCGCCCGGCGCGCCGGGAGATAGCTGGCCAAGACCGCGACGCCGGCCAACAGCATAGCCGTGCCCCCGAAGCTCACGAAATCGAGCGGGCCCACCCCAAAGAGCAACGACACGAGCGCTTGTGTCAGCGCGGCTGCCGCAAGCGCGCCCACGGCCACACCGGCGAGCGCGAGCCCGAGGCCTTGCCACACGACGAGCCGGAGCACGTCCCGCTGCTCGGCGCCCAGGGCGATGCGCACGCCAATCTCGTGGGTTCGCTGCGACACCGAGTAGGCCATCACGCCGTAGATCCCGATGGCGGCCAGTAGCAAGGCCACGCTCGCGAAGATCGAAAACATCGACCCGTACAGTCGTCGGTCCCAATACGACCGGCGCACCACGGCCTGCATCGGCCGGATGTCGTCCAGCACGACAGTGGGGTCGATGCGCGCGAGCTCCGCCCGCACCATCGCGACCGCGCTCATCGGATCGCCCGCGGTACGCACTATCACGGACAGCACCCACGCGGAATACCGCTGCGCATAGGGGACGTAGACCTGATGTTGGACGGTCGCCGCGAGGCTTCCCTGCTTCAAGTCCGGGGACACTCCCACGATCGTCCACCAGGGCGCCGCCGGGTCGCGGCCGAACCGGATCCGCCGGCCCAGCGGGCTTTCCCGCGGCCAGTAATGCCGCGCCATTGTCTCGTTGATAATGACGACGTGCCCACCACGCTCGCCTTCCGCCTCGGTGAACTCCCGCCCCTCTCGCAGCGCGATACCAAGAGCGCGGGTATAGTGGCCCTCCACGGCGCTGACGAGCGCCGTCTCGGATGCGGCGTCACGCCCTTCGACCGCCACGCCCTCATAGTTGATCCCGGTCAAGGGGATCAGATTGATCGCCCCGACTGCTGAGACGCCGGGCAGGGCTTCGAGGCGACGCGTGAGCTCATTGTAGAACGCTCCTCGCCCGCGCACCGTGGCGTAGCGCGGGCCGGTGAGCGCGACGTGCGCGGTGAACGCGTGCGCCGCGTCGAACCCGGGATCCACTCTTGCCAGGCCCACCACCGTTCGGATCAGCAGTCCCGCTCCCACGAGGAGCACCATCGCGAGGCCGACCTCCGAGATCACCAAGGCACTGCGCAGCCGGGTGACCCGGGCTCCCGACCCCGCGGCACGCGCCCCTTCCTGGAGCGAACTGCTCAGCTCCGGCCGCGTGGCGCGGAGCGCAGGTGCTGCGCCAATGACGAGTCCCGTCGCGGGCGACAGGCCGGCGGTGAACAGAAGAGCGCGCCAGTCGACGGCGAAGGCGATCCAGTACGGGATCTCGCGATTCGCCGCGACGGCGAGGTGGAAGAGCGCGACCACCCACGTGGCAACCAACACCCCCAGCGCGCCCCCACCGACAGCGAGGAGCCCGCTCTCGGCGAGGAGCTGTCGCACCAAGCGGCGGCGCGAGGCGCCGAGCGCCGTCCGGATCGCGATCTCTCGACCGCGGATCGTGGCGCGCGTGAGGAGCAGGTTGGCGAGATTCGCACAGACGATCAGCAGCACTAAGCCGACAGCGCCCAGCATGATCGTGAAGGTCGTGCGGAGCTCGTCGGGATCCTCGCCACCGATCAGGAGTCTCCGTAATGAGGCGAGCCGGGCGCTGACGCCCCGGTTCGAGAGCGGGTACTGCTGCTCCAGGCGCCGGCTGACCGTGGCGAGGTGGGCATTTGCTCGGGCCAACCTGACGCCTGCGTGAAGCCGCACGACGGCGCTCGGCCAGTTGCTGCTCCGGTCCGCCGTGGGATCGATCACGAACGGAACCCAGAACTTCGCCTGGAACGGAAAGGCGAACCCGGGCGGCATGACGCCGACCACCGTATGGAGCGTACCGTCCATGAGGAGGGTTTGGCCCACGACGCGTGGGTCCGCCGCGAAGCGACGCCGCCACAGCATGTCGCTCAGGATCACCACGTCGCTTCTGCCGTCGATCGCTTCGTCGGCCAGGAAGGAGCGGCCCAGTGCCGGCCGCACACCGAGCAGGTCGAACGTGTTGGGGCTCAGCCTCTCGCCCTCGACGTGCTCCGGCTCGTCTCCCGCGCTCAAGTTGGCAGCTGCGTCGGCGACCAGCGCCGCGCCTGAAAAGACCGTCGTGTCCGCCGTCCAGTCGATGAAGTTCGGGGGCGAGATGTAGACCTGCGTGTTCCCGCTCGGGGCGAACCGTTGCACGATCACCGCCAACTCGGCCGGGTCCGCGAACGGCAGCGGGCGATAAAAGACGGCGCTCAACAGGCTGAAGATGCCGGTATTGGCGCCGATGCCGATCGCCAGCGTGAGGACGGCAACCGTGGTGAAGCCGGGGCTGCGCCGCAGGGTGCGGAGCGCGTAGCGGAGGTCTTGGAGCAAGGTCTCCACGTTCAAGCTCCTCGTTCACGGTATCCGGTATCCGGGGGCCGGTGTCCGGCGGTGCACGCCCGGACCCCGGATCCCGGACCCCGGATCCCGTCATTCATACCGCAACGCCACCATCGGATCGACCCTGGTCGCCCGCCGCGCCGGGATGACGCAGGCCGCCAGTGCCACGAGCAGGAGCAGCCCCGTGACCTCGCCCAGGGTGAGCGCGTCCGTCGGCGTCACGCCGTACAGTTGGCTCCGGAGCAGCCGCGTCAGGGCCAGCGACCCTGCGACGCCAACAATCGCGCCAAGCCCGGCGAGCAACATGCCGTGGCGAGTGACGACGCCGAAGACCCGACGCGGCTGCGCGCCGAGGGCGATGCGGACGCCGATCTCGCGCGTAGACTGGGTCACGAGATAGCTCATCACGCCGTAGATCCCGACGGCCGCGAGGGCGACGGCGAGCCCCGCGAACGCAACGAGCAGCAGCATCAGGAAACGATGGACGGCGAGGGACGCCGAGAGGATCTCCTCCATAGTGCGGACGCGGCCGAGCGGGACCCGTGCATCGGTCGCACGAATCGTACGGACGACGAACTGCTTCAGTACCGCCGGGTCGCCGGCGGTCCGTACCACCACGTGGATCGGGAACCAGCTGTTGAAGATCCGCGTCAACCCGGCGGGCGTCTGCGCCGACGGGACGTAGGCCGTGGGCGTGACGGGAGCCCCGATGAACTGCTTCGTGTCGCCCACCACGCCGACGACCCGGCGCGGCGCTGCGGACCGCCCGCCGACTGTCA